>Ga0134128_10008243_pt1 | contig 12548 bp, 8 predicted proteins | sample KB31754_FD_96462 | JGI IMG/M metagenome (GOLD analysis project Ga0134128, IMG submission 96462) | Terrestrial soil microbial communities with excess Nitrogen fertilizer from Kellogg Biological Station, Michigan, USA - KB3-175-4 | ecosystem: Environmental > Terrestrial > Soil > Unclassified ...
GCAATAGGACTGGTACGTCGAGATGCCCATCTTCGACATCACCTTGTACAGGCCCTTGCAGATCGCCTTGATGTAGCGTTTCTGGACTTCTTTCCTGTCGATCTCGGCGCGCTGTTGCGCGAGTTCCGCCAGGGTCTCGAGTGCGAGGTACGGGTGGATCGCTTCGGCGCCGTAGCCTGCGAGCAATGCGAACTGGTGCACTTCGCGCGCGGATCCCGTCTCGACGACGAGCCCCGTCGACGTCCGCAAACCCTTCTTCACCAGATGCTCGTGCACGGCGGCCGTTGCGAGCAGCGCCGGAATGGGCAGCATGTCGGGACCGACGGTGCGATCGGACAGGATCAGGATGTTGTAGCCCTGATGGATCGCATCTTCGGCGTGCGCGGCGAGGCTCGCGAGCGCCGCTTCCATGCCGTTGCCGCCCCACGCCGACGGATAGCAGATGTCGAGCTCGATCGAGCGGAACGCGCCGCCGGAGAAGAGCTCGATATGGCGCAGCTTCTCCATGTTCTCCGGCGTCAGCACCGGCTGCTGCGCCTCGACGCGCATCGGCGGCTCGCCCTTCGGCGTCGTGGCGTGTCCATGCGCGAAGTCGGCGATCTCGGCGTCGTCATCGCGCGGATCGAGCGCGAGCAGATTCGGACGCGGCCCGATGAACGACACGAGCGACATCACGAGCTCTTCGCGGATCGGGTCGATCGGCGGGTTCGTCACCTGCGCGAAGAGCTGCTTGAAATAGTTGTAGAAGACCTTCGAGCGGTCCGACAGCACCGGCAACGCCGCGTCGTTGCCCATCGAGCCGATCGCTTCCTCGCCGTTTTGCGCCATCGGCGCGAGGATGATCTTCAAGTCTTCCTGCGTGTAGCCGAACGCCTGCTGCCGATCGAGCAGCGGCACCGACGACGGCGTCGTCGGCGCGGGCTCGGGCATCTCCTCGAGACGCAGCCGATAACGCTCGATCCATTCGCGATAGGGCTTCGCGGTGGCGAGCGTGCGCTTCAATTCGTCGTCGTCGACGATCCGCCCGGCGTCGAGGTCGACGAGCAGCATCTTGCCGGGCTGCAGCCGCCACTTCTTGACGATCTTCGATTCGGGGATGTCGAGCACGCCGACTTCGGAGGCCATGACGACGTAATCGTCGTCGGTCACGACGAAGCGCGCCGGACGCAGGCCATTGCGATCGAGCGTCGCGCCGATCTGGCGACCGTTCGTGAACGCCATCGCCGCCGGGCCGTCCCACGGCTCCATCAGCGCCGCGTGATATTCGTAGAACGCGCGCCGATCGTCGTCCATCAGCGCATTCCCCGCCCACGCTTCGGGGATCATCAGCATCATCGCGTGCGGCAGCGAGTAGCCGCCCATCAGCAGCAGTTCGAGCGCGTTGTCGAACGACGCCGAGTCGGACTGGCCGTCGTAGATCAGCGGCCACAGCTTGTGCAAATCGTCGCCCAGTACCTTCGACGCAATCGCGCCTTCACGCGCGCGGATCCAGTTGAAGTTGCCGCGCAGCGTGTTGATCTCGCCGTTATGACAGATGAAGCGGAACGGGTGCGCCAGGTCCCAAGTCGGGAACGTGTTCGTCGAGAAGCGCTGGTGCACCATCGCGAGCGCGGAGACCATCGTCGGGTCGGCGAGATCGAGGTAGTACTCGCCGACCTGATGCGCGAGAAGCATGCCCTTGTAGACGATCGTGCGCGTCGAGAACGACGGCACGTAGAACTCCTTGCCGTGGCGCAGGTTGAGCGCCTGGATCGCGTGTCCGGCACCCTTGCGAATGACGTAGAGCTTGCGCTCGAGCGCATCCTGGTCCATCTCGCGCGAGCCGCGCGCGACGAATACCTGGCGAATCACCGGCTCGACTTCCTTCGTCCGCGTCGACAGGCCCGCGTTGTTCGTCGGCACGTCGCGCCAGCCCAGCAGCACCTGGCCTTCGGCGAAGATCGCCCGCTCGATCTCCTGTTCGCACGCCATCCGCGAAGCGGGCTCGCGCGGCAGGAACACCATGCCAACGCCGTACTGGCCGATCGCCGGCAACGTGATGCCCACCTTGCCGCAAACGCGGCGAAGGAATGCGTCGGGCATCTGGATCAGGATGCCGGCGCCGTCGCCCTGCAAGGGGTCGGCCCCCGTCGCGCCCCGGTGCGTCAGGTTCTTGAGGATCGCAAGGCCCTGCAGGATGACGTCGTGCGTCTTGCGGCCCTTGATCTGCGCGATGAACCCGAGGCCGCACGCGTCGTGCTCGTGCGCGGGGTCGTACAGACCCTGCGGGGCGGGCGGCCAGGCGTTGATCGACGCGCGCGACGGCTTTTCCACACTGCACCTCGAATGTGACGGGCAAATGGCCGGCGGAGCGGCGCCGGCGTCATGAGATTCGCCGAAATGCGGCGAAACCCGTCTATGCTACGCGGGATGCTGCATTGCGGCAACATTCTGCCGGCGATCCAAGGTATTGCGCGCAGCCGTCATCGAATGCAACAGGCCGACGCCTGGACCCCGCATTTCCGCTGGAAATGCTTGCGTCATGGATGCTGTTCCGCTTTAATCTGAGCAAACTCTGCTAGATCGTTGTTGCTGCGCCCGTTTCACCGCCCCTACAACCGCATCTTTAGGACAACATCATCAGGATTCCCATCATGCCCGGATACCGATTGACCGCGTGGCTGCGCCCGCTCCTGACCCTGGCTGCGATAGCTGGCGTCCTGTCGCTTGCCGCGTGCGGCGGCGGGGGCGGATCGCCGAGCCAGAACAATTCGAGCGGCAGCGTCACCCTTGCCGTTCTTCCTGCTTCCCCGACGGTCTACTCGGGGACGCCGGGCAGCTTGACGGTTTCGGGCGGACGTGGACCCTACACCGTCTTCTCGAGCGATCAAACCGTATTGCAGGTGCCATCGACGACGAGTGGCACGTTCGCCATCACCCCCGGAACGGTGTCGCAGGACACCACGGTGCAAGTGACTGTCCGGGATGCGGCGGGCGCGATCGTCACGATCCCGGTCGTCGTCAAGGCGGGGCTGCTCGTGAATTCGATGACGCTGAAGGCCGACGACTTTGCAAGCGTCTGTCCCAACGATCGGATCGAAAGCACGTCACCGACGGATGACGTGGGATCGACGTGGATCTGTTCGGGCCAGACGGGAACCGTCGGCGTGCGCATCCAGAATGCGAACGGCGGCGGTCTTTCGGGCCGTCCCATCCAGTTCGACGTCATTCAGGGCGACTTCCAGATTTTCACGAACGCCGCCGGAGCGCCCGACACCTTTGGACTGACCTACACGGTTCCGACCGATCAGAACGGCAACGCGGTCGTCCGCATTCGCGCGAATCCTGCGGCCAGCCAGCAGCTCGTGATCGTCCAGGCGAAGGACGTGGACAGCGGCAACTTCGTGCGCGGGATATTCGTCATCTATCAGTTCCTGCAGAACGGCGACAACCAGATGCAGGTCGTTCCCGACACCGTGACGATCACCGGGCCAGACACGTTGACCTGCTCATCGGGCGTGTCGAATACGTTCTACGTGTTCGGCGGGAAGCCGCCGTACACGATTTCGAATCCGGTACCGCAATTCCTGCGTCTGGGCCAGTCGATCGTCGCGAACAGCGGCGGCGGCTTCACGTTGACGACGCTCGGCGGCTGCGTATCGCCGGCGACGATTGCGATCAACGACTCGGCGGGCCATACGGCGACAGTGACGCTGAATAACAATGTCGGAACCACCCCACCGAGCACGACGACGAGTCCGATTCCGATCGTCGTTACGCCGAGCAACGTTCCTGCGCTGACATGCGGGGCGAACACGAACATCGTGGCGACCGGCGGCGGCACGATAACGACGACCGGCACCACGCAAACGCCCAACCCTGCGACGTCGCTGTTCGTGGGTGTCGACCGGCCCGATATCATCACCGCACTGCCCACTACCGCCACACCCGGCGCGCCCATCACGATCACGCGGCTTCTCGTCGGAACGGTGAATCCTCCTGATAGCAATGCGCTCGTGCCGGTGAACCTGTTCATCAGCGACGGGGTACAAACGAAGACGATACCGGTTCAGGTCGCTAATACGTGCCCGCCGGTCCCCTGAGCAGCACTTGTCATGTAGCGGAAACGGCGCCTTCGGGCGCCGTTTCCGTTGGAGAGCTTCAGTCGCGACCCACTTCGTGGTCCATCCCGCTTTCTGATGACCCAGGTCATCCACACAATCTATTTGGAACTGGGAGCTCGAGCATCAGGATGGTCATCGAGACGATGTTGCGACGTGGAAAGACAACTCCGCATCCTTGGCGAATATGTGGCTCACCTCATCGTGGGCGCGATCATGTTTGCCGCACTGCTGGCCTTCGGCGTCGGCTTGAACCTGTTAGTCCAATCGGCGGAATCCCTCTTCAATCGGCGGAATCCCTCATCAGCGATGCCGTATTCCTGCGCTTGATCCGGGCAATCAGTCCCGAGGCGTCGACGCAGACGCAATGGCGCTCGTCACGTCGTCCTCTCGGATGTCGTCGCGCAACACGGCGCTGCCAAGCCGTTCGAGCACGACAAAGCGCAAGTTTCCTGATTCGACCTTCTTGTCGCGGCGCATCAGCTCGAGCCATCGCTCGGCTGCGATCGCCGGCGGCGCTGTCGGCAACTTCGCCTCGTCGATGAGACGCCCGAGCCGAGCCGTTGCCTCGTTCGCAAGCCCGCACGCGCGCACCGACAAGCGCGCCGCGCACACCATGCCCGCCGCGACCGCTTCGCCGTGCAGCCATTCGCCGTACCCTTGCGCCGCTTCGATCGCATGGCCGAACGTATGGCCGAAATTGAGCAGTGCGCGTTCGCCCGATTCGCGCTCGTCGGCCGCGACGACCTCGGCCTTGATCGCGCAACTTCTGACGATCGCGTGCGTCAAGGCATCGTCGTCGCGCGCCAGCAGCGATGCCATGTTCGCTTCGAGCCAGGCGAAGAAATCGACGTCGCGAATCGCGCCGTACTTGATCACTTCCGCGAGTCCTGCCGACAGCTCGCGATGGGGCAACGTCGACAGCACCGACGTATCGATCAGCACGGCACGCGGCTGCCAGAAGGCGCCGATCATGTTCTTGCCGAGCGGATGGTTGATTCCCGTCTTGCCGCCGACCGACGAATCGACCTGTGCAAGCAGCGTCGTGGGGATCTGGACGAACGGAACACCGCGCTGGTAGATCGCGGCCGCGAAGCCGGCGATGTCGCCGACGACCCCACCGCCGAGCGCGATCAGCGTGGTCGAACGCTCGACGCGCAGCTCGAGCAGCCGCGTCAGAAGATCGTCGAGCGTGCGTTGATTCTTGTGCGCTTCGCCGTCGGGCAGCAGCACGACGTCGGCATGCATGCCGGCCTCTTGCAGCGACGATTTCAGCGGCGCGAGGTGATGTGCGGCGACGATCGCATTGCTGACGATGACGCCGCGCTGGCCCTGTCGAACGCCGAGCAACGCGGCCGCGTCCGACAGCAGGCGATGACCGACGTGGATCGGATACGCGCGATCGCCCAAGCCCACTTCTAGCGTTTTCATGTCGAGCCGTCAGTGGCGCCCGGCAAGGTGCTGCACGGCTGCGCATCGAGCCAGCGTACGAAGCGAATCACCGCCTCGCGGTCCGACTCGATCACGTGATCGGCCACTTCGCGATACAGCGGGTCGCGCAGCTGATAGAGCTCGAACAGCCGGTCGCGAGGATCGGCCGCGTGCAGCATCGGGCGATGACGGCTGTTGCGCAATCGCTGCCACAGCGTTTCCGGCGCGGCATGCAGATACAGCACCGTTCCGCTCTCGCGAAGGCGCAGCCGGCTCTGCTCGCGCATCACCGCGCCGCCACCGGTTGCGAGCACGATGCCGCTGCGACGGCAAAGATCGTCGATCACGCCCTGTTCGCGATCGCGGAATCCGGCCTCGCCTTCGAGCTCGAAGATCGTCGGAATCGGAACCCCGAGGCGCGCCTCCAGCTCGTGGTCGGCATCGACGAACGGCTTGTCGAGACGGCGGGCGAGCTGACGTCCGAGCGTCGTCTTGCCCGCGCCCATCAGCCCGACGAGAAAAAGATTGCCCCGGTACAGCACCGGGGCATTGTAAGCGGTCAGAGACGGCGTTTCGGACGCAAACGTCTTGTGCTGCGATAACCGTCCGTGAAAAGTCGTCTCTGACCTACCTTTGCTCTTAATGCACCGACGTGATCGTTTCCTTCACGATCCGCGGCGTGAGGAAGATCAGCAACTCGGTCTTGTCGGCCGATTTCAACGTCGACTTGAACAGGTTGCCGGCGACCGGGATGTCCCCCAGGAACGGCACCTTGCTGATGGTGTTCGTGATCGTTTCTTCGTAGATGCCGCCGATCACCGCGGTGTCGCCGTTGTTCACGGCGATCTGCGTCGTGATGCTCTTCGTGTCGATCGCCGGCGCGAAGCCGCCACCGGCCTGCGGCACGTTCTGTCCGACGCTGTCCTTGTGAATTTCGACGTTCATGATGACGCGATTGTCGGGCGTGATCTGCGGCGTCACTTCGAGCTTCAGCACCGCATCCTTGAACGACGTGGTCGTTGCCTGCGACGATCCGCCGCCGCCCGTCGAATACGGAATCTGCGTCCCCTGCGTGATCGACGCCTTCTGATTGTCGGATGTCACGATCCGTGGACTCGAAACGACCTTGCCTCGATTGTCGGCCTCGAGCGCCTGCAGTTCGAGGTTCAGCAGGTTGCCGCTGCCGAGATTGATCAGCGTCAGCGCGAGCGATGCCGGCGTGCCGCTCGCGACGATCGCCGGCAGGTTGACGTTGAGGTTACCGAGATCCGAAAAACCGGGGGGCGTGCCCGATGCGATCTGGAACGGCGTGGGACTCGTGCCGCCGCCTCCCGTGTTCGCGATCGGTGAAAGACTGCCTGCACTGCCGATCGCATAGCGGCCGCCGAACAGCGTCGCGCCGGTCTGCTGTCCGAGCCGCACGCCCAGCGAACGACTGAACGTGTCGTTCGCGATCACGATGCGTGCTTCGATCTGCACCTGGCGAACGGCGGTGTCGAGCCGCAGCACGATCGCGCGAACCTGCTCGAGGCGGCTCGCGATGTCGGTGACGAACAGGATGTTCGTGCGCGGGTCGACGAACGCGGTGCCGCGCTTCGACAGGAACTGCGCGGGTGGCGCGGCGCCGGCGGCGGTGCCGCCCGTGCCCTTGATGATGTTGAGGATGTCGGTCGCTTTCGCGTAATTCAGCTGGAAGCTCTCGGTGCGCAGCGGCTCGAGGTCGTTGATCTGCGACTGCGATTCGAGCTGCTGCTTCTCCTTCAACGCGAGCTCCTCGCGCGGCGCGATCAGAACGATGTTGCCGTTCTTGCGCATGTCGAGGCCCTTCGTCTGCAGGATGATGTCGAGCGCCTGGTCCCACGGCACGTCCTTGAGCCGCAGCGTCAGGCTGCCCGTCACCGTGTCGCTCGTCACGATGTTGAGTCCCGTGAAGTCGGCGATCACCTGCAGCACCGATCGCACTTCGATGTTCTGGAAGTTGAGCGACAGCTTCTCGCCCTTGTACCCGGCGCGGGAGCCCTGCACGAGCTTGCTCGGATCGTCGACGATCGGCGTGACCTCGACGATGAAGCGGTTCTCCGCCTGATACGCCGAGTATTCCCACAGCCCCTGCGGCTGGATCACCAGGCGCGCGTTGCCGTTCTGCTCGAACGTGTCGACGTTGACGACCGGCGTGTTGAAGTCGGCGACGTCGAGGCGGCGCACGAGATTGCGCGGCACCGACGTGTTCTGGAAGTCGACGACGAGCTGCCGCCCCTGCTGCCGAATGTCGATGCCGGTGTTGTTGTCGGAAAGGTCGACGATGATCCGTCCTTCCCCGTTTCGTCCGCGGCGGAAATCGACGTCGCGCAGCGAGTGCCGTTCGTTGCCCGCTCCGGCTTCCGCGAAGCGTTGCACGGGCGTCGGCGCGGCCTGGGCCACGGCGGACGTGCTGTCGGAAAGCGTCACGACGACCGCGTTGCCTTCGACCTTCGTGTCGAACGACTGCGGCTTGTTCAGGCTGAACACGACGCGCGTGCGCCGGCCGGCTTCGACGAACTGCAGGTTGCGCAGCGCCGGATCGTCGACGGCGCGCTGATTGGAGGGCAGCGCGCTCGTCGTATCGAAGAAGTCGAGCGCAATGCGCGGCGGCGATGCCGTCGCGAAGCCCGCCGGCGGATTGGCGGGCGGCGACTTCAGTTCGAAGCGCACGATCGTATTGCCCGATGCGGCCCGCGTGACCGAGACCTGCTCGATCGAGTTCGGTGTCTGCGCGGGCACCGAGCCTGCTGCGAGGAGCGCGGCCGCGCCGGCCGCCAGCATGAGCCAACGTTTCATTCCAGCCAGGCCTCCCGAGCCCGGCCGTCGAGCGACGCCATTCGCGTTCATTTTTTGCGCTCCTGTGTCTTCTGGTCCGCTTGCAGCAGGTTGAGCGTGCTGGTGCGTTCCGACCAGTCGCCGGACCCGTCCTGCATCAATTCCTTGAGCTTGATGTCGCCGTCGGTGACGTCGGTGATGACGCCGTAGTTCTGGCCCATGTGCATGCCCTGGCGCACCTGGTAGAGGTCCCTCTCGGGCGTCCTGATCAGTGCGTAGCGCGTGCGGCCCTTCTCGAGCGTGCCGACCATCGACAGCGACTCGAGCGGATACGCTTCCAGCGGCTCCTTGCGCCGGTTCAGGTCGGGCGCGAGCTTGTTCGTGTTCTCGGACTTCGTCGGCTCGATCTTGCGCGGCTTGAACGGATCGGGCAGGTCGAAGTCGTTGTAGACGAACGGCTCGTACGGCTTGATCGTCGGGATCGGATCGAGATGGCCGCGCACGCCCTTGCCCTGCTCGGCCATCCAGTCGGTCAGATCCTTGTGGCTCGCCGGGCCGCAGCCGGCGAGAAGCGCAGCCGCGGCGATGGCGATGAATGCGACGCGCTTCATTTCTTGCCCTTGCCCTTCGTGCCTTTTTGCGACGCGCGCTGCTTCGCCATCTCTTCCTCGTCGAGATAGCGGAAGGTCTTGGCCACGGCGTCCATCGTCAGCGTGCCCTTGTTGTTCGCGATCTGAAGATCGTTGAGCGTGACGATGCGCGGCAGCGCCGCGACGTCGCTCGCGAACGCGCCGATGTCGTGATAGTTGCCGGTGATCTTGATGCTGATCGGCAACTCGGCGTAGAAATCGGCCATCCGCTCCTGGGCCGCCGGCCGGAACAGATCGAACTGCAGGCCGCGGCCGAGGCCCGCCTGATTGATGTCGGTCAGAAGCGCGTCGATCTCCGACTTGTTCGGCAGCTGCTTGACGAGCGCGCCGAACGACTGCTCGACCTCGGCCAGCTGCTGCACGTAGAGGTCGTAGTTGATCGCCTTCGCCTTCTTCTCCTTGAACTGGTCCTTGAGCTTCACCTCCTGCGCCTCGGCGGTCTGCAGCGTGTCCCACTGGTCCTTCCAGTCGAAGAACGCGCCGAGCGCGACGATGAACAGCACGATCAGCGTCAGCAGGATGAGCTTGGGCGCCAGCGACCAGTTGCCGACCTCGCGGAAGTTCAGGCGGCGAAAATCGTCGAGCGTCATGCCTTACCTCCCTTGGCCGGTACCTTTGCCGCAGGCTTGCCCGGTGTGCTGGCGGTTTCGGTCGTCGCGCGGCGAATCTGGAAATTCAGCGTGAACTGGTTGAGCTGCTGCGCCGGCGTGCGGCCCTCCGCGGCGACCGTCACGAGCTTGATCTCGACGAGCTCAGGCTTCTCGAGCCACGGGGAGCCTTCGATGTTGCGCATCAGCGTCGACACGCGTGCGTTCGACTGCGCGAAGCCGACGATCGTGACCTTGTTGTCCTTCTGCCTGACCGATTGAAGATAGACACCTTCGGGCAACTGCCGCACCAGCTGATCGAGCAAATGCACGGCCTCGTTGCGGTTCGACTGCAGCGTCTCGACAACCTGCTTCCGCGCGAGCACCTGCTGGATCTGGTCGCGCAGCTTGTCGATCTCCTTGATCTGCGCATCGAGCTCGGCGATCTTCGACTTGAGCAGCGCGTTGCGCGAGTTCTGGTTCTCGATGCGCGCGTGGAACACGCGGTCGCCGACGCCGACGATCGCCAGGCCGAGGACGGCGAGCATGATCGCGAGCGATACGAACTGCCGCTGGCGGGCTTGCCGCTTCTGCTCGCGATGGGGCAGCAGGTTGATGCGCATGAGTGCCCCCTATTCGAAACTGCGCATCGCGAGGCCGGTGGCGATCATCAGCATCGGCGCCTCCTGCGCGAGCTGTCGCGGCCGCACTCGGTCGGATGTCTGCATCGTCGCGAACGGATTGGCGACGACGGTGGCGACGCCTGCGCGCTTCGCGACGAGTTCGTCGAGGCCCGGCAACAGCGCGCAGCCGCCGGCGACGACGATCTGGTCGACCTGGTTGTACGATGTCGACGTGAAGAAGAACTGCAGCGCGCGCGTCACTTCGAGCGCGAGCGACTCCATGAACGGCTGCAGGACGTCGTGGTCGTAGTTTTCCGGCAACCCCTGGTTCCTGCGCGCCGACTCGGCCTCGTCGGCCGACAGGTTGAAGGCGCGCTGGATGTCCTGTGTCAGCTGATTGCCGCCGAACGCCTGGTCGCGCGAAAATAGCATCTGGTTGTTGCGAAGGACGTAGAAGTGCATCACGTGCGCCCCGATGTCCACGAGCGCGATGTTCTGGTCGCGCCCGTTTGCCGGCAGCGACGGCGCGATCAGCCGGAAGGCTTCCTGCGTCGAATAGGACTCGACGTCCATCACGCGCGCCTTCAGGCCCGCCGCCTCTGCGACCGCGACACGATCCTCGACCTTCTCCTTGCGCGACGCCGCGATCAGCACCTCGACTTCGTCGGGGTTGTTCGGCGCAGGGCCGATCTCCTGAAAATCGAGATTGACCTCATCGAGCGCGAAGGGGATGTACTGGTTGGCCTCGGCCTCGACGGTGAGCTCGAGATCTTCTTCCCGCTGGCCGGCGGCGACGATGATCTTCTTCGTGATGACCATCGCAGCCGGCAACGCCAGCGCGATGTTGCGGTTGCGGCTGCCGAGGCGCTTCCAGGCGCGCTTCAGCACGTCGGCGCAGAGCTCGATGTTGAGCACGTTGCCGTCGGCGACGACGTCCTTCGGCCGCGGCTCGATCACGTAGCGGTCGAGCCGGAACGCGCCTTTGCCCGCTGCGGACAGCTCGACCAGCTTGAGGGACGTCGACGCGATATCGACGCCAATCAGGGTCGGCGACCGGGTTTTGAACAAGTCGAGAGCGGACGAGAAGTTATCGGCGAGCATGGCGGTGGCCTCGTTGCTGATAATCTACATTAAACGCCGGCGACAAGTGCACCGGTCGTCGAAATGTTCGCTTTTGAGCGGGCGACTGTTGCAAGCACGCCTATAATCGACGCCGGCACCTGCCCCAAACATGGCTTTTATTCCATCGTGCTAAAGCGCTGGCTCCTCTACACGGGCTCGGTCGTGCTCGGCCTTGCCGTCGTGGGCGGCCTGCTCGGGGCCTTCGTGCTGGCGCTCCTGTGGCCGACGCTCCCGCCTCTCGACGCGCTGACCGATTACCAGCCGAAAGTCCCGTTGCGGGTGGTGGCCGCCGACGGTGATCTGCTCGGCGAATTCGGCGAGGAGCGGCGGGCGGTCGTCCGGATCTCCGAGGTTCCGGATGTCATGAAACACGCTATTTTGGCCGCCGAGGACGAGCGTTTCTATCAACACGGCGGTGTCGACTATTTGAGCGTGCTGCGCGCGGCGCTCGCCAACGCGACGTCCGGCACCCAGCAGGGGGCGGGCACGATCACGATGCAGGTCGCCCGCAACTTCTTCCTCACCCGGGAGAAGACGGTCTCGCGCAAGCTTCGCGAGGCGCTTCTCGCCTGGAAGATCGAGGCGTCCCTCTCCAAGGACGAGATCCTCGAGCTCTACATCAACCAGATCTTCCTTGGTCAGCGGGCCTACGGCTTTGCCGCGGCGGCGCAGACCTATTTCGGCAAGCCCCTGTCGGAAATCACCGTCGCCGAGGCGGCCACGCTGGCCGGCCTGCCGAAGGCCCCGTCGGCCTACAACCCGATCACGAATCCCCGGCGAGCGAAGGCGCGGCAGCTTTACGTGCTGCGACGGATGCATGAGCTTCACTACATCAATGACGACCAGTACCGGGAAGCACAAAATGCGCCATTGAAGCTGCGGCCGCCGACGCGCGAAGTGTCGGGCGCGCACGCCGAATTCGTCGCCGAAATGGCGCGGCAGGTCGTCTACGACACCTACGGCGACAGCGCGTACACGCGCGGCATCACCGTCTGGACGACGATCCGGCGCAGCGACCAGGAGGCGGCCTACGCCGCCGCCCGCAAAGCCGTCATCGACTACGACCAGCGTCACGGCTATCGCGGGCCTGACGGCTTCGTGAGCCTGCCGAAGGATCCGTCCGAGCAGGACGCAGTGCTCGACCGCGTCTTCCAGGACTATCCCGACAGCGACAACATCGTCACCGGCGTCGTGCTGCAGGCGACGCCCTCGCAGGTACGCGCCGTGCTTGCCAACGGC
>Ga0134128_10008245_pt1 | contig 12547 bp, 8 predicted proteins | sample KB31754_FD_96462 | JGI IMG/M metagenome (GOLD analysis project Ga0134128, IMG submission 96462) | Terrestrial soil microbial communities with excess Nitrogen fertilizer from Kellogg Biological Station, Michigan, USA - KB3-175-4 | ecosystem: Environmental > Terrestrial > Soil > Unclassified ...
AAAGGTCGCGAACAGGAAGTCTTTCGCGTCTTCGAGAAGTGGGGACTGGACGCAGTCGAGGTCGGCCGCGTCACCGCCGACGGCAAGATGCGCGTCCTGCAGCACGGCGAAGTCGTCGCGGAAATCCCCAACCAAGCGCTCACCGATGATGCGCCGGTTTACAAACGTCCAATGGAACGTTGGGAGCCGCCGATACCGCGCGAAATGCCGGAGCACGTCAAGCTGGCTGAAGCTTCCGATCTGACTGCCAATCTGAGACGACTGCTGGCAAGTCCCAATATCGGCGGCAAACGCTGGATCTGGCAGCAGTACGATCACATGGTCCAGACGAACACTGTCGAGGCGCCGGGCGCGGGCGATGCCGGAGTAATTCGGATTAAGGGATCGCCGCGCGGGTTGGCTATGGCGCTCGATGGCAACGGACGCTGGTGCTACCTCGATCCGCGGCTGGGCGCCATGCATGCGGTGGCGGAAGCCGCGCGCAACGTGGCTTGCGCCGGCGCCACTCCAATCGGCGGCACCAACTGCCTGAACTTTGGCAACCCCGAAAAGCCGCACATCATGTGGCAATTTTCGCAGGTGATTGACGGCATCACCAAAGCCTGTGAAGAGCTGGAAATTCCCATCACCGGAGGTAATGTCAGCTTTTACAACGAAACTTTGGGAGAAGGAATTTACCCCACGCCGGTGCTGGGCGTGGTGGGCATTCTCGAAGACGTGCACAAGGCGGTGCGTCCGGATTTCCGCGAGGCGGGCCGCGCAGTTGTTCTCTTGCGTGGTGCGGAACCTGGGGACGCGACCGACGCCGAATCGGCATTTGGATCGTCGGAGTATGCCAAGAACATTCTGGGTGCGGTCTGGGGATATCCTCCCGACCTGGAGTTGGAAAAAGAGGCTGCTTTGCAGAAAGCGCTGATCGAGATCGCCCAGATCGAAATTATGGATTCAGCACATGATTGCTCTGACGGCGGCATCGCGGTGGCGCTGGTTGAGTCGGGGCTGGCTAAGGGCATTGGAATGAGCGTCGATCTGACGTCCCTTGGGTTGCCGCCGGAGTTCGTTCTATTTGGCGAAGATGCCAGCCGAGTTGTCATCTCTTGCGACCGCGAGAACTTCAGCAGAATCGAACAAGTGGCGCTAAAATATGGTATCGCCGCAGAATTAATTGGAGAAACGGCGCCCGAGTGGATTGAAATCAAGCTCGATGGGCGGGCGGTAGTGTCGGCCGCAGTTTCGGAATTGCGTAGTGTCTATGAGGGCGCGCTGGAGAAGACGCTGCGGACGGAAGTAGGAACGACGGCAGCGGATGAATTGCCGAGTTTCGCTCGGCTGGACGGGTGAGGGCACCCGCCCCTACGTGTACTGTGGTAGCGAAGAGCCAAAAGCTAAGGGTTAAAGGCTGACATGTTCGATAAATTCCACGACGAATGCGGCGTCGTAGCAATCTACGCTCACCCTGAGGCTGAGAAACTGGCTTATCTCGGGCTGCATGCGCTGCAACATCGCGGGCAGGAATCCGCGGGCATCGTCACCTCGAACGGCCTGACCTTGCGTGCGCATCGCGCCATGGGATTGGTTGCCGACATCTTTACGGAGGATGTTTTGTCTCCGCTTCACGGCACGCTGGCCATTGGCCACACCCGATATTCCACCGCCGGCGACTCCGCCCTGTTCAACGCTCAGCCCATCATGGTGCAATCGAACAAGGGCATGATCGCGCTGGCCCACAACGGCAACCTGGTGAATGCCCACGAAATCCGGCATCGCCTGGAGGCCCAAGGTTCGATTTTCCAGACCAACAGCGACACCGAAGTCATCGTTCACCTGATCGCGCTCTCCAAAGAGCAGACTTTGCCGGACGCCATGGCCGACGCGCTGCGTCGCGTGGAAGGCGCGTTTTCGCTGGTAATGCTCAGCTCGGACCGGGTGTTTGCGGCGCGCGATCCCCGCGGTTTCCGTCCCTTAAACATGGGAAGAATTCCGCGCCTCGAAGGGCAGCGGCAGGACACCATCGTATTTGCTTCCGAAACCTGCGCATTTGATCTGATCGGCGCTACCTATGAACGCGAGGTCAAGCCGGGCGAGTTGGTAATCGTTGGACCCGAAGGCATCACGTCGCGCTTCTACGCTCCAGTCGCGGCGCAGTCGAGCTGCATTTTCGAGCACGTGTATTTCTCGCGGCCCGACAGCATGGTGTTCGGGCGTCCGGTTCAAGTCAGCCGCGAAGGTCTGGGACGACAACTGGCGCGGGAGGCCCCGGCCGAAGCCGACCTGGTCGTGCCCGTACCGGACTCTGGCGTCACTGCGGCCGTAGGCTACGCCGCCGAAAGCGGCATTCCTTTTCGCTTTGGACTCATCCGCAATCATTACGTAGGACGCACCTTCATCGAGCCCCGGCAAAGCGTCCGCGACTTCGGAGTGAAGCTGAAGTTGAACCCGGTACGCACCTTGCTCGAAGGCAAACGCGTAGTGCTGATCGACGACTCCATCGTGCGCGGCACCACCAGCCGCAAGATCGTACGCATGATCCGCAACGCAGGCGCGAAAGAAGTGCACATGCGTGTCTCCTGTCCGCCCACGGTTTCGCCCTGTTTCTACGGTGTGGATACGCCTTCCAAGAAAGAACTCATCGCGGCCAACAAGTCGGTGGAAGAGATTCGCGCATTCATCGGCGCCGATTCGCTGGCCTACTTGTCGCTTGCGGGAATGAAAAAGGCTTGCGCCGATGGCGAGAAGACTACGTACTGCACTGCCTGCTACACCGGCTCGTATCCCACGAAATGGGTGGATGTAGATGAAATCCTGCCCGCCACGATCAGCGAGCCCTGACCGCTCGAGTGCCGATCGAATTGCAGGCTCCCGCAGCAAAATAAATCTGTCATCCGAGGGAAGCGCAGCGAGCGCCGTGGGGGGGACCTTATGTTCCTCGCCGGCGACCGACTACCGGCGAGCTTCCCTCACCCGCGAGGGCATCCGGTCCCACGTGTTTCGTGCTGCGGCCACTCTCGGAATTCCCTGCAGATCGTTTGCAATTTCCACTTCGTCCCAGTCGGCCAGCAACCCCCGGACGCGCTCTGCGATGGTGCCGCTGATCTCCATCACCAGCCACCCCCCGGGCTTGAGCGACTCGCGGGCTTGCGGGATGATGCGTGCGATCACCTCCAGTCCCGTGGGGCCGGCGAAAACTGCGTTGCGGGGCTCGTACTTGCGGACTTCGAGCTGCACCTGGTCTTCCTCGGATGCGCCGACATAGGGCGGATTGGAAACAACGAGATCAAACCCTCCGCTCTCGAATCCCTGCAGCAAGTCGGCCTGATGGAACTGGACGCGAGCTTCGAGTTGAAGACGGGAAGCGTTGGCGCGGGCGATTTGCAGAGCCGCGGACGAAATATCGGTAGCGTGGATCTCGGCGCTCGGCAGTTCTTTGGCCAGCGCCAACGCGATGCAGCCCGAACCGGTGCCGACATCGGCGATGCGGAGCAAAGCGGCGGGCAAGGGCGCCCGCCCCACACCTCGGAGCACCGTCTCGATTACGTGTTCGGTCTCCGGACGCGGAATGAGCACGTCCGGCGTAACGATGAAGTCCATGCCCCAGAATTCCTGATGTCCGGTGATGTATTGCGCGGGCACGCCGCGTTCGCGCTCGTCCAGGGCGTGGTCGTAGCGGCGTTGTTCTTCCGCTGAAAGCTTGCGCTCGGGGTGGGCATGGAGATAGGCACGGTCGCATGCAAGGGTGAACATCAGAAGAAGCTCGGCATTCAGGCGGGGCGACGGGACGTTGGCCGCAGTGAGGCGCGAGATGGCTGAAGCGAGGGCGGCACGGAGCGTCACGGAATTATTTGAACACAGGATTTCTCCGGTGTGGGGAGGACCATCCTATCCGCCAAAAACCGGCGGCTTGTCATCCGTCTGCATTCGTGCCCTGCGCGGCTCTGATTTTCGCTGCCGTCACGCGGGCGGGTCGCCCCCGGCCACACGTTAAACCGCGGTGGTGGCTTCAGCTCTCAGTTTTTCTGATTGATAGTGGCTGACCAGGGCTTCGATCAGTGGCTGGAGTTTGCCGTCCATGACTTGCTCGAGCTGGTGAATGGTCAGGCCGATGCGGTGGTCGGTGACCCGGTTTTGCGGAAAGTTGTAGGTCCGGATTTTTTCGCTGCGATCGCCCGAGCCCACCATTGCCTTGCGTTCCTTAGCGAGCGCGTCCTGCTGCTTCTGCATTTCCATCTCGTAAAGACGGGCGCGCAGCACGCGCATGCCTTTCTCGCGGTTTTTGATCTGCGATTTCTCGTCCTGGCAGCTCACCACCGTGTTGGTCGGAATGTGAGTGATGCGCACGGCGGAGTAGGTGGTGTTTACCGACTGTCCACCGGGGCCGGAGGAGCAGAAGGTGTCTATGCGGAGATCTTTGGCTTCGATCTTGATGTCGACGTCTTCGGCTTCGGGCAGGACAGCCACCGTGACCGCGGAGGTATGAACGCGTCCCTGCTGTTCGGTGGCCGGCACGCGCTGTACGCGGTGTACGCCACTCTCATATTTCAACCGCGAAAAAACCCTCTGGCCTTCGATGATGGCGATCACTTCTTTCAGGCCGCCGACGGATGAATCAGAAGTGGAGAGCACTTCGACTTTCCAGCCCTGAGTTTCCGCGTACCGGGTATACATTCTGAACATTTCAGCGGCGAAAAGTGTCGCCTCATCGCCCCCGGTGCCGGCGCGGATTTCAAGGATGACATCTTTTTCGTCGTTCGGGTCCTTGGGCAACAGCAGTACTTTGAGCTCTTCTTCCACGCCACCGACGCGGGCTTGCAGCTTGTCGAGTTCTTCTTGAGCGTAGGCTCGCATCTCAGCGTCTTTCTCCTCGGCTAGGACAGCCTTACTCTCGGCGATACCGCGGGTCAGATCCTTAAACTCACGATATTTCTCAACGATGGACGAGATTTCGCTGTGCGCTTTGGCCGTCTTCTGGTATCTGGCCGAGTCGCCGGCGATCTCCGGCGAGGAGAGCGCCTGTGTCAGCTCCTCGTACCGGGCTTCGATTTGGTCAAGTCTTTCAAACATAGAGTCGTCGGTCGTCTGCCCGCATGCGGGCGGATTCTTGCCATCCAATTCTAGTACTTAAAGAGTTTGGAGAGAATATTCGCGGGGGAACCGCTAGGCAATCACTAACTTGCCGCCGTGCTTTTTTTCGAGCGCCATGGCATGGTCGAGGGCGATGATGGCGCACTCGGCCTGGGCGTCGGATGGTGGCTGGGTGGTAATGCGCTGCAGCCAGAGGCCCGGGGCGGTCATCAGAGCGAACAGCGAGCCGCGATGCTTGGCGGCGAAGCGGATGATCTCGTACGAGACGCCTGCGATTACCGGCAGCAGCGCGATTCGCACGGCAAACTTGGCCCAGAAAGTGGTCACAGGAAACGCGGCAGACACCAGGATGTACACCATGATCGAAATCAGCATCACCGTCATGAGGAAGCTGGTGCCACAGCGCGGATGAAAAGTCGAGTACTTCTGGACCGATACGGTATCGAGCGGATCACCGTTCTCAAAGGCGTATACCGTCTTGTGCTCGGCGCCGTGATATTCGTAAACCCGGTGAATATCGCTCCACAGCGAAACGCCCCAGATGAAGAGCAGGAAGAGAACGATCCGGATGACGCCGTCCACGAGATTGAAAATGATCTGCTCTCCGAATACGGGGTTCACCCGCTTCAGTTCGGTGGCCGCCAGCAACGGCAGAAACTTGTACATGAAAATGAAGAACCCGACGGAAATGACGATGTTGACTGCGGCCATCCAGCCCGTGATTTCCAGTTTCTTTTTGTCTGCCGCAGGCTCGGGTTGCAGTTCATCGAGCGCAACGTTGGCGGAAAACTTCAGCGCACGGAAGCCCAGGGTCATAGCGTGACCAAGCGTGACCACCCCTCGAATTACCGGCCAAGCCATCCATTTGCGTTTTTCGGAGAGACGCTCCAGCGGCTCGCTGTGGGTCGAGACTTCGCCGGAAGGCTTGCGACAGGCAATAGCCCACGCATGCGGAGAGCGCATCATCACGCCCTCGAGCACGGCTTGGCCCCCGACCAGGGTTTCCTCGCCGCCTTCAAGGGCGGGCAACAGCTGCACGGCTACCAGGAAACGCCACCAGGTTCGCAAGAAACGCATAACTCTTAGATGATCCTTCGAAGTATCCAGGCTCAAACTACAAGGGTACCACACGCAGTTTCGTTTAGGATGGCGAAGGGCTGGTTAAGTGCCTAAGCAGACTGGAGTTAGAGGGATCAAAATGTAGGTGCGAGCGTTTTCGCTCGCGCCGGGCCGTCATGGAGTTTGAACGCCTATGAAAACTGATACGTTGCCGACCAGGGATGCACGAGCCGGGGCGGCTCGCGCACACATAGAAGAAGCATGATCAGGCTGGCTGAAGCCGGTGAGCGCATTGCCGCCACCACAAAAAAACTCGAAAAGATCGCGATCGTCGCCGAATATCTTAAGTCGCGCACGCCGGAAGAGGCGTCGGTCTCGGCCGTATTTCTCTCGGGAAGGCCGTTTCCTGTGTGGGAGGAAAGCACATTGCAGGTAGGCGGGAGAGTTCTGTGGAAGATTGTCGCCGAGCTTTCCGGGAATAGCGAAGCCGAACTGACCGCCGCCTATCGTAGGCGCGGAGACTTGGGAGCAGTAGCCGGCGACGTCCTGCCAAACCGGCCGCGAGACGCCGCCCTCAACGTGCTCCAGGTGGAAAGCAAGTTCCGTGAAATCGCGGCAGCCCGCGGCCCCGCAGTTAAAGTTGCGCTGACTCGAGAGCTTCTTTCGCAGGCTACGCCTCTCGAAGCCAAATACATCGTGAAAATCATGACTGGCGACCTGCGCATTGGGCTGAAAGAGAGTCTGGTGGAGGAAGCCATTGCCCAAGCCTTCGGCGAGACACTGGGCCAGGTCCAGCGGGCGAACATGCTGCTGGGTGACGTAGACGAGACCGTTAAGTTGGCAGCGGCGAAGCAATTGGGGGCTGCGAAAATGCGCTTGTTTCACCCGCTGGGCTTCATGCTGGCCAGCCCGGCAGAGTCGGCAGAGCACGCTCTCAGCTATTTTCAGAACGCCCTAGTGGAAGACAAGTACGACGGTATTCGAGCGCAGGCGCACTGTTCGAAGGGCGAAGTAAGAATCTTCTCGCGGACCCGCGACGAGATCACCGAATCCTTCCCTGAATTGCCGGACGCGCTGGCCGGTCTGCCCGAAGACGCAATCCTCGATGGCGAGATCGTGGCTTGGAGCTACGAGGAAGGCAGCGCCAACAGCCGGGCGCTCCCCTTCAGTACTCTGCAGCAACGCCTGGGACGAAAACAAGTCAGCGAGAAACTGATGCGCCAGGTGCCGGTGGCATATCTTGTCTTCGACATTCTCTATGCCGGAGGCGAGTTGCTGCTGGAGCATCCTCTCCTCGAACGGGAGAAAATCCTCGACGCCCTACTGGCAGCGCCAAGGAAAGCTCCCACCAGCCCACGAATCGCCGGGGGCCAGGCCCGTTTCGAATTCGGTGGCGACGTCTACCAGTCGAACACGCGCGTAATTCGTGCACCGGTGTTTCAAACTTCAACGCCGCAGGAACTCGATCAACTGTTTGCAGCAGCACAGGCTCGGGGAAACGAAGGCCTGATGATCAAAGATCCGGAATCGCCTTACACTCCCGGGCGGCGCGGGAAGGCGTGGCTGAAACTCAAGCGCGAATTGGCAACTTTGGACGTCGTGGTCACGGCGGTCGAATACGGCCATGGCAAGCGTATCGGCGTGTTGAGTGATTACACCTTCGCTGTCCGCGACGGAGAAAAACTGGTCAACATCGGCAAAGCTTACTCCGGGCTGACTGATGTGGAGATCGCCGAGTTGACCCACTGGTTCCTCGAACACACAGTTGAAGACCAGGGATTCCGGTTGATCGTGGAGCCGAAGATCGTGCTGGAGGTGGCATTCAATAACATGATGCGATCCGACCGCCATGAAAGCGGCTATGCGTTGCGATTCCCGCGGATTGTCCGGCTGCGTCCTGACAAATCGCCGGAAGACGTGGATACGATCGAGAGAGCACGGGAGATTTACGAAAGCCAGACAAGGGAATGAGATACGACTGGCAGGCTAGCCGGGTCTTTGACCGGCCTGGACGGGTTCCTTCGACTTCGCTCAGGCCAAGCTCCGCCCCGTCCCCATCCGAACCAAGAAGAACCTCTAATGTTTGTGCTGGTGCGCTTCTTCCGCTACCGGAATCACGCATCCATGGGCCACTTCACAATCCACGTTTTCGAACTGGATGGTGGTGTGGCTGATCTGAAAGTCATGCCGCAGGCATTCTTTCAGATCGCGCAGAATGCGTTCGCTGACCGACGGCGGAATATCCGCGATCGAAATGTGGCAGGACAGAGCTCGCGTCTCCGACCCGATGTTCCATACGTGCAGGTCGTGGACGTCGTTCACACCTTCAATTTGCCGCATGGCAGCCTCGACCTGTTCCAGCTTGACGCCGCGCGGCGTTCCTTCGAGCAGGATGTTGAGCGTCTCGCGCACAATGCCGAATCCCGACCAGAGGATGAGGACGCCAATCGCCATCGAAAGCACAGGATCGATCCAGTACTTGCCGGTGGCCATGATGATCCAGCCGCCCACGATCACTGCCCCGGTCGACAGCGTATCGCCAATTTCGTGCAGCAACGCACTGCGGATGTTGACGTCGCTCCCGGCGCGATACAACAGCAGCGCGATCGCGCCGTTCATCAATACACCGGCAGCGGCCACCCAAATCATCACACCCGCATGCACTTGCTCGGGGTTCTGCAATCGCCGGAACGCCTCATAAAAGATGAAGCCCGAGACGGCCACGAGCGACACCGCATTTACCAAAGCGGCCAGCACACCGGCCCGGTGGTAGCCGTAAGTCTTGGTGGAACTCGGGGGGCGCGATTGCAGGTAGAACGCAGTCAGGGAAAGCAGCAGGGCAAAAAAATCAGACAGGTTGTGCCCGGCTTCGGACAGCAACGCCAGCGAGTGGGCGCGGATACCGGCAACCACCAGCAGCACTATGTAGGCGGCAGTCACGACCAGCGAAACCCGCAGAATTCGCGATGTCTTTTCGCCTCCGCCGTGGGCGTGCGTGTGCATGAAATAAGTTTAAGGCTACGGGCGGAAGGCTTCAAGGCACAGCAGTAATGTCGCCCAGAAAATGTTGGAAATGCTCTGTGATTAGGATTATCTTCGCCATTGGGTGTAGGTCTCCTTTTCCAGGAAGGGCTTTAGCTTGTGAGGCCAAAGCCAACTTACACCCTCTCGCCCTTTACACAATCAAAGTTACGTCACCCAGTAATGGACGGCACCACCGGGCACGCCGGGACGACCGCCCTCAGCTGTCCCCACCTGGCCGGTGGTGATGCACTACAATGCTCAATCGTTGTGGCCGGGAGGCCGCGGATTTCGTGCAGACTGCGGAAGCGGATTAAGAGGCGCGTCATTGTTCGTTCTATGGCCTTCGCCGAAGGCCGCCTGATCGAGGAGACGGCAGTACTGTAGGAAGTTCTTTCGTCCTTTGCGGCTTTTCTTTGCGGCCTTTGCGTCAAGCTTTTAAATCGGCAAAGCCGTCGATTCATAAAAACATGCCGGTCCTCGAACAAAACTTCTGGTTGACTACGACCCAGATGCCGAGGACTGACTCGGCCCTCCCACTTCCCAACGGCGTCAACGTCGCCATCATTGGAGCTGGTTTCACCGGGCTCTCGGCGGCGAGGACACTGGCAAAACTCGGAGCCAAGGTTGCCGTCTTCGAGGCCGAGACTATTGGATGGGGCGCCAGTTCGCGAAATGGAGGCATGGTTCTTACCGGGCTCAAGCTCGGTGTGAACAAGTTGATTTCGATGTATGGACGCGAGCGCACACAGCACATGTATGCGGCATCGCTGGCTACCATTGATTGCGTCGAAAACCTGGTCAGGGAGGAAAAGATCGATTGCAACTTCACCCGTTGCGGACATCTCGAAGTTGCCTGCAAGCAGAAGCATTTTGACGACTACGCCCGCCAAGTCGAAGTGATCGCCCGCGAGTTCAATCATCAGCTGCGCATCGTGCCCAGAGCTGAGCTGCAGTCCGAGATCGGGTCTTCTGTCTACTACGGCGGCATGGTGGATGAAGTCAGCGCCGGGTTGAATCCTGCCAGATACGTGGCGGGACTGGCGCAGGCAGCGATCAGGGCGGGCGCGACGGTCTTCGAGAACACCCGGGTTGAGAAAATTGAGCGTGAAGACCGCCAAGGAATGGCGCGCTGGCGCATCACTACCTCGCGCGGCGCGCTCTGGGCACGGGAAGTCTTCGTCGGCACTAGCGGCTACACGGGATCGGCAACTCCGACGCTGCGCAAGAAGCTGATCCCCATTGGCTCGTACATCATCACCACGGAAGTCTTGCCCGGGGCGTTGGCGCGCGAGTTGAGCCCGCGCAATCGCATGATTTACGACTCCAAGAATTATCTCTACTACTATCGCCTCACTCCCGACAATCGCATGCTATTCGGCGGGCGCGCGGCATTCTTCCCCGAAACGGCGGATTCGATCCGGCAGAGCGCGGAAATTCTGCGCCGCGGCATGATTGAGGTCTATCCGCAATTGCGCGATGTGAAAGTTGAGTTCGTCTGGGGAGGCACGCTGGACTTCGCTTTCGACATCATGCCGCACGCCGGGCAGATGGATGGAATCTACTATGCCGTCGGCTATGCCGGACACGGCGTCGCCATGGCCACCTGGCAGGGCCAGCAGATGGCAAAGATGATCGCAGGTGAGAAGCCGGAGAATCCGTTCGTGGGGATTCCGTTCCCCGGCGCACCGCTCGGGCTGTACAACGGCAAGCCCTGGTTCCTGCCCTTTGCGGGCGCCTGGTACAAGTTGCTGGATTGGGTGAGCTAACGTCCTGCGCCAACGGCGTACCCGACTACAACTTCTGTGCACCCACAGGAAGCAGCGACCCCAGCGAATACGCGCCCGGCCCCGTCAAGAGAAAGGCTATGGCCAGAAGCAATTGCGTCAGTGCATATTCCGCGCCACCGGTACCCACGTTGAAACCGTGGGGCAGATGAACCATAAAAATCGCACCAAGCATCACCGCGATGATGCATACGGCGCCGATTCGGAAGAAAATGCCGGTCAGGACGGCCAGCCCGCCGCCAACCTGCGCCAGTCCTATCAAATAGGCGATAATGAGCGGCCACTGATGGGAGGCCGCAAACGACTGCGGGCCAGGACCATCGAAAGCTCCAAAAAGAATGCCGCTTCCGTGATAAAGGAAAGCCAGAGCGCTAGCAATTCTGAGGAGTAGAAGTGCCGCGCTGATTCGCGCTGATTCGGGATGGTTTGCGGAAGATACCAAATTCATTTCATCCTTTCCTTCTCGAGTTTCTCGAGGAGATCGAAATTATACGGCCACCTCCGGCCAGGTGGGACGCTTTCCGGCGGAGCGAAGCTCCGCGGGCTTTACTCCAGCCGCCAGCCACGATCGAGATCTAGCCGTGCTCCGCACGGCCGGGACAGCCCGAGGGCGGCTCTCCTCACGCGGTTCATCCTGCCCGCGAACCAGTTCTAAACACGAAATATGCTACTGGCCCTACCGCCATCGCAGCCGGTCCCCATATCAGTCCGTACCGGTCGCTCCCCAGCAGAGCGACTGCGCTCATGATCACGACTGCGACTACCGAGTACATCAGCCCGGCACGGCCGCCGGGAATTACAAAAGGACGCGCCATATCAGGCTTTTTGCGGCGCAACTGCCAGGCTGCGAGTACGGTCAAGACAGTAGTCGCGACACGCAGCCAGTTGTAGATGGTGATGAGCTCGACCAGGGAATGCAGCGCCAGTAACCCGTACACCGCCGCGGACGTGATGATGGCAATCCATGGCGTGCCGTAGTGCCGGTGCTGGCCCGTCAGCACATGCGGGAGATAGCCATCTTCCGCCATTGCAAATGGCATTCGCGTCGACGCCAGGATGGTGCCGTTGAGCAGTGCGACCTGGGTGACCATCGCGGCCGCGAACATCCACGCGCCGAGCCAGCGGCCTCCTATGATTTGCGCGGCCGTGGGGAAAAATCCAGTGTGCCAACTCTGCCAGTTGCCTAGCGCTGCGAGCGCAGCAAAGGTAGGCAGAAAATAGGCCGCAATGGACATGGGCACGACCAGCGCCAACGCCAACGGATAGCTTCGCCGAGGATTGTCGACCTCTTCTGCGACCGTCGAACACTGCTCATATCCCGAGTACAGCCACAGTCCCAGCGCCAGCCCCACGCCGAATACGTGGAACGTCGGCTGATGCGGAGGCACCACGGGAATGAATGGATTGTGATGCCACTTGGCTAGGCCGATCACAACCAGCACCAGCACGGGAAGCAGGATGAATAGCTCCAGTATGGTGGCGAATTTCCCCACCATCTGAATACCGCGCACGTTGATGTAAGTGATCAACGCAACAATGGCGAGAGAGACGAGGTAGTGCCTCCATCCCGTGATCTCCGGAAAGTAATAGCCCAGGTAGTC
>Ga0134128_10008246_pt1 | contig 12547 bp, 8 predicted proteins | sample KB31754_FD_96462 | JGI IMG/M metagenome (GOLD analysis project Ga0134128, IMG submission 96462) | Terrestrial soil microbial communities with excess Nitrogen fertilizer from Kellogg Biological Station, Michigan, USA - KB3-175-4 | ecosystem: Environmental > Terrestrial > Soil > Unclassified ...
CTGAAATGCGCGGCATAAATAACCCTCCTTACAAATGCTAGAGTTAAGTCGCTTTAAATTCATCGTGCCGTTGCCGTGATCGCAACATGAACGTGAGTTGGAATAAATCCGCAAAAAGATGCCGTTAGCGAATAGTACTTTAACGACAGCGGCAGCCGAATTTGCGCCTGGGCTTACGCCTGATTTACTGAGTTTTGACCGGGTGGCCGGAACGCCTTCGAACCCCTGCCCCCTCAGGAGGTAATGCGAAGCATCGCACAAAACATCTTGCCAATCCGCGGCCGTTGTTCGCTGAGAGAGAGATGCGCCCTCGTCCGTGCTTGGGGTCACGTTTGAGCCCAGAGGCGGTTTGCATCAGATTCCCCCCGCGTTACTCGCACCCCGGCGCCGAGTCGCCGGCACGCATTCCGCGAAGGAGCAGGCGGCACAAACGTTTGCGGTACAACGCGGCAGGTTGACTCGACTATTCAGCAACGAGCCATTCGAGCAAAATGTAAAGCCTCATGCCGTTGGGGGGAATGGCCGAGCACGGGCGATAAGCTTCTCGGACGGAACTAGGCGAAAGACTCGCGAAAAGCGCCACACTGGAAAGCCGCTGACTCTAGAGTGATTGCTTTAGGAATAGGGCGAAGGCAGCCCAAGCTTCAATCGGAAGGCTCGCATGGGCTCAGCCTGATGAGTGCGTAGCCGCAGATCGCTTAATGGCCTGGCTGTGCAGGGTAAAACGAAGCCCGCTTCCTTATCGACATCAAAATACGCCCGCGCCGCCGTTTGATCGACCGTGCCGCTGAGGAGTCTCGATGCACACGTCAGACATGTGCCTTGATGGCAAATGGAAGGAAGCGTAATTCCCTGGCGGAATGCCGCATCCCACACGTATTCGTCTTCGCGGCAACGAATAGATCGCTCCCCATCCGGTGTTTCGAGGACGACCAGATGGAGAGCTGAATCGGTCATTCAGAGCGCATCTCGCGAGATCTCCAAATACTGGCTATTACGGATTGTAGAAACGCCGGTTCTTGCTGTATGGCGCTTCGCCCGGTTCTCCGCGGCGGAAATGGCCGGATGGTATCGAGCGGCCATCCCTCTCGTGCGCGAGAAGCTCGATAAACCATGCCTCGTGCTCAACTTCTTCGTTCAGAATTCGTGCGGCCATGTCGTAAGTTCGCGGGTCCTTTCCAAAGGTCATGTCGCAAACGGCGGTCCAGCTTCTGATCGCGCACCGCTCCGACTCGAGCAACAGCGTCAAAATGTTGACCGCGGTTGGCGGATCGGGAAGCTTCGCGGGTGTGCAGCCGGCTTGATCGTGAAATGCCTTCAGATCGTTTGGCAAGCTACCGCCAAGCTCATAGATGCGCGGAACGATCAGCTCCCAATGCGCCCGGTCTTCGAGCCGGGCGTCCTCGCAAATTTCCTTGTAATCTTCATGACCCGCGAGATGCATTCGCAGGATCGTGTAGTAATAATATGTACTCGAAAACTCGGCGGCGGCGTTTGCCACCAGAAGTTTGGTTAATTTCTCCACGTCGACGCCACGGGCTCGAATTACTTCTACGCCGACTCGTTGATTCACATCGCCAGGTTGGACAGTTCCTCCTGCGGACATGGGCAGATTTCCTTTCTAAGCCAACGGTAGATCGAACGCCGCCATAGGTCCAATATATGTTTCCTATTCCGCCGATAGGTTTGAAAACTGATACCATCATCAGCGGACCGAGGCGGGCTGCATGGAAATTCATCAGTTGCGCTACTTTTGTGCGGTTGTGCGAAATGGGACCTTCACGCGCGCGGCTCTGGCGGAGCGCGTCGCGCAGCCCTCCTTGTCGCAGCAGATCCTGAAGCTCGAAACCGAACTGGGCGCCAAACTCTTCGACAGATTTCCACGGTCTGTACGGCTTACTTCCTTCGGTTCCACCTTCCTGCCGAAGGCGGAACGAATCCTGCGAGAGCTTTCGGACGCTAAAACAGAGATTATTGAAATGAGCGGCAAGGACAATGGCGAACTGGCCATTGGCGCCATTCCCACCATAGCTCCTTACCTGCTACCGCCGGTGCTCAACGACTTCTCGTGTCGTCACCCCGGCATTTCCATGAAAATTGTCGAGGATACAACCCAGGTGCTGCTCGAACGCCTGCATGCCGGCGCCGTGCACATGGTGGTCTCCGCGTTACCCGTTCGCGGAACCGAATTGATTTCGCTCGATCTCTTTCGAGAACCCTTCCTAATTGTTCTTCCCGATCGGCATCCTCTTTCGAACCGGAAATCGCTTCGGCTGGAAGAACTCCGCAAGGAGCCTTTTTTGCTCCTGAAAGAGGGGCACTGTTTCCGCGACAATACACTTGCCCTCTGCCGAAAATCGAAGGTCGCGCCCAATGTGGTTTTTGAAAGCGGCCAGTTCGCAACCATCTTAGGAATGGTGTCGGCTGGAATGGGCATCTCGGCCGTGCCCAAAATGGCAGTGCAGCCGGTCCGCGGATGCAAATTCGTACCGCTGTCGAACAAGAACGCCGTCCGCAGAATTGGAGTTGTGATGTTGAGCCGCCATTTCCAGACCAGGGTGGAAAAGCTGTTTCTCCAAAGCTTGATTGATATTGGCGACGGATCCTGTAAAGGTCATGATTCGAACGCTTGAAATCGGATGAACGAGCACATCGAAGGCCGTCGAGACATGCTTCGACCCTACAACGGACACCAACTTCGTGCCGGATTGGGAGCATGCCCGTCCCTCTAAGCCGATCCCATTTCAAATATCGACCTGTCAACATCTCGGGTGTGCGGAGTAATTCCGGAATCTATACTGAGGTCAGGGTTCTTCATGAATCGCCGGACAATCCACTCGCTGGGTTTAAAGCTTCGGGTGACGCGGTTGATTGCTAAGGGGCTCGTCTCGCGGGATCATCCGGTCCTTGTCCATATGATCCCGACCCGTCGGTGCAATCTGTCCTGCCGGTATTGCAACGAATACGACAGCACGTCGCCGCCGGTTCCGGTGAAGGAACTGCTGCGGCGGGTGGATCTGCTCGCGAAACTCGGAACAAGCATTATTACGCAGAGCGGTGGGGAACCGCTTCTGCATCCGAATCTGGAAGAGGTGATTGCCCGGGTTCGCGGCCATGGCATTGTGGCCGGCCTGATCACGAACGGATATCTGCTCACCGCCAAGCGAATTAAGCAGCTCAATAAAGCAGGGCTCGACCACTTGCAGATGAGCATCGATAATGTGATGCCGGACGATATTTCGAAGAAGAGCCTGAAGGTGCTCAATAAAAAGCTCGAGTTGTTGGCGGAATACGCCGAATTTCAAGTGAACGTGAATTCGGTGTTGGGCGCGGGCATCGCGAATCCGGAAGATGCGGCGGTGGTGGCGCGGCGCGCGGTCGAGCTTGGGTTCATGGGAACGGTCGGTGTGATCCATGATGGCTTTGGGCAGCTTCGGGCCCTGAACGCCACGCAGCGAAAGGTCTTCGACGAAATCAGCAGCCTGGCCACGCATTCGTTCGGACGCATCAACCGGTTGAATCCATATCAACGAAACCTGGTAGAAGGCAAGCCGAACGACTGGTGGGTGTGCCGTGCCGGCGCTCGCTATCTTTATCTATGCGAGGACGGCCTTGTGCATTACTGCTCCCAGCAGAGAGGCGCGCCGGGCATTCCGCTCGAAAACTACACGGTGGAGAACATACGCCGGGAGTACAGGACGCGAAAGACATGCGCTCCGTATTGCACAATTTCCTGCGTTCATCAGGTGTCCATCATGGATCGCTGGCGCGATCCACAGCCGCTGTTGTACGACCCGGCTGCGCTCAGTGGGGCCGCCGATCCACCGTTAATCAGAATACAGTCCTAGCCCCCCGCCTACAGTTTCCCCCCGGATAAAACCTCTCATTCCTAAACCAGGGTGAGAAGTTTCGTACCCGCTTGCCCACTATTTGAATAGTTAAGCCGTGTCGAGTTTAATGTACACACTTTCGCCTTTCGGTTCGACGGGCACAGCCGTTGCCACGAGCCCCGATCCAACCCCGACGTGGGTGCTGGTTGCGGGAGAGCAAATGCTGCTGCTGGAAGGACTTGCGACTCTTTGTAACACCATTCCGGGGTGCTCCGTTACCGCTCAGTCAGCGAGCGGGCAGCAGGCGCTAGCGGACATCCAGCGGCTAAAGCCGGATATCGCGCTGCTCGATCTGGATTTGACGGACTTGCTCACCATCGAGGTGATCAGGCAGATCCGAGCTGGAGAGTCGAAGACCCGCTGCGCCGTGCTCTCCGCCCGTAAGGACAAAAAGACAGTGCTGGAAGTTCTGCGATCGGGAGCATGCGGCTTTATTTTGACAAGTTCGACGCGCCAGCAGTTGGCGGAGGCATTCCAGCACATCCTGCAAGGCGGCATTTATGTATCGCCAGCCATCGAAATGGCGTCTCTGGTGGCCGAAAGCTCGCCGGTGCGCCGGTATTCCGATCCTCTGGATTCACTAAGCGGCCGCGAATACCAGGTGTTCACACTGCTCGTTGACGGTGTTCGCGCTAAGGAAATTGCCGCGAGATTATCGCTTAGTCCTAAAACAGTGGATACGTATCGCTCCAGTTTGATGCGAAAGCTGGACATTTTCGATCTCGCCGGGTTGGTAAAGTTCGCAATACAGCGGAATCTCGTTTCTTGAACCGCAAGCATTAATCTTCCAGTTCTGTCAATCCGTGGCGTGCGGTTGAGCCCTTGGAAGCAGCACGTAGATACTGCACCGGCCAGCTCATTTTCACGTTTAGTTCCTCGGCCGCATGCAGCGGCCAATAAGGATCGCGCAACATCTCGCGCGCCAATAGCACGATATCCGCCTGGCCAGTCCGAATGATGTGATCGGCCTGCTCCGGCCCGGTGATCAGGCCCACCGCCCCCGTCGGAACCGATGCTTCGCGCCGGATGCGTTCGGCGAAGGGCGTCTGGTAGCCCGCGCCCACCGGAATTGACGCATTGGGTACGCTGCCGCCGGAGGAACAGTCGATCAGATCAGCCCCGGCCTGTTTCGCAATGCGCGCGACTTCCACCGATTCCTCGACGGTCAGGCCGCCTTCCACCCAATCGGTAACCGAGAGCCGAACGAATAGCGCCAGCTCCGGAATGCGTTCGCGAACGGCCGACACAACCCGTTTCAGCATACGGGCTCGGTTTTCGCTATTCCCGCCGTATTCGTCCGCGCGCTTGTTGCTAAGCGGCGAAAGAAATTCGTGCAGCAGGTAACCATGGGCGGCGTGGATCTCGACGACCTCGAAGCCGGCTCCAGCCGACCGGGCAGCGGAATCGGTGAATGCCTTGACGATTCGATCAATCCCGGCTCGGTCAAGTTCTTTCGGTGAGACATAATCGGCGGAAAACGGGATGGGGCTCGGCGCCCACACGTCAGTCCAGCCCCCTTGTTCCGGCAGCACGGCGTCGTTGCCTTCCCAGGGTCGATGGGTGCTGGCCTTTCGGCCCGCGTGTGCAAGCTGAATGCCGGGGATGGACCCCTGCGTCTTCAGAAATCGCACAATCGGGGCAAGGGCCTCCGCGTGTTTATCGTCCCAAATGCCGAGATCCTGGGGAGAGATGCGGCCTTCGGGCGCCACGGCGGCGGCTTCGGTGAAGACGAGGCCTGCTCCGCCAACCGCCCGGCTGCCCAGGTGGACAAGGTGCCAGTCGTTCGCGAAACCGTTGTCGCACGAATACTGGCACATCGGGGAAACCGCAATACGATTGGGGAGCGTGACGCCGCGAAGCGTCAGCGGGTTGAAAAGAGACATAAGCGTGACTGGGGCTCGGCGCCCTTGCGGATTGGATGCGGCGCGAGGATTGGATGCCGCAGGCGGAGCGTCAAGTTGGAAAAATAGCGGAGGACGTCGATCCGATGACCGAGTTAACATCCTCCGCTTTTCAGCGGTTGGGGGATGATTACTGATTTTGCGGGGCCGCGCCTTCGGAACCGCCACTGTTTCCGCGGTGCTGCCGGCGCTCGCGCATGTGCTGTTGCATGTCTGCGTATTTCTGTTTCTGATCGTCGTTCAGCAGGGCCGTAATTTTAGCGTTGCTGTCCTGCATCAGCGATCGCATCTTTTCCCTGCGATCCTGCTGCGAAAGCGATGTGTCCTGACGAATGCTTTGCATCTGCTGCTGGCGGTCGGTCAGGATTGGTAATAACTGAGTTTTCTGATCGGCAGTGAGATTTAGCCTCTTACTGAGTCTCTCGACCTGTTGTTTCGGATCGGGCTGACGCCGCTGGTGAGTCTCGTTGCCTGGCGCTGTGTCCTGCGCTACGAGCGGGGCGACGGCCATTCCGATTCCGAAAACCGCACCCATTGCTAGTGAGAGAAATTTTTTGCGTAACATTTGATTGATCCTTCCTTCTCCATCCCCTACTCCTACAGACGGATATAGCAACCCGTGGTTCGGATGAAGGGAGTCAAGGTTTGTAAAGCCCATGGCCAGGACGTCCGCTCTCCGGCATGGAACCGGGACCGCGAGGGGGCTCGGACGACGGCACAACCCGCGCACTTGCGTGCGGCGGCTCCGTTTCCAGTTTGCCTTCACTCAGAGCCGCATCGCGTAAGCGAGCGGGTCGAATAACCGTACAACTCGCGTACAGGCGTGCGGCGGCCCAACGCCGGCGTCATGTCTATCGCAGCGCGTTCAGGCTCGGGAGGTTCGTGACGTTCCAGCCGCCGCCAATCGCCTTGATGAGCAGAACGCTCGCATCCATTCGGCGTCGAAGGATGTCAACGTCATTGCGCTCATTGGTCAGCGACGTTGTCTGCGCGGTGACCACCTGGAGATAGGTATCGACACCGCCTTTATATCGGTTGGTGAACAATTGTAAAGTTTCCTGCGCCGAGGAAGTGGCGTCTCTCTGCTGCTGTGCTTCGTCTTCGAGAATACGAAGCGCCGCGAGATTGTCTTCCACCTGCTGAAAAGCGGTGAGCGTGGTCTGCCGGTAGTTGGCCACATTGGCATCGTAATTGGCGACCGTTTCTTCGGAGGCGGCGCGACGCCGGCCCGCATCGAAGAGCGTTTGCAGCATGGAGGGACCGACCGCCCAGAAACGGCTCGGCCAGTCGAACCAATTCAAAATGGAACTACCTTCGAAACCGCCTGATGCGCTGATCACAATCGAGGGATAAAAGGCGGCCTGCGCAATGCCGATCTGCTCGTTCGCCTCGGCCATGCGGCGCTCGGACGAAGCGATATCGGGACGGCGCTCGAGTAGCTGCGAAGGTACTCCAACCGGAATCGTGGGCGGTTCGACTTTTAGCGGCTGAGGAGCGATGCTGAACGCCGCCGGCGGCTTCCCGATCAGAATTGCGATCGCATGCTCGAACTGCGCGCGCTGCACACCCATATCGGTCGCCTGTACACGCGTGGAATCGAGTTGTGTCCGCGCCTGGGCCACATCGGATTTGGGCGCTACGCCGCCCTGGTAGCGATTGGTGGTAAGCTGCAGAGCCTTGGTATAAGCGTCAACCGTGTCGTCCAGCAATTTCTGCTGCGCGTCGGCGCTCCGAAGCTCGAAGTAGTCCATCGCGAGTTCGGCATGCAGGCTGAGGCTGGCGGTCTCGAGATCGGCATCCGTTGCTTGTGCTTCTTCTTTAGCGGCGGTCACCGTACGGCGGATGCGGCCCCAGAGATCGACTTCATAGGACAGATCGAAAGGAAGGACGAAGTCGCTAGTGGCGCCGGTGGCCACGCTGGCAGGGAAATTCGGGCGGTGCGCCGAGTTGCGGAGCGACGTGATGCCGGGAGCCGTCGAGATGGTTGGAAACTCCGACGCTCGATTGAAACGAATGGCGGCGCGAGCCTCACGGAACCGTGCCGCATACATTTTCAGCGTCTGGTTGGACGGATCGATCTGTTCTTCAAGCGCGTTCAGTTGAGGGTCACCGAAGATTTCCCACCACTTCGCGCGGAGCGTAGCATCGCCCGGATGAGCATGCTTCCAGTCCTTCGTTTCCTTGAAGCTGTCCGGAGGCGGTTCTTTATACGCCGGAGTGGAAGGAACGGGCGGCTTCACGTACTTCGGCCCAACCGTGCAGCTTGCGAGCGCCAGCCCACATGCCGCCAGTAAGCCGAGCTTCAGCGGCTTCATTCCTGTGTGCCTCCGGAGCCTTTGCGGACCACCTGCACCTCGGTCCCGGATACCAGCGAATCGGCGGGATCTACAATCAATTGCTCGCCGGCGCGCAATCCGGAAATCACCTCGACCGCGGCGCCATAGTCCCGTCCGATCTTGATGGGAATCAGTTGGGCGTGGTCGTTGCGAACCACCGCCACCTGCAGCCCCTCCGAACGGAAGAGAAGCGTATTGGATGGGATCGTGAATGCACGGACCTGCGATGGCAATTTCAGATGGACGAAGACATAAGAACCGGGCAGAAGCTCGCCGGTCGGATTATTCACATCGACTTCCGTTAACAATGTGCGGGAAGTTGGGTCGATTGAATTCGACGTGCGCACGAGCGTGCCGTGGAACGTGCGGCCGGGAAATTCGTTCAGGGTCAGATCGGCCGGGGAGCCGCTGCGCGCCGCTCGCGAATAGGCTTCCGGAACAGCCACATACACGCGAAGTTTATCCACGGCTGCGATGTGAAATAACTGGCTGCCCGGAGAGCCGGCGCCAGCGTTGATAAGAGAACCGGTATCGATATTGCGGGCCGTGATCACGCCACTGAAGGGCGCATAAACCTTCTGAAAACCTTGAGTTTGCTCCAGGCGCCGGACATTTGCCTGCGAGGCATCGACGGTCGCTTTCTTGGCGTTCAAATCGCCGATTTTCTCGTCCGTCTCCTGTTTGGAAACCGAATCCGTCTTCAGCAGAAATTCCCATCTGGCCGCCGTGCTTTTCGCCAGCTCATAGTTCGCTTGAGCGGTGGCGAGATCGGCGAGGGCTTGTTGCAGTTGCTGATCGATTTCCGGAGTTTCGATCGTTGCCAGTAGTTGGCCGGCTTTGACGCGAGCGCCGATATCCGCATACCACCTTTTGATATAGCCGTTCGTGCGGGCATAAATCGGAGTATCGGTGAACGCTTGCGTATTCCCCGGCAGAGTAATCTCCTCGGCAGGAGCGCCTATCTTGGGAGAGATCACGTTGACAGTGGGAATCGCCATTGCTCGTGTGTCGCGGGCTAGCGTCTTTGCCGCCGCCGTGCGGGCTCGAATCCCTGAGTAGATGAAAAAGCCAAGTATCAGTGCGATCAGCAGGACTGGAAGAAATACAATCGGACGAAGAGTCCTCCGCGGCTCCCCGCCGGTAGCGGCTTCGTTGCTTACGACCTGCGGTTTCTCATCGACTGGCATTGCGGGACTCCGTTAAGGGCAAAAGATTAGACATGAACAGGCTCGCGATCCGTGCTGGCGCGTTGTTGAGCGCCTCCATGCGGCCGGTGGCCGTGCAAAAGGCTGAAAACAGCCGGCACAAAGAAGAGTGTCGCCACGGTGGCAAATAGCAGGCCGCCGATTACGGCGCGTCCCAGCGGCGCGTTTTGCTCACCGCCTTCGCCGATGCCGAGCGCCATCGGAACCATGCCGATGATCATGGCGAGCGCCGTCATCAGCACCGGGCGGAAGCGTGTAAAGCCAGCCTCGATCGCGGCTTCGACCGCGTTGCCATGTTCGGCCAGGCGCTCTGTCGCAAAGGACACGACCAGAATGCTGTTCGCCGTTCCGACGCCCATGCACATAATAGCGCCCATGAGGGCTGGAACGCTCAAAGTGGTATGGCTGAAAAAGAACAGCAGCACAATTCCGGCGAGGGCCGCCGGAAGCGCCGTGATGATGATAAACGGATCGAGCCACGACTGGAAATTGACGACGATCAGCATGTATACGAGCACGATTGAAAACGCGAGTCCGGAAAGCAGGCCGAGATAGGAGGTGCGCATCGTCTCGAGCTGCCCGCGGATGTTAACCACGGTTCCGCGCGGCAAATACTTGCGGTTCGCATCAACAATTCGCGTAATGTCACGGCCGACTCCGCCAAGATCGCGGCCTTGCACGGCGCCATAGATATCCACCACCCGGTGAATGTTGTAGTGGTTAATCACCGCCATGGTGTTCGACCGTGTAATCTTCGCCACATCGGCCAGGATCTCCGGACGGACCATGGTGGAGCTGGTGATCGGTATGTTTTGCAGGTCCTGAAGCGATTGAATGTCGTACTCGGGCGCCTGCGTTACCAGGCTGTAATTCACGCCATTCTCCCAGTTGAGGAAGAAAGTGGGTGTGGTTTGGAAACTGCCGCTGAGAGCCACCAGTACGCTGCTGGCAATATCGCGCGGGGTGAAGCCAGCCTGAGCGGCCTTGGTGCGGTCCATATCAATGTGGAATTTCGGATAGTCGAACCGCTGCTGAATGCGCAGGTCGGCGATGCCCGGCACCTGCCGGAGCTGTTTCAGCATGCGGTCGGCCAACTCGCGGTTCGCCTGGACATTTTTGCCGTCGAATTGAATATCCACTGGGGCGGGAAGGCCGAAGTTGAGGATCTGGGTCGTCATGTCCGCCGGCAGGAAGTAGAAGGTTACGCCGGGGAATTCGCCGGGCAATTGCTTGCGGAGCTGGCGAACATAATCGGCCGTCGGCCGATGATCGTGCTTCAGCGAAACCATGATGTCCGCGTCGCCGGCGCCGATCAGGCCGGACCTGCTGTAGGTTGTATTGATGGTGCTATACGGCAAACCGATGTTGTCCAGAATGTTGTCTAGCTCTCCACTCGGAATGTTCTGGCGGATGGCCTCCTCCACGATGTCGCAAAGCCGCGCCGTTTCTTCAATACGCGTGCCCGTTTTGGCGCGCAAGTGCAGAATAAACTCGCCGCTGTCGGTGTCGGGGAAAAAGTCCTGGCCCAGCCAGGGCACTAACAGAAATGCGCAAAGGCAAAGGCCGAGAAATACCGGTACAGATACCCAGCGGCGGTACACGAAACTCGTCAAAATGAGCTGATATGCCGCGCGTACTCGCTCGAAACCGCGCTCGAAAGCCCGTTGAAATAACACCAGAGGGTTGCGCGAGCGAACCGGTCCGTGACGCCTTACTCTCAGTAGGTACATCGCCAACGTCGGAACCAGGGTTCGGGAAAGCACGTACGAGGCAAGCATCGCGAAGACGACGGCTTCGGCCAGAGGCACGAAAAGATACCGCGCCACACCGCCCAGGAAAAACATGGGCAGGAATACGATACAGATACACAGAGTTGAGACGAGAGCCGGAACGGCGATCTGCGCCGCGCCTTCAAGGATGGCGTCGTGCAGATTATGGCCTTGCTCGAGGTAGCGCTCGATGTTCTCAATCGTGACGGTAGCGTCATCTACCAGGATTCCGACGGCTAGCGCCAGTCCGCCCAGAGTCATGATGTTGATGGTTTCGTGCAGAAAGCTGAGGACGATGATCGACGTCAGAATCGATAACGGAATGGAAACCGCGATGATCAGCGTGCTGCGCCAGCTCCCGAGAAAGATCAAGATCATCAGCCCTGTCAGGCAGGCGGCGATGATTGCTTCCCGGATAACGCCATCAACGGCGGCGCGTACGAATATCGATTGATCGCCGACAGGCTTAATCTTCAGTTCCGGTGGCAGCGTGGCTTCAACTTGGGGCAGAAGGTTTTTAATGCCTTGCACTACGTCCAAGGTCGATGCGTTTCCGGCTTTCAGCACGGTGATCAGAGTGCCGCGTCGCCCATCCTTGCGCACAATATTGGTTTGTGGCGCAAAACCGTCGGCTACGGTGGCCACGTCCCGCAAATAGATGGGCGTGTTGTTCACTACCTTGATCGGCAGATCGTTCAACTCGGCAATTGTGCGCGGAGCCGCGTTCATGTCCACGTCATATTCGAACTGACCGATTTTGGCCGTACCCGACGGCAGCACCAGGTTCTGATCGCCTACGGCATTCACCACATCCGTGGCCGACAGTCCCTTCGATTGAAGTAAGGCGGGGTTCAAGCTGACCATGACCTGGCGCTGTTTGCCGCCGTAAGGATACGGTATGGCAGCCCCTGGAACCGTCACTAACTGCGTTCGGAGAAAGTTCAGGGCATAGTCGTTGAGCTGCGCCTCTGTCATGTCCTTGCCGGAAAGCGCAAGCTGCAGGATCGGGACGGTGGAAGCGTTATAAGTGATGAGCAGCGGAGACTGGATACCCTGCGGCAATTGCCGGAGAATGGTTTGGGACGCCGACGTAAGCTGGGCGTTCGCCGTATCCAGGCTGGCGCCGGGCTGCAAGTAAACTTTGACGATCGTCTCGCCGTTGATCGTCATCGACTCAATGTGCTGGACGTTATCTACGAGCGTCGTCAATACGCGCTCATAAACGGTTGTCACGCGCCCCTCCATCTCCTCGGGATTCAGGCCGGTGTACCTCCAGGCAACCGCGATTACTGGAATATCGATATTAGGAAAGATGTCGGTCGGCGTGCGTAGAATGACGATCGGGCTGATGATGAGGATCAATAAAGCCAGAACAATAAAGGTATAAGGCCGGTTTAGGGCAACGCGGACAATCCACATATAAAAAGAGGCGATCCCGAGAGGTAC
>Ga0134128_10008247_pt1 | contig 12546 bp, 9 predicted proteins | sample KB31754_FD_96462 | JGI IMG/M metagenome (GOLD analysis project Ga0134128, IMG submission 96462) | Terrestrial soil microbial communities with excess Nitrogen fertilizer from Kellogg Biological Station, Michigan, USA - KB3-175-4 | ecosystem: Environmental > Terrestrial > Soil > Unclassified ...
GCGCGTGTAATCGATCAGACGCTCGAGGAGGAAGTGCGCGCGCTGCGGACCATGGGTCTTCAGCACCGAGTCGATGGACTCGAGCCATTCCTGGGTTTCAACGGGGTCGAGATCTTCCAGCTTGGGAGGTTCGGTCATTCGAGCTAATGGAGTAGGATGCGCCGGCAGCTTCCCCTGCAAGCGAAAGTCGCCTGTCTAAATGAGCCGCGCAATGATCCGGGTTTCACCCCCGATGGTCAAGCAAGCGCCGGAGCGGAGCGTGAGCCCCGGCCGCCGCAGCCTCACGCTGCTGCCGCCCGCGGACGCCCCGGAAATCGCGCGCTCGCGCGGCGGCGACGTCGACGCGCTGCTCGTGGCCGTGCCCGAAAACGCCGGTCCGGGCAGCCTGGCGAAGCTGCCGGAAAGCCTGCGCTGGCGGGATCTGCTCGCGCGCGAGCCGCCGCACGCCGGCACGGTGCGCACCACCGCACTCGCCAACCGCCGCCAAACGCTCGCCGTGCTCGGCTTCCTGCGCCCGCAAGCGAGCGCTTTCGAGCGGCTCGCGCTCGCCGGCCGGATGATGAAGGAGATGGCGGCCCGCAACCCGCGGACCGTCGGCCTCGCGACAGCGGGCTTTCCGGCGGTGGGCGACGGTCCAGCCGCCGCCCAGGCATCGCTCGAGGCGCTGCTCGCCGCCGCGCTGGCGCAGGCATTCGCGCTGCCGAGTTGCCGCGCACCCGCCGCGGACGAGCCTCGCGTTACACGCCTGCAGCTGCCTGCCGACACGCAGCTGGACACGCGGCATGCCGCTATCAGCGCGGAAGGGACCAACCTCGCCCGCTGGCTGACGGCGCTGCCGCCCAACATTCTCGATGCCCGTGGCTATCGCGCGGCCGTAACCCAACTCGCGCGCCGCCATGGCTTGGAGATGACCTGGCTCGGCGAGCAAGCGCTGCGGCGAGCCGGAGCCAACGCGTTCCTCGCGGTCGCCGCCGGCAATGACGCTCCGGTGGCCGGCATCGCGCACCTCAAGTATCGCCCGGGACGGCGCCGGCGAGGCTCACCCGACCTCGCGCTGGTCGGCAAGGGAATCATCTTCGACACCGGCGGCATCAACTTGAAGCCTCATCGGTCGATGCTCGACATGCACACCGACATGGGAGGCAGCGCCGTGGCGCTCGCCACGATGATCGCGCTCGCGCGCCTGCGTGCGCCGATCGCGGCCGACGCGTGGCTCGCAATCACGGAGAACAACATCGGACCGCGGGCCTACCGCCCGCAAGAGGTCGTGCGCGCCGCCAACGGCGTCACCATCCAGGTGATTCACACGGATGCCGAGGGGCGTATGGCGCTGGCGGATACGCTGGCTCTGGCCGCCCGCACGCAGCCGCGGTTCATACTGGATTTCGCGACGCTCACCGGAGCCTGTGTGTACTCGCTCACGGAGCGGATGAGCGGCGCGTTCACCAACCGGCCGGCGCTCGCGCAGAAGCTCATCGACGCCGGGCGGGAGAGCGGCGAGAGAGTCTGGACGTTTCCGTTCGATGCGGACTTCGACTCCGATCTCGAGAGCAAGGTGGCTGACATCGTGCAATGCACCACCGAGGGCAAGGGCGATCACATCCTGGCGGCGCGGTTCCTCAGCCGCTTCGTACCGGAGGACATCGCCTGGGCGCACGTCGACCTGTCCTCTGCCACGCGCACCGGCGGCCTGGGTCACATCAACACGGAGGTCACCGGTTTCGGCGTGCGCTTCGCGCTGGAGTTGCTCCTGAAGCAGGAGATCCTCAAAACCTTGGGAAGCGGCACGTGACCGCGATCACGATACGCCGCCCCGACGACCTGCATCTTCATTTGCGGGATGGAGAGGCGATGCGATCGGTGTTGCCGTTCACCGCGGCTCGCTTCGCCCGTGCTCTCATCATGCCGAATCTGCGCCCGCCGGTTACCACGACGGAGCAGGCGTGCGCGTACAGAAAGCGCATCCTCGATGCCTTGCCCGTGGGCATGACATTCGAGCCGCTGATGACGCTGTATCTCACGGACCGGACCGACCCGGCTGAAGTCGATCGCGCCAAGGCCAGCGGCTGCATCGTGGGTTTCAAGCTCTATCCGGCAGGGGCAACGACGCACTCCGATGCCGGGGTGACGGACATCCATCGGATAGATGCCGTGCTATCTCGTATGGAAGAGAAGGACCTCGTCCTGGAGGTGCATGGGGAAGTGACGGACCCGGACATCGACGTATTCGATCGCGAGGCCCGCTTCATCGAAGAGGTGCTCGCACCGCTCACGACGCGTTTTCCGCGCCTACGCATCGTGTTCGAGCACATCACCACGCGCGCGGCCGCGCAGTTCGTTCTGGCTGCGCGCCCCGGGATCGCGGCGACCGTGACGCCGCAACATCTGCTCATGAATCGCAACGCGCTCTTCACGGGCGGCATCCGGCCCCATCACTACTGCCTGCCGGTGCTGAAGTCGCAAGCGGACCGCGAGTTTCTGCTCGCGGTCGTCGCGAGCGGAAATCCGCGCTTCTTCCTCGGCACCGACAGCGCCCCGCACGCGCGCGGCGCGAAGGAATGCGCCTGCGGCTGCGCCGGGATCTTCTCCGCGCATGGCGCGATCGAGCTCTATGCCGAGGCGTTCGAGTCCGTGGCTGCGCTCGGGTGCCTGGAGGCTTTCGCTTCCGCGCATGGCGCGGATTTCTATCGACTGTCGCGCAACGCAGGCCGGCTCACGCTCGTCAAAGCACAGTGGGAAGTGCCGCGGTCCTACCCTTTCGGTTCCGATGAGATCGTGCCCCTGCGTGCGGGTGAGCACATCGGCTGGCGGCTGGCGGAGACGCCGTGACGAAATCGTCTGGAACGTTTTTGGACGGTGCGAGCGCGGAGCCGGAGGCGGCAGCGATCACTGCGCTTCCGGGCACGCCGCTCATGGCGCGACGCTTCCGCGGCTTCTTGCCGGTCGTGGTGGATATCGAGACGGGTGGCTTCAATGCAGACACGGACGCTCTGCTCGAAATCGCCGCAGTCCTCATTCGAATGGACGGCGATGGCGTGTTGAGCCGCGGTGCCACCCACAGCTTCCACGTCAAACCCTTCGAGGGCGCGAGGCTCGATCCCGCCTCGCTGTCCGTGACCGGTATCGACCCGTTTCATCCGCTGCGCCCGTCGCTGCCCGAGCGCGACGCCCTGCAGCGGATCTTTCGCGAGATCCGCCACGCCATCCGCGCCTACGACTGCCGGCGCGCCATCCTGGTCGGGCACAACGCGGCCTTCGACCTGGGGTTTCTCAATGCGGCGGTGAAGCGCGCGGAGGTGAAGCGCAGCCCGTTCCATCCGTTTTCCTGCTTCGACACCGCCACCCTGGCCGGAGCGGCGCTGGGACAGACGGTACTGGCGAAGGCGGTGACGGTCGCGGGGCTCTCGTGGGACTCGAGCTGCGCGCACTCGGCGATCTACGACGCCGAGCGCGCGGCGGAGCTCTTTTGCCTCATCTGCAATCGCTTCCGCGACAGCTTTCTTGAGGCAGAGGCGCGGGCACGATCACTCGGGTGGCTGAGTGCGCCCGCGACCGAGGGCGAGGGCGACTCGCCGCCAGGGCCGGCCAGTGGCACTGCCCGGCCCGTTACTTGACTGCCCCCGCGCCCGACAACAGCTTCTTCAGCTCGCCGTTCTGATACATCTCGAGGGCGATGTCGCAGCCGCCGATGAGCTCGCCGTTGACGTAGAGTTGCGGATACGTCGGCCAGTTGGAGTAACGCTTCAGCGCCTCGCGCATCTCCGGCTCCTCGAAGATGTTGACGTGCTTGAACTCCGCTCCGACCGCGCGCAGCGCCGCGACCGTCTGGGCGGAGAAGCCGCACTGCGGGAAGTCCGGTGTGCCCTTCATGAACAGCACCACGGGGCTCGAGCCCAGCTCGGCCTTGATTCTCTCGACGACGTCCATCCAGATTACCTCTTCAGAAATTCTCGGCGCCGCTTGAGCTCGGCGACCACCCGCCACTGCTCGGCGGCGCTCATGGATGTCCAGCGGCCGATCTCGTCGGCGGTTCGCAGGCACCCGACGCAGTACCCCTGCTCGTCGAGCGAGCAGATCCTGGTACAAGGAGAACGGGGGCGGTCCCACTCCGCCGGCGCGTGTGCTTCGGACATCCGGAGTGATTATGAGGCCGCGCGGGCAATGTTCAAACCCTTGTCAAGGCGCTGGATCCGGGCATCCTGCCCGGCCCAGCGCCGCTTTGGGCAAAAAGCGCGGTTTTTGCCCAAAGCTCCGCCACCTACGGCGGCGGGGCACATCCCTGGTGCCTGGGCACACCCGTGCTAGGCTTCAGGCATGATCCCCACTGCGCCAGCTCCCGCCCCTGACCTCACTCCGCCGGCGGACCTGCCGGACCAGGTGGCGGCGGCGCTGCGGGAGGACATCGGGGGCGGCGACGTCACCGCACGACTCGTCCCCGAGGGCCAGAGGGTAGCGGGCCGGGTCGTCACCCGCGAGGATGCCGTGCTCTGCGGCCGGCCCTGGGCGGAGGAGACTTTTCACCGGCTGGATGCGGACATTCGCCTCACCTGGCGGGCGCGGGACGGGGACCGGATCGCCGCCGGCGCGGTGCTGTTCGAGATCGAAGGTCGGGCGCGGCCCATCCTCACGGGCGAGCGCACGGCTCTCAATTTCCTGCAGCTGCTGTCCGCCACGGCTACCCAGACAAGCCACTTCGCTGCCGCGGTGGCCGGCACGGGCTGCACCGTGCTCGACACTCGCAAGACCATTCCCGGACTGCGCAGCGCGCAGAAATACGCGGTGCGCTGCGGCGGCGGCCGCAATCACCGCATCGGCCTTTACGACATGGTGCTCATCAAGGAAAACCACATCGCCGCAGCAGGCTCGATCACTGCCGCGATCGCGGCCGCGCGCCGCGTGGCGCAGGGCGTGAAGGTGGAAGTCGAAGTCGAATCGCTGCAGGAGCTGGAGAAGGCGCTCAACGCCGGACCTGACATCGTGCTGCTGGATGACTTCAGCCTCGAGGATCTCTCGGCGGCAGTGACGCTCAACCGCTCGCGCGGACGGCCGGTGGCGCTGGAGGCCTCGGGCAGTGTCAGTCTGGAGACCGTGCGGGCCATCGCCGCAACGGGGGTCGACTTCGTGTCATCCGGCGGCCTCACCAAGAACGTCCGCGCCGTCGACCTCTCCATGCGCCTCGATTTTGGCTGATCAGGCCGGCGCCGGCGCGCCGAGCTTGCTCTCCAGATGCCGGGCGAGCTCGCCGATGGTCGGGAAGTCGAAGAGCTCCGTCAGGTCCACCTGACCCGGATACTCCCGGTCGATCTGCTCGTGGATCTCGATGAGCTTCAGCGAGCTTGCGCCGAGCTCGAAGAGATTGTCGTTGACGTCCACTCGCTTGCCGCCGAGCGCCGCATCGCAGATGGTCCGCAGCTTCTCCTCGATCTCGCTGCGCGAGGCGGTCTCGGGGCCGCGCTGCGCCTCGCGCAACGCCGCCAGGGCCTCGAGGTCCACGTCAAACTCGCCATCGGCATAACTCTGCTCGAGCAGATGCCGTTGGATCTTGCCGCTCGTCGTCTTCGGGATGCGCTTGACCGGCACGACCTGCGCGACCTCGAGGCCCGTCTGCTCGTTGATGAGCCGGGCGGCTTGGGTCGCGAGGGGCAGGAAGTCCTCCATCGCGCCCCGGTGCAGGATGAAGAGCATGAGCTGCTCGACCTCGGCGCCCGGCGGCCGCACCCCGGCGGCCACGACTTTGCCGAGCTCCAGGCCCTCGATGCGCTGCGCGATCGCCTCGAGGTCGTGCGGGTAATAATTCTGGCCGTTGACGAAGATGATCTCCTTCGCCCGGCCGGAGACATAGAGGTCACCCTCGTGCACGAGCGCCAGATCGCCGGTGCGCAGCCAACCGTCGGCGGTAAAAGCCGTTGCGTTGACCTCCGGGTTCTCGAAGTACCCCCGTGTGACGTTGTCGCCGCGCATGTGGAGGTGACCAATGCGCCCCTCTGGCAACGGCCGGTCTTCTTCATCGGTGATGCGCACGTCGCAATACGGAATTGGCCGGCCCTCCGACACCAGCCGCACGGCATCGCGCGCGCCCGCGTCCACGAGCGCCACCGGGCTACCAACGGCGAGCTGATGCCGGTTGAGCGCGATGGTCCGCATCGGTGCCCCGGGAGGTGGAAAGCTCACGGCCAGCGAAGCCTCCGCGAGGCCATACACCGTGTACATGGAATTGCGCGCCAGGCGGGCGGGAGCGAGGCGTGTCAGGAATTCTTCACAGAGCTCGACGGAGATCGGCTCCGCGCCGTTGAAGATGAGCTTGACGCTCGAGAGGTCCAGGCCTTCCAGCGGCCGGTCGCCGAGCACCTTGAGGTAGTGCTTGTAGCCGAAGTTCGGGGAGCAGAGGACGGTCGCGCGGATGCGGCTGGCGAGGGTCAGCCAGAGAAGCGGCCGCCGGATGAAGAGCTCCGTCGGCATGAAGTGCGCGTGCACCCGCCTGTAGAACATGATGAGGTGAAAGCCGATCAGCCCCATGTCATGCGTGAGCGGCATCCAGGACAGGCTGATGTCGTCCGGCGATATCTGGGCCGCCTCGATCACCCCCCGCGCGTTGGCGATGACGTTGCCATGCGTCAGCACGACTCCTTTGGGCTCGCTGGTCGACCCGGAGGAAAACTGGATGAAGGCGACATCGTCCGGCCGCGCCTGATACACCTGACCGGCGCGCGAGATGTCGTCCAGGTCATCGACCAGGAAGGCGCGCGAGCGCAGGCCCTCGAAAATATCCGATTCACCCGCCTGCGCGGCGAAGGCGCCGATCCGATCGAGCGAGCGCCGCTCGGTGTAGATGAAAGGCTTGCCGAGCTTGCGGGCGATGCGCAGCAGCTTGTGCCGGTGCTCATCGCTGATGCCGAGCGCGACGGGCACGGGCACGATGCCGCCGAGCAGGGCGGCCCAGAAGGCATCGATGAACTGCTCGTTGCTCCCGAGGAAGAGGATCAGCTTGTCGCCGCGGCGCGCGCCGAGGCGCTGCAGGTGGTGGAGGATGCCGAGCGCGCGGGCATGCAGCTCCTCGTAACTGACATCGTGAGCGTCGTGCTCGCCCTCGAGGTAGGTGATCTTCCCGTGATGGGCGCGGTGGGCCACGATGAGCTCGGTCAGAGTCGTGGCGTTCGTCGTAGGATTCGACATCAGCGGCGTTCCAGCCTCATGTGCAGGGGATAACGGGTGCGCAGGTTGATCTGCGCCTCGAGCTCGATCGGCTTGTCCGGTATGTGGATCAGCCGGAAATGCCGTGCGATGCGGTGCAGATGCAGCAGCATCTCGAAGAGCGCGAAAGTCTCGCCGATGCAGTGGCGCGGGCCGGCCGCAAACGGCATGTAGGCGAAGCGCGGCCGCTCCGCATCGTGATCGGGCGCGAAGCGCTCCGGAAAGAATGTATCCGGGTCCTTCCAGTACCGCGGGTGGCGGTGCAGCAGATAGAGCGGCAGCAGCACGTTGGCGCCCGCCGGTATCTCATACCCGGAGAGCACATCGGGCTGCACCGTGCGCCGTGACAGGAGCCATCCGGGCGGATAGAGGCGCAGCGCTTCGTTGACCACCTGTTGGGTGTAAGCGAGCTGCTCCATTTGCGCCAGACTCGGCGCCGGCTCATCCGGCGCGGCGTCGAGCTCCGCGTGCAAGCGGGCCTCGGCGTCGGGATGCTGTGAGAGCAGGTACCAGGTCCAGTTGAGGCCGCTCGCCGTGGTCTCGTGACCCGCGACCACGAGCGTCAGGACCTCGTCGATGAGCTGGCGCTCGCCCATCGGCTCGCCGCTGTCCTTGTCGCGGGCGCCCATGAGCATCGCGATGTAGTCGAAGTGCTCCTCTTTCTCCCGGCGACGGCGCTCGATGAGCCCGGCGACGAGCTTGGTGAGCGAGCGGAACTTGAAGGCGAACTGCAGGTTCCGTCCCTGCTCCTTGGTGACCACATCGAAGGGATTGCCGCCGAGCTCCGCCGACATGCGCTCGAGATCGCGCCCGAAGATGGCGCGCAGGACGATGCCTAAGGTGAGCGAGCTCATCTCGTCAGTGACGTTCACCGGCTCTCCCCGGCGGGCGAGATCCTCCCAGCGCGTCAGCAGCTGGGAGTTCGCCGTGCCGATCACTTCGGCGAACTGGGTGATGACCCGGCGGTGGAAGAAGGGCTGCATCATGTAGCGCTGGCGGGTCCAGAGCTCCCCTTCGCTGGTCATGAGGCCCTTGCCGAGCAGGATCTTCACCCGATCGAGGCCGAGGCCCTTCGTGTAGTTGCGATGGTTCGAGACCAGCACCCGCTTGACGTCGTCCGGGTGATGGATGACATAGGTATGGGACTGCCGTGCGGGCACATAGACGCAGTAGATATCACCGTGCAGGGCGAAAAGCTCGATCATCCGCTCCAGGGTGTCATCCGTGGAGCCGATATCGAATTGAAGCGCGGCCTCGGGCGGCTGGGGCTGCATCGTCGCGGGTCTGCTCATGGGAGCCGCGGATTATATAAAATTGGCGGTTTAAGATCGGAGCGGTTCAGTGACATCCGAGCCGGACGACGGCGGCCTGCGGAATACGTTTTATCGCAAGGTCACGCGCTCGGGCCGCAGCATGACGCCCGGGCGCCGGCTGCTCTACCGGGTGGCGGTGCCCCTGGCCACCGGCATCATCCGGGGGTGGTGGCTGATGTGCCGCGTGGTCGCCGTGCGCGGCGCGCCGCACCTCGATGAGGCGCTCGCGAAAGCGCCGTCGCTCATACCCTGCTATTGGCACCAGCATCAGCTCTACTGCACGAAGTACCTGCTGGAGCAGCGCGGACGCATGAAAGTCGGCTGGCTCATCAGCCCTTCGGTCGACGGAGAGCTCGGTGCCATGATGGCCCGCCGTGCCGGCGGCCACGTCATTCGCGGCTCATCCAGCCACACCGGCGCGCGGGCGCTGCGCGACTACTACCAGGCGCTCGTCAAGGAGGACATCTCCCCGATGATCACACCCGACGGACCGCGCGGACCGCGGTTCAAGTTCAAGCCCGGGGCCATCCTCCTCGCGCAGATGTCCGGGCGGCCGATCCTGCCCATGGCCTACGCCGCTTCGCGCGCCTGGCGGATCAAATGGGACCGGTTTGTGATACCGGTGCCCTTCTCGCGGATTGCCATTGCCATCGGGCAGCCCCGTTACGTGCCTCGTGCGATGGATGCCGCCACCCTCGAGAGGCTCCAGGGAGAGATGGAGTCGGAGCTGCGGCGTCTCTTCGAGGAAGCCCGGGCGGCTTTGACATAGAACCACGTCACATCTTGGTGATTTGGGCCCGGATTCTGTTAAGTCATTGAACCCCTGGACGAACAGCAAGTTAGCTTGTGTTCTTGAGCGAGTGTGCGAGAATCGCGCGTAACTCGTTAGAACATCGCAGCCGGAAACGGTCCACAAGCCGAGTACCCGCCGCCCGCGGGGTGTAGCCCTAGGGTAGGCTGCGTGACTGAGGGTTGGGAGGTCACCGGGTCCCATGTCGAGTCTGCCGCCGGATAAAACCGCGGATTTCACCGCTTCCGACATTCTTTCGGCAGACGCCTGGAGCGGCAAAGCGCCGCGCCCCGCGATTGGCGTCGATGTCGCCTGCACGAAGATCGCCGTCGATTTCCAGAATATGCGCAAGGAAGGCGTCGCCGATTGTCTGCGCCGCAATCTGGAGCTGCTGCGGGATGCGAGCGCTACGGACTGCGCCTTCCTTCTGGTCTTGCGGCCGGATGAGCCGGTCATCGAAGAAGTGCAACACGCGCAAGGCGCCTTCGCGCAATGCCGCCCGGAAGGCCTTCAGGGTTTGAGCCTCGAGTCGTGTCCGTGGCTGAAGGGGCGCATGGATCACCTTCGCCTCTCGGAGCTGCGCGATACGGCGGCCCCGCGGCGCGAGCAGAGCGCGGAAGCACATCGCTTCTCGGACCTGCACATGGGGTCGGTGCTCCTGGTTGCCCTGCGCGTGCAGGGCAAGCCCGCAGGGTTCCTCGGCCTCGCGCATACCCTGCCGCGCGGCGCCTGGGACGTAAACCTGCAGCTCCTGATGAAACTCATCGGCACGAGTCTCGCCACCGGGCTCGAGCGCATCCGCATCGAGGCGCGCCTCTCCAAGCTCGAAGAGCGCACCAACCTTTCCCAGGCGTCCGCCAACGATGGCCTGTGGGACTTCGATGTCGAGAGCAACGAGGTCTACTTCTCGCCCCGCTGGAAAGCCATGCTCGGCTACGGCGACGAGGACATGCGCGGCTCGCCCGACTGGAGCAGTCTGGTCCACCCCGATGACCTGGCGCGGGTGCAGGCGGCGATCCGTGATCACGTCGACGGCAAGACCCCGATCTTCGAGAGCACCCATCGCATGCGCCACCGCAACGGCGAGTGGCGTTGGGTCATCAGTCGGGCGACGGCCCGCGTCGACAAACACGGCCGCCTGCTGCGACTGGTCGGCGTCGAGCTCGACATCACGGAGCGCAAGCTCTACGAGGAGGCGCTCTTCCGCGAGAAGGAAAGCGCGCAGATCACCCTGCAGTCGATTGGCGACGGCGTCGTGACCACCGACGCCAATTCCGTCATCGACTACATCAACCCGGTGGCGGAAGCGCTCACGGGCTGGCGGCTGGAGGATGCCATGGGGCGGCCCGTGGAGGAGATCTTCCGCGCCTTCCATGAAGAGACCTGCGAGCCGCTCGAGAACCCGCTCACCGTCTCCATCCGGCGCATCCGGCCGATCAAGTCGGTGCGGCCGATGCTGCTCATCCGCCGTGACGGCAATGAGCTCTACGTCGAGAGCACCGCCGCGCCCATCCGCGACGGCGCCGGCAGAGTCTCCGGCGGCGTGTTGGTTTTCCACGATGTCACCGAGGCCCGTGAGCTCAACCGGCGGCTTTCCTATCATGCGAGCCATGACCTCCTCACCGGGCTCGTCAACCGGCGCGAGTTCGAGAGCCGCCTCGAGCGCGCGCTGAAGAGCGCGAAGGCGCGCGAGGCGTCCTACGCCCTCTGTTACCTCGACATCGACCAGTTCAAGATCGTCAACGACACCTGCGGACACAGCGCCGGCGACGCGCTCCTCGGCCAGGTCGGCGCACTGCTGAAATCCAAGGTGCGCTGGCGCGATACGCTGTCACGCCTCGGCGGCGACGAGTTCGGCATTCTGCTCGAGGCCTGTGCGCTCGATGAGGCGATGCGTACGGCCGAGGCGCTGCGCGAGAGCGTGCGCAACTTCCGCTTCACCTGGGAAGACCGGGTGTTCCGATTGGGCGCGAGCGTCGGTGTGGTGCCGATTACCGCCGACAACGAGGACGTCGCCTCTATCCTCTCCGCCGCCGACAGCGCCTGCACGGCGGCGAAGGAAGGCGGCCGCAACCGGGTGCACAGCTTCGCCGAGAACGACATGGAGCTGATGCGCCGGCGGCGCGAGATGCAGTGGGCCGCGCGTATCAACGCCGCGCTGGAGGAAGGCCGCTTCGAGATCCACCGCATGGCCATCCAGCCGCTGCAGCGGGTCGACGTCGGCGCACACTACGAGCTGCTGCTTCGCCTGAAGGACGAGAACGGGCGGATCGTTTCGCCGAACGACTTCATCGCGGCGGCGGAGCGCTACGGCATCACGCCGGCCATCGATCGGTGGGTCATCGAGAACGCCTTTCGCTGGCTGGTGTCGGAGGCGGACGAGCGCGAGAAGCTCGCGCTCTGCTCCATCAACCTCTCCGGACAGAGCTTGGGCGATGACAAATTCCTGCCGTTCGTCATCGACCAGTTCCACCGCAGCGGCCTCGACGGCGGCAAGATCTGCTTCGAGATCACCGAGACGGCGGCGGTCGCGAGCTTCTCCCAGGCTAACCGCTTCATCCAGTCGCTGAAGGAGCTCGGCTGCAAGTTCGCGCTCGATGACTTCGGCACCGGGCTTTCCTCGTTCGGCTATCTCAAGCACTTCCCGGTCGATTACCTGAAGATCGACGGCAGCTTCGTGCGCGAGATCCTGCGCGACCCGATCGACCGGGAGATGGTCCGCTCCATCAACGAGATCGGCCATCTCACCGGCAAGCAGACCATCGCCGAATTCGCCGAGAACGCCGAGATCATCCAGATGCTCACCAGCCTGGGGGTCGACTTCGCCCAGGGCTACGGGGTCGCGCAGCCGCAGCGGGTGCTCAAGGCTGCGGTGGCATGAGGCATACCCATCCGCGGCTCGGCCGCCGAGCCGCCGGCTCCCATTTGAGGCGATCAGCGGGACTTTGCCGCTATAATGACCCCTATGGACTCGAACGGAGCCCTGGCTTCTGACCCGGCCACAGCGCGCTGCCAGCGGCGCCTGGCCGACTGCGGCATCCGGCCGACCGCCCAGCGGGTGCGCATCGCCTCCCTGCTCCTCTCCGCCCCGCAGCACCTCTCCGCCGAGCAAATCCTGGCCAATCTGCGCTCCGCCGGGGCCCGGGTCTCGAAAGCCACGGTGTACAACACCCTGAATCTTTTCGCCACCCACGGCCTCATCCGCCTGCTCTCCGTGGACGGCAGCCGCGCCTGGTTTGACTCGAACGTCGA
>Ga0134128_10008248_pt1 | contig 12546 bp, 23 predicted proteins | sample KB31754_FD_96462 | JGI IMG/M metagenome (GOLD analysis project Ga0134128, IMG submission 96462) | Terrestrial soil microbial communities with excess Nitrogen fertilizer from Kellogg Biological Station, Michigan, USA - KB3-175-4 | ecosystem: Environmental > Terrestrial > Soil > Unclassified ...
AAGGAGGACACCGTCAGCATCGTGCTTCTTGGCGGCAAACACAAGTTCGCCCTCAATTGAGTCAAGGTCCCCACTCATTTCGAGGTGGCCAATAACAACGTAGTTCGTTGGTGGATAGCCGCGGTAAATGCTGATGCCGCTGATCTGCTTGACGTAGGCCCCGGCTGCGGTGGGCCAGGGCTGCTGTTCGCCTACGTAGGGCATGTACTCAACGTGGACGCAGGCGGAGGCGAGCAAGACGATGGGGAGAGCGGCTAGGGTGGTTTTCATTGGGCGGGTCTAAGCCGGAATGGTGGCGCCGTCAAGGAGGTAACTTTGAGCCTTACGACGACGCGACTGCCGAGCCATCGGTTTCGGGCTGCGAAGGCGTCCTTGAGTGCGTCGCGCCGTCGGCGGTAGAACCGGGCCGGAATGATGATGCCGCTGCGCGTCCGCGCGAAATAGAATGCTCCGCCGCCCTCCATGGGGTTGTTGGTATAGCAGAATCGGCGGCATCTGGCAATCCGGGGAATTACTGATTTCGTTTCTTAACCTTTGGTAAGCGCTTCCGGTAGTCAACGGGCCCTGGTGGCGCTGTGGTCGGTGCGGGCACCTCGGCGCTGGATTCCTGCAGCGCAAGGTACTGATTGATCGCCTCCCTGACTATCACACCAAGTCGTTCGCCGCGGTGGTCGGCGATCTCGCCAAGCTGGCGCCGCATTTCCGCACTCACTCGGACGTTGACGGAATCATCCTTCGGCAGCGGCATGGGAATGGACCTGTAGTTTGCGCTCAATGTGCTCGTGGAGCGCGCGGCGCACGATGTCTGAGAGGTCAAGCCGCTCGCGCTCGGCGATTTGCTCTAGTGAGTGCCGCGTCATGGGCTCGACGCGAACGTTGACCTCTTCCGTTTTGCGCTTCATACGTGGCGCATTGTGACACGTTTAAGCTTTCTGTCAATTCTCTTCTTTTGGCGCTTGACAGCGTGTTTCACAATGTGAGACATTGCGCCTCGATGCGACGCAAAGCACTTAGCGACGAAATTAAAGCGCGCGTCACCCAAGATACGAGGCGGCGGCTCGAGCGCCTGGTTGAGGTGCGCCAGCTGGATATGTCGGACCTCATCCGGGAAGCGCTGAGAAACTATATCGAGGCGCAGGACGCTGTGGCTCGGAAGAACGACAAGGTGGCGGCGTGAGAACTTCGGACAATAGTGGGCCAGACTCTAGGGCGGGACTAATGGTGTTCAGTCGCGCGCGCGAACACGGACAGCTGCAGGCCTTGGTGTGTCCGTCGGTCCCGTCTGTTTCACATTCCCACCCCAAGGCGCCGAGCCTCTCGGTGGGCAGTAGCGGATCCAGCCAGAGCCGGCCTGACCCGGCGCGGCCCGCGAAGGGAGCGGCAAGTGCCCTCGAAGCTCGGCGCAATGGTGCAGTGCTGGGCCGGATCCTGGCGGCGGCTGGCGTCGTGATGCGCCGGGATCCGGCCGGCGTCGTGTATCTGGAGGCGCCGCTGCCGTGAGTCCCACCGAGCTACTCAATCAGCTGGTGCGCCTGCCGCGGCTGCGCGTGCGCCATGGGTATCGCCTGGTGACGACCAAATGCCCCTTCCACGATTGCAAGCTGCTCGTCGATGTGACCTGGGCCGGCTGGCCTTACCGGACGACCGTGCCCTTTGGGCTGAATTGATATGCGTGTCGCTGAGTTTTTTTACTCGCAGACGGACCTGGCGGTCCTGTTCCGTCGCACGCCAAAGACCATCCTGGCCAAAATCAAAGCGGGCGAGTTTGGACCAGGCGTGATCCAAGACGGAGGCGACTATTTCGTGCCAGCCAGCGGAGTGAATTTGTTCGTGGAGCAGCACCGTATTTTTGCTGAGCCGACGGTCGAGCCCGTACCCGCTCGAACGCTAGGCGAATTGCGAAGGAAATTGCAGTTGGTCGGTTGATCCAAACGTTTAGACCAAGATGGCCAAGGCCAAACCACGATTGCGGGCGGAGGCAACCCAACCTGGGCTTTTTTTGCTTTCGGAGCTGCCCGACAATCCCAAACTCCAAGCAGCCGCCAAGCGCTATGTGCACTCGGGCAGGATCACCTGCAAGGACGAGGAGCGGGCTGCGGCCATCGCCGAAGCATTCCTGTCCTGCGGTCTGGTGCTCCCTGTCGCGCGGCGGTTTCACGTCTCGCCGAAGACGGTGCACGCAGTCCTTGAGGTGTTGGAGGAAGAGGGAAAGTTGGCCCGGGTTAAAGAAAGACTGAGCGCGAAGCTCGGGCTGCTGGCGGAAGTGTCGGCCGAAGCTGCGGTCGAGATGGTGGTCGCCGGCAAGACACAGGCCAACGTCCTACCCATCAATGTCGGGGTGGCGATTGAGAAAAAGGCGATGCTGGATGGCGAGGCCACGGTCCGGATCGAATCGGTCGAGGTGCGGATCTCGGCGGCCGACCTGATCGCGCGGGTCCAGCGGCTGGCGGCCGCGGCGCCGGCCATTGATGTTGAGTCCAGCGTATCCACCCCGGAAACCCAAGGAAATCCATGAATCCACCCGGCCGGATGCTGTTTCGGATGCCGTTCGACCTGGTCCGGCCGCGCGCGAGGCCGCGCGGAGCGGTGGCCAGGTGCGGCGCCGGCCGCAGCCGCGGTGAGGGGGAGGGGGGGGGGTCAGGGGGCGGGGCTGAGGCTCGAAGAGCCGATCCCCCCGAGCCGATGGATTTCAACACTGAAAGGGGTGCATGAGCCTCGAAGCCGACTTCCCCTTCGCCGAAGCCAAGCTCCAAACACGCTTTGGGCTCACCCGCGGCGAGCTGCGCGAGCTGCGCGAGCTGCATCTGCACGAGGGTGAGCATTTCACACGCATAAAAAAGCGCGTCTGCTTGTCCCAGGCCGGGATTGACGCCCTGGAGACCCATCTTGGCGTAAAAAACCCGCCTCCGGAGGCCTCTGGCGCTCCGGAAGCGGCTCCTGAGCCCGTACCACAGCCACCAGCAGCCCCGCCAGCCGTGCGGCTGCTCGTCTGGAGGGCCAATTTCCCGAGTACCCGGATTATCACCGCCCATAAACCGGGCGAAGACCCTGAAAACCCGGCCAATATCGTGCGCGTGTGCGTGCGCGACAACCGGAACTTCCGCCGGATCGGCCAGGACGGCAAACAGATGGAAATCCAAGCCCGCCACCTCGGCGGCGACCTGTACGAGCTTGTTGGGCGCGCGCCGCGGTACCCGGGGAAGTGGTAACATGAACAACGGCCAACCCCACCGCAACGTCCGCCTGGCTGTCCGGCTCCGAGCCCAGATCGTCCAGGAGCTGGGCGGGGTCTGCGTGCGGTGCGGCCAAGATGATCCGGAGGAGCTGCAGCTGGACCACATCCGCGGCCGGGACTGGGTGCTGAACCGGGTCTCGAGTGACCAGCGGGCGCGACGGCTGCGCCAGGAGGCGACGGAGGGCAAGCTGCAGGTGCTGTGCGCCGCGTGCAACAAGGCGAAGCAGAAAGAGGACCGCGAACGGCTGCCGGAGGAGGCGGAGGCGTGAACGTGCAACCGGGCATCACAGAGCATCCGAAATTCCGCCAGTTCAAGCGGACCCTGGGCGTGCCCGAGGCCCTCGAATACCTGGTCCGGCTCTGGGCACATTGCCAGGGCCAAAAGCGGGGGGCGCACTGGGGAAAGGTGGGCGCGGACTATGTCGAGGCTGTGTGCCAATGGCCAGGTTCGCCCGGTACGCTGTTTGCAGCGCTGGTCAAGCCGTATGGTGGCCGACCGGGCTTCATTTCGGTATCCAGGCGGGACGGAGTGACGGTGACGGCATGGGAGGAGCACAACTCATCTCTCGTAAGGTGCTGGGCCAATGGAGATAAAGGCGGTCGACCGGGCACAAACCCACGGCAAACCCACGGCAAACCCACGGCAAACCCACGGCAAACCCACGGCAAACCCACGGCAAACCCCACGGCCACCCGTACTGTACTTAACTTAACTGGATGTGATGTGAGGGAGAGTACTCTCCCCGCGGATCCGCCTCTCTCTTCCTTTGCGGAGTGGCCGACTCGGGAAGAATGGAAGGCGGCTTGCCAGATGGAAGGGGTGCCAGTGCACCGGGAGGAGGCGGAGTGGCGCCGGCAGGAAAAACGACCGCCGGGTGAGCGGTGGAAGGGGATCGACCGAAACCGACTGCGGTACCACGCGGCCGACGTGCTGTCCTGGTGGCGACGCGATGGATGCCCCGGTCCGGACAAGGGCGCAGCGGCCAACGCGAATCCTGCGGAGGCGCAGATTGAGGCGGAGCTGGCGGTCGAGGAGGATCCAAAAAAACGGCGCGAGCTGCGGCAAAAACTCAAAAAAAGTGAGGGGGTATGAAGCCTAGCGACTTCAGAGACGCGAAGTGGGAAGAGTTGCAGCCGCGCCTGGGTAGGATGCGGCGTGTGGTCTATGCGCATTGGTTGCTGTGGGGACCAACGACGACCCGCAATCTAGCTGAGAAGTCTGGTATTAACCTGCTCGTTGTCCGACCGCGCACGACAGAGCTATTTCAGATCGGTCTACTGAGACTGACCAAGGACCAACCCGGGGGCACGGAAGGCGTTTATGAGCCCGTTACCAAGGATGAGTGGGAAGCTTTGATCGCTGGACTGAATGGATAGACGCGCATGAATGCAGAACTGAAATACATAGGAAAGGGACTCGCAACAATCGCCGCTGCCGGCATCTGCGGTTTGATGCTGTGGCTCACGAAAGGTGAACGTGGAATCGGATGGTTCATACTCGCACTGCTCATCATCTGGTAGTCCGTCTATCAAATAGCTCTGCGACGATTATGACAAAAGCAACCCGCAAAGAGGTTATCGGTCTCCGAGCCGCAATTTCCAGACGGCGCAAACAGCGTGCGTGGCAGCGCTTGGCTGTGCCGCAGCTTAGCCAGCAGGAACTCATTGAGGAGCTTGAAGGGGAGATCACGGTCTACAGGGACTCCTACCAAGAGGCGGACGGGATCGTTCGCGATGCCGAAGTGCTGCGAACGATGCAGGCCCTAGGTCAAGCAATCGCAATTGTGAAGCGGCACAACGAGCCGAGCGGCGGAGGCGAATAATGGAAACCAAACTCGATAAGGACTCAGCGGCGATTGGCTACCAACGCGACCACTCCTGGTATATGCGCTCTCACGGCGGATCGGCGAGCAAGTATCACGCGATGGGCGATGACCTGCGCAGCCGGTGCGGGCGCGTGCGAATGCTCAACACGGATGCGCCGAGGCAAATTGGCGAGGTGCCATCAATCCTCCGCTGTAAGGTCTGTTGGCCGAACGGTGACATCAGGCACGGCGGGCCTGGTGCGTGAGATTAACCCGCAGGCAACACCCGCCGTTGCCTGCATGGAATTGTTAGGCATCAAATGACAAACGACGAATACAGGGTAACTCAAGACCTGCTGATCCAAGCTGGCCGGATGGTCGATCTGCTCGATCTTAATGGCTTCCGAGACCGAATAAGGTCTTGCCAGTCCGTGGGTGCTATCCTCGATCCGACGCTGTACCGCGCCGGGGCTAGGAATCTGGAGGCGATAAACGAACTCGCCGCCGCAGGGATTAGACTCAAGGCCGCGTTCCAGGCGTTGAAGTCGCAAGTGGCGCTAGAACTGGAAGGCGTGGCCAATGATGCCTAACACTGAACTGACTGACCGGAGGCGATAAATGCTAAGCGAAAAACGTTTTCTGGCACTCTGCCGAAAGAATGAAGAATCCGCCAGGCCCAAAATCGAGCCGCCGGTTCAGTCCAGTGATTTGTTATGGGCTGGCTGGCGGTTTACTCAACATTCAATCGAGCGATTCAGAAACCGAGCTCGCGGGATGGGATGTAAGCAATCCTACGACACGTTGCGAAACAAAATGGCGGCGATGCTCCAGAATCGCAAGCCGCTCGGAGGGTCAAGATTTTATACGAGCTCGCCTCGCTGTGGGCTTGTCTGGATCATCGAAGGAACCCTCGTTATCACTGTGATGAGGCCGACCGAGGAACGACTCCAGCGTAAAATCTGGAAAGCCCATAACAATGATTATACGGCTGGGATTCACTGAACAGTTATGAAACGAGGGCCTGGATCGGAATTGGACCGGCTGCCGCCGCACTCGATTGAGGGCGAGGCGGCGGTGTTGGGTTGCTGCCTGCTGGCCGCGTCGTGCATCGCCGAGGCCGAGGAGCGCTTTCGCGGTGAGCCGGTGTTCTACGACATCCGCCACCAGGTGATCTGGCACGCGCTGTTGCAACTGAAGCGCGAGGGCAAGGGCAACGACGTGATCGCGCTACGCCAACGGTTGAAGGATGCGCAGTCGCTGGACCAGGTGGGCGGGGACGCCTACCTGGCTGAGCTGCCGAACAAGGTGCCGGGCGCGAACAGCCTGCCGGTGTACCTCGACATGGTGTGGGAAAAGTTCCTGGCGCGGCGGCTGGTGCAGCACGCGACGGAAACCGTGAGCGAGGTGTTCGAGCACGGTGGCGTGTCGGAGGCGTTGATCGGGCGGATCGAACGGCGCCAGGAGGAGTTCCGCGCGGCGGCGGCGCGAGGCCAGGTGACGCCGCAGTATCTGAAACCGGCGAGCGACTTCGGCGACGCCTACCTGGCGCACTTCTTTGGTGGGGCGGCGGAGGAGCCGGGGGCGGAGCTGCCGATTCCCTTCCCGCTGCGCATCCGGCACGGCGAGACGACGGTTGTGAGCGGGGACGACAAGGCGGGCAAGAGCACGTTGTTGAACTTTTTCGCGATCCACCTGGCGGCGCAGGGCGAGAAGGTGTGCGTGGCGTCGATGGAGATGCCGCCGGCGGTGACGCTGTGGATCCTGGCGTCGCAGTTGCTGGGGGCGAAGCATCTGCCGGATTCGACGGAGGGCCACGCGCGGGCGAAGGCGGCGTTGACGTGGTTGAACCAGCATTTTGTGTTTTACGATTTTCTGGGGATCGCGGATTGGCGGGATGTGCTGGACACGTTTTCGTATGCTGCCGGCAAAGGCAGGCTCTCGATTGCGATCCTGGATTCGGTGATGCGGATCGGGATTCCGGATGACGACTACTCGCAGCAGGGCACGGCGGCGGCGTCCTTCGCGCAGTGGGCCAAGCAGTGCCAGGCGCACTTGTTCTATGTGATCCACGAGAACAAGTCGGACGGGAAGGGCAAGGGGCGGATCCGCGGCTCGAAGTTGTGGACGGCCAACGCGGACAATGTGCTGCGTGTGGAGCGCAACCTGGAGAAGGGTGAGAAGGTGGACAAGGTGCTGGCGGACCTGGAGAACGAGAAGAACAAGAAGAAGCGGGACGAGGAAACGATCAAGGAACTCATGGAGGCGGTGGACGCCAAGCGGCGCGAGTGGGATTCGCAGCTGGTATTGATGGGCCAGCGCTGGCCGGGCAGCCGGCAGAACGCGTCGCGGCGGTTCTGGTTCGACCGCGAGAGCTTCCAGTTTCGTGTGCATTGGGAGGATCCGTCGGTGAACTGGCTGGAGCAGTGGAAGCCTAAAATCAAAGACAAAGTATGAAACAAGAATCAAACGGACGCGGCGCTCAGCCGGGCGCCGCTACGGGAAGGAATGGGGCGGCGGAGGCGCAGTACGAGGTGTTGCCGCTGGACTGGATCGAGCCGAGTAAGACGAATCCGCGCAAGTATTTCGACGAGGAGGCGTTGAAGGAGTTGGCGGCGAATATCGGAAGGGTCGGGATTTTGCAACCGCTGGTGGTGCGGCCGAAGGAGGGCGCGGCGACCTCGCGCGGGGGCGCTACACCGAATGGGCCGTTTGAGCTGGTGGCCGGGGAACGGCGCTGGCGGGCCGCCCGCATGGCGGGGCTGCAGACCCTGCCGGTGATGGTGCGCGAGCTATCGGATGTTGAGGTGGTCGAGTTGCAGTGCATCGAGAACTTGCAGCGCTCGGATTTGTCGGCCATCGAGGAGGCCCAGGGGTTCCAACAACTGATCGCGCTGGGCAAGTACACGCCGGAGGCGTTGGCGGAAAAGCTGGACCGCTCGCGGGCGCATGTGTTCGGCCGGCTGCGGCTGCTGAAGTTGTCGGCGCCGGTGCGGGCGAAGGTGGTCGAGGGCAAGCTGAATGCGTCGGTGGCTGGCTTGCTCGCGGCGTTGCCGGACCCGAAGAAGCAGGTCGAGGCGATGGCGGAAGTGGGCGGGATCGCGTGCGGCGGCTGGGGATCGGCCAGCTCGTTCCGTGAGGCGAAGGGGGAGCTGGAGCGGAAGTACATGACGGCGCTGCGCGGCTGCCCGTTCCGACTGGATGACGCGACGCTCGACGCGAAGGCGGGGCCGTGTGCGACCTGCCCGAAGCGGGCCGGGAACATGGCGCTGTTCGGCGACCTGGGCGGGGATCCAAACGTTTGTACGGACCCGGCGTGCTTCGAGCGGAAGCTGGCCGCGGCCTGGGCGCGGAAGGTGAAGGAACGGGAGGCGGCGGGCTTGAAGTGTGTCGAGGGGGCAGCCCTGGCGCGGGGTGGGTACGTGAAGCTGGATGACAAGTGCTGGCGCGACGCGGAGGAGCGGACGTACCGGCAGATCTTGAAGGGCCAGGTGACGCCGGCGCTGGCGCGGGACGGGCACCGGTTTGTGGAGGTGGTACCGGAAGCGGCCTTGAAACAGGCGTTGCCGCAGCCGAAGGCCTCAAGTTACGAAGTGTACCAGAAGAAGCGGACGGCCGCGCGGAAGGCGTTGCGGCCGGCGGCGGCCGCGTTGCGCGCGAAGGTGATCCAGAAGGCGAGCACCGGCACGGCGGACCTGAAGTGGTTCAAGCAGTTGATGGAGGTGCTGGTGGCCGAGCGCGAGTTTGACGCCTTTGCGGAGCTGCGCGCCAGCCGGTTGCTGGAGGTGGACCCGCGTGTGTTCGGCCATGCGACGGTGCAGTGCTACGTGAGGAACGGTCCGTGGAAGCCGTCGCTGGAGAATGCGCAGGGGTTGCTGCTGGACCTGGTGCTGCGCGAGAACGTGGACGCTTTTCGGGCGGAGCTGGGCAACGGCCTGCGCACGGCGTGCGAGGTGTTCGGAGTCGATTGGAAGGGGGCGCTGAAAGCCGCGGCGAAGGAATCGAAGGGCAAAACAAAGGGTAAAACGAAAGGCAAGAAACGATGAAAACCATGATGGAGACTGAAGCCCCGCTGGCCAGTTCGGCGGAGGCGGTGTTGCGCGGGGTGCTGGCGAAGATGGCCGCATTGCATGTGCTGGCGCGTGGATTGGCGGAGTTTGCCGGGGTGTCGTACGCGGGGATGTGGCCGGCGCGGCTTGGCCAGGACCCGGCGCCCGTCACGGAGCCGCCGGCCGTGGCGGCGAAGGAGGCGGCGCCCGCGCGGGAGAAGCCGCCCAAGCGAAGAAAATCAACACCCGGCGAGCAACCGAAGCCGGCCTCGCGCGCCAGGAGAGGCAGCCTGGTGGCGGTGGTCTCCGGGGTGCTGGCGCGATTGCCCGAGGAGTTCAAGGCGGACGATGTGCTGCGGGCTGTTCGGAAATCGGATCCGAAGTTCGCGCCGAAGGGCACGACGTTGCCGAGCACGTTGGCGAAACTGGCCAAGACGGGAACGCTCAAGCGGGTCGGGGTTGGGCGGTACCAGGTGCTGGCAAGCCCGGCTGTCGGCGAGGCCCCCGGTCCCGGTCGCGGTGCCGCCGGCCGACAAATTGCCTTTCCCGAAGTCAAGGAGTCGGCCCTGAAGGCGGCCATGCGCGAGAAGATCGCGTCGAGCATCAGCGGCGAGTTCAACCGCGAGGAGCTGGAGGCGTTCCTGCGCGTGACGCACGAAAAGCTGCTGCGAACGGCCTCGCCTGGACAATTTGCCGATGACTTCCGCGCACTGCGCGAGGAGGGCGTCATTGAGTTACTCCGCTCTCCGGGACCGACCGGGCCGGCGGTGTATAGGAAGGTGGAAGGCCGCTAAGGGTGAAGGCTATGTCTGGAAGACACGTAAGGTTAACCAATCCGGAGCCGGTGACCTGGGCTTGTGGGTGCGGTCAGATCAACCTGCTCGGGGATCGCCGGTGTCGCGCCTGCGACGGTGAGCGTGACGAATCATGGGAAGAGTCGGACCTGGACACGGTGGAGTTTGAGGCGCGACTGCGCAAATTGCGCCGTGATCTGCATCTGCGATGAGCGAGCAGGCAATAACCAATAGCCAAGAACCGATGGCCGAAAGCCGGTCGCCGAACGCCCCTGCCGAACAAGTGCCCGGCGCTCTGCCGAACGCCGCTACGGAGGTTCTGCTGGCGCCGTCGGAATGCCCAATGGTGCCCTGGCCGTTCGCCGAGGACCAGGTGCGCGCGGCGGTGGCCCGCGCCGCCGCGGGTGACGCCAAGGCCACCGCCTGGCTGGACGAGGTCGCCAAGCTCTTCAATGAGCGCGAGGAGTTGATCCGGCTGGCGTCGGAGGATGGCGATCCCTACGTCTACGGCTGGGAGTTTCCCCACTGGCTGGATGCGGACCGGGAATTGAAGGAGTGCGGCAAGGGCCAGTATGTGGCCGGGGGAAAGCGCGCGACGAAGTCGGAACGGGCGGCCCGGCGCATTGTGCAGGCGGCGATGCACCTGCCGCGCGGCAAGATCTGGTGCTTCCAGGGCGCCGAACGCACGAGTATTTCGGAACAGCAGGCGCTCATCTGGAAATACCTGCCTCGGTACCTCAAGGAAATGAATGGGCGCACCCGCCATGGGTTCTCGAAGATCAACTGGTCGCAGGACGGCGGGTTTGCGCAACGCCTCCTGGTGCTGCCGAACCGGACGGAGATCCATTTCCTGACGTACGGCCAGGACCCGAAGGATTTCCAGGGCTGGTCCATCGGCGCCGTCATCGGCAAGCGCGAGGCGGAGTTGCTGGCGCGTACGCCGTGGTTGTTCAACCTGGGCGCGTGGATGGACGAGGACGCGCCGTTGAACTGGCTGGAAACGGTGCAGACGCGGTGCGCCTCGCGCGGGGCGTGCTGGATGTGGACGTTCTCAACGCTGGCGGGTATCACGGCCACGATCAAACAGCTGCTGGTGGGCGCGCGCACGGTGCGAAGCCGGCCGGCTGCCGCGCTGGCGGCCAATCGCAAGTACGTGCCGGATTGCCCGGTCGGCGCCGTGCCTTACACGCAGCGGGTGCAGGCGCCCGGGGTGAGCGTCATCTATTTCCACACGGACTTGAACCCGTTGCCGCCGCATTACGACAACATGCTGGCGTTGGTGAAGGAGAAGCCGCCGGCTGTGATCTTGCGCGATTTGTACGGCTACACGGAGGACACGCGCCAGCGGGCCTTCCCGCTCTTTGGTGGCTGGAACCTGGTGGACCCGGAGCAGCTCCCGGCCACGGGGACGAACTACATGCTGACCGACCCGGCGGGGAACCGGAATTGGGCGACGATCTGGGTGCGCGTTGCCCCGGGCAATCCGCCCAGGCTCTATGTGTACCGGGATTGGCCGGATGCGCGCCGCTTTGGGCCGTGGACGGTGCCGAGCCAGAAGGTGGGCGGTGGTAGTAACCCGGACGGGGACGCGGGACCGGCGCAGCGCTCGATGGGTTTTGGCTGGGTGAAATACAAGCAGACCTGGCTGGCCGAGGAGCGGGTGATTGGCGGGAAGGATTTCAATGAGCGGGAGAGAGACCCGTACCGGAGAGGGCTGGTGGCCGGCGCTCTGCCGAGCGCCGCTACGGGCGCCGCTACGGCTGGAATAGACGATAGCCGAGAGCCGAGAGCCGAGGCGGCGGAGGTGATTTACATCCGGTGGATCGACCCGCGGGCTGGCCGCGACGAGAAGGTGGTGGCGGAGGGTGGATCCTGCGCCATCGATGAGCTGGCCAGGACGCACACGAATGCCAAGTCGGGCGAGGTGGATTCGCCACCGATGTATTTTCAGCCGGCGCCGGGATTGCGCATCGATACGGGCATCCAGGCGGTGAACGATTTGCTGGACTGGAATAAGGACGAGCCTCTGGTGCCGTTGGTGAATGAGCCGCACCTGTACGTCGCGCGCGGGTGCGAGCAGGTGATCTGGACCCTCGAGAATTACACGGCGCTCGGTGGCGAGGACGGCGGGTGCAAGGATTTTGCGGACCTGCTGAGGTACGCGGCGACCGCGGAGTTGCGGCACGTCGAGCCCGGGATGCTCAAAACAACGGGTGGGGGAGGATATTGAAACTATGATCAAAACATTGCAGGAGCTGGCGGACGAGCAGGCGTTGGAGAATCTTTTCCACTGCCCCGAGCGCGCCCGGATCGAACTATCCCACGGCGACGTGTGGTGCCTGGTCTCGGCAATCCAACTGGCCTGCCGCCACCCGCAGTTCCAGGGGCCGATACGCGATAAGGTCGAGAGTATCGCCCGCAGCCTTGGCGAGGCGCTGGTGGGCCGTCATCCCGGGCTTCTCAACGTGTACGAGGCTGGCTGGCCACGGAAGAGCGAGGACGCGCCGGCGGCCGTCCGCGTGGATCCGCCGCCGGAGTCGCCGGAGGCGCGCGAGGGGAAGGAGGCCGGACCAGAATGAGTGAATCGAAAATAGCGGTCTCTGAATGGCGAACGGAAGCCGATGTGCTGCGGGCGCATGGTAGCCGTGAGTTACGAGGTCGACAAG
>Ga0134128_10008250_pt1 | contig 12544 bp, 15 predicted proteins | sample KB31754_FD_96462 | JGI IMG/M metagenome (GOLD analysis project Ga0134128, IMG submission 96462) | Terrestrial soil microbial communities with excess Nitrogen fertilizer from Kellogg Biological Station, Michigan, USA - KB3-175-4 | ecosystem: Environmental > Terrestrial > Soil > Unclassified ...
CACGCGCGCCGCTCGAAACTAACGATCGGCGTTGGCTATTCTGGTGCGATAGCCCGCACGTGGACCTTGGAATCGATCCCGCTGCGCCGATCAAACCCTTACTTGAGCTTGCGCACCCGCCGCCTGCTACGAGATCTGCTTGGTAAAGGTCCCGAGGTCGAAGTAATCACGCCAAACTTTGATCTTGCCGCCGTCGGTAAGCTCAAACATTCCGGCCACCGGGATATCAGCCTTCTTGCCGTTCTTCATCACGATCGTGTCGACCCGCTCGTTGAACACAACATTGCCATCGTGCGCGGACTTCAGAATCTTCGCGGTAAAGGCGCTCGCATCCTTCATGAATCCGTGCGTCATTTCGCGGATGGCGGCGTGTCCTTTGGCAGGACTCATCGGTACGTTGTCCCATACCGCATCCTCGGTGAAATAAGTCATCACCTCGTCAACGTTCAGACGAGTCCAGGCCGCGAAGAGATCACTAACGATTTTTTCGCAATTGACTGCCATGACGCACTCCTTATTCGCAGATGCTGTGAGTGTCCCGACTGACTCCATATAGTACGGCGCGCCGCGACGGTGCAAGGTCAACCGGATATTGACAAATCCGCGGAACTGACGATGCTCTGTGGCACACGCAACCAGAAAGGAGTTTCGAGATGAAGACTGAGACTTTGAATTACAAAGACGGCGACGTAACCCTTCGCGGATATCTCGCCTACGATGAACAAAAGAGCGGCAAGCGCCCGGGAGTTCTCGTGATGCCTGAGGCGTTCGGCCTCGGTAAGAATGCCAAGAGCCGCGCGGAGCGGCTCGCGCAGTTGGGCTACGTAGCATTGGGCGCCGACCCGTATGGCGATGGAATCGAGCTCAATGATCTGCCAGAAGCGATCAAGCTGGCCACCGCATTGATGGAAAAACCGGTGAACTTCCGCCGCCGGGCGCGTGTCGCCCTTGACACTCTCGCCGCGCTGCCGCAGGTCGATTCGAGCCGCCTCGCGATGATCGGCTATTGCATGGGCGGAACGTTTTCGCTCGAGCTCGCGCGCGACGGCGCTCCGCTGCGCGGAATCGTTTCGTTTCATGGTGGCCTCGGGACGCAGCTTCCGGCCGCCGCCGGTCAGGTCAAGGCAAGGATTCTGATTTGCAACGGCGCCGACGATCCGTTCGTGCCGCCGGCTATGGTCAATGGCGCTGCCGAAGAATTCACCAAGGCCGGAGCCGATTGGCAAATCATCAACTATGGTGGCGCCAAGCACAGCTTCACTAATCCGGACGCAGACCTCCTCGGCAATCCGGCGCTCAGCTACAACAAATTGGTCGATGAGCGCTCGTGGATCGCGATGAAATCCTTCTTCGAAGAAATCTTCGCGTAAGCTCGCGCGTGAGTTGGCTTGCGATTCTAAGCGGCGGCGATGCTGGGTCGAGGGTGATTCGATCCGGCGGCGCCGCCGCTGCCGCAAGTATTCGCCGCGATGGACGCCACTGCACATTTGCGCTAGCGCTACTGCCAGCAATTCATGCTTAATGAGTGAAGCACTTCGGAGACGCCCATGCTCCCTGTTGGATATCTGCCGTGTACTCAGGACCCGCCCGCCGGAAAAAACATGGCGCGCGTGATCGACGAAATGGTTGCGGAGGCCCGGGCCGCCGAAGCCAATGGGTGGGATGGGTGCTTCCTCACCGAGCATCACCAGCAGGAGGACGGCTATTTGCCGAACCCGCTGCTGATGGCCGGACTCATTGGCATGAAGACCCAGCGAATCAAGGTCGGGACCTGCGTCTTGCTGCTCCCGCTGTATCATCCGGTGCGGGTCGCGGAGGATTGCGCGGTCGTCGATCAGGCCACCAAAGGACGGCTCATCCTCAGCATCGGAGTTGGTTATCAGCAGCACGACTTCGATGCTTTCGAGGTTCCGATCGAAACCCGCGCTCGGCGCACGGAAGAGGCGCTCGAAGTTTTACGGCGAAGCTGGCAAGGCGACCGCTTCTCCTTCGCAGGCACCCACTTCAAGCTCGAAGACACCCTGGTTACGCCGCCGCCTTTTCAATCAGCCGGACCGCCGGTCTGGATGGCTTCATGGACGCCGCCCGGATTGCGCCGCGCTGCTCGCCTCGCCGACGGATGGATCGCGGACCCGGTGCAATCCCTGCCGGTGATTAAGGGCTTCGCCGATCGCTATCGCGCCGAATGCGCAAAACTCGGTCGCAAACCCTTCATCTGCCTGATGCGCGACGCGGTGATCGCCGACAGCATGGCCGCGGCCGAAGTGGAAAGCGAACCGACGATGGTAACACATCGCTTTTACTACAAATACGGCGCCTATGTTCCCGACGATTACGTAAAGGACGTGAAACATCCGGACGACTTCACGTTCAAAATAGCGGCGAAGGATCGATTGATCGTCGGCTCTCCGAAAGATTGTCTCGATCAGCTCCTGATGTGGAAAGAGGCGATCAGCCCCGACTATCTGATACTTAGAATCCGGCAGCCCGGAGGACCCTCGCACGCTAAGGCACTTAACGCAATTCGCGCTTTTGGCGAATCCGTTATACCGCGTTTGTAAGTTGCTATTTGACGCTTGCGGGCGTGGGATCGTCTTCCGATCACAGGCATTCGCATGCTTTTCCGCGCCGCCCATAATTTTGACTCGGGCGGCGCAGGCGCATTCGGTTATCCGGATGTCGCTCCGAATCGCGCTTGAAGACGCTGATTCCTGCGGCCTCCGGCGTCGAACTCTTTCGCAATGCGATAGTTGTGATGGATTACGCCTTTCGCGATCGGAGCGGATTCAGCGAGACGCGTACGGTCCGGAGTTGGCGCGCGGGCAGGCCCAAGCTATAAGGAAAGCTCTGAAGTCGGAACCTACGCCGCAACTCGGAGAATCGAAAAATGAAAGCCGCGATCTTTCGCGAACTTGAAAAGCCGCTCACCGTCGAAGAGGTGGATATCGACCGTCCCGGTCCGCACGAAGTTTTGATCCGTACGGTCGCGAGCGGCGTGTGTCATAGCGATTTGCATTGCCTGCACGGCACGCTGCCGACGAAGACGCCGGCGATCCTCGGGCATGAGCCGGCGGGTATTATCGAGGCGGTCGGCAGCGAGGTCGCTGCGCTCAAGCCGGGTGACCATGTAATCGCGTGCACCTCGATCTATTGTGGCAATTGCACCCAGTGCCTGCTGGGGCGTCCGCATCTGTGCGTCGGGCGCGCGGACTGCCAGCGGCCTCGCGATGAGCGCCCGCGACTCTCCCAGAAGGGCGCGCGCCTCACTCAATTTGCCGACCTCGGCGCGTTCGCGGAGCAGATGCTGTTGCACGAGCGTGCCGTCCTGAAAATCGCCGACGACATCCCGCTCGATCGGGCGGCGTTGCTCGGATGCGCGGTTACGACCGGAGTCGGCGCGGCGCTGAACACGGCACAGGTGGCGCCCGGTTCGACGGTCGCGGTATTCGGCGCGGGCGGCGTAGGGATTTCGGTAATTCAGGGGGCGCGGATCGCCGGGGCGCGGCAGATCATCGCGGTGGACATTCGTGAGAGCAAACTCGAAATCGCGAAGCATTTCGGCGCGACCGACGCGATCAACGGAGCGGAGGTCGATGCGGTGCGTGAGATCAAACGGCTGAGCGGTGGCGGCGTCGAATATTCTTTTGACGCGATCGGTAATCCGCGCGTTTTGGAGCAATGTGTCTATTGCCTCGCCCCGCGTGGTCTCGCCACGCTGGTCGGCGCGATCCCGCCGGACCAGAAAGTTGAATTCAAGTCCGGTCATCTGTTCGTCGAAAAGCGGATACAGGGTTGCTACATGGGCTCTAATCGGTTTCATCTCGACATGCCGAAGTATCTCGATCTCTACCGCCAGGGGCGGCTTAACCTCGACGACATGATCAGCCGCCGCGGACGTCTCGAAGACGTCAACGAAGCATTTCGCGCGATGGAAGCCGGCGAGGTCACGCGCACTGTTCTGACCTTCAACTGATATTCCAACTGACTATTTAGTAAAGAGGCGGTGAAGTGAACAAACGCATCTATTTCAATGCGTTCCACATGAATTGCGTGGTTCACCAGTCGCCCGGGCTGTGGGTTCGCGCCGATGATCGGATGTGCGATTACACCGATCTCGATTCGTGGGTGGAATTGGCCAAGCTGCTGGAGCGCGGCCGTTTCGACGCGCTTTTCCTGGCGGACGTGGTCGGCGTGTACGATGTTTACCGGGGGAATCGCGTTGCGGCGCTCACGCAGGCGGCTCAGGTGCCGGTGAATGATCCGGCGCTGCTGATTCCCGCGATGGCGTATGCGACCAGGCATCTCGGTTTCGCCTTTACCAGTTCGATTCTGCAATATCATCCGTTTATCTTCGCGCGCCTCGTCTCGACGCTCGATCATCTGACCAAAGGGCGGGTCGCATGGAATATAGTGACCTCGTATCTGGAGAGCGGCGCGCACAGTATTGGCCTGCCGGGCCTGCTGCCGCATGATGAACGCTACGATATGGCGGAGGAATATCTCGAGGTCTGTTACAAGTTGTGGGAAGGAAGCTGGCAGGATGACGCGGTGGTCAAGGATCGCGAGCGGGGAATTTACGCGGATCCCGCCAAGGTCTGGGACGTCGATCACCATGGCAAGTATTTCAGCGCTCACGGGTGCCATCTGTCGGAACCGTCCCCGCAACGAACACCGGTGCTGTATCAGGCGGGCGGATCACCGCGCGGCCGCGAGTTTGCGGCGCGTCACGCGGAGTGTGTATTTGTCTCCGGTCTCAATCCCGCAAAAATCGGCCATTCGATCCAGGATACGCGCGAACAGGCGCGCCGGGCCGGCCGGAATCCGGACGACATGCTGTTTTTCCTCTACGCAAAGGTAATTACCGCCGACACTGAAGCTGGCGTGCAGCGCAAATACGATGAGTACCTGAGCAGCGTTCGAGACGAAGGGGCGCTGGCGCTGCTCAGCGGGTGGGCCGGTATCGACTTTAGTCAGTACGAACTGGATAAACCGCTCGAATACGTAGAGACCAATGCGGTGCGAACGCTCATGCAGGGATTTATCCGGTCAGAGTCGGAACACCGCTGGACCTTGCGCGAGCTGATAAAGCTGGTGGGGCTGAGCGGCGGCGGGCTGCTGCTGAAGGGTACGCCGGAACAGCTCGCAGAGACCTTTCGGGAATTGGTACAAGCGGGCGTGGACGGGTTCAACCTGGCTTACATGATAACGCCCGGTTCATTCGTGGACTTCGTCGACGGGGTCGTCCCTGTTTTGCAGCGGCAGGGGCTGATGCAAACCGAATATCAGGACGGCACGCTACGCGAGAAGCTGATGGGCCCCGGGCGCGCGCGTCTGCGCGAACCACATCCCGCGGTGCAGTACCGGCGCGTAGCACGGAGCTGAAATCGTGGCGGCCTAGGCCTTGCCTTCGACGAGCACTTCGGCATGGCGGCGCAGCAGACGTCCCGCCGCCTTGGCTTCGCCGCGCGCCACCGCTTCGACGATTTCCCGATGCTCTTTTGCGACCGCGCTCATATCGCCCGACGCGCGTGAGGCCCGCACGCCGGCGCCCACCGTAAAGCCCAGGGACTCCCAGGTCTGCTGCAACACTTCATTTTCCGCGGCCTCAACAATCATCTGGTGGAAGCGGATGTTGTGATGAAGGTAGCGCATGACATCGCCCCGTTTGGCCGCCGCCAGTGTCGCATCGGCTTCAGCGCGCGATTCGCGCAAACGTGCCTGCAGGTTGCCGTTGCCGAGCTGCGCTGCCAGTTCCTCCAGCACCGCACGCACTTGATAGGCCTCGCGGCATTCACGTTCCCCAATCCGCCGCACTCGCGTGCCGCGATACGGTTCGGTTTCGACAAAGCGGGCCGCCTCGAGCGCGCAGAGCGCTTCGCGCACCGGGGCCTGGCTGAGGTTAAGCTCACGCGCGATCTGCATCTCGACCAGTCGCGTGCCCGCCGGGTAGGTGCCGTCAGCGATCCGATCGGTCAGCACCTTGCCAGCGCGATCGCGCAGATCAATGCGGTTTCGGAAACTATCCTGCGCCAGGCTCCGCAGGGAACGACCCCGCCGCAGATCATCTCGTATAACGCCGCCAATGTTCCGGTCGCTCAACTGAACCTCTTCAGTGACACGCTTTCCGGACAGCAGTTGTTCGATTACGGCCTCAACTTCGCGCGCTTGCAGCTCTTTACGATTCCCGGATTTTCCTCGCCCGCGCCGCTCGGTGGCTTGCAGCGCGCGGTGGTGGTTAACCTCGACCCAAAGGCGCTGTGTGCCGACAATCTTTCGCCGGTTGATGTCGGCAACGCGCTCGCCACCGCCAACGTCGTGATTCTCTCAGGCACCGCCCGCATGGGGAACTACGAGTACAACGTCGATCTCAACATGAGTCCGACCGAGGTCGCCGACTTCAACCGCCTGCCGATCCGGTTCGTCAATGGTGCGCCGATTTTCATCGGAGACGTCGCCCCCGTGAGCGACACCCATTAGCCGCAAACTAATGTGGTGCGCGTTGACGGACGTCCGGGAACCTTTCTGCTGGTGATCAAGCACGCGGCCGCTTCGACCTTGAGCGTGGTTGGCGCGGTACGCGCCCGCTTGCCGGATATGCGGGCCATCGCGCCGAAAGGGATGAAGATTTCGCTGACCTTCGACCAATCGGCGTTCGTGCGCGCTTCGTTATGGGAAGTCGTACGCGAGGCGCTAACCGCGGCCGCATTGGTCGCGCTGATGGTACTGGTGTTTGTCGGTTCGCCGCGCAGCATGTTCATCGTGATCACGTCGATCCCACTCTCGATCCTTACTGCGATCGTCGCACTCAAGCTCACCGGCCAAACCATCAATATCATGACGCTCGGCGGAATCGCGCTCGCCGTCGGAATGCTGGTTGACGACGCCACGGTCGAAATCGAAAACATCCATCGCAACCACGCGATGCATAAACCGTTGCTGGCCGCGATTCTCGACGGTGCCTATCAAATCGCGACGCCCACCCTGGTCGGCACGCTGTCCATCTGCATCGTGTTTTTTCCGGTTGTGCTGTTGAGCGGGGTCGCTCGCTTCTTGTTCACGCCGCTCGCATTGGCAGTCGTCTTCGCGATGCTGACTTCGTATCTGCTCTCGCGCACGCTGGTGCCGACGATGGCGTCCTACCTGCTCCCGGACCAGCATCTCGAAGATCCCGGTAACGGCCTGTGGGGCCGTTTTTTACGCCGCTTTGAGGCCGGGTTCACGCATGCGACGGGGCTACGGAGGCGCACTCGAGACCTTCATCGCGCACCGCGCGCTCTCGCCCGTGGCGGTGACGCTGCTCATCGTCGGCACACTTCCGCTGCTCTTCGTAGTCGGTGAAGATTTCTTGCCCACGGTTGACGCCGGACTGATGAAGCTGCACGTTCGCGCGCCGACGGGGACTCGCATCGAACGCACCAAACTGATCACCGACGACGTCGAACGCTCGATCCGCCGGATCATTCCGGCCAACGAGATTGAGGGCATTAGCGACAACATCGGCTTGCTCATCCAGTTCAGTCCCGGTCATCGTCCGACTGACCTCTACGAGCAGCGCATCCGGCAAATGTTGCATACGGATTATCCCACAGTCACTGGCTATTTTCAGGCGGCGGACATCGTTAACCAGGTGCTCACTTCGGGCTTCCGGCGATCATGGCGGTTGGCGTCGGCGTCGCCAACCGCAACTTGCTCATCACCTTTGCCAACGATATGCGCGAGCAGGGCATGGGACCCGTCGAAGCGGCGCTTGAGGCGGGCTCGATCCGCTTTCGCCCCATCATTATGACCGCGCTCGCGATGATCCTGGGCATGCTGCCGATGGCGCTGGGCTCAGGCTCCGAGTAAAACGCCCCGCTCGGCCGCGCGGTCATCGGCGGACTGTTGGCGGCGACGCTCATGACGTTGTTCACCGTCCCTGCGGTCTATTCGATCTTCAGCCGCAAACTCATCGGCAAGCATCAACGCGACGCGCGTATCGACGCGGTCTCGATGCCCGGAGCGTAATTCAAGGAGCTCTATCATGGCTTCGCAAACCGAACTGAAAAGCAAACCGGTCTGCTCCTTTTTGCTTGGCTGGATTATCGCCGTGGTCGCCGTCTTCGTCGCCTCGGCCGGATTCGTCTTTGCCCACCAGACGCGCATCGCGCATCAGACCGATCAACTGCAGGCTGTGATGGCGCAGGGGCCACGCGTGCTGGTCGTCCCGATCTCAAGCGGCAGCCCGGCGCGCGTACTCCAACTTCCCGCCAGCATTCACGGTTACATCGAGACCCCCGTTTACGCCAAGGTCGCTGGCTACATGAAAAGCATCCCGGTCGATAAGGGCGATCACGTACACCGCGGCGAGATCATCGCGGTCGTCGAATCACCCGAAACCGACAAGCAGGTGGCGGACGCGCTCGCCAACTATCACCTGCAACTGATCACCGATCACGGCGACGAATATTTGCCCAAGAACGAGGTCATCGCACAGCAGGAAGCCGACACGCAGCACGCGATGATGTTGCAGGCGCGTGCTACTATGAGCAGTAGCTTGCGTTGCAACAGTATGAAATCGTCAGGACACCCTTCGACGGTATCATCAGCGCTCGTTATGTGGATCCGGGAACCCTGATACCGCAATCCACCACACCGTCCCTGGGCAACCCCATCGTCGCGATGGCCACTCTGACGCCGTCACGCGTTTACGCCAACGTCCCGCAGAGCATCGCGCCCTATGTCAACGATGGTGCCGTCGCAATCGTGACTGTCAACGAATTCCCGGCGAGCCAATTCACCGGCATCGTCACGCGTCATCCCGAGGCCCTCGATCCGAATACGCGCACGATGCTGGTGGAGGTGGACCTCCCCAACCGCGACCAGGCGCTGCTGCCCGGCATGTACGCCGATGTTCGCATCACCACGCATTCGGCCGCCGATCGGTGACTCTGCTCTAAGGGCCAGCACGCCTCGGTGAGATACTCAGCTTTATTTCCACCGGCTCTCGTTCGGTATCAGTGCGGAGTCCAGAGCGGAGCGAAACTGAATAGCCGATCGACTATTCCAATTCGGTAGGCAAGTAACAAACCGAATCCGAAACTGAGTAGTCCTGCGCCGGTGACGAAGCTCTGATGGAGCCAGGTCAGGCGATGCGACGCGAGGATAAAAGGCGTGGCGATCGCGGCGGTAATCAATCCCATCCCGATTATTGTTCCTATGCAAAAGATCGCCAGGTACAACGTCGCCCATAGAGGATAAGGAATCGCGGCGAGCACCAGCAGGGCGATGGCGGCGCTGCCGGCGAGTCCGTGTACCAGACCAACGCCGAAGGAACGCAGCAATGGACGGCGCGCCGCGAACGACGGTAGTGTTGCGTCGATGCCGGATTCAGATTGCGTCGCGTCTGCGCGGATGCCGACGTGCGGGTGATGGTCATGAGAATCCGCATGGAAGTGCGGAACGCCGGATTGTGCATGATGAACGTGGGGATGCGCATGCGTCGCGTTCGAGTGAGTGTGCGAGTGCGAATGGACAATCGGTGAGTTGCGTGCGGGATCGCTAAATAGATGGCGCGCGATGCGGCGGAGGAGGCTCGACGCCGCGCCGACGCCGAGCAGAATCAGCACGACCGCGACCGCGAATTCCATCGCGAGTCCCAGCCGGATTGGGATGGCGACCTTGAAAGCGATAATAGCGGCACCGACGATCAGCACCGTAAGCGAGTGGCCGAGTCCCGATATCACGCCGATGCGTGCAGCCGCGCTGAGGCGACGTTCGTGGCTGAGGATAGTCGTGACGGCAATCACGTGGTCGGGATCGGTTGCGTGGCGCATTCCGAGCAGTAGCCCGAGCATCGCGATAGCGAGCGGTGCGGCATCAGCGGGAATCATCAATACCTCTTGCGCGACTGGTCATTCATGGAGTGAGTATGCGAGCGCGCTGCATGGATGACGGTTTCGGTCGAAGTTGCTAGATTTTGGCAGATGGATAGCGGGCGCGCATCCACGATACGAACTTTTCCGGCGCGGGCATCGTCGAAAGACGTCCCTGCCGCACCAGTGCCCAGTCGTCGAATTTCTTTGATTGTTTGATTTCGGCCAGCGTTACAGGCGGCTCGAGACGCCCCGCAAATTCCAGATCAACCACCGCCGACTTGGAGTTCCTGGGATCGTCGCGCGGTATCGACTTGACCACGGCAAGCCCGACGACGCTCGACAGGCCGCCGCTGTGATAGATGAAAACATGGTCGCCCGGCCGCATTTCGCGGATGACACGAACCGCCTGTGCATTAGTCACTCCGTCCCAGGCGGTGCGCTGTTCGCGCTCGAGATCGTCAATCGAATAGGTATCTGGATCGGTCTTGGCGAGAAAGTAGTTCATAGACGCGCGTCCTCACATCGGGATTAGCGAGGGTATATCCGGCTCGGGCGGCCGCGCACAAGCATGATTCAGAAACGAAGGGCGATTGGCCGGATTTGGCGGAATATCGGCGATCGGGAGCGGTTCGCCGCAGGGCGGTACGGCGGGACCGTGAGGCGCTTCGCGATCGGACGGCGGGGTGGGTGACTATTCAAGGAAATGGCATCCCACACTTATCGACTAGTCCTATTCTGCCCGGACGGCTATGGTAAAGCGATGCTGAGTTCGGTAGCGGGGGAGGATAAATGAGGATCGAATCGACTAATATGAAGGCGGCCCGGCGCCGCCTGTTAGTTAGTGCCCTGATGATGTTGGTACTAATCGCGAGTAACGCTGCGTCCGTGCTCGCGGCCCAGTCGAAGGCCAAGACCAAGCGGCGGGTGATCCCGGTGACAATAACTAAGGGCCAGAACTACACGATTAGCGGTGTAAAGGCCGGTACTAGCCCCAGTTCGAAGGTCGTCAAGAATCCCAATGCGCTCGTGATGCAAAATGCTCCGGGCCGAATCGAGTTGGTCGGCGCAGATTCCGGTACCTGGAAAATCAACGCCACGCTCGCCACCGGCGAAAAAGTTACCTATCAGGTGACGGTGAAAGCGATAACGCCGCCGCAAGGAACTCTGCAGCCAACGACGGCGCCAACTGCTATTCCGTAATCTCAGTAACCGGCAAACCCCATATCGGTAGTGGCCTGCGCATCGGGATCGGTACATACATTCACCAGCGCGGGCTGGCCACTCTTGATGGCGCGCTCGATTGCCGGCTTGATGTCGTTGGGCTGCTCGACGAATTCGCCATAGCCGCCGAGCGCTTCGACCAACTTGTCATAACGCTGATAGCCGAGGTCGCGGCCGACGGTCCCGCCGGTCTGGCGCGAAGTAAAGCCGCCATTGTTCGAGACCACGACCACAATCGGCAGTTTGTGCCGGATCGCGGTGTCCATCTCCATCCCATTCCATCCGAAGGCGCCGTCCCCACTGAGTACTACAACGGGCTTGTCGGGCGCGGCGACTTTCGCGCCGATACCAAATGGAATACCAACACCCATGCATCCGTGCGGCCCCGCGTTGAGACTGCTACCGGACGCATAGATCGGAATCGACTGGCGAGCGAAGTTGAGAATCTCGTGTCCGTCAACGACGAGGATAGTGTCACGGGTAATGACGTCCTTGACCTCGTTGCACAGGCGCAGTGGATGAATGGGGACCTTGCTGGAGTGCATCAGCGGCGCGTTACGCTCGAGATTTGAGCGGTGCTTGGCGGCGAGTTGCGCAACCCACGGGCTTTCTTCTCCGGGATTAAAGCGGCCGCGGGCCTCGGCGGTGAGTTGTTCCAATACCAGCCGCGCGTCGCCGATAATGCCGACTTCGATCTCGCGGTTGTGGCCAATTTCCTTGCCGTCGAGATTGACGTTGATGAATTTGGCCTCAGGAGAGAAGCGCGGCGCGCGCAGAAAGGAAAGCATCGAGTTGGCGCGGGCGCCGATCACGATTACTACATCGGCCTCGCGAAACGCGGTCGAGCGTGCGGCCGAGAATGAGCGCGCGTGATCTTCCGGAATTACGCCACGACCCTGCGGAGTAGTAAAGAAGGGAATACCGGTTGCTTCGACGAAATCGCGCAGCGCCCGTTCGGCGTGCGACCAGATTACGCCACTTCCAGTAATCAGGAGGGGCTTGCGCGCGTCGGCCAGAAGGTTGATGGCCTTGCGCACCATCGCGGGATCACCGGCCGGCCGGGTATCCACTCGATAGTTATCGACCCAGTGGATTTTCTCTTCGTCAACTTTGCCGGAAAGGATATCGCCCGGTAAATCGAGATAAACGGGGCCGCGCTTGCCGTCGAGCGCCTCGCGGAACGCAATACTAATATATTCGGGTATGCGATAGCCGAGATCGATGCGGTAGGCCGCTTTGACGATCGGCTTCATCATCGGTATCTGATCCATTTCCTGAAACGTGTCGAGGGTCGTCCCGCGCATCGGCGAGGCGCCGCCGATCGCGATTACCGGAGTCGCGTCAGCCCAGGCATTGGCGAGACCCGTAACGAGGTTGGCGACCCCCGGGCCCATCGGGGCGATGCAGATACCAGGCTTGCCCGTAATGCGCGCATAGGCGTGCGCCATCATCGCCGCGGCCTGCTCATG
>Ga0134128_10008254_pt1 | contig 12542 bp, 9 predicted proteins | sample KB31754_FD_96462 | JGI IMG/M metagenome (GOLD analysis project Ga0134128, IMG submission 96462) | Terrestrial soil microbial communities with excess Nitrogen fertilizer from Kellogg Biological Station, Michigan, USA - KB3-175-4 | ecosystem: Environmental > Terrestrial > Soil > Unclassified ...
GCCATGGCGATCATCGCTCGCTGTCTCATGCCGCCAGAAAGTTGGTGAGGATAAGTTTTATAGCGCTCTGAAGGGGAGGGAATCCCGACGAGATTGAGCATTTCGATGGAGCGTTCGCGCGCCTCATTTTCAGAAACTTTTTTATGGCGAAGAATTTGTTCGTCGATCTGACGACCGATGGTCAGGACAGGATTCAGAGCCGTCATTGGCTCTTGAAAGATCATGGCCATCTCGTCGCCACGAATTTCTTCCATCTCAGTTTCAGAAACCTTCAGCACATCGCGACCGTTCAAGAAAAATTCGCCACCAGTGATTTTTCCCGGAGGTTCAATGAGACGCATCAGTGAAAATGAAGTCACCGATTTTCCGCAGCCAGATTCACCGACGATCCCCAGAGTTTCGCCTTGATAAATATCGTAGGAAATTCTGTTCACGGCCTTGATCGGACCGGCTTTTGAGAAAAAAGTAGTTTCGAGATTTCTCACTTTGACGACGGGAGAATTCGAGGCTTCTTTCAAAGGGCGCTCCCCCTGCCCAAAGTCGCGAGCAGTTTGTCAGCCACGGTGGCAGTCAATTTTCCGACCATATCGCCAATTCGGTCTGCAAGGCTTTGCTTGATATGATAAGACACTTCAAAAATCGGCGTGTCTTTTTCAAAACTCATCAGATAGTCGTCGCTGGTTTGCAAGTGATCCACCAAGCCCATGGTTTGCGCTTCCTGACCAAACCAATATTCGCCCGTGGCCACTTTTGCCATATCCACTTGCGGGCGAAATTGATGCACGAAATTTTTAAATAAAACGTGAGTGTCATTGAGTCTTTCAACAAATTTTTCCTCACCCTTCGGAGTGATTTCACCTAAAAGGCTGACGGTGCGTTTGTATTCTCCGGCCGTGTACTCTTTGTAATCGACGTCATGCTTTTTAAGCACTCGGTGCAGGTTCGGAACCTGAGCCACGACGCCAATAGAGCCAACGATGGCAAAAGGCGCGCAAACGATTTTATTAGCCACACAAGCCATCATGTAACCGCCACTGGCGGCCACTTTGTCGACACAAATGGTGAGTGGAATTTTTCGCTCGCGAATGCGCAGCAATTGCGAAGCCGCCAAGCCATAGCCATGGACAACTCCGCCGGGGCTTTCGACTTTGACCACGATCTCGTCTTGAGAAGTGGCGCTTTGTAAAACGGCGGTGATCTCTTCGCGCAGATGTTCGGCTTGAGAAGCTTGGATGTCGCCATCAAAATTCAAAACGAAAACTTTTTTTTGTAAACTGGAATTAGTCCCCAGCTTGTCGCCTTTTTTCTCAGCCTTTTCTTCGGCTTTGCGCTTTTTCTTTTCAGCTTTCATTTCATCTTTTGTCGCTGTGAAAGATTTTAAGAAAAAAGCCATGTCTTTGTATTTTTTGTGAAGCGGTTCGATTTCCAATTCACTTTTTTGGCTGGCTTTGGCGATCAGCAGAGCAATCAAAAGCAAAATAGCGGCAATGGCGACGACCAGAATCAGAGTTTTAGAGCCAAAAATAAGTACTTCCATCAACATTGCCAATCCTTCTTTTGAGACCCGTGGCTGTCATGGCCCCAGGTTCAGCGAAATCTAGCGAACTCCCAGCCGGAGGTCGAGGAGAAAAGCACTTGTGATGAAGGGATGCTGCACTTATCCTAAAAAGGATGCGAACACTTGTCTTGATCGGTTTTCTGAGCGGGTTTTATTTGAGCTTTTATGGTGGCCAGAAGGTCGGCCTGAGTCTGCTGTTACAACAAGCACATGCTGATGTTCCTGATGTGAACCACGAACTGGAACGCCTGCGCGGATTTGCCGAGCAGGAAAAAGAAGATCGTGAATTTAATCAAGAGCGCCTTTTGGGTGTCAGCGAAGCCAAAAAAAATCGTCAAGATTGGGAAAAGAAACAGGCGGCAAGCCTTCCTGGATATAAATTATGGAAAGCCAATGAAGGACACACTCCCGGTGAGAATTCTCCCGAATATCGTGAGGACTTAAAAGCGCGGACCTTGAGTCATCAAGAAAGCGCTGAAGATCGTTTGAAATATGCAGCTCAAGAGCTCAAGTTTCGCCAAGAATTAGCCAGAAAGCGGCCGCTGAAAGAGTGCCAAGAGTATGATGTCTGTGGTGTCGCCACCGGAAAAGTCGAAGCCGACCGCGTGCCACAAAAAGAGCGCCTGATGTACGGCAATAAACCGGATTACCTCTCAGCAAAATTATCCATCACGGGCGGGGGAACTTCGGGAACTGTGACGAATGAGTTCACTCGCGGGGGCGGTGAATACAATCCAGCACCTCCACCGGGAAATGGCGGTGGGCCTGAATTCTATGAACCAGAAATTCCGCCGCCACCACCTCCACCGATGCCTGAGGGCGGTGGGTTTGATGACCAAGTCCCGCCACCGATCTTTGATGATCCCGGCGGCTACTAATTTTTAAGGATTTCTTCCATTTTTAAACCGGTGAGACGCTCGATGCCTTTGAGCAAATGCCAAAGCACAAAAATAAGTACCAGGGCCAGTGGAACCATAATCACCACCATCGACCATGATGTCATCTGCGCGATTTGGTGATTGAGAGCAATGGATTTTGCGGTGTCATCCAACGTCGGATCCAGCGGCAAAAAAATGTTGAGCGCTAATGAAAAATTCAAAATTGTACTTAAGAAAAAAGAACCCGCCAGAAAACGTGTCGACAAACGCACATGGCGATCGAATTCGGCCTCGACATTATTTTTTTGCAAACGATTGAGAATTTCATCCCAGTTCATGACGGATGGGTTGATTAAAAAAGTGCGGATCACTGGTTTTTCCGTCATGGATGAGATCCAAATAAAAACCCCGATCAAAAGCGGAAAAAAAGCTTCTTTCAAAGAAAACCAAACTCCGCCAATCCCCAGAACTGCCAAGCCACCTGTGACCAAGACATTCACAAAGCCAAGGGCCGAGATCGGATTTAATCTTTTCTTGCGATAAAAATCATAAAGGCCATAGCAAAGAGGAAAAGACAGCGCAAAGATCAGGGCATGCAGCGGTCCCCACGGGGTTGACAGCTTATGTAGAATCACAACGGGAATCACCACGCTAACGACAGCATTGATGATGGCATGATCTTGGCGAAATTCCATGACAGGTGCTTGAGACATGGGTCACAGGATGTTAGAAACAAAGGTTCTTGTCGAGGAAAAAGATGCCAGAACTTCCAGAAGTTGAAGTGGTCAGACGTGGGCTTGAGAAACTTTTGTTTGGAAAAGCCCATTTGTCAGGTGGCCTGCCGTTGATCGAAAAAATTGAGTTTCTTCGTCGTGATTTGCGTGATCCGATGCCCATCAAAGCTTTGAAACGTCTTGAGGGCGCGCAAATTTTAGCCATTCATCGACGAGCGAAGTACCTTTTGATCGAAACTGATCGTGGCGGCATCCTTTCTCATCTGGGTATGACCGGAACTTGGCGGGAAGCTCCGGTGGGCACTGAAAAAGATCATGATCATATTTATCTTTATCTCTCGACGGGAGTGCGGCTGGCTTACCGGGATCCGCGGCGGTTTGGCATTTTTGAAACCTATGACGTTCGGCAGCAGTCGCAAAGTCCGCGCCTGAAAAACTTAGGTCCAGAGCCCTTCGATGCTCTTTTTTCTGGCGCTTTTTTGACAAAGTTTTTCAGTGGCAAAAAAGCCACGGTGAAAGCGGTGCTTATGGACCAGCGCTGTGTTGTCGGAGTTGGAAATATCTATGCCTCCGAAGTCCTTTTTAAGGCGCGGATTTCACCTTTCAAAAAAGCGGGTCGAATCACCTCTGAGCAGAGTGAAGTCATCGTGCAAACCATTCGAAAAACGCTGCAAACGGCGATCGATCAAGGCGGGTCGAGTATTTCTGATTTTTATAGTTTCAACGGGCAGAGCGGGAAATTTCAAAATTCCCACGAAGTTTATGACCGAAGTGGTGAGCCTTGTCGCAAGTGTGGGACAAAAATTCGCTCGAAGATGATCGCGGGTCGCTCGACCTATTGGTGTCCCACTTGCCAAAAATAGCTCGCCCTGTTGACGCAGCTTTCATTTTTCGGTTACAGTCTTACTGTCTGCAACAATTTTGATTTGCGACCCAACGAAAGGAAATTTGAAATGAACAAAATCGTAATCACGAGTCTTTTGGCTCTCTCATTTTTGACAGGTTTTACTTGCTCTAAAAATACGCCTGCTGAGACAACTCAACAAGCGGCTCCTGCTCAAGAACAGATGGCGGCACCAACAGCTCCGGCTGACGCAACTGCTGCGACACCTGCGCAAGGTCAAGCACCAGCGGCGGCAGCAGCACCGGCTCCTGCGGATGCTTCTGCGGCACCAGCTGCTCCTGCAACAACAAAATAGTTGGCTGGATTGTGCGAAAGTCGAAATAGACTTTTGGCATAGATGGAATGAAAGCTCTAGGGCTGTGTCTCAAAGCACAGCCCTTTTTTTATGCCGCACGCTTTGTCGGCATTGACTCAAGTCTGTCTCTATTTGGAAAAGTTCAATCGTCTTGCCAACTTATTGTTTGGGGTTTCTAATTAATGGTGAAAAGTTAATAAGGAGTTCACCGTGGAAAACCTCGTCAGTAGCTGTCCTTTTTCTGGTTTCTTTCTGGCAAATCTTTGCCTTTCGATTCCTTTATCTGTGTTGGTGATGTTGATCATCGGCTATGTCGGGAGTCCCTTTATCGTTTGGGCGATTGCGATTGCAGCTCTGCTGGTTGGGTTCGGTGCTCCATGGTGTGCGCTGATTGTCTTCACAGTGATCGCGCTGGTTTTCTTGATCAAGCCCGTTCGTCGGATGTTGGTGTCACCGATTGTGATGAAGCTTTTGGCTCCGATGATGCCAAAAATTTCCGACACTGAAAAAGCAGCGCTCGAAGCCGGAGTGACTTGGATTGAAAAAGATCTTTTTTCAGGACGTCCGAACTTCTCAAAAATTTTGCAAGAACCTTATCCTCGTCTGACGGCAGAAGAGCAGGCTTTCATCGATGGCCCGGTTGAAAAACTTTGCGGCATGATTGATCACTGGAAAGTTTGGAAAACTCGCGAGATGGACCAAGCGGTTTGGGATTACATGAAGAAGGAAAAATTCCTCGGCATGATTATTCCGAAAGAGTACGGTGGTCTTGGATTCTCAGCGATGGCGCACTCGGAAGTGGTAATGAAAGTGTCATCACGTTCGGTGGCGACGGCAACGACAGTCATGGTGCCAAATTCTTTGGGGCCGGCAGAGCTTTTGATTCACTACGGAACTGATGAGCAAAAAAATCATTACTTGCCACGTTTGGCTCGTGGGGAAGAGCTTCCTTGCTTTGGTTTGACTGAGCCTACGGCGGGTTCTGATGCGGGTGGAGTTCTTTCGACCGGTGTCGTGTTTAAAGGTGACGACGGCAAACTTTATTTGAAACTGAATTGGAATAAACGCTGGATCACTCTGGCTGCGATTTCAACGATCATTGGTCTGGCGTTTCGTTTGATCGATCCCGATAATTTGCTCGGACAAGGTGCTGGCGATCTCGGAATCACTTGTGCTTTGATTCCATCGAACACCAAAGGTGTGGTGCTGGGTCGTCGTCATGATCCTCTCGGAGTTCCATTTTACAATTGTCCAACGCAAGGTCACGATGTGATCGTGTCGGCGGATCAGATTGTCGGCGGTGCTAAATACGCGGGCAAAGGCTGGGCGATGCTGATGGAGTGCTTGGCAGCAGGTCGCGGAATCTCACTTCCGTCGCAAGCCACGGGTGGTGCGAAACTCGCAACCCGAGTGGTGTCAGCGCATGCATTGATTCGTCAGCAGTTCGGTGTTTCTATCGGTCTCTTTGAAGGTGTTGAAGAAGCATTGGCGAGAATTTTTGGATTTACTTATGGTCTCGAGGCCGCTCGAAGATTTACTTTGGGAGCTTTGGATAAAGGTCTAAAACCTGGTGTGGTCACTGCGATTCAAAAATATTACTCGACCGAGTTGGGACGTAAAGTCGGCATGGATGCGATGGATGTTTTGGGTGGCTCGGGAATTTCCATGGGACCCAGGAATGTGGTTGCTGAAATGTATATCGGTACTCCAATCAGTATCACGGTCGAAGGAGCAAATATCCTGACTCGAACATTGATGATTTTCGGTCAAGGGGCTTTGCGCGCGCATCCTTACGCTTTTAAAGAAGTAGACACGATTGAGAAAAAAGATTTGAAAGGCTTCGATGAAGCTTTCTGGGGTCACGTGGGACACATCACTCGCAATGCGATTCGTGCGGTGGTGCTCAGTTTCACTCGTGGATACAGTTCTTATTTTACTTCGTCAGGACCTTTGAAGCATTACCATCGCCGTTTGATGTGGGCGTCAGCGACGTTTGCAATTATGGCCGATGTTGGTATGGGCACACTCGGTGGAAGTCTCAAATTTCGTGAGAAAATCACCGGTCGATTTGCTGACATTTTGGGATGGATGTATATTTCGACGGCGGTCCTTCGTCGTTGGGAAGCTGACGGTCGCAAAAAAGAAGATCTTGCGTATGCCAGATTTGTTTTGAAACACGGCTTGAGCGAAATTCAACGCGCTTTCGATGGCATGTTCGACAATATGTACGCCGTCGAGCAACGAGGCTTTATCGGCAAAATCATGTTTGGAACTTTGAACTTTATCTTTAAAGAGGTCGTAGGATCTTGGTCACGAATTAACTCTATCGGCAGCCAAGCTTCGGATCACTTGCAACACGTGATTGTTAGCGATGTGCTGAAGGGCGGAGCTTCTCGAGAAATGTTATCGAGTGGCATTTATGTCCCGAAAGATAAAACTCAAGCTCTGGGCCGTTTAGAAAATGCCATGGCATTGATTGTGAAAGCTGCACCGCTGGAGAAAAAAATCCACAAGGCTGTCAAAGCAAAACAAATCGCCAAGAAAAAAGGCGCCGCTCTGTACGACGAAGCTCACGCGAAGGGCATCGTCACCGCACAAGAATACGCCTTGCTGAAAGAGGTCGCAGAAGCTCGCTGGGACGCTATCCAAGTCGACGACTTCTCTCCCGAAGAATACCACTCGAGATAGCCGCCAGCGACCTTGATGTCGTCGGTGATCCGACCTCCGGTTCGTTCATAAAATTGGATGGTCGGATTGTTTTTAAGAACCCAGCCAATAGGCTTTGGTGATTCCAGAGTTTTTCAAGTATGAGAATGGGCACCTTTAAAGGCAATACCAATATTTCGATATTTTTATCGAAATATTGGTATTGCAAAGAGACGTCTGTTTTTGGCGAAGATCGATTTTGCAGACAGCAATGATGTCAGCAGTTAAGCGTGGGCCGAAGATCTTGTTGATTCGCTGACCACGGTTTCGCGGACGACGACGACTTTGATTTGGCCTGGGTAGTTGCACTCGGCTTCGACGCGTTTTGCGATCTCCACTGAAAGTTTCAGGGCTTGAGTGTCGTCGACCTTGCGGCTGTTCACTAGCACGCGCACTTCGCGTCCGCCGGAGAGAATAAAGCAATCGGTGACGCCATCGAAACTGCGCGCGATGTTTTCAAGCTCGGTGACTTTTTGATTGTAAGATTCAATCGTCGATCTGCGAGCGCCAGGTCTTGCGCCTGAAATTGCATCGGCGGCGATCACCAAGAAGGCCATATCTGTCGAAGGTTGTTCGTCATAGTGATGGGCTTTGACTGCGTGAACCACGTCGGCGGCTTCGCTTCGTTTTTGAATAAAGTCGGCGCCAATGACGGCGTGACCGCCATCCATTTCGTGATCCATGGCTTTTCCTAAGTCATGGAGCATTCCAGATCTGCGTGCTTTTTTAATTTCGACAGAGCCAAGTTCCGAAGCCAAAAGACCCGCCAGCCAACCCACTTCGCCACAGTGAAAATACTGATTTTGCGTAAACGAGTATCTGAAGCGTAGACTTCCCATCATTTGGCGAATCTCAGGATGCAAGCCTTCCATTTTTAATTCTTTGGCCAGGTTGTCGCCATCGCGTTTGATTTGTGAAAGAAGCTCGCGTTTCTGGTTCTCAGCAAATTTACGAATTTGATCTGGAGTCACCGGGCGTTTTTCTTTCAAAATACGCTCAAGCAATCGGCGAGTCAGTTCGCGGCGAACCGGATCAAATCCCGCGACTCCAACCATTTCCATCTCATCTTGAACGATGATGTCACAGCCGGTGAGCTCTTCGATGGTTTTAAGATTTTCACCTTTGGCATCAACAAGAATGCGGCGCTGATCAGGATTTTCAAAGTAGACCGCAGAAATTCCGCGCTCGGCGCAGTAAGGTCTCGCAAAGCGATCCAAAGCAATCGCTAGCAAGCGTTTGGCTTTTTGCTCAGAGTGCTCTTTCATGTCATCTTCGATATTTTGCGCCAGCTCGCGACCGCGTTTTTCAGCTTCAGTGAACAATTGAGTAATTAATTGTTCGCGAGCAGTCTCTCGAGTCACACCAATTTTTTGCGCGAGCTTTTCAATCATCTGCTCCGTAATTTCACGTACGGAAGAGCGAAATTGATTCAGATTGTCTTCTTGTTTTTGAATTTCAGCTTCGCCTTTTTTCACTTCAGTTTCGTGCTGAAGTGCCTTCTGACGTTCTTGGCTGTAGATGTTATCCGCTTTTTGTTTTTTCTCTTGAGCGATCTCTTGCAGTTCTTCAATGCGCTCTTCAACATCGAGCATGGCTTTTTCATCTTTGGCCCAAAGCTCGGTTTCAATTTCTTGAATGCGCTCTTTTTCTTCGAGCAATTTCAACTCGGCCGCATCTTTGGCTTCCTGAAGAATTTCCTGAGCCTCAGCTTGAGCCGATTTGATCGTCGACGAACGGTAAAGTTTGTAGAAAAAAAATCCCAAAGCCGCACCCAAAACCACCGCCACCGGGGCCGCAATCCAGACCGAAATCATTTGAGAAATCTGAGAAAGTTCTATCACTTGGGGCGGCTCCTTCAACTAAAAACAAGGCTTTGGTGCAGGAGACATTATTTCACCTTCAGAGAGTGAAGCCAAGCGGTCAGTATCTTCTTCCAAGCTATGAAGAGCCGCGGCATGGTCTCTCGTCGGGCTCTTTTGATCGTCTAGGTCCAGAACTCAGCGTCCTGTTGGCAAAACCAGTCATTAAAGTAGTTCAGTCCTTTAAAAAACAGACGTGTTTTCCGAGACGTAGAGCAGAAACTTGTGGAGGATCTCATGTCTGTACGTTCAGCGATGAAACAAGAGTCTTTTCAAATTGGTGAAGATATTGCCCCAAGAAAGAAAATTATCCGGCAGGATCGGATTCCAGTTGCCGTTGGGCGATGTTTTATTTTTATCGATCAGTTTCAATTAGAAATCGTCAATGTCAGTGCCTTTGGTGTCGCCTGCGTCATCAGGGAATCAGACTTTCATAAAATTGAATCTCTCAGTAAAACCAAAGAATTTTATAAAATTCCAATTGCTTACAACAACATTGAAACTCAGCAGCTACATTTGCGTTTGGTGCGCGAAGAAGTTTTACAAAACTCAGTCAACGGAGAGCGAATTGTTGGCTTCGAAGTGGTTGGCGAAGAACTCAATGTTGAGCGAATTCGTGCTTTGGAGATGACTGCTGATGTGCTTAGCGAGCAAGAAAAATCATTGAAGCTTGCTGGCGAGATTCCAAACGATTTCAAACTTGTGACTTATGAAATGCGCGAATGGCTTTCTTCACTGAAAATTAAAATTGATGAGATTGAAAAAAGTGTTCCGGTTGACAATGCGGCAAAAGGTTTGGAGTTCAGAGAAACAGTTGCGGACGCAATTTCGGATTATCTCAACCTCGTGTTGCCCGCCAAATACAAACATATTCCGAAGCTCCTTGAAGGAAGAAGTCCCGCTGCCGTCGAGGCCGCGACAAAATTTATGCGTGAGCAAGTCGGCGCTTTTGTTTATGGGGCGCCATTTGCATTTCGTGCGTACTCAAAACCAAGAGGTTATGCTGGTGACTATGAAATGATGAATCATCTGTACCGAGATGAGCGCGTTGGCAAATCACTTTTTGATCAGTGCATGCATAAATACTTTATCGATGAGCCAGCTGGAGTTGCTGTTAAAAACCGTGGCCGTTATCTTTTAGAAAAAATTAAAACAGTGGTGGCTAGATCCTCTTCAAAGAAAATTCGCATTCTTGCGGTAGCAAGCGGTCCCGCAATGGAGCAGCAGTTATTTTTGAAAGAGGTGACTCATAATACTGGTAAGGAGATTGAATTCGTTTGTATCGATCAAGATGAAGAATCTTTGAAGCATGCGCAAAGACAAATTCAATCGGCCGACCGCTTTATCAAAAGCGGTCATACTTTCCGTTTTGTTAATCTAGCCATTAAAAATATTATTGGACGAGGCTTGCCTGAGAAAAATTTCGATTTAATTTACACAGCAGGACTGTTTGATTATTTTACGGATCCAGTCGCTCAATTGACGGCAACTAAACTTTTTGAAGGTTTGGCGCCAGGTGGGGAACTCGTTATTGGAAATTTTAGTAAAGATAATCCATCAGTGGCATTTATGGAAATGGTTCTTGATTGGCATTTAATCTATCGATCTGTGGAAGATCTGCATAAATTGTTTGGTGGAATTGATAAACAAATGGTTGTTGAAGATGAACCTCTCAAAATCAATTTGTTTGCCTGCCTAAAAAACGGGAAATAAATTTTTATGGCACCTCAGGTAGAAATAATTAGAGGACGAGAACTTCTGAAAGAGCTGAAGTCTGTCCTTTCTATTATTTCAAACTGGATGGCTATTCCACTTTTCATGATATTTTGGATTGCAGATATTTTTTATGTTCCTCAATTCAAATGGGAGTTCTTGGCAATTCGGCTTTTGGTAGTTCCTATTTGTTTTGGAGTGAATAAATTCGCACAAAAAACAGTTAACGTTCGAGCATTAAGATCTGTTGCTCTTCTATATGCGTGTTCTGTTGCCACCGGTATTAATTTAATGATCTTTTTAATTCCTGATCCAACGACAGGATATTATGCAGGGTTGGGCCTTGTCTCTATCGGAGCCCTCGGTTTTATTCCATTTTCTAAACGAGAATTCACGGCTGTTACTTTGGGAATTTATGCGCCTTATTTTGCTATTGTTTTATTGAAATGTCAGAGTCGAGAACAATTTTTAGGTGTTCTGCTCAACAGCTTTTTCATTTTAAGTTCTATTTGTATGTGTTTTTTAATTCGCTTTTTTCAGGAAGGCCTTCGCATTAAAGAAATCGAAGCTAGAGTACAATTGTCCGAAGAAGTGATTAATCGAGATGAGATTATCAAAATTAAAACAGAAGAAGCTGTTCGTCTGAACACTCTTTCGGCTCAATTTTCCCCTCAAGTTGTTGACTCAATTCGCTCTGGAAAAATTAAATTAGAATCAGGTGGTCAGAGAGCGCAAATTTGTGCGATCTTTATTGATATTGTCAATTCGACAGAGCGCGTGACAAGAATTGACAAAGACAAAGTCGAAAAGGTTTTATCGAAATTTCTAGACGAATCCATTAAAATTCTTTTGAAGTACGATATTACCATTGATAAATTTTTGGGCGATGGGATTCTCGGATTTTGCAATGCGCCTCTCGAACGAGTTGATTATATCAGTCGAGTGATCAATGCGGCTTTGGAAATTCGTGAAAATATAAAAAATGAACAAGTTTTTTTTGAACGTTATTGGGGCAAACCTTTGGATATTCGAGTCGGAATTGCGAGGGGCTTTGTCACTGTAGGGTTTTACGGAAGTCAGAAATACTATCGAAGCTATACGGCTATCGGGCCAGTGGTGAATCTTGCCTCTCGTCTTTGCTCTTCTGCGAATCCAAATCAAATTCTTGTGGACTATGATATTTTTGAAGAAGTGGGGCATGAGTTTGAAACCAAATTTTTGGATAAAAGATCCTTAAAAGGTTTTGATGATGACGTCATTCATACCTATGAAGTCATTAGTAGTAAAAGAATGGAAACGATGACTCCAGATATGAATGAGTGTCCTACTTGCGGCTCTATTTTAAGTTTAGAAACCAACGAGCGGGGTCAGTATATTTTTATGTGCAAAAGCTGTTGTCAGGTCATTGATGCTGCAACCTTTGTTCCGAAAGTTAAAGTGGCATGAAAACACCGTTTGAGAAAATAAGGTCTTTGGTCGAGAGGCGAAAGTATTTTCAAGAGCTGATTCAGCGTCAAGAGGTGATTGTCTGTAAGGATGATCGGGATCATCTTTTTTCGTTTTTGCCGAAAGAAATTCTCGAAGACAATGAACTCAAGGGCAGTTGTGTGGCGATTGATTCGCTGCCGGATAAGAATGGTAACATCATCGGCAATTTTGGGATTGGTGAAGAAAAATTTTTTTTTCATGGGCCGCTGACATTACAAAATAATAACGAAGCCCTCTTGGCGATTGATTGTGATTTGTTTAAACTTCAACGACGGACTCATGTGCGTTTGCAGGTCGAGCCTGAGGTTCGTTTGCATCTGATCATTACCAAATACAAAGGTCGATCGACTTATATTGAAGCACAAGTGACTGATATTTCTGCCGGAGGAGTGCGCTTGCATTTTCCC
>Ga0134128_10008256_pt1 | contig 12541 bp, 8 predicted proteins | sample KB31754_FD_96462 | JGI IMG/M metagenome (GOLD analysis project Ga0134128, IMG submission 96462) | Terrestrial soil microbial communities with excess Nitrogen fertilizer from Kellogg Biological Station, Michigan, USA - KB3-175-4 | ecosystem: Environmental > Terrestrial > Soil > Unclassified ...
GGTAAATGCCATGAAAAGACTACTCACTTTGACCCTGGCGCTGGGGCTGTTTTCTTTTTCGGTGCTCGCACAAGAACAGCAACCAACACCCACGCAAACGCCCTCCGCCGAAGACCAGGAAAAGGAAAAAGCGGAACGAGAAAAGAACGCTTACCGCCTGCTGGACCAGGTTATCGACGAAGCCCAGTCGCTGCACCTCGCGGAGAATCGCGTTCGTATACAGATCAACGCCGCCGACATGCTCTGGGACCAGAACCAGGCGCGCGCCCGGTCACTCTTTTCGATGGCGGCCGAGAGCGTCGCTGAGTTGGCTCGCACTCAAACAACCGATGTCACTCGTCGTCCGGTTCCATACGGCTCCGGCCCACCGAATCTTCGCTCGTTTCAGTTGCGACAGGACTTGGTGCTGACCGCGGCGCGTCATGATGCGGCGCTCGCGTATCAGTTGCTCGCGGCCACTAAACCTCCGACGCCACCGCAAACTACCGATGATCTGCGTGGGAACCGATCTCCACTCACTTCAGATGACGGCCTGGAGCAGGCCTTACTCGGCCGCGTTGCGGCTCTCGATCCGAAACTGGCGGCTCAGAATGCGGAACTGATGTTGGACAAAGGCCAGTTTCCCTACACCGTGCCGCAAGTGATTAGTCAGTTAGAACGCCAGGACCCGGACGCCGCTGCAAAGCTGGCGGACAAAGTGGTCAAGCGACTGCAATCGACAAATCTTCTGTCTAACTCCGGGGCCGGAATTCTTGCGCAAACAATGCTCATGGGTGGTCCACGGGCAGCAGGTGCAACTGCCGACTCATCATCCCAACAACCATCACAACGGCTACAATCACCGCGAGGAATGCCGGCGGTTCTCAGTCAGAGCGCTTACGTCGATCTGCTGTCTACGGCTATCGATGCGGCGCTGAAAGCTACGTCCCAGGTGCAAAACATTCAGCGTGGACCACGCGGCGGCATGGCAGGCACAGCACCACAACCACCGACTGACGCGCAACAGGAACAGATGAACGCGCGCCGTCTGCTCGGGGGATTGCAGCAAGTGCTGCCGATGATCGATCAGTTTCTGCCTTCCAAAGCTTCGCAGGTGCGCCAGAAAATGACGGAAATCGGAATGCAGCCAAATCAGGGAATGAACGTGGTGCAACTCTTGAGCGGGCAGAATGAACCAACCATCGACGCGCTCGTCCAGGCCGCTTCCACAGCGCCGCAGCAGATGCAAACGCGTCTCTACCAACAGGCTGCGTACAAGGCGTTGGACGAAGGCGACACAGATCGCGCGCGGCAGATTGCGACCGATCACTTGCAGAGCAGTATTCGCGACGCGGTGATGAAGCGCATCGATTTTCGCGAGATGTCGAAAAAGGCTGAGACGGCTCGCATCGAAGATGTGAGGCAAGCTGCGGCGCGACTACAGTCAGACAACGAAAAACTCGATCTGTTGTTACAAGTCGCAAACGACACGCAAACGAGCAATCCGAAGCTGGCGCTTCAGGTGCTGGAAGACGCGCGACAACTAACCAATCATCGTGCGACTGGTTACGATAACTTCGAGCAGCAACTCAAGGTCGCGCACGCATTCGCGACTGTCGATCCGGCGCGCAGTTTTGAAGTGATGGACCCCGGCATCAGTCAATTAAACGAGTTGCTCTCTGCCGCGGCAGTGTTGAGCGGTTTTGAGATCAACATGTTTCGCGACGGAGAGATGACGATCATGAACGGCAACGGTTTGACCTCAACGATCAGCAGATACGGTCAGGAACTCGCACTGCTCGCAAAAAGTGACTTTGAACGTACCGAAGCAATTTCCGGAAGATTTCAGTTTCCGGAAGCGCGCATCATGGTGCGCATGGCGATCGTGCAGGGGCTGCTCGGCACGAAACCTGCTACTGGCAATAACGCCTTTTTTGGAAACAGAGGAGGAGTAGTGATTCGCCAGGAGTAGGGTCTCGAGTTTGAAATCTTCGCATCTGTTATTCGTTCTTAGTTTCTCCGGGTGGGTACTGCGCTTTTTCCGCCGTCTCGGCGTGCTTGGTCTCCTGATGCTGAGCGCGCTCGACTCATCGTTCTTAGTCCTTCCTTTTGGAAACGACCTGCTGCTGATCGCTCTGGTCAGTCATAATCGAAACAGCCTGATCTGGATTGCGTACGTAATCGTGTCGGCAATCGGATCGGTGATCGGCGTTCTCGTTGTTGACTTGCTGATGCGCAAGGCAGGCGAGAAGGGATTGGAGCGTTTTGTCAGTCCGCAACGACTGGAAAAGCTGAAGGCGAAGCTCGAAAACAAAGCCGGCATCACCGTTTTCATTGCCACTCTGATCCCGCCACCGTTCCCGTTTACGCCCGCGGTGATGACCGCGTCGGCCCTGCAAACTCCGAGAGGAAAACTGCTGAGCGCCGTCTTTTTCGGGAGACTGTTACGATTCGGCGCCGAGGCAGTGCTGGCCCTTTATTTCGGGCGGCAAGTCATCGCGTTTATCAACTCCGATATCGTCAGTTACGTCGTTTACGGCATCATCGGCATCGGGGTCGTGCTAAGCACCTTATCAGTATTGAAGTGGCTGCGCCGGAACCCGTAATACGGCCGTCCTTTTTTTGCGGCTTTTTGTGCCTCTTTGTGGCTGTTTTTCATTCGCAATTCGAAAACTGTGCGTGTAAAATCCCCACCGAAAATCCTCCTGAAGGGAGCCAGCAGGCATGCCAGAGACACGTGGCGTTCAAGCCACCGAAGAAGTAAAAGCAGAATGGTCTACCGCCTACAAGTACTACTTGAGAGCACCGGGGGACCGCTTTGATAAGAAAAAAGATCGGACTCAGCGCATCGACTACGTAGCCCAGGAAATGAAGCTCACTCGCAAACAAGCCAAGCGCCGCATTCGAAATTACGAAGCCTGGCAGCGAAATATCAAGAAGGGCATCGTACGACCGTAAACGACCGATGTTTTGATAACAATGGCTGGACCTCACCCAGTTTTCAACCGCGCACTACTCAGTAGTCTGTCTTTGAAGCCGCCGGGTCCAGTTCATCAGTTCTTCCAACAGTTGTCGCATCAGTTTCTTCGCTGTTTCGTCGATCAACTTGCCGTTGTCATCGAAATGCTTGTGAGCGTTTGAAAGCATGACTTCGGGCTGATTGACGGCGTACATGTTGAGAAACACGAACATCTGGCGGAGATGATACTGCGCGCGTGCGGTGCCGAGCGTGCCGACAGTTGCGCCCATGAGTGCGACGGGTTTGCCGTTCCAGGCACTCTCGCCGTAGGGACGTGAGGCCCAGTCGATCGCGTTCTTCAACACGCCGGGTACGGAATAGTTGTATTCCGGTGTGACAAGGAGAATTGCGTCGGCGTTGCGAACCTGTTGTTTCAGGTCGGCGACGATTGCGGGCGGAGTCGCTTCATTGTCCTGATTGAACGGCGGTATGCCGTCAAGTTCGAAGATATCCATCCGTGCGCCTTCGGGCGTGAGCTCCTGCGCTGCACGCAGCAAGGCGCGATTGAACGATTGTTTACGCAGACTTCCGGCAATTCCCAAAATGACCAGTGGATTATTCACGTCGCTTCGTTCCTCCTAAGTGAGATCGTCATCGACAGATTACATTGATTCTATGTTCAATATATGTAATCTGTGGATGGCCCTCGTGCGTTGAGCAACACGGGCTACTCCGTTATATTAAAGCTCCCCAATCCCCAAACTGGTCTAACAAAATGACTCCGCAGGAGGTTACCGGTGAGTGTCACACTTCAGAGTCGCCAATTGTGGCTCGCTCTTTTCTTTGCTCTCAGCGTGGGATTAATGCTTATGTCGTGTACAGATAATCCAAATTCACCTTCGGGTTCCGCCAACAAAGACGAGGCCGAGAAGTTTCTCGGCGATGCCGAAAAACGACTTCTCGATCTAAGTATTAAGGCCGGCCGTGCTGACTGGGTTAAAAGCACGTTCATTACTGACGACACGGAGTCGATGGCCGCACAGGCCAACGACGATCTGATTGCAGCAACAACAGAGCTCGCCGAGCAAGCGCGGCGATATGAAAACCTCGACCTCTCGCCCGAAGCAAAACGAAAACTGAAGTTGCTCAAACTTTCACTTACGCTTCCCGCTCCGAAAGATCCGAAGGAGCGCAACGAGCTCACCAAAATCGCCGCCTCGATGGAGGGCGAGTACGGAAAAGGCAAATACTGTCCGGACGGTGAGAACGGAAAGTGCTTGAGCCTGCCGGACCTCGAACAGATCATGGGCAACAGCCGCGATCCGGAAGAACTGAAGAAAGCATGGGTCGGCTGGCACCAGATCGCGATTCCGATTCGCAAGGAGTACGTGCGCTTCGTCGAGTTGAGTAACAAAGGCGCGAGCGAGATGGGCTTCAAAGACACGGGCGCGATGTGGCGTTCGAAGTACGACATGGAGCCCGATGCATTCGCCGCCGAGATGGAGCGTTTGTGGCAACAGGTCAAACCGCTTTACGACTCGCTTTACACCTACACGCGACGCAAACTGTCCGAGAAGTATGGACCAAGCGTCGTGCCTTTGGACAAACCGATACCGGCGCACCTGCTCGGCAACATGTGGGCACAAACGTGGAGCAACGTTTATCCGCTGCTCGCGCCCGCCGAAGCTGATCGCGGTTATGACCTGACGCAAATTCTGAAAGCCCGGAACACCGATGCGAAGCAGATGGTGCGTTATGGCGAAGGCTTCTTCACCTCACTTGGCTTTGACCAGTTGCCAGCGACTTTCTGGGAGCGCTCGCTGTTGATTAAGCCTGCGGATCGCGAAGTGGTTTGTCACGCGAGTGCCTGGGATATCGACTACGAAAAAGATGTGCGTCTCAAGATGTGCATCTCAATCAACGAAGAAGATTTTTCGGTGGTGCATCACGAGTTGGGCCACAACTATTATCAGATGGCTTACTCGGGCAAACCTTTTCTGTTCCGCGAAAGCGCAAACGATGCTTTTCATGAGGCTATCGGCGACACAATCGCGTTGTCAGTCACGCCGCCGTATTTGAAGCAACTCGGGCTGATCGACAAAGTGCCGGACCAGCGCGCTGATATCGGGTTCCTGCTAAATCGCGCGCTCGATAAGGTTGCATTTCTGCCGTTTGGTTATTTGGTCGACCAGTGGCGTTGGAAAGTTTTTTCCGGAAAAGTTAAACCGGAGGATTACAACAAAGCGTGGTGGGACCTGCGTGAGAAGTACCAGGGCGTTGCGCCGCCGGTTCCGCGCAGCGAACAGGATTTCGACCCGGGCGCGAAGTATCACGTGCCGGCGAACACGCCGTACGCGCGCTACTTCCTCGCCGCGATCCTACAGTTTCAATTCCATCGCGCGCTGTGTCGCGAAGCCGGATTCAACGGTCCACTTTACCAGTGCTCGATCTACGGAAATAAGAAAGCCGGCGAGAAACTAAAAGCGATGCTGGCAATGGGAGCGAGCGAACCCTGGCCCGCAGCGTTAAAAGCCATGACGGGCGAAGACAAGATGGACGCGACCGCGATCATCGATTACTTCGCGCCGCTGAAGACATGGCTCGACGAACAGAACGCGAAATAGTAAGAAGCCGCAGATTTTCGCTGATAGCGCAGATCTGAATCTGCGTTTCTGTGCGAAATCTGCGGTTCTTTATCGAGCGACGGGCGAGATGCTGGTGTCGCGAAGCACGTAGTGCTGGGTTTGCAGTTCGGTGATGATCTCGGCCGTTTCGAATTTGCGCAGGACATCCGGCGGCCATACGCGATGAGTTCTGCCTTCACGCACGGTCGCATTGTTAACGCGCATGAACTCGAGCGTCGACGGGACTGCGGTGTTTGGTTTGACGAGCGAATACCTAAACGAGCGACGTTTCGTCAAGGGCAACTTTAACGAAACGCTTTGAGTTGTTTGAGCAAGTAATTTCATTGGCACCTTTGTTCAACTGAGATTAACGCCTTGTCCAATGTAAAGGCAGTTCCAATCGACCGCGTATTCCAGCATTTATTTACGCGTATCCTGAAAGAAAAAAGGGGCGCCAGCGGTTGGCGCCCCGAAAAAGTTAACCTTTTCTATTACTTACCACGGAAAGCGGTTGCCAAAGATGCCACCACTTCGACGGCCCCGGTTATAACCACCATACCGCTGGAAGCCATCTCGGTACCCCTGTTCAAACGCACTGCGAAAGATCTGTTTGTACTGGTTCTTGTTACCGTACGACGAGTTGTAGCCTTCCGTCGCGTTCTTCCAATAGTGTGAACGTTCCGGGTTGTAGCTGTTACCGCGCTGCGCGTCAGAAGCGCCGACGTTCAAACCATAGCTATAGCCCTGCTGACGGGCGTTTTCATATCCGTATCCGTAGCCCCTGTTACCGTAACGATCGTTGCGACGGTCATATCGATCGTCTCGGTCTCGGTCTCGGTCTCTGCGGTAATCGCGGTCCCGTTGGTAATCGCGATCCCGCTGATATCCCCATGGGTACTGCGCCTGAGCGCTGGAACTGGCGACTGCTATAAGTCCAAACAGTAGGAAGAAAGCCAGTAAATACCCACCAATCTTTTTACCGGAGTAAACTAGTTTCATATGTACATAACCTCCCTGCCCGAGAAGTTGGCAATTGCCATGCCTCCAGTCTAAATGGTTATTTCAGGGAACTTGCCGAGTTCTGGGGACGGGTTACGATACGATTTCGTGTGCAGTTTACGGACAAGGGGTGCGCTCAGGCAGGACGTTGCAAGTAGGACCTGAGTTCCGGCCGCGTAGCTTTACGCATCAACGCGGCCTTGGCTTTCCATTCCATCGCGCGACTCAATTCGACGAGGAAACGCGTTTCTCCGGATTCGAGAGCTGCGATTGGCGCGCCGTCCTGGTAAAGAATCCGGTTGCTGGTGTGCGCTGTAATGCGACTGCCGGGAACGATGATGCCGGCGAGGTTCAAAGGATCTGCGGCACTCACCGAAATCAAACTCTCCTGCGTGCCGGCGCGGCGGATGGCGCGCAGCATTCCGATCGCTTCCGGCAGTGCAAACTGTTCGCCGGAAATGCCGGCAACAAAACGCCCGCCACGAATGTCGCCGCGCGCTTCGAGTCGATGATAGAAACGCAGGAGCACGCGCCACGGCAGCGCCATTCCCTCGCGTTCGAGCAAACGTTTGAAGACCACGCCGTAGCGCTTCAACAGCGCCCACGCGACGCCTTCGGTGAGAAGCGTTTCGTTGATAGTGTCGCCGTTATCGTTTCGGTGCAGGATGGACCAGCGTCCGGCACTCGCCATTTCGTAAACCGGTTGCCGGTGTTTGCGACGTGAAGCCGCCTGTGTTTTGCGACTGCCGGGCGTCAGCAAAGCGCGCAGTCCGGCGAAACTATCGGAGACAACCACGCCGTTCGCGACGAGTTCAGCCAAAGCTTCCTCAACCTGGCTGCGCAGAAGCTTCGTGTTCTCGACGATGTCAGTGAAGAACGATGCGCCCCGAGTCGCGAGATAGTCGTAGACCATCTTCGTCGTGGTTGAAAACTCACCAGTGGCAGTTGCCTGTTGTGGGAACACTGAGCTCCAAAGCGCAAAGTTTTTTCGACGTAGCAGCGCGATCGGAGTGTTGCGCACCGGGCCGGAGCCACGCGTTCTCTCGGTGCTCTCTGAAGATCGCGAGAGCGGACTCAAACGCGCCCAAACTACCTCACCCGACAGGCACAGCGCGTCGAGCCACGCCGGATCGTATTCGACCATTCGCGTCGGAAGCAGTTCACCTTCCCACGCGGCGGCGGGTGCTTCGACGCCTTCCAACTGCTCGATGATCGCTTTAAGACTTTCCGGACCTTCCATCTGGTGGTCGGGAGCGACCTTTTGCCAGGCGAGCAGGAAACGAATGAAGTCGGTGCTGGCGACCGGCTCGATCTCCTGTCGCAGGCGATTCAACGTGTAACTGTGAATACGAGCGAGGAGGCGACGCGCGCTCCACTCGGTTTCGGTAATGCCCGGCGTGAACTTGCCGCGAATCACAAACCCTTCGGATTCGAGTCGAAGTAAAGCAGTCTCGATTTCGAGCTTATTGAGACCTGAAGAGATAACCAGCGCATCGACTGTAACTGGTCCAAGACCTTCCAAACGTCCGCGAATGATTTCCACGAGTGCTTCTTCAAAAACCCAGCTCACTCGCGCGACGCTTTCGGGCGCTGCGATCGCGGGTTGCAACTCTGCGTTCGGATAAACGACTTGAAGTTGCGGCAGACGTTCAGCGGCAACCCACAGCTTCTTCGCAGTTGAAGTGGTCAACACCGCCGCTCGACGATCCACATTCAACTCAGCAAAGTATTCCTGCCATCCGGCGCCTTCTGCTTCAGTAAGAAACCCGAGCTCGACTAACGCATCGTGAAGCTCATCAGCATTGCGCGGTTCAGGCCAAACTTCCTCGCGCACGCGATCGATTGCTGCCTGATCGAGTTTTCCCATGTCCGCGGCTGTTTCCGGATCGAGCCAGCGACGCTGAAACACGGCCCGTGTGCGGCGCTCTTCGAGTGGCGCATCGTCGAGATAAGCGTAAGGACGCGCATTCAGTATTTCCTGTGACAATGGCGACGCCTCGATCACGTCACGAGCAAAAAGGTTCTTCTCGTTTCGTTCGATCGAGGTTAACAGGCGCTCGAGGCCGTCGATGTCCATCGCCTCTTCGAGACAGTCTTTCACTGTTTGATCGACGAGCGGATGCGACGGAATTTCTCGTTCACCGGTCGGCAGGTTTTCAGCACACGCCACCTGGTCGGGAAAGATCGCGGTGAGCAGATCTTCCGCATCCATGCGTTGCAACTGCGGCGGAATCTTTCGGCCACCACGTCGCCGTAAGACAGCGAGCGAACGGGTCACGTTCCAACGCCAGCGAATATTCCACATCGGCGCATCAAGCAGCGCCTGGCACAAAAGCTGGCGCACGGTCTTGGAGTTCAGATAGTGAAAGACGTCATCGAGCGGAAAGCTGTGCGTTGGTCCAAGCGAGAGCACAATCGCATCTTCAGTGGCCGCCGCTTGCAGCTCAAAGTTGAACTTGCGACAGAAACGTTTCCGCAGTGCCAGTCCCCAGGCTCGATTCAAACGACTGCCGAACGGCGCGTGCAGCACTAGCTGCATGCTGCCGCTGTCATCAAAGAACCGTTCCAACACGAGGTTCTCCTGCGACGGCATAACTCCGAGCACGATCTTCGCCCCCGCAAGATATTCAACTATCTGCTCCGCCCCTGACTGGGAGATCCCCACCTCATCCGTAAGCCAGCTCAACGCACTCTCGAGATTGACCCCCGAGCGGTCCTCGTCCGCGTGAATCCGCGCGGCAACTTCCTCGCGCAGTCGCGACACTGAAACTGACAATTCCTGCGTGCGCGCCGGCGCCTCACCCAACCAAAACGGAATCGATGGCGGTTGTCCGTGTGCATCCTCAACTCGGACTTTACCCTGCTCGACTCTGAGCACACGCCACGAAGTGTTTCCGAGCTGAAAGATGTCGCCCTGCAAACTCTCGATCGCAAAGTCTTCATTTACCGAACCGATAACGAGGCCACTCGGTTCGAGCACGACCGCGTAGTCAGCAGTGTCAGGTATCGCGCCGCCGGAAGTGATCGCGGCGAGACGCGCTCCACGCCGTCCACGCAGCCGTTGATTAACCGCATCGTGGTGCAGGTACGTCGAGCGTCGCCCGCGCTTGGTGCTGAACCCTTCAGCGAGCATGCGGACGATCGAGTCAAACTGTTCGCGTTCCAGTTTGCGGTACGGATACGCGCGCCGGACCATCGCGAAGAGATCGTCTTCCGACCACTCTTCCGGAGCGACAGCCGCGACGATTTGCTGGGCGAGAATATCGAGCGGGCGTTCGGGAATCTCCAGACGATCGAGTTCGCCTCTTCGCACTGAATCGACAATTGCGGCACACTCGACGAGCTCATCGCGTGAGAGCGGAAAGATCCGACCCTTCGGAAAACCGGCGACCGTGTGATTCGAGCGACCGACTCGTTGCAGAAAACTCGCGATCGATCGAGTTGAGCCAAGCTGGCAAACCAGGTTCACGTCACCGATATCGATTCCGAGCTCAAGGGACGCGGTGGCGACCAAAGCGCTCAGTTCTCCGGACTTCAAGCGCTGTTCCGCCATCAGACGTTGTTCGCGCGCGAGACTGCCGTGATGCGCGGCGATATTTTCGTCTCCAAGTCGTTCCCCCAGGTGCCGCGATACGCGTTCGGCTAACCGGCGCGTGTTCACAAAGACAAGCGTGGTGTGGTGCTGGCGAATGAGTTGCGCCAGCCGGTCGTAAACCTCGTTCCAGACCTCGCCCGACATGACTGCCGACAAAGGCGACTCGGGCAGCTCGATCGCGACGTCGAGCTTTCTCGCGTGGCCACTGTCAACAATCGTGCAGTTGGGATTGTTGTTGGCGTCGATGTTCTCCGTGCCGACCAGGAACCGCGCCACTTCTTCGATGGGGCGCTGCGTGGCCGAGAGTCCGATGCGAACCAGCGAAGCGCCTTGATTCGAATGTTGGCGAACCAGTTGTTCGAGTCGCTCGATTGAAAGAGCGAGATGCGAGCCACGTTTATCGCCGACGACGGCGTGAATCTCGTCGAGAATCACTGTTCGAGCTGTTTCCAACATGCGTCGCCCGCCGTCGCTCGTCAACAGAATGTAAAGCGACTCGGGAGTTGTGACGACGATATGCGGGGGCCGCTTCGTCATCGCGGTGCGCTCGGATGCAGGCGTGTCGCCGGTGCGAACGAGCGTGCGAATGTTCACCTCGGGCAGGCCGAGATTCTGTAATTCCTCCTGGATTCCCTCCAGCGGCACCTGGAGGTTTCGTTGCACGTCGTTGCTGAGAGCTTTTAATGGCGAAACGTAGATGACGTGCGTGGAGTCGTCGAGATTTCCTTCGACGCCGAGACGAACGAGATCGTCGATGGCGGAGAGAAAGGCGGCGAGAGTCTTACCGGATCCGGTAGGTGCGGCAATTAACGTATGCCGGTGTTTCTTGATTTCAGGCCAGGCCTGAAGCTGCGGATCGGTGGGAGCAGGAAAGGTCCGCGCAAACCAGCGCGCGACTGCCGGATGAAACAGTTCCAGATTCATAAGGGACGAGCATTATAACAAATACGACCTATTCAAACTGCTTTCTGAACTCTTCAAATTGTTCCTTCAATTTTTCGACTTCAGCAGCCAAGGCTTCGACGCGCTCTTCGAGACCCGCGCGTCTGGATACAACACGCTCCGGCGGCTCTTGCAGAGCTTCGACATCGATCTCGCCCGAAAGCAGATGCGCGAATCGAACTTCCTTCTGTCCGGGTTGACGAGGCAAACGAACGACTAACTGCTCAGGCTCGCGCGTGATCAACGCGTTCAGAGTCTCCTCAACTTCCTCCAGACTGGAAAACTCATGCAGACGTGAAGCGTTGCCGCGCAGCTCGCCCAGCGTCTGCGCGCCACGCAACATCAACACGCACATCAACGCCACTTCCGCGTGACTCAGGTGCATCACCTCGGGCATCACGTGTTTGTACTTCGGAACACGGCTCGTGCTGCCGTAGAAGACATATGCGAGGTTCTTTTCGCGCAGGGTCTCGACCGCGTCGGCGACCTGGTTTTCGGAGTACGAGGTGACTGGGTTGCGGTTGTTCTTCTGATTACACGCGAGCGTGAGCGCGTTGAGCGTCAGCGGATAATACTCGGGCGTGGTCACTTGTTTTTCGATCAACGAGCCGAGCACGCGCGTTTCGATGTCCGTCAGGATGGTTGGCATCTCGAAAAGTCAAATTCTTTTTGCGGCTTGCGCCGTAGCGAGAGAATTTTTTATTTGCTCAAGTTGTCGTAGTTCAGCGCAGCATTGAAGATCAGGAAAAACTCGCCCTGTGTCTGGTGTCGCCACATCGGATTCGTCGCAAACATCACCACGTGTCCGCGACCAACAGGCACATCCACGATCGCGGGCCGGTTCGCGAGCTCGTTGCCGCCCGCAAGCATGCCGCTGATTAGCAGGTTCTTCTCATCCTGCGCAAAGCGCAGCACGACCCGTGGCCGCAATGACCGTGGCACGAAGAATGGACTATCACGCGTATCCTCGTCGGGATCAGGACGATTATTAGGATCGGCAACTCGCGGCTGCGGCATTGCCTGGACCACGTCAGGATCGTTAACACTACCGCGTCCTGACGCACGTGAACCGGCGCCGCCACCCTGACCACCACCGCCAATACCACCGCCTCCGCCGGCTGCAACCTGGAACACCGGCGACTGGTTAAAATAGATTGGCAAGCTGGCGTCGTAACCGTAAGCGATCGGGCTCTTGCGATCCGCAAACGTCGAGTTATAGATCGAGCCGCGCGCCTGAAGCTTGTCCGGCGTTTGAATCGAAACGCCGTTCGTGATGCCGTAGTCGATCGGTACTTGAGAGACGGTGCCGATCGTAATAAACAGTCCGCCGTCTTCGATAAACTTTTGCAGGTTCGCAACGCCGGAAACATTCATGCCGCCGCGCATGTCCGCTGTCTGATCGGGCGAGTTACCGAAGTTTCGCGTGACCGCCGACTCTTTCCA
>Ga0134128_10008257_pt1 | contig 12541 bp, 4 predicted proteins | sample KB31754_FD_96462 | JGI IMG/M metagenome (GOLD analysis project Ga0134128, IMG submission 96462) | Terrestrial soil microbial communities with excess Nitrogen fertilizer from Kellogg Biological Station, Michigan, USA - KB3-175-4 | ecosystem: Environmental > Terrestrial > Soil > Unclassified ...
CACCGCCGCGCGCGTGGTTTTTTCCATCACGGCATAGTCGATGGAACTGTCAGGCGATGCGGCAAACGCATCCTTTCCGACCCGAACGAAGTCCAGATCGGCTTTCGCTGCGTCGAAGGCTTCTTTGGTGGCCGCGTGCATCGCCGGCGCATGTTGCTTCAGTTCCTCAAGGTAACGTGAGGCCTTGAACAGGAACATTCCGGAGTTCCACTCATAGTCGCCAGCTTCGACATACTCTTTGGCCTTGCCGCCATCCGGTTTTTCCACGAAGCGCTCGACCCGGAAGCCGGCGTTGCCGACTGCCTCGGCGCGCTTGATGTAGCCGAAGCCGGTTTCAGGTGCTTCCGGACGGATGCCGAATGTGACCAGCCAGCCCTGCTCGGCGAGGGGAAGTGCTTTGCCGACTGCTTGGGCAAAGCTCGGCGTGTCGCCAATGAGATGGTCGGCCGGCAGCACCAGCAGCACGGCGTTGGCATCGCTCGTTGCGGCCTGCCAAGCCGCCAGAGCGATCGCGGGCGCGGTATTGCGCGGCATCGGTTCCAGCAGGATCGAGGCGCGCTCGATCCCCAAGGCGCGCAACTGTTCGGCAACGAGGAATCGGTGCTCTTCGCTACACACCACGATCGGCGCACTTGCCCCGGGTACTCCGCGCGCACGCTCGACAGTCTGTTGGAACAACGTTGCACTGCCACTCAGGGCCAGGAACTGCTTGGGCAGATTCTTGCGCGACAGTGGCCACAGGCGTGTACCACTGCCGCCGCTTAGGATGACGGGAGTGAGCATGAGGGCTAAGATGGCTGAGGAAAAGATGTGTCAATATACTGGCGCACCGGCCGTGCGCCAACGCCGGCTGTTTGCCCCCGCGACTATTGTCTGCATTCTGGGATAATACGGGTCCGGTTGCCGCAGTGGCGCCTTGTATCCCTCTTCCATGGTCGAAAGTCAGTTCGTCACCTATGCCCAGAACGGTGAAGACGTTCTTCTGTGGCGTGCATTGAAGCATGTCCAGAGCGGCTTCTATATCGATGTCGGCGCGCAAGACCCAGTCGTCGACTCGGTCACGAAGGCTTTCTACGATCGCGGTTGGCGCGGCATCAACATCGAGCCGGTGCAGCACTGGTACGACCGCCTGGTCGAGCAGCGGCCACGCGACATCAATTTGTGCGTTGCGGCCTCTGACCACGAAGGCGAGTTGAAGCTGTCCGAATCCGACGATAGCGGGTTGTCAACAGCCAATGAGAGTTTCGCGCAGGCGGCGAGGGAACACGGCTGGAAATTGCGGGAAAAAATGGTGCCGTGTACGACGCTTTCCAAGATTTGCGCGCAGCATGTTGCCGGACCGGTTCACTTCCTGAAGGTCGATTGCGAGGGGGCGGAAGCGGCTGCGTTGCGTGGCATGCCGTTGAGCCAAGTAAGACCTTGGATTATTTTGGTAGAGGCCAGCGAACCCAACACCAGCGTGCCGACATATGCGCAATGGGAATCGCTCCTCGTGGGGAGCGGCTACGAATTCGTCTATGCCGACGGTATCAATCGCTACTATGTCGCGGGCGAGAAGCCCGAGTTGCGTGCTGCGTTCGTCTCTCCGCCGAACGCGCTTGATGATTACATTCATGCCAGCGAGTTCCGCGCGCGGGAATTGCAGCTTGAGGTTGGAGGGTTGCAATCCGAACTTCGCGGGCGCGGCGCGGAGATTTCGCGCCTGCAGCAGGAACATATTGATGTCACGCGGGAACGTGAAGCCGCGCGGGCCGAACTCGTGCGCATGCAGCAGGCCATGCGAGTCTTGCAGGGCGAGTCAGCTCGCCAGGCTGAAATCGCGCGCGCACAGGAAACAGAAATCTTGCGCCTGCAGCGGGAGTACCGTGACGTCACAGAAGAACGTGAGTCCGTGCGCACGGAACTTGCGCGTGTGCAACATGATCGACGCGCGCTAGAGGGACAATTGGCGGCCATCAATACCGGCCTGTCACACCTAAAACATGAGCACGAGGCGGCACGTGCTGAGATTGCGGCTATGCACGCGAGTCGTTCCTGGCGCTTGACCGCACCCTTGCGCGGGTTGCGTCGTGTATGCGGGAAGGCGAAGCGTGCTGCGAAGCGCCATGCCGTGATATGCCTGCGCCCAGTGGCACGCTCGCTGCGCCCAACGCTGCGTCGGTTGTCGCGAAACAACACCGCGCGCAGGCTCGTCGTTGGTGCATTGGGGCGCGAAGCCAACGTTGTTCGTCACGGCCGCCTTTTCCTTTTTGGCGCTCCCCCCCAGTCAGCGCCGCAAGCCGTGGGTTCACGCATCGAGACTGATACTGATGAGGGGCGCGGCAATGATCCATTCATTTGGTCGTACCGTCAGCGGATGGTATTGAAAGCGTTGCGCGACGCGCGCGAGCGCGCAAGCAAAGGGAATGATGGGGGACATGCTCCGTGCGCGTAGTTGTTGATTTGCAGGCTTGCCAGTCCTTGCCACACCGGGATCGCGGCATCGGGCGTTATTCGATGGCACTGACCAAGGCGCTGCTGCGCAATGCAGGCGGTGATGACGACATATGGGTCGCACTCAACGGGGAAATCGGCGAGACCATCGAGCCGGTGCGGGCGGCGCTGTCCGGATTGATCGATCAGCAGCGTATTGTGGTGTGGCGGTCAATCCCAGAGACTGCGCTCATCAGTTCTGCGAACGAATGGCGGCACGCCGCGGCAGTTGAAGTACGCGACGCGTTCCTCACCAGTTTAAAGCCGGATGTAGTCCACGTAAGCAGCCTATTCGAAGGTTTCCATGATGATGTCGTGACATCAATCCACGCGAGCGGATCATTCCTTACGAGTGTCAGTTTGTATGACTTGATACCGCTTGCGGGGGCGGAAACCTACTTGGCCGATCGGCGTTTGCGCGAGTGGTACATGGGCAGGCTGGAGGAGCTCAAGCGAGCGGACTTGGTGCTCGGCATCTCGCAGTTCACTTGCCGCGAAGCCACGGAACGGCTGCAAATCCCGGCCGCACGCGCGATGCCGGTGATGGCCGCGGTGGAGAGCATCTTTCGGCCAATACCGATGGACGACGCGGAGGCGCGCTCCATGCGGGCGCGGTTCGGCGTCGCTGGAAAATTCATCATGTACACCGGTGGCATCGACCCTCGCAAGAACATCGAAGGATTAATAGAGGCCTATAGCCAACTGCCGCATTCGTTGAGACAGGAATACCAGTTGCTCATCGTGTGCGAAGCGCGCTTCGATCAGCGTCGGCGATTGCAGGCGCTGGCGAGGAAGCACGGCCTTGCGACGGGCGAGCTGATTTTTACGGGTTATATCAGTGACGAGGACCTGGTCGCGCTTTACAACCTCTGTGAAGTCTTCGTATTTCCGTCCTTGTCCGAGGGCTTCGGCTTGCCGGCCCTTGAGGCGATGGCGTGCGGTGCAGCGGTCATCGGGTCCGACATATCCAGCATCCCTGAGGTGATCGGCGAACCGGCGGCATTGTTTGATCCGCAAGATGCCGTGTCCATCGCCGAAAAGTTGCAAGCCGTGCTGACCGACGAAAGCCTGCGGACACGTCTTCGAGAGTGCGGCTTGGCGCGTGCGCAAGAATTTTCCTGGAACAGGTGCGCGCAAGAATCATTAGCCGCTATGCGCCAAGTGCTCGAGCGGCGACCTGAACGCCCGAGCCCGGCGGTCGACATGTCGTCTAAAGCGGGCAAGATGAAGCCGCTGCTGGCCTATGTTTCACCATTGCCGCCAGAGCGGTCCGGAATTGCCGATTACAGTGCCGAGCTGCTGCCGGTTTTGTCGGAGCACTATCGGATTGAGGCGATTTCGGACCAGCCGGAAGTCTCCGATCCGTGGATCCGTGAACACGTTCCGTTGCGCAGCTATGCATGGTTCGAGCAAAACGCCAATCGCTATGATCGGGTGCTGTATCAGATCGGAAACAGCGCCGCGCACGCTTCTATGCCGGGCATGCTGGAACATCACTCCGGCGTGGTGGTTCTGCACGAAGTCTTCCTGAGCGGCCTTACCTCCCATCTCGAGCTTGCCAGCAAGGTTCCCGGTTACTGGACACGCTCCCTGTATGAATCGCACGGTTATCAGGCGCTGGTGGACCGTAAGGTGCTTGGCGACTTTGAGCGCGTATTGCAGCGTTATCCGTGTAGCCTTCCGTTCATCCGCGATGCGGAAGGGGTGATCGTACATACCCAATTTGGCAAGGAGATCGCCGACGGCTGGTTCGGTCGCGGCACCACTCGCGATTGGGCGGTAGTGCCACCCCTGCGTGCCATCCCCGAAACCGTTCTGCGTGAACAGGCACGTACCGGCCTTGGGCTAGTGGATGGTGAGCTATTGGTGTGCTGCTTCGGGATATTAGGCCCTTTCAAGCGCAACCTCGAAATCCTGGATGCCTGGTTTGGCTCCACGCTGGGTAGTGATCCTCGCTGCCACTTGACGTTCGTGGGCGCAGCGCATGATCCAGAATACGGTGCGGAATTGGAACGGGTAGTTGCAGAGCACCATGCGGAGGAACGGGTTCGTATCACGGGCTGGGCGGACTTGGAAACCTACCGTGCTCACCTTGCTGCAGCCGACATCGCGGTGCAACTTCGCGGCTCGTCGCGTGGAGAGGCGTCCGGCACCGTACTTGATTGCCTTGCTTACGGTCTTCCGACGATCGTCAACGCGCATGGCCCGATGGCGGAGTTGCCGCCGGACGCGGTAGTCCTGATTCCCGATGCTTTCATGTCCGGCAATTTGGTGGCAGCGCTGGAGAAGGTGGCCGGCGATGCGGCGATGCGCCGGGAGCTTGGCTTTCGTGGCCGAGATTATTGCCGGAGGGAGCTTGATCCAAGGAGAATTGCGTCGCTCTATCGAGACGCCATCGAAAATATCGCGTTGAGCAATTCCCGCAGTGCTTTAGCGCAGTTGACCGACGGCATAGCCCGTATTCAGGGCGAGCCCAGCCGAAAAGACCTGGAAAAGCTTGCCAGTGGGATAGCCGAGAACCAGCCCCCGGTCGTGGGCGTGCGCCAGTTGCTGGTCGACCTTTCCGAGCTGGTCCGCCAAGACGCAAGAAGTGGTATCCAGCGTGTCGTGCGTAGCGTGCTTGGCGTGCTTCTTCGACTGCCACCGCCGGGTTTCCGCGTCGAGCCGGTGTATGCAGAGCCAGGCCAACGATACCGATACGCGCGCGCCTTTACCGCCGACTTTCTCGGCCTGAAGGAGTCGATGCCGCCCGACGAGCCGATTGATACGGATCCAGGTGACGTATTTCTGGGGCTTGACCTCGCGCCTAAAGAGATCCCGGCCAATGCTGTCCAATTTGAATTGATGCGACAGCGCGGTGTGAAGGTATGTTTTGTTGTATACGATCAATTGCCGCTCCGGCGTGTGGACTGTTTTCCTCCTGGTACTTACAATTTGTTCAGTCAATGGATGGAAACCATCACGCGCTGTAGCGACGGCCTGTTGTGCATTTCGCAGGCGGTGGAAGATGAGGTTCGCGAACATCTGGACACCATGCAGGTACTGCGCACGCGGCCACTCAGGCTCGGTCATTTCCACCTCGGCGCGGATATCGATTCCAGTAAGCCGAGCGTTGGTATTACGCCTGAGCAGGCACTTTGCCTGGAGCAATTGCAGAGCGCGCCATCGTTTCTCGTGGTAGGAACCATCGAGCCGCGCAAGGGGCATGCCCAGACGCTCGATGCGTTCGAAATTCTATGGGCGCACGACCAGGCAGTGAATCTTGTCTTGGTGGGCAAACCAGGCTGGATGACAGATGCGTTGGCGCAGCGCATCCGCAACCACGCTGAAAATGGCAAAAGGCTGATTTGGTTCGCACAAGCCAGTGATGAGTTGTTGCTGCGGGTATTTGCTGCTTGCACCGTTTTGCTCGCCCCGTCGGAAGGGGAAGGATTCGGACTGCCGCTTATCGAGGCCGCGCAACACGGATTGCCTATTCTTTGTCGCGACATCGCGGTATTCCGGGAAGTGGCTGGCGAGCACGCCAGCTATTTTTCGGGTTACGAAGGCGCCGATCTTGCTGCTGCGGTTACCGGCTGGTTGTCGCTGAACGATAAAGGGGTGACACCTTCGAGCAAGTCCATACTTTGGAAGAATTGGGAGCAATCCACGCAAGACTTGCTCCGCGTACTGCTGCAGGATCAATGGGATGATGTGTGGACGCCGGAAGAGAATTTCTGGTTCCCGGCATTTGATCCGCGCACCCAGACGGCCGCCGGCAAGCTTGCGCGTGGACATGCGATTTCCGCTGGTTCAGGCACGATCTTGCAGACCCGCACAGTGGCGGTCCCGGATGGCCATTACCGGTTGCAGGTGAGTGGCCAATGGTCGGCGGATGCCGGGACGGGGCAAGTAGAGCTACTTTCCAGCGCGAGGCAAGTCGTGCTCGCCAAGTTTGAGCTTGCCGCCGCCAGATACTCGGGTGCGTTGTTGCTCGACGCGCCGTTGGAGCTCCCAAGCTATTGCCCTGATCTCATGATCCGGATACGCGCATCGGATAACGCACCGGTCGAGATAGCTGGCTGCGGACTCCGGCCGATGGACGTTGCAACCAAACGGCGAATGCGTGCGATGGGACACGTTCACAAGCGACGCATACTCGTGGATATCACCGAGATCATGCGACTCAACGTCAAAACAGGCGTCCAGCGGGTGACGCGGAATTTTTTTGTCGGGCTGGCCTCGATTGCGCTAGAGAGCGGCAGCTTCGAAGTAGAGCCGTTTTGCTGGACCAATGGCGGCATCCGTTACGCCCGGGAATATGCGCGTAAGAGGCTGGGAGTTCCTTGTGCAGGCGAGGATAAGATGTTGCAGGTGCAGCCGTCAGATTTGCTATTTATGCTCGACTCATCGTGGTGGTCGCCGGAGCGGTTTGATGAACTTCAAGCACGCGTACACGAGGCGGGCGGCGAGGTGGTCTGGATGATCCATGATCTGATTCCCATCCGTTTCCCCGAAATGTGTGCCCCGGGTATGGCCACTGCATTCGAGGCATGGCTCTCCCACGCGGTCCTTGTGGGGGACGGATTCATATGCAACTCGGAGGCTACCCGGTCTGACCTTGAAGCATTCATGGATGGGGCGGTCGCCGCGGGCAGACGGCGACCGTGGACTCGCGCCGTCCAACTGGGCTGCGATCTGGATTTCGTTGCGGCTGCACCCGCGTCGGAAAAGAGTTGGGCGGTCCGGCAGGCAATCGGGACGCGGCCGTATTTCGTAGCACTCGGCACCATCGAGCCCCGCAAGGACTACGCCACTATCATTGAAGCTTTTGATCTGCTGTGGTCGCGTGGTACGGACGCCGACCTCGTGATCATGGGTCGGCAGGGTTGGAATGTCGAGGCTCTGGTCGATCGGGTCCAACGGCATCCGGAATTAGGCCGGCGGCTTCAATGGCTCGAAGACGCCAGCGACGGCGACGTTCGCCATCTGTTGGGAGATGCTGCGGCGTTGATCCAAGCATCAATCTGGGAGGGCTTTGGGTTGCCGCTGATCGAAGCAGCTCGCTTGGGGGTGCCACTGGTGGCGAGCGATATCGCCGTGTTCCGCGAGATCGCCGGAAAGAGCGCCGAGTATTTCCCGGTCGGCGATGCAATGGCGCTCGCAAAAGCCATTGCCGATACACTTGATGGGAGGCAACCGCCCGACTCGTCGAACATCCAATTCCACAGTTGGGCCGATGCGTCACAGCAGCTCGCCGATGTTCTTGGTGTGGCATAAGGCGCTTACACATTGGCAGCGGCGCCGCTTGTCCGCACCCGCTTCCGCACAGGCCTCATCTATCGCGGACTGTCGGACCATTGATGCGGCTATGATGCCTCAGGCGGGGAATAAATCAGAGGTTTCCTAGCGCACCCCACATACCCTGGGCTCAGAAAGGGTTCGATTGACGACGCTGGCAATCACTGACGTAAAGGGGAGGGCGCCCACATGGCCGAGCCAATCAACGATCTTGAGAATGAGGGCCCTAATGGTGCACGAGTTGTAGTCGGCCTGGCTGTTGACCAAGTGCTCGAACTCGTCGTTGTATTCATGATAGCCGCCAGCCTAGTCGGGCTTGCGGCTGCTCTGGCAGGGATGTTTCAAGCGCCGCAGGTATTGCTGTGCTCCTTGGTCGCGACAGCAGCGTATGCCTATAAGACCCGCGGTCGTGCGGGATGTTGGGGTCGTGCGAGTCCACGTTGGTCACACATCGTGTTGTTGATCTTGGTGGCCCTCTTTTTCCGGCTGCCCGCCTATAACTATGTATCGGGTGGGCAGGACGAGGGCCTGTATACCAACATCGCGCAACACATCGACTACACGGGGGGCCTGGATGCTCATGATCGGGTGATGCAGAAACTGGAAGGCACGGAGTATCTCCAGCGTTACCTAGAAGACAATCGCGTCTTGGAGGGCAATTCCCCCACCCTGTATCTGTTGGGAGTCTATGCACGCCAGCCGGGAACCACAAACCTGGTTTTTCAGTTCTATTATTTATTTCCTGTATGGATGGCGATCGTAGGTGGGCTATTCGGGACGACGATGGCAGTTTATGCACTGACTCTCTTCGCGTTGCTATCGGTCGTCTTCTTCTACCGCATAGCGCTGCTACTCACGAGATCGTACTCCGCTGCCCTCCTTGCGGGCGGGCTACTGGCCCTCAATCCCCTGCATGCCTTCTTCTCGAAATTCCCTGTTACCGAGGTGCCGACCCTCGCGTTTTCGCTGCTGGGATTTACACTACTTGCAACGTATTGGTCGGCATATGATCCGGCGCGACGTTCGCGTTGGTTGTGGCTTTCCGTGCTCAGTTTTCTGTGCCTGTTCGCCACCCGCATCAGCGGGCTCATGTACATGCCGTTTGTTGTCGCCTTGGCAATGGCTGCACTCGTCTGCGACGAAGACATGGCCCGCCGCAAGGCCATCCAGTGGTGGGCAATAGGCGTTGTGGTCGCCTATTTCGCCTCGGTCGTCTACGGGTTGCACTGGTCCCAGTATTATTCGCGCGACCAATACATTACGTCGCTTAGGCCCTTGTTCGGGCCTCACTGGAGGAGTGTAGTCGGACGGATCATTGTTCTTGGAATTCTCGCCTGGGCGGGGTGTTGGGTGTGGGCCAAGCAGCGCGAGAGACGGGATCGTCTAGCATCATGGCTCGTGCGTCCAATCAACCGCTGGCTTGGGCTGACCGTAGCGGTTGCTGTGGTGATCTGCCTTGTGAGGATGTACTGGCTGGGTTGGACTAGCCATTACGAGTTGCTGGGCGCGCGCTTTCATCTGTCCGGAAAGGAGTGGTGGTCCGCCAGCGCGAGCAGTCTGTGGATTCTTTTCGTTTTTCTCGGGCCCTTCATGATGCTCGGCTTCTTTGCGACCATCGGCCGGCGGCAGATGGACCCCCGTTTCGGACTCTTGCGGCTATTGGTGATCGAATTTTTTATCTATGCGATCGTAGTTCAGTGGATAACTTTTTATTCGCCGTATTACGCCAGATATCTGCTGAGCGAAGCGGTACCGTATCTAATGCTGTTCGTGGTTTGTGCTTGGCAAATCATGAGGCTGGGGAGGGCGAGGAAGTTGCTATCCGTGGCACTCGTGCTCAGTCTGGTCTATTCGGCGGCGATTTCTGCGATGCAGCTCGGCAAGAACGAGGATGAAGGTGCCTATGCGGAGCTCGCACGGTTGACGGCCCCCGTCGATCCGGGCGATGTAATCCTGCTCGATACGTTGAACCGAGGGCCAGACACAAACCTGGTAAAGACACCGCTGGTTTACACGTTTCACCGCGACGTCGTGACGGTCGGTCACAAAGCCCTATCCGACAATGGCTATCTCGCCAAGCTGCGATCGATCTACAACGACGTATTCCTGATTTCGTCCTATCCGGCCGCACCGGCTGGCTTCGAAAGAGTTGACACCGTTCGCTTCAGGCCGATGACGTATGAGCACAGCCACGCATTTCCCCGCAGACTGGTGCCTCAGGCCAACGTTTTGCTGTACCTGTATCGGCTCGAAACTACGCGGATTTCTCTTGGCGAGGTGATGGGATTTGCCACGGGGGGCCCATGGGGCGCGTGGCTGCAGAGCGGCTGGAGCGTTCCGGAAGCCTGGGGAGTCTGGAGCGATTCGGATCATGCCGAGCTATCGATTGAGCTGCCTCACTTGGCTCCGGATGACGTGACCTCCGGAGAGCCGAGCGGAAGATTCGTGCTTCGCCTGTCCGCCAACGTTTTCGTGAATGTGGTTCACCCCAAACAGCAGATCACGGTGTATGTGGACAGGAAGCAGGTGGGTGAATATACCGTGCGGTACCCAGCAAATCAGTTGACAATGGACGTCCCGGTAAAGCGGACGGCGTCTGGTTCACCGCCAAAGCTGCACATTGAATTTTCGCTTCCGGACGCCGCAAGCCCCAAGAGCTTGGGACTGGGTGGTGACCGCCGGGAACTGGCGCTTGGTTTGACCAGTGCAAGATTCTTGCGGGCCACCGCAGAAGCGGCGCCAGCGAAGTCTAGCGAGTGACTTCTGACGGGAAGATTGCTTCGGCCTCGCAATCTTATGGGGGTGGGTGGGATCCCTGTGGATCACCGGGAACGCGGCGGTGCTCGATCCGGCGCAGGCGAAGGTTGATTCGCTCCATCAGTTTGCGATTGGTTGCGATCAGATCGGCAATGAGTCCGATCATGAAAGAGAGAGCACCAAGCATGATGCACAACGCCGCCAAAATCAGGGATTGGACGTGCCCGGCGCCTTCCCCTGCGGTGAGGAATACCAAGTAGCGGATGCCGATCGCGATGCCGGCTACGCTAAGGGTTACGCCGGCCCAGACGAACAGGGTCATCGGCCGGTAGATCACGAATACCCTGAGAATCGTCAACAGCGAGCGTTTGACGTAGTTGGGAATGCTCCTCACGAGCCGGGACGGGCGCAGATCCGGATTGGTGCGGATCGGTACCGACACCACCGCGAGGTTGCTCAAGCCAGCCTGTATGATGGTTTCCAGCGTATAGGTGTAGGCGTTGAACACGTTGAGGCGCATTGCGGTTTCGCGGGTCATCGCGCGGAAGCCGCTTGGCGCGTCGGCGACATCGGTCTTGCTGGCGATGCGAACTGCCCAGCTTCCGAGGTGCTGGAGCCGCTTCTTGATCCAACTGAAGTGTTCGGTCTGGGCGATTGGCCGCGCACCGATCACCATGTCAGCGCGGTGCTCCAGGATCGGCTGTACTAGCAGGGGAATGTCGGACGCCTCATACTGATTGTCGGCGTCGGTATTGACGATTACGTCGGCACCGTGCTGCAGGGCGGTGTCGATGCCCGTCATGAACGCAGTTGCGAGCCCGCGATTCACCGGATGTCGAACCACATGATCCACGCCCAGTTTGCGCGCCAGATCAGCCGTACCGTCGGTGGAGCCGTCATCTACCACGAGCCATTCCACCGAATCGAACCCTTCGATGGCCCGCGGCAGTGTCTCCAGTGCTGCGGCGAGTGTGCTGGCCTCGTTTAGGCAGGGGATCTGGATGATCAATTTCATACTCGACGCCTCCCCGCGCCGCAGGAAGATCAGGATGCGAGGTCGCTCAGCCCCGTGAAAAGGGCCAGCGACTTGGGATTCGCCAGCGCCTCCGTATTTTTTACTGTTTCACCGTGGATCATGGCGCGCACTGCCAGCTCGGAAATCTTGCCCGAGATGGTGCGCGGGATATCGGCGACCTGCAGGATCTTCGCCGGCACGTGGCGCGGCGTGGTGTTGTCACGGATCTGCTTTTTGATCTTCTGGCATAGCGCCTCGTCGAGCGTGAGGCCTTCGCGCAGGCGCACGAATAGCACGATGCGCTCGTCACCCTGCCAGTGCTGTCCGACCGCGACCGATTCCAGCACTTCCGGCAACTGCTCCACCTGACAATAAATCTCGGCGGTGCCGATGCGGACGCCGCCAGGATTCAACGTGGCATCGGAACGGCCATAGATGATGATGCCGTCATGCGCGGTGAGCTCGGCGCGATCGCCGTGGCACCACACTCCCGGAACCTTGGAAAAATACGCGGCGCGGTATTTTTCGCCGTCGGGGTCGTTCCAGAACATGACCGGCATCGACGGAAACGGCGCGGCGCAAGCGAGTTCGCCCGGCTGTTCGCGTACCGGATGGCCCGACTCGTCCAGAACTTCCACTTTTATGCCCAGCCCGCGGCACTGCAGTTCACCGCGCCAGACCGGCAACACGGGATTACCGAGCGCAAAACAGGAGATGATGTCGGTGCCACCCGAGATCGAAGCCAGCAGCACGCGTTCCTTCACATCGCGATAAACGTAGTCGAAACTTTCCGGCGCCAGCGGCGAACCGGTCGAGAGGATGGTTTTCAGGCGTGTGAGCTTGTGAGTCTCGCGCGGTTTCACGCCCATCTTGGCGGTGGCGTCGATCCACTTCGCGCTGGTGCCGAAAATGCTGATACCCACCTCATCGGCGAGGTTCCACAGCGCGTTGCCATCCGGCCAGGTGGGCGAGCCGTCGTACAGCACCACCGTGGCGCCAACCGCCAGCGACGAGACC
>Ga0134128_10008259_pt1 | contig 12540 bp, 12 predicted proteins | sample KB31754_FD_96462 | JGI IMG/M metagenome (GOLD analysis project Ga0134128, IMG submission 96462) | Terrestrial soil microbial communities with excess Nitrogen fertilizer from Kellogg Biological Station, Michigan, USA - KB3-175-4 | ecosystem: Environmental > Terrestrial > Soil > Unclassified ...
CAGGGTCGCGTGAAGGAGATCAAGGCCGCGGTCGAGAAGACCACGTCCGATTACGATCGTGAGAAGCTGCAGGAGCGCCTCGCGAAGATCGCCGGCGGTGTCGCGGTGATCAACGTCGGCGCAGCGACCGAGAGCGAGATGAAGGAGAAGAAGGCTCGCGTCGAGGATGCTCTGCACGCAACGCGCGCAGCGGTCGAAGAGGGAATCGTCCCGGGCGGCGGTGTTGCACTCATCCGCGCTCAGAAGGCGCTCAAGGACCTCAAGTTCGCGGATCACGACGAGCAGGTCGGCGTCGACATCATCCGTCGCGCCATCGAGGAGCCAATCCGCATGATCGTTCAGAATGCGGGCGGCGAAGGCTCGATGGTCGTCGAGAAGGTGCGTAGTGCGAAGGACAACACCTTCGGCTACAACGCACTCACCGACACGTACGAGGATCTCGTACAGGCCGGCGTGATCGATCCAACGAAGGTCACACGTACCGCTCTTCAGAATGCAGCCAGCATCGCCGGGCTGCTTCTGACGACGGAAGCGTTGATCGTCGAGAAGAAGGAAGCGAATCCACCAGCAGGTGGCCCGCCAGGCGGCGGGATGGGCGGAATGTACTAACCGCTCGTACCACGTTGTAAGAACGGCCCGGGGCGAAAGCTCCGGGCCGTTCTCTTTCTTCTCTCATTGAGCTGATTGGTTCAGTCGCGTCGGACTCGCGCGAACAGCTGCGCGATCTCGTAATGAAATCCCGGGATCACGTCCTCGCCGTCGAGGGCGTCGCTTTCATGCAGCGTTATCGGCCTGCGGCGCGGGGCATGAACGACGATGGTTCTCTTTCGTGAGTCGATCACCCACACAAGCTTCGTTCCGGCAGTGAAGTACTGCTCGAGCTTCCGTCGCATCGCAGCGGGACGGTTGGACGGAGACAGAACCTCGACTGCAAGGTCTGGCGCGCCATCGAAATATTCTGATCCGAAACCCTCGGCCGGAATTCGCTCTTCGCGAAGGAATGCTATGTCCGGAGCCCGGACGGTGTCAGGCTTACGAGTCAGGATGAATCCAGTCTGTTCACCGAACACCACGCCAAGGTGGTGTTTCTCCAGGTAAACGCCTAGCGCGATCCCCAGTGTCATGACGATGTGACCGTGCGGTGGTCCGGCAGGGGACATCATCATTATCAACTCTCCATCGACGAGTTCATAGCAATCCGGAATATCCGGCAGCTCCTCGATGGTATGGAGTCTTTCGGCGGTGTGGCTCATCCAATGCCTCCTGGCGGTGGCGAAATGACGATGTTGCAGATAAAGATATCGTCGATTCCGTCGCCGAGGGCGGACGATTGGTGCCTATTCGCTCCGGAGTGCGATCACCGGATCCACGCGTGTTGCGCGTAACGCGGGAATGAGTGCGGCCGCTGTACCAACCAGCAGCAGAATGATTGACGCGACGCCGAACGCGACCGCGTCGACTGCGCTTATGCCAAACAGAAAGCTGCTGACCATGCGCGTAAGCGCCAGACTCAACCCAATACCAATGATCAGACCCAGCACAATCGAAGCGATGTTCTCGATCAGAACGAGACTGAGTACGGCGCCAACACGCGCGCCAAGCGCCACGCGGATCCCGATCTCCTGCGTGCGCTGAGTGACTCCATACCCGACCACGCCGTAGATGCCGACGGCTGTTATTGCGAGAGCTACCAGGCTGAACAATCCAAGCACTGACACTCCGAGTCTTTGAGCGAATACTGTGTGGCCGGTGCGATCTTCGAACGTCGAAACGTCGTAGAGGGGTACTTCGGGTGCCACCTCGTGCAATGCCTGACGAACCTCACCGAGTGCAGCTGACGGGGCGCCGCTGGTCGCCACCACCAGGTCGAGAGGATTGCGGCCCGACGTCGTGAGATGCTGACTGAGTGCTCTGTAGATCACTGGCTGTGCCTTCTCGCGAAGCTCGTGGTACTTGATGTCTCGCACTACACCGACAATGAAAGCCGTATCAGCAGCGCCAAACATGATACGCCGGCCGAGCGGATCCTTTGCGGGTAGATAGGTGCGTGCCGCAGTCTCATTGATGATTGCTACGTGCCGCGAGGATGGGCCATCATGCTCCGTGAACAACCGGCCACGGAGGAGCGGGATGGAGAACGCCTGCAGGTACTGAGGCGTTATGTCGATCGTTTCAACGCCCGTGTAGTCGTCAGGTGCTGGAGTATAACCATCGAGTTGGAATCCCTCGCTGTCGGAGCCGCGGTCGAGCGGCAGCGTCGTTCCCCAGGCGGCAAACCGCACGTTCGGCATTGTGCTCAGTCGCCGTACAGCGGCGTCGTATATCTGCCCCGTACGCGCGCTGTCGCCGCGGATAAGGCCGGCGTTGATCGAGGCGACGGCGACATGCGCTCCGTCGAATCCCGGATCGGTAGCAAGTGCGCGCTGCAAGCTGCGCGCGAAGAGGCCAGCGCCGATTAAAAGAACGAGGCTGAGTGCCACCTGCGCGATTAGCAGCGTGCGACGCAATGCTGAACGCCGGCTGCCTGATCCCTGTGACCCATCCTTGAACGCGCCAGCGGTGTCATGCCGTGTACTCTGCAGCGCTGGTGCGACGCCAAACAGCACGCTGGCTGCGAGCGCGAGAAGAATCGTGTACGCAGTCACACGCTCGTCGACGTGAACGCCGACCGTGGCAAGCGAGAAGCCACCTGGCAGTGTCACGCGCGACATCGCTCGCATTCCTGCCTGTGTTGCGAGCAGGCCGACGATCGACGCAACCAGCGCGAGCACACCGGTCTCGGTAAGCAGTTGTCTGACCACGCGTCCTCTTCCTGCTCCTACTGCCATCCGAATCCCGATTTCTCGGCGCCGACTCATCGCGCGGGCGAGCAGCAGGTTTGAGACGTTGGCGCATGCAATGAGAAGCACTATCCCGACTACGACGAACACGATGGCGGTAGCTCGCATGAGCGTACCATGCGCTATGCTGGAGACAGCGGTCTCACCTGCCCATACCACATTTTCGCTCGTAACCCTTTTCGCGAGGCTCTGGTAGCTGTCTGGATAGGAGGCGTCCTGATGTACGGCGGAAGTATGTAATGCGGCCGCAGCTTGCTGGATCGTCGCTCCGGGCGTGAGGCGTCCGATCATGTTGAGCCATGACCAACCGCGCGTGTCGAGGCCAAGCCCGCTGAACGAAGTCGGCGCCAGTGCCATCCATGCATGACCAGCCAGCCACAACTCCTCGGGTGAATCGAGCTGCACGCCGTTGAAGTCATTCCCGGCGATCCCAACGATCGTGACTGGCATCCCGTTGAGATCGATTACGCGTCCGATCACATCGCTACCGTCCGCGAAAAAATGGCGCGCAAACGCCGCACTACGCACGGCGACAGGAGGCGCGCCGGGATCATCGTCGCGCGCTACGAGCACGCGTCCATTTGACGGACCGACACCAAGCACCGAGAAGTAGTTCCCGCTAACCACCGCCGCTGACGCGATCTCGGTACGCTTGCCGTCTGAAACCGCAGTACTACGGTCGCTGAATGCCGCCAGGCCGGCCAGGGCGGAACTGGAACTGGCGAAGTCACGGTATGATGGATACGAGACCGACAGATCATTTACCGCGATCACGCGATCAGGAGCGGTGACACCGGGAAGAGGACGCAGCACGAGCGCATTGACCAGGCCGAACACCAACCCGTTCGCGCCGATACCAAGTGCCAACGTAAGCACAGCGGCGATCGCGAATCCGCGATTGCGCGCCAGTTGCCGTATTGCGAAGACAACATCGTTCCCCACGCCGTACATGAACTCGCTGAATCGCATGTAGCGTTCGTGCTTGTGTCCGATTCGGTAGCATACGTCGCGCACGTTCGCGACGCTCCCGAACCGGCGCAACGCTTCTGTGTGCGCCTCGTCGGGCGCGATGCCGGCTGCTAAATATTCGCGCTCGCGCATCTCCACGTGGAAGCGCAGCTCTTCATCCACGTCGCCTTCCACATCGGCGCGCCAGAAGCGCAGATAGCGGCGCCATGCTTCCGTCTTCACGATTTCGCCCTACGCTGGTTGAGTAGTGGCGCCGAGCACGCAGCTCACCGCATCGGCGAACCGCGCCCATGTCGATGCCTCGACGCGTAGCTGTTTCCGGCCTTTTACAGTTAGATGATAGAACTTCGCGCGTCGATTGTTTTCCGACAGGCCCCACTCAGCTTCTATCAGTCCGCGCGCTTCGAGCCGGTGCAGGGCGGGATAGAGTGAACCTTCCTCGATGCGCAGTACATCGTCGGTGGTTTGCTGCAGCCATCTCGCTATCGCGTAGCCATGGACCGGAGCCCAACTCACCGCCTTGAGAATCAGAACATCCAATGTGCCCTGAAATAAATCAACGCTAGGCTTCGGCATACAGTCCCCGTAGGTGGTCTATGGGACGACACCACGCCTTACCTAGAATGTCAAGGGGAGTCGATACCGACGGGGAATTGTTTGGCTGCTATACGGCTCAGGGGTCGTGCGAACGGCGCTGGTTACAGCGCGAGCGCGAGCTGCACCGCGGCCGCTCGTCGCGCACCCGGCTCGAACGGTCCTGCCACGCGGTCCTGGCTCGCCGCGCTCAAACGTCCCGTGAACCTCGTGCGCGAGATCGCGCTATTCACGTCGCTCAATGCAGTGCGCGGTGTGTTGCACTTCTCGCTCAGATGCGCCAGCACGATCTGACGTAATCCGCGATGCGCCACTTCGCGCGCGAGTTGTCCCGCGCGACCGTTGCTGAGATGTCCGTGCCGTCCCGCGATTCGCGCGCGAACGGACGCTGGATACGGACCCGCATGCAGCATCAGCTCGTCGTGGTTTGCTTCGAGAATCAACATGTCGAGATCCCGCATCGCGTCGGTCACACTCTGACCGGCGACACCGAGATCGTACGCGATGCCGGTCCGCGCGCCACTCGACCGCGACGTCGCGACCAGCACGACGGGCTCAGCGGCGTCGTGCGACGACTTGACCGAGAGAATGTCGAGGTCGCCGATGGCGAAACCGTCGCCGGCGCGGAACGAAATCGCGCCGCAGCTGGCGAGATCACGACACGCGGTAATCGATCCCACGGTCGCGTGGGCAGCCCAGCCGTAGCGTTCGCATAACACGCGCACGCCGCGCACGTGATCGGTGTGCTCGTGCGTTACCAGAACTGCCTGGATCGATTCCGGCTCTATCTCCACGGAGCGCATGCGCTCGACGAGGACGCTCGGCGCAAAGCCCGCATCGATCAGTAGTCGCGAATCACCCGACTCCAGCACCACCGCGTTCCCCCGGCTTCCCGAGCCGAGCAGCCACATTCTCATCGACACTGCTACACTCGTGCCGCGTAAACGGGCCGTGTCTGATGCCGTTTCACGGAGTGTCAGGAATTCGTGGCTCGTGCATGTGCGCGCGCGAGGTGGCGACGGAGCGCGTCTCCGAGCTCAACGCCCCTGCGCTGCATCATGCGCTCCGCGACGTCGATGAACTTGGATGCGTGGAACGTTGCGTACGGTTCGCCGTCGCCCCATGAAAACGGAGCGACGAACTTGGGATGCGTGGCAGCGCCAAAAACATTGGCACCGGCGCCGAGCACAGTGCCGGTTGTCAGCATTGTTCCGATGCCAGTCTTCACATGGTCGCCGAACATCGTCCCGAGAAACTGCTGCCCAGTGTCGACAATCCCGGACGGAGTCCACAGCTGTACCGTTCCGTATGTGTTCTTCAGATTGCTCGTAGTCGTACCGGCACCGAGGTTGACCCAACGGCCGAGGTATGAGTGCCCTACAAAGCCGGTATGACCCTTGTTGGAGTGGCCCAGAACGATGGTGGAGCTTATCTCGCCGCGGATCTTGCACTTCTCGCCGATCGAGCAGTTGGCGACTCGATCTCCTACTATGCTCGTGTCAGCGCCGATGTAACACGGGCCGACCAACCGCGTGAACGCCGATACCGTCGCTCCCTTGCGGACGAGGATCGGGCCCGCCGTTGCGTCGAACATCACGTAGGCTTCGATCGTGGCGCCGCGCTCTATGGCAACCTGATGCGGCCCGAGGATGCCGGCTGGCTCCGACAGCGTGTCCAGTTTCGCAGCCATTATGGGGATGTCTTCAATCAGCTGAGGCGATAGCTGGGCAAGAAGATCCCAGAGCGCTGAGATCCAGCGTCCGCGGAGGCCGGTTGCGCGTGAATTATCCGCTAATCTTTCGAGCACCTGCGCGCCATCTGCGAGTGCGGACGCGGGGAGTGGCTGAGCCAGTCGAACCGCGCAGGTGCGGCCATCGCAGTTCCATATCGAATCGGTTCCCCTCAGCGTTTCATCGAGAGCGACGACGAAGCGAGAGTTCGCGATGATAGCGCCGGCGGGAATCATCGCGTCCGGAGGCAGCGCGCGCGGTGCATCGCTTTCCTCGAAGTCGGAAAGATGTTCCGCGCCCGCGAATGCAGCGACGTTGCCGACGACTACGGACGCCCAGCGCTTCCGAATCAGCTCCGCGCCGGCTCGCAGTTCTGAAACCGGACGCGTGAGAGCAAACGGCTCGAAGCCGCGCGCCAGCGCATCATCGTACACGTAGAGTGTCGTCATGCGCGGGACTGAATTTCCAGTGGCAGCGACTCGATGACGCCCTTGAGATCGGCCGAGCGATCGCGTGTCGTGACAAGCGTCAGTCCGTCGCGCGTGACGACGACCAGATCAGAGACGCCGAACAATACAACTGTGTTGCCTTCGGCATGAACTACGTTGTTCGTCGCGTCGGAGACGACGGCTGTGCCGCTCACGACATTTCCCTGACCGTCCTGCACACGAACACGGTGGAGGGAGGCCCACGTACCGACGTCGTCCCACCCGAAGTCACCGGGCACCACGTAAACACAATCACTACGCTCGAGGACTCCGACGTCGACCGATATCGCCTTGACTGCGGTAAAGAAACGGTCGAGTGACTCGGCACTTCCGTCAATTTCACCGAGCGCAGGCGCCACTTCGGGGGTATGCGCTCGCACCTCATTCAGAAAGTCACCGACGCGCCAGACGAAGATGCCCGAGTTCCACAGACACGAGCTGGCGCACAACTCCGCTGCACGCTCGCGCGTGGGCTTTTCAATGAAGCGGCGCACCCGGCGAGCCACTGACCCGGCAACGAAGTCCCCCGGCTCGATGTATCCGAAACCCGGATCGGGTCGCGTGGGAACGATTCCTACCGTAACGAGGCCGTGCTGCTCACGCGCGACGTCGACGGCGCGAGCCAGAGTTGCACGAAACTCGGGCTCGTCCGCGATTGCCCAGTCCGCATGCACGCATATCATCACCGTGTCGTGACCGGCACGTCGCGCGATCTCGGCTGCCGCGAACGCGAGTGCCGCCGCGGTACCGGCTGGCCGCGGCTCCGCGACGATGTTGTCGCGCGACAGTTGCGGGAGCGCCGCCGAGATCGGATCGACGAGTGCTGCGTTCGTCAGCACGAGAGTACGCTCGTGCGGCACCAGGTCGTGCATGCGCTGAAGTGTAGCGACGAGCAACGGGCGCTCGTCGACGAGCGGAAGCAATTGCTTGGGGCGCGACGGAGTGCTCAGCGGCCAGAATCGCGAGCCGACGCCTCCGGCGAGCACTACACTCCAGACCTGCTCGGTCATTCGGTCTCGCCATCCTCGACGCCAGTGAGGCGTGCAACGAGTGCGTACAGTTTCTTCGGACTGAATGGCTTGGTGACAAATGCGTTGGCACCACTCGCCAGCGCTGCGCGCTCCTGCTCATCCTGGCCAGCCGCCGTCAGAATGATCGCGGGGATGTCGCTGTGCAGCGTACCGCGCAGATCCTGCAGCACGTCGAGCCCAGTTCGCTCGGGCATCATGAGATCGAGCACGACCAGGTCGAATTGTGTATCTCCCGCATGCAGCGATTCGATCGCCTCCCGGCCGTCGAAGGCGAGCGTAACGTCGAAAGGGCCAGCCTCGAGCTTCATCTTGATGATACGACCGATGTGCGGCTCGTCGTCCGCGACGAGTACACGCCTGCGCTGCTGTCCGGTGCTGTCTGTTGCCAACGAACTACCCCTGGACCAGTGCGGCCATGGACGACCGGTGCTGGCGCAGGTCGTACAGCAGCTCGGCGAGCGCGACGTCGGATGTTGCAGAGACGAACAGGAGCGCGTGGTCCGACAGACGCAATACGACCCCGTAGCCGCGCTCGAATTCGAGGACCGCCAGAGCGGATGCACCCGAGCCCGCTGCATCGCCCAATTGGCTGGCCGCGGTCGCAACCGCAGGAACCCGGGCCGCAAGCGCCTCGGCGCGATTCTGAGCCGTGTCGTGCGTCTCGATCAGCAGCCCGTCGGCGCCCAGGATCACCACTGCCTCCACCCCTGGGCGATGCTGGATCGCCTCCGTCAACTCGCGTAGTGTTGCCATGCGTTGAAAAGTACCGTCCCGACAGCTATTCTACGAGGCTACGCCACGGGGAATTCTGCTCTCTGGCGGGTACTCTCATTTTTAACCGCTCCGCTTCAGCGCATGCACCTACGCTATCCCGCCGCGGCGGCCGCGGCCATTGTTGGCCTTGCGCTCGCCACAGGCTGTAAGGACACGAACATACTTCAGGCGGATCTGCCGGTGGTCACGGATACGCTCGTCGCGTATGCGTTGAGCGGCACCTCGGCAAGTCTTCCGAGTGCGTTGTCTGTGACCGTTCGATCGACTGTTCGAGTGGATGGCACGGGATCTTTCGACGTGGGATTCGACTTCGACAGCGCGGGTCGGGTCATCGTCAGTCCGGTTCGGGTGCTGGTGAACCAGCTTTCCGGCGCTCCTCAAGTCGGAATCCAGACGCTCTTCACTACTCCCTACGACAGCATCAAGAGCGCGCCCGGCGGCTACTATCGCCCTGACACGGCCATCGTCGTCACCCCGGGGCAGCCGTTCGTGCTGCTCGTCAACGGACGTACTACCGCGAGCTCGATCTGCATCTATGATCCGGCGCCGACACTGTACGCGAAGGTTGTGATCGACAGCACCAAGCCGACGACGACGCGCGCTATCTACTTGCGGGTCACGACTGATCCAAACTGCGGCTACAGATCGCTGGTGCCCGGCCTCCCCTCGAGCTGAGCGCATGCACGACCTGCACCTGCTTCGTGAGAAGCCCGAGACAATTCGAGACGGACTGAGTCGCCGGAACATGTTGGAGTCGAGCGGAGCACTGGTGGATCATGCGCTCGCGCTCGACACGGAGCGTCGATCCATCATCCAGCGCGTCGAGGAGATAAAGGCGAGTCGCAACGCCGTGACGCAGGAAGTCGCCAGGCGCAAGCGCGCAGGCGAGGATGCGGAGCCGTTGATCGCCGAAGGCCGCGCGCTTGGCGATGAGATCGACGCACTGCAGATGCACCTTACGTCGACGGAAGAAGAGCTGTCGGCTGTCGTGTTGCAGATCCCGAACGTCCCGCTTGCGGACGTTCCGGCCGGTGGAGAAGAGAACAACACGGTCGTGAGAACGTGGGGCACGCCGCGCGCGCCGGAGGGCGTTCTGCCGCACTGGGAGATTGGCGCGAAGCTTGGTCTCATCGATCTCGAGCGCGGCGCGAAGATAAGCGGCTCGGGGTTCATCGTGTATCGTGGCGAGGGAGCGCGGCTGGTGCGCTCGCTCATGAATCTCATGCTCGACACGCACACGCGCGAGCATGGATATCAGGAGACCTGGGTTCCGGCGGTCGTCAACCGCGAGTCGATGACCGGTACGGCGCAGTTCCCCAAGTTCGAGGATGAGCAGTACGGCCTGAGCGACGAGGAGCTGTTTCTGATTCCCACCGCGGAGGTTCCGCTCACGAATCTCTACCGTGACGAGATCATTGCCGAATCGGATCTGCCGCGAACGTTCACCGCATATTCGCCCTGCTTTCGGCGCGAGGCTGGCGCGCATGGCAAGGATACCCGTGGCCTGCTGCGCGTGCATCAGTTCGACAAGGTGGAGCTGGTTCGCTACGCGCACCCGGACAAATCGCTGCAAGAGCACGAGATGATTACCGCGCACGCAGAGCGGATTCTGCAGATGCTCGAGCTGCCCTATCGCGTGCTGTTGCTCGCGGCGGGGGACACCGGGTTTGCGAGCGCCAAGACGTACGATCTCGAGGCGTTTTCGCCCGGAGTCGGCAAGTGGCTCGAGGTTTCCTCGTCGAGCAATTTTACGGACTTCCAGGGCCGGCGCGCCAACATTCGCTTTCGGCCGTCGGGCGGTGGCAAGCCGCGTTTCGTTCACACGCTCAACGCATCAGGGTTGGCGTTTCCGCGTATCATCGCGGCCATTCTCGAGCATCACCAGAACGCGGACGGAACGGTTCGTGTGCCCGCGGCGCTCGAGCCGTATTTCGGCGCGCCGGTGATCAAGTAGAGCGTGCGCCGCTCCGCGCCGCTGTGGGCAGTCGTTTTCGGCGTGGTTGCGCTGCTCACGTGGTACGTGTTCTACATGCGGAGTGTGGTGACCGACCTGCGGGCGGAGGCATCGCGCGTAGGGAAGATGTACGCGCGCGTCTACGACGCGCTTAGCGATCCCAACACCGACCCCACCGCGGCGCTGCAGGATCTGTCGGCTCTGATGCGCGAGTCCGGCGTGCCGATCATAGTTACGGATGCGCGCGGGTCAGTGACGGCATCGGCCAACCTGCCGAACGAGATTCTGGGAAGCAACGCGCGGATCGCGCAGTACGCGCGGGAGCTGGCGCGCGAGAACAAGCCCGTGGTCGAGCCGGGCGTGGGCACTGTCTACTTCGGCAACACGCGACTGGTCGAAGGACTTCGCATCATCCCGGCGCTGCAGGCGCTGCTGATCGCGATGTTCCTCACCGCTGGCATCTACGCACTGCGAACGCGAGGGCGAGCGGACCGCGAGCAGATCTGGGCGGGGATGGCTCGCGAATCGGCGCACCAGCTTGGCACTCCGCTTTCGAGCATGAGCGGCTGGATCGAGCTGCTGCGTGATCACGACTCGGGCGATCCGGTCGTGACGCACGCACTTGCGCACATGGACGGCGACCTCGAGCGGCTGCGTCGCGTTGCATTCCGATTCGAGCGCATCGGCCGGCCGCCGCGACGTGAGAAGGTGGACGTCGGGGATGTCGTGGAGCGCGTGGCGACTTACTTTCGCGCGCGCGTGCCAACGCTCGCAAAGGCTGTTACCATACGATCAGTGCGTCGCGGCGAGTCGCTCGTTGTGGATGGCGATCCGGTTCTGCTCGAATGGGCGATCGAATCGCTTGCCAAGAATGCAATAGATGCACTCGCGGGGCGCGGCGGCCGTGTGACGCTGTCGGTCCAGGAGCTGCCGGAAGGAAGAGTTCGCATCCGCGTGAAAGACAACGGACCGGGCGTTCCGCGCGAGCTGCGCAAGCGAATCTTCGAGGCGGGGTTCTCCACCAAGGAAAAAGGCTGGGGGATCGGACTCTCCCTGGCCAGACGTATTGTTACCGAAGGCCATAACGGTCGGCTACTGCTGCAATCAGGCACACGTGGCGCGACGTTTGACATAATTCTGGACCATGAATCAACAAGTTGATACAGAACCTCTCGCCGGGCTGAACACGGCGCAGCGCGAGGCAGTGCTTCATTTCGAAGGCCCGATGCTCGTGCTGGCTGGCGCCGGCTCCGGCAAGACGCGCGTGCTCACCACGCGCATTGCGCGGCTGGTGGAGCATCATGGAGTTGATCCGTCGCGGATCCTCGCAGTGACGTTCACGAACAAGGCTGCGGGCGAGATGCGCGAACGAATCTCCCGGCTGCTCGGCTACGAGCCGAAAGGCATGTGGTGCGGAACGTTCCATGCCGTCGGCGCGCGTCTGCTGAGGTCGAACGCCGCGGCTGTCGGCCGCTCGCCGAACTTCACCATTTATGATGAGGACGATAACGTCGCGGTCATCAAACGCGTCATGGAGGGTGCCGGCATTTCCAGCAAGGCGTGATCGGCGAAGGCTATCGCGTCGCTCATATCCGACGCCAAGAATGCGCTGGTGACTCCGGAGGAGTACGCGGCGCTCGCGCTCGACCCGGTGTCGCGCAATGCGTCGGTCGTGTACCGCAATCTCGAAGCGGCGCTCCGTAATGCGAATGCGGTGACCTTCGACGATCTGCTTACGCTGCCCGTCGAGCTGTTGTCGCGCGACGAGGCTCTGAGGCAGCGGCTCAGCGACCGCTTCCAGTTCATACTTGTCGACGAGTATCAGGATACCAATCGCGCACAGTATCAATTCATCAAGCTGCTCGGCGGCAAGCACTCTAACGTGGTAGTCGTGGGCGACGATGACCAGTCGATTTACGGTTGGCGCGGCGCTGACATCCGGAACATCCTCGACTTCGAGCGGGAGTTTCCCGACGCGCGAGTCGTGCGGCTGGAGGAGAATTACCGGTCGACGCCCAACATTCTCGAAGTGGCGAACGCGGCGATCAGTGCGAACGTTGGACGCAAGGGCAAAACATTGCGCGCAACCCGGCCGGCCGGCGAGCGCGCGACAGTCACTGCTACGCTCGACGATCGCGATGAAGCAGACTGGGTGGTCGA
>Ga0134128_10008261_pt1 | contig 12536 bp, 11 predicted proteins | sample KB31754_FD_96462 | JGI IMG/M metagenome (GOLD analysis project Ga0134128, IMG submission 96462) | Terrestrial soil microbial communities with excess Nitrogen fertilizer from Kellogg Biological Station, Michigan, USA - KB3-175-4 | ecosystem: Environmental > Terrestrial > Soil > Unclassified ...
CATGGCCGCTCCAGCTCAATGAAAAGCAAGCATAGTGCCACGTGGATGGACGCTGATATCGCCGAATGGATTCAACAATTTGCGAGGATACGGAGGAGGAGCCGGGAGCGGCAGTGTCCGTTCGTGGGATGCGGTGTGCGAAAGCGAACGTGGGGCTGGAATCATGGGCTTGGCTGCTTAGCAATTTTGGACCGTTCGTGACGGTTCGGGCATAGATAATAGGTTTAGGGGGAGGCATGAGGCGTTCCGCGGAACTGAATCGGGTTTACGAGATGTGGCGGGGGGTGTTGAAGGACCGCGGGTCCGACCTGACCACGATGCGGGATACGGTGGAGGAGTTCTATCGCAGCAATTTCCGCCTAATGGAGGACGTGGAAGTGGAGGCAGTCTTCACCCCGGTACCGGGGCTGTGGATCACAACGCCGGCGGGACGCGGGCGCACCATACTTTATTTTCACGGCGGTGGCTATGCGCTGGGCTCCGCCAAATCCTATGCGGAGATGACCAGCTGGATAGCACGCGCCGCACAGGCCAGGGTATTTGTCCTCGACTATCGCCGCGCCCCAGAATACCGGTTTCCAGCCGCATTGGAGGATGCGGCGCTGGCCTATCGCTGGCTGGTGAGCTCCGGGGCTGACCCCCGCACGCTGGCGGTGGCGGGGGACTCGGCGGGCGGGGGGCTGACCCTCGCGCTGCTCACCGCATTACGCGATCGCGGCGAGGAACTGCCCAGTTGCGCGGCGTGCATTTCGCCCTGGGTGGATCTGAAAATGACGGGCGAGTCCATCGAGAACCGGGCCGCCTTAGATCCGCTGCTGACGCGGGAAGGACTGCAGCAGTTCGCCGATTGGTTTCTGGGCGGTCAGGACGCGCGTAATCCGCTGGTTTCGCCGCTGTACGCCGATTTGCGAGGGCTTCCGCCGCTCCTGATCCAGGTGGGCACCAGCGAGATTCTGCTGGACGACGCTTTGCGCCTGGAGGAACGGGCGCGAGCCGCCAGAGTACAGGTGAGGTTGAGCGAGTACGAAGATATGCCGCATGTGTGGCACGTATTCGCTTCGTTTCTGCCGCAAGCCAAGCTGGCCGCCCAGGAAATCGGAGAGTTTGTAATGCAACATAGCCGGCGGGCAGCGGCGGCGTCGCAAGCCTAAGGATAGCCAGGGGATTACCAAAGCCGCTGTACCTCCCGCATTTGCCGACCAGAGCGCTTTTGGCTAACTCTTACAATGCAGCTCGACTGCCGGCGTGTCTACCCGTATCGGTAGGTAACCGGGAAATGGTTACTCACCGGAAGGTCAGCCTCCCTCCATGGCAGGATTCGAGCGCCACTTCTACTTATGCTTATGCGCTGGATTGCCTGGATCGCACGTCCGTCGCTGCAGACGGTAATCAGCATCATTCCCCTACTAGCGACCATTGTCACTACTCTAGTTACCGTCATTTTGGCCCGGGCGACTCTGCGCTACGCCGCAGCCACCGATAAGAGCCTGGAACTGGCACGGGAGCAATTTGAGCGGGAGTGGGCGCCGGAGCTGCACATCCACATCGAGCGGCTATCCGAGGAAGACGCCAAGGTCATCATCACCAACTTGGCCAAGAGCTCGGTTCTGCTGCAGTTGGTGCAAATTCGCAAGATCCACGACGCGGTGCCGTTTGCCAAATATCCACTGAACCACCCTCTGGTGGGCGGGCGCAGCTGGATGGAGGATGTGGGAGACCGGTTTCTGGCGCTGGGCAGCCAGGAGTTTCGAGGGACAGTGGCGGCTTCGGCGACCTTTTTCTGCTCGGGGAGGTTGTACCGCACGGACTGGTTCCGTTTTGAGCTGGAAGTGAGCGGCAGGAACATCCTGCGCCTGGTGCCGATCACGGCGGCCGCCAACCGGGCACGCGTGCTGCAGACCAAAGTTGCGGAGAGAGCGGTGCGGCGGCAAGTGGTGGTGGACGTAGTGGCGGGCAGTAACGGCGACGGCGAAGGGAAGTAAGCGCCGGCGGGGCGAGGGCGTCCGCGCCACGAACTCACAACAGAGTCCCTAAGTCTGGCCGAACTCGGCGGTGTATTGCTGCCACTGGCGGCGCACCTGGGCCATCACCTGCTGGTACTGGGGATTACCGCGCAGTTTGTCCCAGTTTTTATCGCGTTCGAACCAGGGATAGTTCTGGTTGCCTAATTCCACGGCCCGCTTCAGCCACAGAACCGCCTCGTTTGGATCACCGAGAAGGGCGTATATGCTGCCGACCCAGTAGGCTACGTCCCCATCTATGACGTTCTGCAGCTGGTATTGAAACACGCGGGGATCAATCTTTTGCCGCTCGCCGCGGGAGGCATACAGGAACGCCGCCAGTAAAACCGGAATCTGGTCGCCATTGTCCGACCCCAGTTGGACGGCACGTTCAAGAATTGGCTCGGCCTCTTTCGATTTGCCCTGGTAGTAGAGGAACTCACCAAGGAATGCCATAGCTTTGTACTGATCGGGATTGGCAGCCAGCGCCTGGCGCATGACCTGTTCGGCCTCCTCGGGCTTACCCACGTAAAGCAGCATGCGGCCGTGCATCCAGTAAATGCGAGGTGTAGTGGGGTTCAACTGGCGACTGCGGCGGTAAGCCTGCTCGGCCTGCTGGACCAGGCCGGCGTAGTGGTAGGCGTAGCCAAGGTAATCCCAACCAGTCTCCGAATTAGGGGCGAGAGCCAGAGCCTGCCGCAGAGTGCGGATGGCTTGAGCATTCTGGCCGGTCTCGGCATACACATCACCCATCGCGAGCAGCGCCTCCAGCGAACGGGAGTTGAGCTGTAAAGCACGCTCGGCGGCAGCGGCGGAGAGGCGCAAGTTAGCGGCGGCGTTTTCCTCGAAATTGGCCGCTTCCATCAGGTACATATCGGCCAGCATGGCTTCCGCATCCGCAAAATTGGGATCGACCTTGAGCGCCCGCTGCAAAACACGGGAGCCTTCGCGAAGGCTTTCGCGCCGGGAATGCATGAAGTATTCGTTACGGTAAAAGCGCGCCTGCAGGTAATCGTTGTAGGCTTCCGGGGAGCCGGTGAGCGGCTGCTGGAGCGAGTTTTGCTCCGCACCCGAAACCTGCACGCTCATGCCATCCACCACGCGGGCGGCCAGTTCGTCTTCAAATTTGAACATGTCGCTGCTGTGTAAGTCGTAGCGCTGGGCCCAGCGGGTGCTGCCGTCATGCGCATTAATCAGCTGAACCGAAACACGCACGTTTCCAGCCACGGTCTGGTACGTTCCGTCCAGCACCGACTCCACTTGCAGCTCCTGTGCCGCCTTCATGGGGTCCGCGGGTCCTTGCGCGTACTTGAGCACCGAACTGGTGGGGCGCACGGCTAAGTCGTGCAGAGAGGCCAAGCGGCTTATGACAGCATCGGTCATGCCGATGCCCCAACTGTTCTCCTGCGCGGCCCCGGAAATATCGTGGAAGGGTAGAACCGCCAGAGTATGCGGCACCGGAGCGGCAGCGGCGGAAGCGAGCTGGGCCTGGGCGGCGGTGTTGCGGCGAATCACCCGCGAGCGCAGATAATATTCGCTGGCGAAAATCGCCAGGCCCAAGGCCAGGATTGCGGCCACCAGCAGGGCGCCGCGCGCGCCCGACCGCTTTGGCCGGGAGGCGGGAGCGGCTACCGCCATGCGCCCTGATTCCGTGTCGCGCTTCAGCCGTTTCAGGTCGGCGCGGATCTCCGCCGCCGACTGGTAACGCACCTGGCGGTCCTTCTCCAGGGCCTTGCTGATGATTTCCTCCAGCCGCGCCGGAAGCGTAGGGTTGAGGCGAACGGGTGCGGCGGGCGTGCGATTGAGGATGGCTTCGAAGATCACCCCAGAGGTGGCGCCGGGAAACGGAACCGCCCCAGTCGCCATTTCGTAAAGCACAGCGCCAAAGGAAAACAGGTCCGTGCGGGCGTCCAATTGCACACCGCGTATCTGCTCCGGCGACATGTAGGCCATGGTGCCCACGGTGATGCCGGGGCTGGTGAGGTGCTCAGGCGCGGTCATGGTGGGCGGCACGGAGGCGGCGTCCGCCACGGACTGCACCTTGGCCAGGCCGAAATCAAGAATTTTGGCCTGCCCCCGCGCGGTGACGAAAATGTTGGCGGGCTTGATGTCGCGATGAACGATGCCGTGCGCATGTGCCGCATCCAGGCCGTCGGCAATTTGCGTGCCCAGGTCGAGCAGGGTTTCCAGTTCGAGCGGGCGGGCCGCGATTGTGCGCGCCAGAGTTTCGCCCTGGAGCAGTTCCATTACCAGAAACCACCGGCCGCCGCTCTCATCAATGTCGTGAATGGTGCAGATGTTGGGATGGTTGAGGGCGGAGGCGGCGCGCGCTTCCCGCTGGAAACGCTCCAGGGCCTGCGGTTCTCCGCCCAGACGCTCGGGGAGGAACTTGAGGGCAACGTGGCGGCCCAATTTCAGATCTTCCGCCTCATAAACCACACCCATGCCACCGGCTCCCAGTTGGCCCACAATGCGGTAATGCGAGATGGTCTGCCCGAGCAACGAAAGCCCTCCAATGGGCGGGTATGTTAGGCCGGGGCGTGAGGAAGGTCAATGGCGCTGCGGTTGGGCGAGGCGAGGCACAATACTCCACGGCAATCGAAAGGCAAGATCGAGTAGCGATCCAGGAGCAGTGCCAGTTTGGGCATGGAGCTGGAATTCACCGGCTTCTTTTCACGCAGGTCACAGACGCTGTCCTGAGGTGGTGTTACGGTGCAACTAAGGGAAGCGCTAGCACCAGCGCAAAGTGGTTTCAACCTCTTAGCAGCGCTTGCCACACCAAAGGAGAACATCATGGCCATTGCTAAACCTCAGCCCCGAAAGGAAACGACTCCCACCATTGACATGGATGAGCGCATCCGCCTGAGGGCATATCGGTTGTTCGAGCTGCGTGGCCGGGAGGATGGCCACGATTTGGACGACTGGGTGGCGGCAGAGACCGAGATTCTGGGTAGACCTGTCAAATTGGCGAATCTGCGGGTGGTGAAATAACAAGCCAGCAGAATAGTGGAGAGACAGGATGGGCGACGTCTCGAGGGTATGCCTGCGCTTTCGCTAACGGCCGGCGCAGTTTGTCACAGCTCAGAGGAATCGGTCAGTTGCGAAGATGATTACGTCCAGGCGCCCGATTGCACCTTAGGCTTGCCGACCTGGCGCATGGCGTCCCAGTCGTAACGGTAGCGAACGCCGCAGCGAAGGCAAACCTGATAGTCCTGGCCATCGGCTCCGGTTTGCGGCCAGGAAAAGCGGTGGGAGCAGCGCAAAAAAGGCACTACCTTATAAACAAGTGCGAGGAGGGCAATCATTATCGGCTCCAGTACCGCTGTATGTAGCGAATGAGCTAAGCGGATTCTGCACCTGGCGGACGCGTCCGTCAAAACGCGAGAGTGCCATAGGACACTGTTCGGAAGGACAGCCGGAGCTGGGCATTGGGCAGACCGGCGCCGCCAAATTCCCGTGGGTCACACTGCAAGCAGCAACTGCCCGACCAGGCCGGCTGTGCCAGAGATCCCAGCCCTGTAAACCAACCGGAATGTGGCGGAGGGAGAGGGATTCGAACCCCCGGTACCCTTTCGGGCACAGCGGTTTTCAAGACCGCCCGTTTCGACCGCTCACGCATCCCTCCGCAATCGAGCCTAAATGGCTGTCCCCAGCGAGCTTAGTTTACAGCAACCGTAGACAAATTCAGGGCTAGCCGGCGAGTTAAGGCACGACGTTAACACTTCGCGCAACCGCTCCGCGATTTATCAGCAAGAGCCAATCTCGATTTGTCCTGACATAGGCGGGGCAGCACGTGGGCCAAGAGCCTCGTCCGGCGCTGCCGGAAGCGAGCCCGTCTTGGAGGCCGAGGAGGTTAGGCGCGATAGAGAGTGAAGAGAAAGACGGGGCGGAGGAGCCCAAGGCAAGTTCGCCTAGTCTACTCCGAGGCTCTCTTAAACTTAACCATCAACAATTAACAATTGTCACCTTTGTTGCGTTCGTTACTTTAGGCAGCTCCCTGCCATCAGAATTCGCGATAATAGCCATCAGAAATTCGCGATAATACTCGATGATTATGAAAACGCTTTGCGTGTTACTGGGCAGCACCTCGCTGGTTCTTAGCGGATTCGCGCTGCAAAACTCTGCTGCTCCTCCCGCTGTGAACCAACCCAGGGCGCAATTGCAAGCAGAGCTACGTACGTTGCAGACGTTGGCTCAAAATATCGCCCAAGCCCCTACGAATGAAGAAAAGGCGCGGGGCTGGCTGGAATTGAATCGGCACGCAAAGAAGGTTGGAGAGGAAATGAACGCGGCATTTCCCGACACCGCAATCCAGGGCGACACAATTTCGCCGGCCAAGGCACAGCAATTAGCCCACACGGCCACCTCCTACGGCGTCCGTATTGACTTCTGTGAGCCAAGTGGGAAGTGGGCCGCGGACAATCAGGGCTACTTTAAATATCTTGACCTATGGCCGAACGGGCCTGAAGCTGATGAAGCCACGTGGATGGGACCACAAGGGAATGCATCTTTTTGTGGCGATTCCGAAGGCTCCGCCGAGGAACTCAAAGGGTTCATCGCGCAACGCAAGCAATTCCTGGAAAAATTCCCCAACAGCCGCTTCGCCGCGCAGGCAAAACAAGAGATAGGGGAAGCGCAAGCGCAACTTGAACAGGCGCTCAAGTCCGGGAGGTAGCTACAAGCAGTACTTTGCCGGACAATTCTGTTCCGGCTTCGCAAAGGTGCCCCAAGCCGCTTGCCATCGGCATGAGCCAGAAGCCAACACTGGTTCCTCCGTGTGATGGAAGGCAAACACAGGGATGTGGCAAGATGGACATCACATTCCTGGCAAGAGGGCGCACTCTGATATGCAACAGCGGCGATGGCGGGCACTGCTCCAAACCATGCTACTGGCGGTGTTGTGCGGCGGGCTGTGCCATGCCGCCGCGCAAACCGGAACCGCACCCGAAGCTTTTGACAAGCAGCCTGAAGGGAAACGCCTGTTTGTGGAGTACTGTGCCGCTTGCCACGGCGAGCGCGGCGATGGCAAGCCGGCCAGCGGACTGAAGCTGAAGCCGCCGGCCCTGGACCTAACCAGGTTCACGCTGTCCGATGAGTTCATTCGCAGGGTGCTCCAGGAAGGCGTGCTGGGCACCGGAATGGCGGCGTGGAAATCCCTTCCGCCGGATGAACTGAACGCGGTGACTGCCTACACCGCTACTTTGGGGCGCGACGACCGGCTCTCAGCGCAAGAACGTGTGGCATCGGATCGCGTTCTGCGGGAAGCCGGAGACCGCGTATACAGTGTGCACTGCGCGCGCTGCCACGGTGACGGCGGCAAAGGGGATGGTCCGGATGCCGCGCTCTTCAAGCCGCCTCCGGCTGACTTCACGGGGATGCGGCCATCCTTCGCGGCCGCCGCCAGCGCCATCGTCGAAGGAGTTCCCGGCAGCGCCATGCCGGCATGGCCACGGCTCACGCGGGCGGAGACTCAGGCGGTTACGTTTTATATCCGGTCGCTGTACCGTGGCTCGAGCCGCTCCTTACCCATCCATTCCAGTCTTTCTCGCCATCCGGCAGTGGCGCAGCAATAACTGCCGGGCGTGCTGTTAAAATCCAGCTTCGTCCATAGAAGCCAACTTGTGAGCAAAGGAGCGAATCTCGTGAGCAAAATGTCACGGCGGGGATTTGTGGGCCAAGCCGCAGTGGGGCTGGCGGCGCTTGCGGCCATAGGAGGAAGGCCGGCCGAGGCACAACTGGTCTATACCCGAAACGATTGGAATGTGAAGGAGTTTGACGAACTGCTGCGGGTGCCCGCGCGCGCCAAACAGGTCTATGACGTCACCGCGATCAATGATGGCATGTTTCTGAAAAACGTGAAGAATTCGCTGAATGGGCTGCATTTTGGTTTTGGAATTCCGAGCGGGCAGATCCGGGTTTTGGCCGGGCTGCACGGGCCCGCCAACCTGCTGAACTACGATGACTATGTCTGGGAGAAATACCGTATCGGGGAATGGCTGAAGGAAACGGATCCGCAGACCGGCAAGCCAGCAGTACGCAATCCGTACTATCCCAGCAAGGCGGCCAAGAATGCCTCTCAAGATCCCAACCAGGAAAATTCTGTTTACCAGGACACCAGCGTGCAGGGCTTGCAAGCACGAGGAGTGAAGTTTCTCAGCTGCCACACTGCCCTGGAAGAGCAGGCGCGCGCCCTGGTCCGCCAATGGAAGCTGGCGCAAGCTCCGGAAGAGGTCGTCAAAGACATGCTGGCGCATGTCCATACGGGGGTGCTGGTGGTAGCCTCCATGGTGGCCAGCTTTGTTCTGCTGCAGAGCGAAGGCCATTACACCTATACCAAGGTATAGCTGGCGGTCATGAGCAAGCCGAAAGCAACTACGGCGTGGCGGAGCCTGCTTCTCCTGGTGGCCATGGGCGCACCGGTTCTCGCGGCCCAGCAAGCGCCACCCTGGAGCCGGGGCAAGAGCAATCCTGCGCCCGAGAAGGGCTATATTTTCCAAGTCGAGGACGTGGATAACGTGCCGGACCTGCACGGCAATCCCAACGGCGCGCAACTGGTGTTATTTATCGGCGGCAACCAGTTCATGGTTCTGCCGGAGTTGATTGGGGGTTTCGAGAAGCTGCATCCGGAGCTGCGCGGGCGAATCTTTTATGAAACGCTGCCGCCGGGAATTCTGCGGCGGCAAATGGAACACGACGGAATCCTCACGCTCGGTAACCTGACCTTGCAAGTACACGCGGACGTGTACGAGGCCGGGGCGCGGGCATTGGCAGAAATGGAACAGCAGGGGCAAGTGGAACTCCCGGTTCACTACGCCACCAACCAGCTGGAAATCATGGTGCATGCCGGAAATCCCCGGGGCGTTCGCTCGCTGCAGGATCTGGGAAGGGACGATCTGCGCCTTTCCATGCCCAATCCCGCCTGGGAAGGGGTGGCCCGCCAAATCGAAGACTCCCTGCGCAAGGCAGGCGGCGAGCAGTTGGCGCGCAAAGTGATGGACGCGAAGGTCAAAAGCGGCACAACTTATCTGACCCATATCCACCACCGGCAAACGCCCATGCGCATCATGAGCGGGAAATCGGATGCGGGCGTGACCTGGTCGTCGGAGGTGCGCTTCCAGGAGAAGATCGGCAATCCCATCAGTGGTGTGGCCATTCCCGCCAAGGAAAACACCACGGCTGTATACGCAGCGGCGGTGTTGCGCAACGCGCCGCATGCAGCTGCGGCCCGAGCCTGGGTGGGGTACCTTGGGTCGGAGGAAGCGCAAGCCGCCTACCGCAAGTTCAGGTTCGGTCCGGCGACAGCAGGTTCAAGAGGTAAGGGCCGGTGAACCGGCGCCACATGCCCATAGCGCAAATCGCTTTAGCGGCGATGGTGCTGGCCATGGTTGCCGGAAGTATGAGACGGACAGCCGCGGCGCAGGCGAAGACATCCGAGGCCAGTGCATCCAAGCCGGCATCAAAAATCCCTGCAGGCGCTTCCGGCGATGAAATCCGCCTGGGGGAGCGCATTTTCGAGCAGACGCCGCGCTACGCGGCTAAGTACGTGGGCAATCAGGTGAGCTGCGCGGACTGTCACCTGCAGGGTGGCCGAGCACCGTATTCCGCTCCCATGGTGGGCCTCACCCATATTTTCCCTACTTATAACCAGCGCGCTGGCCGGGTGATTACGCTGGCGGAGCGCATTCAGCAGTGCTTCGTTCGCAGCGAAAACGGGCGTCCGCTGGCCGCGAACAGCCGCGAAATGAGGGCGCTGCTCGTTTACATTAGCTGGTTGTCGCCGGACCACTCAGCGGGGCAGGCGCCGGGCCGCGGGTTGATCAAGCTGCCGCTTCTGAAGGGCGACCCCGGACGTGGCGCGGCGGTTTACGCGCGGGCGTGCTCGGTGTGCCATGGAAGCGACGGAGCGGGCGTGCCGCCGGTGCTTCCTCCTTTATGGGGGGCCGCTTCATTCAATAGCGGAGCGGGCATGAGCACGGTGGAAAAGATGGCGGCTTTTGTGCAATACAACATGCCGCAAAATGCGCCCGGATCACTCAGCGCGCAAGAGGCATACGACGTGGCGGCTTATGTGAGCAGCAAACCACGCCCGAAACTGAATCCCGCGTATCAGAAATACTGAGCTGAGCGAATGTTCCGACAGGTCAGGCTGGTGTCTTCGCTGCTGTGGGCTGTGGCCCTGCCCCTGGCGGCCGCTAACCCACACTTTTCCCGGCCTGCCGACCGCCACCAGGTGGTACGTGTATTCCCCCACGATGCCGGCGCCTTCACCCAGGGACTGGTCTATGTGGATGGGCATTTGTACGAAAGCACGGGTCGGAATGGCAGGTCGTCTCTACGAATGGACGATCTGCAAACCGGGCAGGTGTTGCAGCATCACGAACTGCCGGTCGAGTATTTTGGGGAAGGGCTTACGAATTGGGGCGACACCCTGGTGCAGCTGACGTGGAAATCAGGAATGGCTTTTGTGTATGACCGCTTCAGTTTCGCTCTCCGGCATACCCTGCATTATCACTGGGAAGGCTGGGGGCTCACCCAGGACGGAAGAAACTTTATTCTGAGCGACGGCAGTTCCGTGCTCCATTTTCTGGATCCGCACACGTTTCGCGAGGTCAGGCGCATCTCCGTGGTGGATGACCATGGCCAGCCGCTTGTGAATCTCAATGAACTGGAATACGTCCGCGGCCAGATTTACGCCAATGTGTGGCAAACGGACTGGATCGTGCGCATTTCTCCGCGCACGGGCAAGGTGCTGGGCTGGATTGACCTGAGCGGCCTTAGGGACAAGGGCCAGCTCACCGATCCTGATGCTGTGCTCAACGGCATCGCCTACGATCCAAAGTCGGACCGATTGTTCGTAACCGGCAAGCTGTGGCCAAAATTATTCGAAATTAAACTCAATAGCGTTCATTCTGCGCTCAGTAGGAGAACAGAAAAACATTAACGCCGATGAGAGGGGGCCAAGAAGATTGGCAGCCGGTCCTAAGTTGATAATCGATCAAAATCCTCAGCGCAGCGAAGGACCCTCAGGCATTGAATTGGCAGCCGGACCTGTAAGCCGAATTCTGTCTGCCGAGTCGCCCCGGCAGGACGGCCATTCCTCTGGGCCGGGCATTGCTGCCCGGCTCTAGCGACCTACCCGGGAGTTGTGGCGCGCCGAGCCGGCACGCGCGCCGCCCGAAGACGGCGCTTCTCCCCTATTTGGTCTTGCTCCGTGTGGGGTTTGCCCTGCCCGCGACATTACTGCCGCGGCGGTGCGCTCTTACCGCACCTTTTCACCCTTACCCGGCCTTGCGGCCGTGGCGGTATGTTTTCTGTGGCACTTTCCGTCGACCGGGCTTGAACCCAGCCTCCCGGATGTTATCCGGCACACTGCTCTGCGGAGTTCGGACTTTCCTCCCCTGCCCACCCCGAAGGGAAGGCAGGAGCGGCCGTCCGGTCCGGCTGCCAACATGGTGATTATAGCCCTGTTACAGCCGCTTATTAGATGACCCAGCAGAAGGTCAGGCTGCGGCGCTAAAGCCAGAAGTTTTGGAGCAGGTGTATGCCGACTCAAGTCGGTGATTCCACCCCAGCGCGGAGGTTCAAGACTCACGGGCGGAAAGCTGGTACCAAGCCACTGCGACTGCGCTGACCCCTGGAACTTCCTTTGATAGACTCCACTCAGCCATGAATTCCAGCGAAGCCATGCGCATTGCCCTGCAGTCTCTGTGGGCGAACAAGCTGCGCTCCGTGCTTACCCTGCTGGGAGTGGTGATCGGGGTAGCGGCGGTGATTGCTGTGGTCACCTTCGTGAGCGGCATCAATGGCTACGTGGCCGAGCGCATCTTTCGCCTGGGGGCGGATGTCTTCATCATCGGCAAGACCAGCGGCGTCATCACGAACATTGATCAGTATCTGGAACAGAACAAGCGCAAGGACTTGACCCTCGACGACTACCGGGCGGTGCTGGAGGGTTGCAGGCACTGCCTGTACGTGGGCGCCACCACCTTTAATGGCAACGGGCACGTGCGCTACGCCGAGCAGTCGAGCACCGACACCTGGGTGCGCGGCTTGACCCCCTCCATGGCGCCCATCATGGACCTGAACCTGGTGGCGGGGCGCATGTTGAACGAAAACGATGTGGAGCGCGGGGCGGCGGTGGCCATCGTCGGCAACGACATTGTGGAGAAGCTGTTGCCCGGCGTGGATCCAATCAACAAGGAAATCCGCGTGGATGGCAAGCCCTACCTGGTGATCGGGGTGGGCGAAAAAGAGGGCAAAACCCTGGGGCAGAGCCGCGACAACTACGTCATCATTCCGGTCACCACCTGGCTGCGGAAGTATGGCTACCACACCAGCATTCGCATTTCCGCCAAAGCGGCGGGTGTGGGCGCGGCGCTCGATTCGGCGATGGACGAAGCGCGCGCCATCTTGCGGGCTCGCCGTCATGACATGCCCGGACAACCCGACAGCTTTGCCGTGGAGGACAACCAAAACTTCCTGAGCATTTGGGCGAACCTGAGCGGTACCTTCTTCATTGCCATGGTGGCCATAGCC
>Ga0134128_10008265_pt1 | contig 12533 bp, 5 predicted proteins | sample KB31754_FD_96462 | JGI IMG/M metagenome (GOLD analysis project Ga0134128, IMG submission 96462) | Terrestrial soil microbial communities with excess Nitrogen fertilizer from Kellogg Biological Station, Michigan, USA - KB3-175-4 | ecosystem: Environmental > Terrestrial > Soil > Unclassified ...
ACGCGTCGCTGTGCCAGATCGCGCTCTACGAAGAGGACGGCGAGGGTTGGTACGGGGCGGCGGCACCCGATATGGAGGACCTGTGGCGGCGGGAGCACGCTGAGCGCTCGGAGACGACCTTCCTGTTCGACGTGCTCGACCACGAGCAGCCGATCGTCGTCGAGGACACGTCGGTGGGAAACCAGGTCGACCCGAACTATGTGCGCACGTTCGGCGTGCGCTCGCTGATGGCGCTGCCCCTGATTGCGGACGAGACCGCGATCGGCGCTGCCGTCCTGGCAGAGCGGACACGCACTCGACGGTTCACGCCGGAGGAGGTGCAGCGGGCGCAGGCGCTCGCGGTCCAGGCCGCGGTCGCGATCAAGAACGCTCGCCTGCATGCGCTCGCGGAGGAAGAGCGCCACCTGCAGAAGGACTTCGTCCTCATCGGTTTCGGCCAGTGGGGCCAGAAGGCCTATCAGCACCTGCTGACGCTGAAACAGTTCTTCAACTTCCGCACGCACGTCGTCGAGCAGGACTCGCCGGGCTCCCGCGACAGGCTGAGCGTCAAGGAAGAGGAGGTTCGAACGCACGGCGACTCCTTCTACTGGGACAGCCACGGATCGCCGGCGCGCGACCAGCTGGGCCGCGAGCTGGAGTCGAGCTCCTACGTCATCACCTACATCGCGACCCCCGCGGCGACCCACCTGGCCACGCTCGAGCGGTACTACGACCTGAGCGATGTCGTGCTGATCGAGAAGCCGCTCGGCGCGCCGCCCGACGAATACCGACGGTTCCTCGACACCGCACCAGGCGGAGTGGAGATCGTGGCGGCCGACCACTACTACTTCAAGCTCGAGGTGCGGCTCCTGGCGATGCTGCTGACAGAGGAGCGGACCCTGCGCAACTTCCTCGACAGCGTGGAGGAGATCCGGATCGAGATCCTCGAGGAGCAGCCGCTCACCGGCGCCGCGGCCGACATCGGCGTCGTCGCCGACCTCATCCCCCACGCGTTCGCGATCATCTCCCTTCTGACGCCGATCGACCGCATCAAGCTCGACGCGATCTCCCCGCTTCTGATCGGCCGTCACGAGGGCCTCGCGGGCCAGCGTGAGAGCTACGCGCGCATGAACGCCACCTTCGACTACCACGGAAGGCCGGTGCGGCTGGTCGTCGACGTCGGCAAGGGTGCTGAGAACGCGAAGTGGATCAAGCTCAGCGGCGAGAAGCGAGCGGCCGGCCGCAGCCCGAGCTACAAGTTCGACTTCGGCAAGGGCGAGGCGATCGACGGCACGCAGGCGACGGTGAGGGCCGCGGTGCGCCGCATCCGTGAACCCGGCGTCCCCGACAACGCGCACCTGAACATGCTCCGCCACGTCATCGAGAAGCGCCACCCGGCCGTCGGCATCCTGTCCATTCGGGAGGCGATCCGGGCCAATCAGCGCGTCCGCGAGCTCGAGGCCCTGGCGGTTGACCTTCTATCGCGCAACGAGTGGACCGACTACGCGCTGGGCATGCGACCCGTTTTCGAAGCGGCGCCAAGAACAACCGCGGTAACGAGCGCGAACTAGCGCCCTTTAACGCAATATTCCGCGCCGGAGATGGGGCTCGAGGGCCGGCCGAGAGATTTCAAGATCCAGGTGGCCCGAGACGAAGGCGGGGGTGGCCTGGCTAGGAGCGCACTTAAGTGCGCGACGACGACAGGACGGGCCCCCCAACGCGCGTATCGGGCCGCATGGGCTTGAAAGATCCGGCTGGCATCTCGGGCCCCATCTCCGTGGTGTCGGCCGGGCAGCTGATCTCCGAGCGCGTGATGCTCAAGCGCGACCGCTTTTTCGCCGTCTCGGCGCGGGACGGGTCGATCCGTCCCTCGGAATTTCTGGGCGACGGTGTGTGGGACGGCGACACACGAATCCTGTCCGAGATGCGCCTGCTCATCGATGGCGTCGAGCCTGCGATGGTCAAGGGGGGCGCTGACGACGCCTCGGCCACGTTCGAGCTGGCCGCGGGATCGCTTCGGCTGACCCGGCTGCGCTTCCTCGAGTCCGGCATGCACGAGCGCATCACGGTGGTGAACACCGGCGCGGCCGCGGTCGACGCGGTGCTCGAGATCGAGGTGGCCGCCGACTTCGCGGCCATGCTGGGCGTCCGCGGCGCCGTCTCCGAGCTCGCGCATCCGAATCCAGTCCTGGCGACGAAAACTGTGGACGGCGTCCGCCTGGGCACCACCCGCGTCATCACTTTCCCCGAGGGCCTGACGCATCAGCTTCGGCTCGAGCCGGGCGCGGACTTCTCGATCCGGGTCGACGTCGTGTCGGACCCTGGCCCGCCAATCGTCGATTTCGTGGCCGGTCTCGCAGAGGCGCACGCCATCTACCCGCGCTGGGCGGAGGACTGCATGGCGGTCGAGACTGACAACCCGGCCCTGAATGACCTGCTGGCCCAGGCCCGCGCCGACATCCGCATGCTATGCAACCGGTTCGAAACCGGGATCTACCCCACGGCAGGGCTGCCCTGGTTCGCGGTCCCGTTCGGCCGCGACGCGCTGATCAGCTCGATCCTCCTGCTGCACGTCAACCCCGATCTGGCTCGCGGCGTGCTGCGCTACCAGGCCGCGCACCAGGGGACGCGCGTCGACGCGGGGAGCCAGGAGGAGCCGGGCAAGATCCTGCATGAGGTTCGCTCCGGGGAGGCGGTCGATGGAGGCTTCTGGCCGCGCATCCTGTACACAACGGTCGACGCCTCGCCGCTGTTTCTCTGCGCGCTGACGGAGACGGAGCACTGGACGCACGACCGCGCTTTCTCGGGCGAGCTCGCGACTGCAGCCGAATCTGCCCTCGAGTGGTGCACGCGCTATGGCGACGTCGACGGCGATGGATACGTCGAAGACCGCGGCATCCGCTACCGCAACGCGGGATGGAAGGATTCGGCCGACTCGCTCACCAACGTCGACGGGTCGGAGGTGATGCGTCCCGTCGCCCTGTGCGAGGTGCAGGCATACCTGCACCGCGGGCTCGTCGGCATGTCGCGCCGGGATCCGTCGCTGCGTCAACGGGCGGCCGAGCTGAAGCGGCGCTTCAATCGCGACTTCTGGATGGCGGACGAGAAGTATTTTGCGCAGGCTCTCGACGCCTCCAAGCGACACGTCCGCGCCATCTCCTCCAACCCTGGCCACTGCCTCTGGATGCGCGTCGTCGACCGCCCCAAGGCGGCGCATCTGGCGCGGCGGCTCGTCGCGCCCGACCTTTTCAGCGGTTGGGGCGTGCGCACGCTCTCCTCACACGCGGTCAACTACGGCCCGTGCAGCTACCACAACGGGTCGGTGTGGCCGTTCGACTCCGCCCTGGCGGTCGCGGGCCTGCGCCAGTACGGCTTCGCCGCCGAGGCAGAGGTCATCGCGCGGGCGCTCGTGGAGGCGGCGATGGAGTTCCCACTTCGCCGGCCGCCTGAGCTCTACTGCGGAGATGCGCGGAGCCCAGGGGAGCCACCGCGCGAGTACTGGAACACGTGCACGCCGCAGCTGTGGTCGGCGGCCGCCATGTTCACATGTGTCGCGTCCATCCTCGGCCTCGAGGCCGACCCGCGACGCAAGCACCTGACGGTGGCGCCGATCCGAACCAGGCTCTGGAATCGGATCGAGGTGTCGGGCCTGCACTTTGCCGGTCAGCGGATCGATTTCGCGGTCGAGGGCACACAGGTCAAGGTCGGCGCCCTTCCGGAGGGCATGTCGGTCAACTGAGCGGGGGTTCGGCGTACTGCGCCTGCTGGATGGCGCGCTCGTAGACGCTGAGATAACCCTCGGCCATTCGCGGAGGGCCAAAGCGATCGGCCGCGATCTCGGCGCACTTCTTGAGGTCGATTTCCTTCACCCGCTCAAAGGCGTCGACCATTCCCTCTGCGTCATCGGTGAGGAAGCCGGTGACGCCGTCCTGGATCACCTCCGGCGCCGCGCCGTGGCGAAACGCGATCACCGGCGTGCCGCTCACCATCGCCTCCACCATCGCGATCCCAAACGGCTCTTCCCACTGGATCGGAAACAGCATCGCCCGCGCCTTGGCGAGGAGCTGCGCCTTGTCCTTGCCCTTCACGTTCTCCCGCCAGATGACCTGATCGTTGAGGTTGGGGCGGATCCGCTCCTCGAAGTAGTCCTCGGCGCCCGGGTCAACCTTCCCCGCAAGGATCAGCCGCATGTTGAGTCGCCTGGCCACCTCGATCGCTATGTGCTGCCCCTTGTCAGGGTTGATTCGCGCGAGCTCGACGAGGTAGTCGTCCTTCTCCGAGTGCTTCGTGAGCGGTCGGTATTCGCCTGGGTTGACCGCGTTGTGGACGACGGCCCGCCATTCGACGCCTGCGACCGTCGCGTGCTGCGCGTGGCTGATGGCGACGAGGTTCACCTGGCGCGCGACGGAGCGCAGGAAGTCCCCTTCCGCTTCGCTGAGAGACCCATGCATGGTCGAGACGACAGGCGCCTGAAGGCGAGCCTGCGAGGCGACCAGGATGCCGGCCAGGCCCGAGTTGTCGTGGATGACGTCGAAGGAGCGCCGGCGCACGGTTTCGTAGGCGCGATAAAGGAACAGGTCGTGGCGCGGCTCGCCGTTGATCGTGCCGAGGTCCTTGGTCCAGCTCTCCGGCGCCAGGGCGACCGTCTCGAACGGGCCGTGGGAGCCCTGCCGTCCGAGCACGGTGACCCTGTGCTTGCGAGCGGTCAGCTCGCGGGCAAGGTTGTAGGCCATGAGCTCGATGCCGCCGTAGCCGGTCGGGGGCACCGGAAACCACGGGCTGACGATGAGGGCGATCCTGAGGGCTTCCACTATCGATAGAACACGCGTCGCCCGCCGGAAGCCCAGAAACGTATTGGGAAGCCCATCTACCTGCCAAGGTCCGGACACACCTGCAACGCCTGAAGGCGGCACCCCCCGCGATAGTCGCGACTAACGCCACTTCTGCGGGCGACAACCCCGCGATAGTCGCGACTAACGTCACTTCTGGGGGCTACAACCCCGCGATAGTCGCGACTAACGTCACATCTCTGGGCGCGGGCGCGAGGTCAGTCGGCCGCGATCTCCCGCCAGGGCGGCACGCCGCGCACCACCTCCAGGCCGCTCGCATCCACGTCCACCGAGTGAGCGCCGTCCGGCTTTCGCTCGACCCGGATGCGAACCTCGTCCCGTCCCAGGCGCAGCTTGCGCACATCGAGCCTCGAGCACCACGCCGGGAGAGCCGGATCGAGATAGATCCGCCGTTCCTGCATGTCCGGTTCCAGCCCGAGCAGGATGCGCACCATGTGCAGCACCGAGCCCGCCGCCCATGCCTGCGGTACGTTGGCCATCCGGTACGGCACCGGCACCGCGAACTCCCGCTTGGGCAGACCCGCGAAGAGCTCCGGCATCTGGATGTCCTCGAAGCACATCACCGCCGCGAGCAGCCCGTCGAGGACCGTCCACGCCTCCTCGTTCAGGCCATAGCGGCGCAGCCCCGCGGCGGCGATCACGCTGTCGTGCGGCCACACCGAACCGCGCTGGTAGGAGTGCGGGTCGTACGAGGGGTGCTGCTCGGAGAGCGTGCGCACGCCCCAACCGGTGAACATGTCCGGCTGCATCAGCCTTCGTCCCGCCAACCGTCCTCGCTCTTCGTCGAGGATCCCCATCCAGAGGCAGTGGCCCGAATCGGACACGACGGTGCCGGTAGCGCGCTTGGTGCCGTCGATGAGAAAGGCGAGCTCGTCGCGATCGTCGAGCCAGAACTTCTCGATGAAGCGCCGGCGCAAGTCGGAGGCCTCGCTGCGCAGATCGGCCGCGCGCGATGCGTCTCCCCACGCGTCGAACAGCGGCGCGATGGACATCTTGGCGCCGTAGACGTAGGCCTGCATCTCGGAGGTGCCGATCGGCAGCTCCGGAAAGGCGCCTGCCTCGTCAAGCACACCGTCATGCGCGTCGCGCCAGCCCTGGTTGCGATATCCGCGCGGCGTCCGGGGCGCGTACTCCTGGAACCCGTCTCCATCCCGATCTCCCGAGCGATCGATCCACTCCAGGCATCGCTCCGCGGCGTCCCGGAAAACCTTCAGCCGGTTCGCGTCGCCCGACCAGCGGAAGTTCTCCGCCAGCAGCAACAGATATAAAGGTGTGGCGTCGGCTGTCCCGTAGTACGGGCGGTGAGGGACCAGCCCGAAATGCGCCCACTCGCCCACGCGCAGCTCGTGCGGCATCTTGCCCGGCTCGGCGTCTCGCTCCGGGTCGTCGACACTGGACTGCCAGCGCGCCAGGTTTTCGAGCGTGCCCAGGGCGACGGCCGGCTGGGCGACCATCGCCTGGATGGAGGCGATCAGCGAGTCGCGTCCGAAAAGAGCCATGAACCAGGGCAATCCCGCGGCGGGCATCCAGCGGTCGGAGGAAGCCTCCTGCTCATGCAGGCGTAGGGCCGCGAAGTCCTCGATCGCGCGCTCGTATGCGAACTGCAGACGGATGTCGGCGGGCTCGATCTGGGACACCGACATCTGCCAGCTCCGCGCCTGGCGCAGCGGGTCATCCTCGCCCGGCGCGAAGGCGCAGCGGTCGGCGAGCCTGGGGATCTCGTCGTCGGAGGTGAGCAGGTCGTACTGCAGGCACAGCCGCCACTCCACTCCAGGCACGAGGTCCGCCGGGATGCGCAGCGCGCCGTTCGCGTACGTGATCCCACCGTGTTTCGTCAACGGACGGACAAGGCACCGGCGGACGAAGTCCGCGTTCTGGTAGCGCGACTCCAGGCTGTTCGGTCCGACCCACCAAGTGTTCAGGTCGGCACGCCGCTGCCACGAGCGGTACCGCACCTCGAAGATGTCGGCGAAGTCGCTCTCGACCGCGATCTCCAGGAGGACCGTGACCGGTGTTCTTCCGTACGTGTGAAGCGCCAGGTCCTCGTGCATGCGCTGCAGGCTCACGAGCCGGTCGACGGTGATGGCGACCCGCGCCTCGCGCATGTCTCCGCCAGGGCCCATCACGCTGTCCGCCACCATGTGCCAGCGCGCATGGCGGAAGGAGAGCCGCACCGAGGCCACGGATTCGGGTCGCCTGCCGTTGAGGCGCAGCTCGTGGCGCGACACAAACCGCGTGTCGGCCGAGTACAGGCCGTATTCCCCGTCGGATCCTGCCGGGATCGAGCCCTGCTGATCGGTGACGAGGAAGGTCGCGCCGTGGTTGATCTTCACCGAGGGGTGCGGATGCACCGCGGTGATCAGCGTCCGCCATGGCGCCATATGCGACTGGCCTTCACCCAGCAGCCGTGCCGGTGTGGTGGAACGCGCCGTGTGCGCGCGCGCGACTCTATCTCGTTGGGACATGCAGAACTACACCTACGTTAGGAACGCCCCGCTCCCGGCCGCAAACCCTTAAGAAAATCTGAACTTGACAGGGCCATCGGGGCCCAGTCACAGTATTGCGGCTGCCCGGCGACGTATGGACATGCCGCCGCGCCAACACGGGGGTTCCACGAGGGGGTAATCGATGGGGAAGCGTTCGTTACATCTGCTTGTCGCTCTCATGCTCGCCACGGCAATGGTCTTTTCCTTTGCCGGCAGCGGGTACGCGGTCAGGGTGCCAAAGCCTGCGGGCGACGCCCCGGTGATGATCCCCGGCAGCGAGCCCCTCGGTGAGGACGAGGGCGGCGACGACGAACTGATCAACGCCGACTACATCCTCAGCCGCGAGGCCGGCGACAACCCGCTCGAGGTTGGCCAGGCCGCCCAGCTGCGCACCACTGCGGCCAAGCAGTCGGTCAAGATCCCGCAGGGCCCCAACCCGTCGACGGTTCAGACCTTCACCGCCCCGTGGGCCGGCATCGGGCCGAGCCCGATCATCCAGAGCCAGCGCAGCGACGGCTCGCTCGCAGCCGTCAACGGACGCATCGGCGCGCTGGCCATCCGTCAGAACGGCAGGTTCATCCTCGGCGCCGCGCAGGGCGGCATCTGGACCATGGACCCTGGCGCGGGCGTCTGGGTCCCCCGGACCGACAACCTCCCGTCGCTGGCGACCGGCGCCGTCATGGTTGCCCCGTCCAATGACAACATCGTCTACGCGGGCACCGGCGAGGGCGCGCTGTCCGGTGACAGCTACGCCGGCAACGGCATCATCAAGTCCACCGACGGCGGAAACACCTGGCAGAACGTCTCGGGCGACACCTTCTACGGCGTCTCGGTGGCGCGGCTGGCGGTCGACCCGACCAACGCCAACCATGTCTACGCGGCGATCATCCGCGGCCGAGGTGGCGCACACCGGACGACGCCCACCGTGCGCACCGCCTACGGTCTGTTCGAGTCGACGGACGGTGGCGTGACCTGGAGCCAGATCAAGGCCACCCCGACCGGGTCGGAAGGCGCGACGGAGCTGCGGATCGACCCCCAGGACCACAACATCCTGTACGCGTCCTTCCTCGGCGACAAGATCTACAAGAGCACCGACGGCGGTGCGACGTGGAACCCGATCATGAACGGGCTGCCGACCGAGGCCGACTACGCGGCCGGGCCGACGCGATTCGCCATCGGCCTCTCGCACCCGGCAGGCCAGTCGCCCGTGCTTTACGTCGGCTTCGATTTCATCAACGGACCAGACGCCCCCCCGGCCCTCGGCGGGCCGGGCGCGCATCGCGTGGCGCGGGTCTTCAAGTCACTGGACGCCGGTGCCTCATGGGTCGCGGTGACGCGGTCGACAGGCATCAACGGTGTCGCCGACTACTGCGGCACGCAGTGCACATATGACAACGTGATCGAGACCGACCCGAACAACCCGAACGTCGTGTTCGCGGCAGGGTCCTTCGGCTACAACCTTTCCCCGCCGTCAGGCGGCATCTTCCGCTCCGACGACGCCGGCTTCACCTGGAAGAACCTGGGCTGGAACCAGCACCCGGACTTCCACTCGGTGGTGTTCGACCCGAGCAACTCGCACAACATCCTGATCGGCTCCGACGGCGGAGTCTGGTACAGCCAGCACCAGGGAGGCCGGGTGCCCGGCACGCCCGGAGAGACCCAGCTCAACGCCGTGGACTGGGTCGACCTCAACGGCAACCCGGACGCCGACCTCAACGCACACCCAGAGCTGGCATCGAACGGGCTGATGATCACGCAGTTCAGCTCCATCCAGACCAACCCGAGCCGGCCTGTCCGCTTTGTGGGCGGAACCCAGGACAACGGCACGCTGCGCAAGCTGGCCAACCTGCCGGAGTGGTACGACATCACGTCCGGCGACGGCGGCAACGCGCAGGTCGATCCCTACGACCAGCGTTTCGTCTACGGCACCTACTTCGCGCCGCCGGCGCAGATCTACCGCATCACCGACAGCGCGACGAATTTCTTCCAGAACAAGTTCATCCTCAGCGGGATCAACGTCAACGACCGGGCGGAGTTCTACATGCCGCTCGTCCTCAACCAGGAGAACACCAACCAGCTGTTCACCGGCACCTACCGCGTTTACCGCACGGACAACGCGAAGGAGCCGTCAGCAGGCGACGTGCGCTGGAACTTGATCAGCGGCGACCTCACCAGCGGCTGCACGGGTCCCGCACCGAACGGCGCTCGCAACTGCACCCTCACCTCGATCGGAGTCGGCGGCGGCACCGCGGTGTACGCCGGCACCAATGACGGGCTGCTGTGGGTCAGCCCTAACGGTCAAACCAGCGCGACCCCCACGTGGATCAAGCTCGGCCACTCCGGCGAGAGCGGGGCCAACGACCCGTCGCACGCCGGCGCGTGGCTGCCGCAGCGGCCGGTCAGCGGCATCGCCGTCGACCGCAGCGACTGGCGGATCGCCTACATCGCCTACAACGGCTTCAACGCAGCCACTCCCAAGCGTCCAGGTCACGTCTTCAAGACGGCGGACGGGGGCCAGACCTTCCAGGACATCACCAGCAACCTGCCGGACTCGCCGGTCAACTGGGTGATCGTCGACCCCGCCTACCAGAACACCCTCTACGCCGCGACCGACGTCGGCACCTTCGTGACCTACGACGGCGGCAAGAACTGGTTCAAGCTCGGCTCGGGCCTCCCGGTCGTGGCCGTCGACCAGATCAGCCTCGACACCTTCCACCGCGTCATCGCCGCCGGCACCCACGGCCGCGGCGCGTGGTCGCTGACCGACACTTCGGCGGCCGCACCGGCGCTGTGGATCAACAAGACCGACGCCGGCGTCCCGGTCGGGCCCGGCAGCCTCGTCGACTACACCCTGACCGTCCACAACGTCGGCAACGGCGGCGCGACCAACGTACGCGTCACCGATCCCATCCCGGCGAACACCACTTTCGTCTCAGCGGACAACGGCGGCACCTTCGCCAACGGGACCGTCAGCTGGGCGGGCCTGGCCGTTCCGGCGGGAGCCCCGGCCGCCGGTGGTGGCGCGCTCTCGCTCCACCTGCAAGTCAGGATCAACTCGAGTCTCCCGTCGGGCGTGACATCGATCGTCAACGACGGGATCCGGCTGCACTACGCCAAGTCCAGCGACACCATCACCGGCTCGCCGACGACCACCCCGATCGCCCCGGCGTACGGAGTGAGCGTGTCACCCTCGTCGCAGACGGGCGGCGCGCGCACGGGTTCATCGCAGACCTACACCGAGACGATCAAGAACCTCGGTTTCCAGACCGACCACTACAACCTGTCCTCGACAGGCGGGACGTTCCCGGTCACATTCTTCGACCCGACCTGCACGACGGCGATCGCTTCCACTCCGAACATCACAGCGGGTGGAACGTTCAACGTATGCGTGCGGGTGACGCCACCAACCTCCGCCACCGATGGAACCTCGAGCACGTCGACGGTGACGGCAACGTCTGCCGGTAGCCCGAGTGTCAGCGGTTCCGCTTCGATCACGACCATCGCTGTGACGGTGGATACCCTCCTCGTCGACGAGGATGGCAACAGCCCGGACACGAAGTCGTTCTATGACGCGGCGCTCACCGGCGCCGGAGTGGCGCACGACGTCTGGGATCTCAACGCCAAGCCAGACCTCCCGGTGAAGTACATGGAGGCCTTCAAGAACATCGTCTGGTTCACGGGCAACACCTACCCGGGACCGATCCTGCCCTACGAACGCAGCCTGACCGCCTACCTCGACAACGGCGGGCACCTGCTGCTGTCCGGACAGGACCTCCTCGACCAGGGCGCCGGCACCACCGACTTCGTCAGGAACTACCTGCATGTCGACTGGGACGGCAGCGAAGCGCAGAACGACAAGGCGACCACCGCGTTCCACGGCGTGCCCGGAAGCCTGACCGACGGCATCGGCGCCGTCACCAGGGACCCGGTGCTGGGCGCTCCGTTTATGGACGAGCTGACCCTGAACGCTGGGGATCCGATCTTCACCGACGACGCCGGCCAGACTGACGGTATGAGCTACGCCGGCACCTACAAGGTCGTGTTCCTCGCGTTCGGATTCGAGGAGTACGGCACCTCGGCCCAAAAGTCCGACTTCATCACGCGCGTGTTCACGTTCTTCGCCTCCTAGAAAAGAGGACGACCAGAAGGGGGCCGGCGGCGCGCCGACCCCCTTTTCATTCCTTTGACTTCTTTACGGGCGTTCGCACGAGTACTGAAAGGCAAACGGCGGTTCTAGGTTTGTGCCACCAGCCGAAGACGCGGCCTTCGCCGCGGCGGACGAACCCCGAAGGTCCGACGCCGACGATCCCGTCCGGGTCCTGATCGTCGAGGACCACCGCGTCGTCGCGGAGGGTCTGGCCGCCCTGATCAACTCCCAGTCCGACATGAAGGTCGTTGGCAACGTCGGGACGGTCGCCGATTGCATCAGCGCGGCCACGGAGATGAGCCCCGACGTGGTGCTGCTCGACTTCCGGCTGCCGGACGGCAGCGGGCCGGACGCTGCGGCCGCCATCCGCACGGTGCGGCCGGCCAGCAAGATGATCTTCCTCACCCGCGAGGACACCGACGCCGCGAGGTTCGCGGCGGTCCAGTCAGGCGCGAGCGCTTTCCTGCACAAGTCGCGGGCCGCGGCGGAGGTGGTTTCGGCGATCCGCGACGTGGCCCGCGGCAAGATGCTCATCACCCCGCGCACGATCGCCACCCTGCTGGCCAAGCGGCGCTCGATCGAGGCTCAGCTCGACAGGCTGACGCCGCGCGAGAGGGAGGTCCTGCGGTTGATGGCGGAAGGCCTTCCCAGCCGGCAGGTGGCGGCCGAGATGGGGATCAGCTACACCACGGTCCGGACGCACATCCGCAGCCTGGGCAGCAAGCTCGCGGTCCACTCCAAGCTGGAGGCGGTCGTCAAGGCTCGCGAGCTCGGCCTGATCAACTAGCCCCTCACCGGGGCCGACCCCGACAACCCGCGTTAGTCGCGACTAACGACACTTTGCCGGGCCGAAAATGCGCGTTAGTCGCGACTAACGACACAAACGGGCAGATTCGCGCGTGCCTGGCGAACCTGGGCGGCCACGGACCCTCGCTGGCGAAGGTCGGGCGCGGTGAACCGGAGCAGATGAAAGCCGGCGTTGAGAATTGCGTTCTGCCGGCGCATGTCAGCTTCGAGACGGTCTCTGTGGTTGATGCCGTCATATTCGATCGCCAGACGTCGGTCGGGGTA
>Ga0134128_10008266_pt1 | contig 12532 bp, 12 predicted proteins | sample KB31754_FD_96462 | JGI IMG/M metagenome (GOLD analysis project Ga0134128, IMG submission 96462) | Terrestrial soil microbial communities with excess Nitrogen fertilizer from Kellogg Biological Station, Michigan, USA - KB3-175-4 | ecosystem: Environmental > Terrestrial > Soil > Unclassified ...
CCACCAACCGCCGCGCCCTGCCCCGCCGGCGCAGCCGCGGCAGCCGGTGCACTCGGCGCCGCCGCGGGAGCCGCGACCGCCGCCGTGACATCCGTCTCCAACCGCGCTACGACCGTCTGGACCGGCACCGTTTGCCCTTCCGTGACCAGAACCTCGGCGAGCACGCCGGTCGACGGAGCCGGGATCTCGGCATCGACCTTATCGGTCGAGATCTCGAACATCGGCTCATCGCGCTTCACCTGATCGCCGACCTTCTTGAGCCACTTCGAGAGCGTGCCTTCGGCGATCGACTCGCCCATTTGAGGCATTACAACGTCTATGCGTGCCACCGCATCATCCTCGTTCCGGGTTTTGCTCGCGCTGTCGCCCTCGTCGGAATCGCCAAAGCGCGACCGACGGTAGCAGCACGAGGCCGATCACCGCCCCACGAAGCCAGTATGTACCCCATCCGCACGGCGCGCCGGTCTCGACGTCGGGCGCACAGCGGCTCAGCGCCCCAACCACCTTGGCGACGAGCACCGCGATCATCCCGCCGCCGGCAAAGCCGCCGATCGCCGTGATACAGCCAATACCAAAATACGCTGGCCAAAGCCCCCCCGCCTCTGGCGACCGGTCCCCGGGGGGCGTCGGCGACGACATCAGTAGGCCGCGACGGTCCGCGCAGCCCGGACGATATCCGTCGTCTGCGGCAGCACGAAGTCCTCGAGCTGCGGCGCGTAGGGGAGCGGAACGTCATGCGCCGTCACCCGAAGCACCGGCGCATCCAGCCAGGCGAACGACGTCTCGTTGATCCGCGCCGTGATCTCGCCGGCGATCCCGCCCGTCCGTGTGTCCTCGTGGACGACGAGCGCGCGATTCGTCTTGCGAACCGTCGCCTGAATCGCTTCATCGTCAAGAGGAGCGAGGGATCGCAGGTCGATGACCTCCACCGACAGCCCGTCTTCCTTTGCGAGAGTCTCGGCCGCTTCGAGCGCTTTCCACACTGTCGCGGCGTAGGTGATGATCGAGAGATCCCGACCCTCACGCGCGACGCGCGCCTTGCCGATCGGCACGACATGATCGCCCGCCGGCATCTCCGCCTTGATCCGGCGGTACAGGTACTTGTGCTCGAAGAAGAGCACGCAGTCGTCGTCGCGAATCGCCGCTTTCATGAGGCCCTTCGCGTCCTCCGCCGTCGACGGATACACGACCTTGAGCCCCGGCGTATGAATGAATCCCGCCTCGGGATTCTGCGAGTGGAACGGGCCACCACGCACGTAGCCGCCGCTCGGACCGCGCACGACCATCGGGCACGGTAGAAACGCGCGATAGCGCGCCGTAGCCACGTAGTTCGTGAGCATGTCGTACGCACTGGCGATGAAGTCGATGAACTGCATCTCGACGACGGGACGCATCCCCATGTGCGCCGCGCCCGCGGCCGCGCCGACGATTCCGGTCTCCGAGATCGGCGTGTCGATCACGCGCGACTCACCGAACCGGTCGAGCAGTCCCTCAGTGACTTTGAACGCCCCGCCATAACCACCGATGTCTTCACCGAGGCAGAACACGTTCGCGTCGCGGTCCATTTCCTCGAATAGCGCTTCGCGGATCGCCTCGAGGTACGTGACCTCCGCCATCAGGAGCTCGCCTTCGACGCGTTGAACGTGCCCCACCCTTCCGCTCGCTCGTGCGCAGCCACCGCGGCGTCCTGGCCCTCGCGATACCAAAGCGGCTTTTCAGACGGCGGATCCGCGTAGATGCCGACCAGCCCATCGAGCGCCGCGGGCGGGCCGGAGCGTTCGGCCACATCCGTCGCTTCATCGACTTCGCGACGTACACGGTCGTCGATGGCCGAGATCTCGTCTTCGGTGACATCGAATTCGTCTCGCAATCGAGCGATGTAGCGCGTGATCGGGTCGTTCTCGCGCTCCCACTGCTCGATCTCGCCATCGGGCACGTACGACTGGTTGTCGTGCTCCGCGTGGCCCTTGCGTCGATACGTCATCAACTCGACCAGCGATACGCCTTCACCGCGACGGGCGCGATCGACGGCCCGGCGCGTGACATCGTAGACGGCGAGGACGTCGTTGCCGTCTGTCCGTTCGCCGGGAATTCCGTACCCGATCGCCTTGTCGACGAAGCGCGTCGCCGCGGTCTGCTTCGACGTCGGCGTCGAATAGGCATAGCCGTTGTTCTCGACGACGACGACGAGCGGGCAACGCTGCACCGCGGCGAAGTTGATGCCTTCGTGAAACGGACCGGTCGACGTGGCGCCGTCGCCGACGTACACGAGACCAACGCGATCCTCGCCGCGCATCTTGAAGCTCAGCGTTACACCGGCCATCACCGGCACCATGTCGCCGAGCGGTGAGATCTGTCCGATGAAACCGCGTTCGGTATCGCCGAAATGGATGTTCAACTCGCGGCCGCGTGTCGGTGAGTCACCCTTCGCCATGTACTGTTTCAGGATTTCGACTGGCGTAGCGCCCTTCACGAGCATCGATCCGAGATTGCGGATCAGCGGCGACAGGACGTCGCGTCGCTCGAGCGCGTACGCGCTGCCGACAGCGTCCGCTTCCTGACCAAGCGATCGAAAGAGTCCGCCGACGACCTTCGTTTGGCGATAGAGCGCGACGAGACGCTCCTCGAGCGTCCGCGTCAATCGCATCCAGTAGTACAGATCGAGCCGCTGCTCACTGGAGAGCGCGGCCGACGGCTTGCCTGCACCGCGCGCCGCGGTTGCCGGACCGCTCGTCGCGGCCCGGCGCGGAGTACGCCGGTCCGTCGGCATCAGTAGTTGGGGCTCAGCGCGTGAGTCGGGTCTTCAGTCCGGTGCAACGTCACGAAGAACCGCTTGGCATTCCGATCGAGGCGGCTCTCGCCCATCTGATCGGTCTCCACCTGGACGAAGGTGTAGTGGCCGCCCTCGGCGCGCACGGACAGACGAAGTGTGCCGAGCGCACCGGTATAGGTGCGCGATTTCGGCGCCGTCGTGTGCTGCGAGAGACCGATGCCGGGAAAAAACTCGTCGGCCATCGCGAGCACGTCCGCGAGCTGAAGGTTCGAGCGATAGAAGTGTCGCATCAAGGAATGTTCGAAGGCCGTTCGTTGATTACGTCCTGCATCCAGTCGATCCGCTCCAACGGGTGCAGCGAATCGCGACGGAACCGGATCGCGACCGCCCACGTGCCCGGGATCACGAAATTTAACTTCGCATGGTACACGCCGACCTCGGGACCATAGGCGAACCCGTCGTAGGTCTTGGACTGCGGCCCCGACGGAATGTCCGGGTCGATCGGTTTCCCGGCGAACAGCTGGCCCTCGCCGCTCTCGATCGGCTGGCGCGTCTTGCGGTCGAGGATGGTGATCGAGTAGTGGATGTCGTCGCGCGCATGCGGCGGCGCCTGGTCGGGACGGATCGTGTAATCGTAGCTCGCCGAATACTGGTGCATCGCCGGCGGGCCCGGCGGTCCGCTGTTGCACGATTCGATGACCGACGCAACGAGCGCGACGCTTGCCAGCGTCGCGCCCAAACGAACCACAGCAGCCACCTTCATGGCGGTACCCTCCCCGCTCAGGACTGGTAGTACTCCAGGCCGAGGTGGGTGATCTGTTCCTCACCCATCAAGTGCCGAAGCGTGTTCTTGAGCTTCGTCTGCTGGATGAAAAGATCGTGTTCCGGCTGCAATCCGGGAGCGGCCATCGGCGACTTGTAATAGAAGCTTAACCATTCCTGAATGCCCTTCATCCCGGCGCGATGGGCGAAGTCGGAAAAGAGCGCGAGGTCGAGCACGATCGGCGCGGCAAGGATCGAATCGCGGCAGAGGAAGTTGACCTTGATCTGCATCGGATAGCCCATCCATCCGACGATGTCGATGTTGTCCCAGCCTTCCTTGTTGTCGCCGCGCGGCGGGTAGTAGTTGATGCGCACGACGTGCGAGAAATCCTTGTACAGATCGGGTAGGACTCGGGCTGCAGGATCGTGTGCAGCACGCTGAGCTTCGACTCTTCCTTCGTCTTGAACGACTCCGGATCGTCGAGCACTTCGCCGTCACGGTTGCCACGGATGTTGGTCGAATACCAACCGGCGAGGCCGAGCATGCGCGCCTTGAGCCCTGGCGCGATGACGGTCTTCATCCACGTCTGGCCCGTCTTGAAATCCTTACCCGAGATCGGGACGCCGCGATCGTTCGCCAGCTGCTGAAGCGCGAGCGTATCCACGGCGAGGTTCGGCGCGCCGTTGCAGTACGGGATGCCCTCCATGATCGCCGCCCATGCATAGAGCATTGCGGGCGAGATGGCGTCGTCGTTCCGCTCCATCGCCTTCTCGAACTGTTCGATCGTCGCGTGCTGCGGGCCGGGCTTGATGAAGATTTCGGTCGACGCGCACCACACGACGGCGAGGCGGTCGCACTTGTTGCGCGCCTTGAAATCGCGAAGATCCTGGCGCAGCTGCTCGGCGAGATCGCGCTTGGTCTTTCCTTTCTTGACGTTCTCGCCGTTGATCCGCGTGACGTACTTGTTGTCGAATACGGCCGGCATCGGCTTGATGCCGCGCAGAAAGTCGGCGACCGGCTCGAGATCACGCTCCTCGAGCACACCCGCCTTCTTCGCGGCCGTGTATGCGTCGTCGGGGATCGGGTCCCAGGCGCCGAAGACGATGTCGTCGAGCGACGCGAGCGGAACGAAGTCCTTGATCAGCGGCGAGCGACTCTCGGTGCGCTTCCCGAGGCGGATTGTCGCCATTTGGGTGAGCGATCCGATCGGCTTCGAGTGTCCGCGACGAATGCTTTCGACGCCTGCCATGAACGTCGTTGCAACAGCGCCGAGCCCAGGCGTGAGAATGCCAAGCGTGCCGGTGGCTGGGCGGATGGTAGGCGATGCCACGAATTGAATCTCCTGTCGACTTTACGGCCGCGTGCCTGTGGGGCGACGGCGTCGCAGCCAGAACGACTTTTCTGTCGTGAGTGGGAGCGGCGGGGCGTCGGCGCGGGCGTTCGTCTGCTGATACACGAACACCATCCGCTGCACGACCGTGATCCACGCCGTGATGGTGAGGAAAACAACGATCAACCCCAGAACGACTCCGTTGAACACCAACCCGAAGAACGCCTGCGGGGCCGACAACAAAACAATGCGCTCCGGCCGCTGCACCATGCCGACCTTTGCGTCGAGGCCGAGTGCCTCGGCGCGCGCGCGGATGTACGAGGTCAGGTACGCGCCGATCAAACCGGCCAAGCACACGACGACCATCACCATGTTGCTGTGGCGCGGATTGATGGCGTAGAAGACCGCCAACCCGCCGAGCAACGCGCCATCCGCAACCCGGTCCAACGTCGAGTCGAGGAATGCCCCGAAGGTCGAGCTCTTGTTCGACCGCCGGGCGACCGTACCGTCCAGGACGTCGAACAGCGCGGTCATACCAAGGAACCAGCCGCCCGTCCGAATGTGACCGGAGGCGTAGATGGCGCCGCCGGCGACGGTGCACATCGTCCCGATGGCAGTGATGGTGTTAGGATGGACTCCGCGGCGGACCAGCCAATTGGCGACCGGATCGATGACCTTCAGGTATCCGTTTTGGAGCCAGTCCGGGAGAATCTTCATGCGGCTCGCTTGGGCAGGAACGCGCCGTCCCCTGACGGGGCGGCTTCGCGCGTAAAGGTAGCCCTTTCATCGAGTTGTGGCAACCGACTCAACCGGCTGGGATCATGGCAACGGGAATACGTATGTGCCGGTCAGAACGACGTTTGGACGTGAATAGGTCTTCGCACCGTCGACCGTCGTCGCCTTGAGGCTGACCGTCGTTCCTGTCGCAACACCCTGCACCGGGATTGTCGCCGAACTATTGGCGCCGACCTGACGCAGGAAGGTGTCGCTGCCGCTCACGGTCACGTAGACGTTCACGGCCTGCGACAGCGTGTTGTTCACCTGCAGCGAGACGGCCGTCGCCTGAGTCGGCGCCGTCCGAACGTCCACCTGCCGCGGGCTGCAGGCCGCGAGGATGCCGCTCGCGGCCAGCACCAAAATGCCTTGGGTGCGTCGAGTTGTTGGCAGTCTCATCACTTTCTCCGTTTATGGCGTGCTTCGGTGCAAAAGATGTGCGCGAAACCGTCGCGTCCGCTCAACGATATAACAAGTAGCGCCGCGCCCCAGCCAGGAACTGTTCGACCAGCCGCCGCTGTGATTCCATCGCTTGGTCGGGATCCGCACCACGCACGATCGCCTCGCGAACCGAGGTGCTCCCGAACCGTTCGTCAAACGTGCGATCACCGATCTTGAGCGAGTCCGGATGCACTCGCGTCAGGGCCCAGAGCACCGCCGCCGCCACATGCCCCGATCGCACTGCATTTCGATCCGTGACGGCGATGCGCACACCGGGAATTCGCTGGTTGTTGTACTTCGAATCGCCGGCGTTCTGCGGCGTGAACGGATCGACGTCGAAGCGCACACCGGCGAGACGACGTCCATTCAACAAATCCGCGACCCGCTGCGCGTCCATCCATGGCGCGCCGAAACGCTGAAAGGCGTCGCTCGTGCCGCGTCCGACGGAGACGTTCGAGCCTTCGAATGCGACGAGCGACGGATAGACCAAGCCGCTGGTGAGCGTCGGCAGATTCGGCGACGGACGAACCCACGGCAGACCTGTTTCGTCGAACCACATCGAGCGCCGCCAACCCGCGACGGGAACGACGTGCAGCGTGGCGCCGACGTGCAGCACGTCGTTGTAGAAGAGGGCAAGCTCGCCCATCGTCATTCCGTGACGCAGCGGGAACGGATATAATGCGTACGCCTTCCCCGCGCGCTGCGCGGTTGGTTCTTCGGGATCCGAGAGTGTGGTGTCGAGCACGGGACCGTCGACATGCTCGCCTGTGATCGGGTTTGGTCGGTCGAGCACAATGATGGGGATGTGACGCCGCGCCGCCGCGTGCATGGCATAGATCATCGCTCCCACGTACGTCCACGTCCGGGTACCAATGTCCTGTAGATCGTACACGAGCGCGTCGAGATCGGTGGTCAGGCTGTCGGGCGGCGCGATCGTCGTGTTGGTGTAGAGCGAATGCACTTGAAGACCGCTTCGCTCGTCGATCCCGCTCGCGATGTGCTCTCGGTCCTCCGTCCCACGAATGCCATGCTCGGGAGAGAAGAGCCGCACCAGGTTGACACCGGCGGCCTTTGCCCGCGAATCGCGGAGCAGGTCGATGTCCGATCGGCCCGCCGCGTCGACTCCTGTTTGGTTGGTGAGCAGGGCGATCCGCTTCCCGCGGATGAGCGCGATGCTGTCGTCGAGCAACACGCTGATTCCCGGCCGAACCGTCGCCGACGACGGGGCGGGCGTCGGCGCGGTCCGGCTCATGCAGCCCCCTGCCACCGCGCTGGCCATCGACACCGCAACCAACAGCTTCACACCCCGATGCATCGACTTTTCTCCGTTGTGATTTCCGCTGCCCTGCTTGTCTCGGCCTGTCATCGTTCGTCGACGGCGACCGGAACGCTCGCCGCAGTCACGCAGCCGAGCGGCGCGCCAGTTCGCGACGTCATTCGCGCCGACCTGCAGCGCGTCCTCGATCGCGCGAGAGCCGACAGCGCGTTTCCCGGCGCGTTCGCGGTCGTCGGTACGCATGATGGCATCATCGCCGAATATGGCGTGGGTCAGCTCGATTGGGCACCCAGCCCTCGTCCCGACGAGCACACCATTTGGGATCTCGCGTCGCTCAGCAAAGTCGTCGGCATGACGACCGCGATCATGCAACTCGTCGAGCAAGGCCGCGTCGACGTCGACGCGCCGGTGCAGCGTTACCTCCCCGACTGGACCGGCCCGAACAAGGAGCGAGTAACCGTTCGTCATCTGCTGACGCACACCGGCGGATTGCCGCCCGATCAACCGCCCGGCTCGAAGCCGTACGACGAGATCACGCACAACGCGGACAGCGTCGCGATGCTCATGTTCGCGACGCCGCTCGACACGCTGCCCGGCATCAGAATGGTCTACAGCGACATCGGCGCCTACTTGCTCGGCAAGATCGTCGAACGGCTCAGCGGCCAGACGCTCGACGCCTATCTGCGCGACCATGTCTTCCGTCCGCTCGGCATGACCGAGACGATGTACAATCCGCCCGCGTCGCTGCTGCCGCGTATCGCGCCGACCGAGGTCGATCCGCGGCGCGGTGGTCTCGTTCGCGGCAAAGTGCACGATGAGCGCTCGTACTATCTCGGCGGCGTCTCGGCGCATGCCGGGATCTTCAGCAGCGGCCACGATCTCGCGCGATTCGCGCGCATGTACCTCAACAACGGAACGCTCGACGGCGTGCGCGTGCTCCAACCCGCGACGATCGCTCGATTCACCGCCTACGTCGATTCAGTCTTCTCGGACCGAGGGCTCGGCTGGCAGAAGCCGGATCTCCCCGGAATGCGTTTCGCGAGCCCCTCGGCGGCCTGGGCGGGACACTCCCTATCATCGCACGCGTTCGGACACACCGGCTTCACCGGCACTTCGATCGCCATCGACCCGCAGCGTGATCTCTTCATCGTTCTGCTCACCAACCGCGTGAACCCGACGCGCAACAACGGCAAGATTACCGAAGTGCGGCGTCAGCTCGCCGATGCCGTTGTTCCCGACTTCGATCGTCTCCGCCCTGCTGGTTCCTCCTCAACCACGCGACCATGAACCTCACCGCGATCGACTGGGCTATCGTAGCCGCGTACTTCCTGTTGTCGGCCGGCATCGGCTTCGCCTTCACGAAGCGCGGCGGCGAAAGCCTGAGCGAGTACTTCATCTCCGGGCGCGCGGTACCGTGGTGGCTTGCCGGCGCGTCCATGGTCGCGACGACGTTCGCGGCCGACACGCCGCTCGTCGTCACGGGCCTCGTCTCGGCGCACGGCGTCGCCGGAAACTGGCTGTGGTGGAACATGCTGATGAGCGGCATGCTCACCGTGTTCTTCTTCGCGCGTTTGTGGCGGAGAGCGAATGTGATGACGGACGTGGAGTTCGCCGAGGTCCGCTACAGTGGCAAGCCGGCGGCGACGCTCCGTGTCTTCCGCGCCCTGTACCTCGCCATTCCGATCAACCTGATCATTCTCGGCTGGGTGACGCGCGCGATGATCAAGATTCTCACGATCTCGCTCGGCCTGCACCCAGTAACGGCCGGCGGCGTGACCATTTCCGGCGAGGTCATCGCCGTCGGCATCTGCTTCATCATCACGATGGCCTACTCGGTGGCCGCGGGGATGTGGGCCGTGCTGTGGACGGACCTCGTGCAGTTCGTGATCAAGATGACCGCGGTGATCGTGCTCGCGGTGTTCGCGGTGCGCGCGGTTGGCGGCATGGACGTGATGAAGATCAAGCTCGCCGAGCATTTCGGGAGCGAGAAAGCGGCGCTGTCGGTGCTACCGATTTCCTTTGGACCAAGCGGTCTAGTGGCCTACGCCTGGATGCCGATTCTCACGCTCGCGGTGTTTCTCGGCGTGCAGTGGTGGGCGGCGTGGTATCCGGGCGCCGAGCCGGGCGGAGGCGGCTACGTCGCGCAGCGAATCTTCTCGGCGCGCTCCGAGCGGGACGGAGTACTCGCGACGCTTTCATTCCAGGTCGCGCATTACGCCCTGCGACCGTGGCCGTGGATCGTCACAGGCCTTGCAACGGTGATCCTCTATCCCAACGGTATCGGTCCGAATCACGATCACGAAGCGGCGTACGTGCAGTCGTTCGTCGATCTGCTACCGACGCCGTGGCGTGGTTTCATGATGGCCGGTTTTGCCGCGGCGTACATGTCGACGGTCGCCACGCAGCTCAACTGGGGCGCGTCGTATCTCGTGAACGACGTATACCGCCGGTTCCTGAAGAAGGACGCCACCGAGAAACACTATGTGTCGATGTCTCGGCTCGCGACGGTCTTGTTGTTCTTGATGTCGACGCTCGTGACGTGGCGCCTCTCGTCGGTCGAAGGCGCGTGGAAGTTCTTGCTCGCGATCGGCGCCGGCACAGGACTCGTGCTCATTCTCCGCTGGTACTGGTGGCGCATCAACGCCTGGTCCGAGATCAGTTCGATGCTCGCGTCGTTCGCGATCTCGGCGATGTGTTTCCAACTGGTACCGGGGCGCTGGTTCCCGGCCGACGATCCTCGGAACGACTCCGTGATCATGCTCATCACGGTCGCTTTGAGTACGGTCGTTTGGTTGTCCGTGACGTTCATGACTCAACCAGAAACCGAAACGGTGCTGGCCTCGTTCTACGAACGCGTACGTCCCGGCGGCCCAGGCTGGGCGCGTGTGTCCGAGAAGCTCGGTTATGGACGTGAGCAGATTCCGGGCGGGGCGCTGGCGTGGACAAACTGGATCGCGGGGATCGTCGCGGTGTACGCGACGCTGTTCGGCATCGGGAAGCTTGTCTTTGGCGAGCTTGGCTCGGGGCTGATCCTTTTGGTGATCGCGGCGGTTGCGTTCGCCTGGATTGCCCGGTCGTTCAGAAACGAGGCGCCACCGCCCGCGATGGCGCAGAGAGAGGTGGTATCAATTGCAGCCGACTGATGGAAACGGCGCAACATCGCTTTCAGCTATGGTCGGCGGCGGCGGCGGACGGCCGGGCTGTCGGCTGACGGCTGAAGCTGTCGGCTGACGCAGCTACCCTGTGCTCGGGATGGCTCCCCGCTGGCGGCGGCCGGCCGGGAGCCGGCTGACGGCCGTCGCCGAAAGCCAACAGGCCGCCGGCCGGGCGCACCGCCGCGAGCCGCAAGCCAGCGGCCAGCCGCCGCTGCCGACCATAGCCGCCGGCGACGTCGCGCCGTTTGACGTCGCGCCGTTTCGGGTGTTGCGGGGTACAGCTCAACGTCGTGTTTGAACGCGACTTCCATCCTCGTTATTATTACTGGTGCATATCTGAAGCGCCCGCCATCTCGACGGGCCTCAAGGGGAGATCCGCGATGAGCACGATGAATCAGCCCGAGGTGTTGGTGACCGTTACCGCGGTCGCGTCCGCCGAGGTCAAGAAGTTCATGGAAGCTGAGGGTGTTGACCCTGCGAAGGGCGGACTCCGCGTGAGCGTCCAGCCCGGCGGGTGCAGCGGCTTCAAGTACGGCCTGTTGATCGAGGACGAGGCCGCTGAAGACGATCTCGTCGTCGCGCAGGGCGAGTGGAACGTCTTCGTCGATCCGTTCTCGGCGCAGTACTTGAACGGCGTCATCATCGACTATGTCTCGTCGATGCAGGGATCTGGTTTCACCTTCAAGAATCCGAACTCCACGGGTGGCTGCGGCTGCGGGAGCTCGTTCTCCGCGTAGCGGCGTCGCCGATACGGTTCAACACACATGGAACGGTCCGTCGCTGGCGCACGCCGGGACGCGGTCGTGAATGAAGCGAGGGGGGTGGGCGATTCGACGGATCGCCCCCCCCTTTCTCATATCGTTCACGGCGCCGCGCAACGAGAGCTCATTCGCACGGTCATCGTCGACGATCACGAGGAGATCGCACGGCTCGTCGCGAAGCGCATCGCGACCCTCATTAGAGAGAAGGGGGCAAAGGGAGAGCCCATAGTCCTCGGTTTGGCCACTGGATCGACGCCGATCGGGATCTATCGCGAGCTGATTCGCATGCATCGCGACGAGGGATTGAGCTTCAAGAACGTCGTGACGTTCAACCTCGACGAGTACTACCCGATGCCGAAGGAGAGCATCCACTCCTACCACCGCTTCATGTGGGAGAATCTCTTCACGCAGATCGACATCGATCCGGCGAACGTCCACATCCCGCCGGGCGAGATGTCGCGTCAGGATATCGGGCCGGCCGCTCGCGAGTACGAGCAGGAGATCGTGCGCGCGGGCGGCATCGACTTTCAAATTCTCGGCATCGGCAAGACGGGCCACATCGGATTCAACGAGCCCGGCTCGGGCGCCGACAGCCGCACGCGGCTCGTCACGCTCGATGCGGTCACGCGCAAGGACGCCGCCGCCGACTTCTTCGGCGAGGAGTTCGTGCCGCGCGAGGCGGTGACGATGGGCATCGCGACAATTCTCGACGCGCGCGAGATCGCGATCATCGCCACCGGCGAGCACAAAGCGAGCATCGTTCAGCGCGCCGTCGAAGGCGAGATCGACGTCGAGGTCGCGGCGACGTTTCTCCAGCGTCACCCCAAGACGACCTTCTATCTCGACCGCGCCGCCGCCGCGGAGCTCACGCGCATCAAGACGCCGTGGCTCATCGACGAGGTCCAGTGGACGCAGGACCTCATCCTGCGCGCGGTGATCTGGCTATCGGAGCGGACCGGCAAAGCGATCCTCAAGCTCACGCAGCGCGACTACGCCGACGCGCGCATGTCGTCGCTCGTCGCCAAGTTCGGATCACCGGGCGAAGTGAACGGCAAGGTCTTCAACCTCCTCGGCTCGAAGATTCGCGGGAAGTCCAAGCTGCCCGTCGGCCGACGGATCATCTGCTTCTCGCCGCATCCCGACGACGACGTCATCTCGATGGGCGGCATCCTGCGCAAGCTCGTCGAGAACGACAACGACATCATCGTCGCGTACATGACGAGCGGCAACATCGCCGTGTTCGACCACGACGTGCGCCG
>Ga0134128_10008268_pt1 | contig 12531 bp, 9 predicted proteins | sample KB31754_FD_96462 | JGI IMG/M metagenome (GOLD analysis project Ga0134128, IMG submission 96462) | Terrestrial soil microbial communities with excess Nitrogen fertilizer from Kellogg Biological Station, Michigan, USA - KB3-175-4 | ecosystem: Environmental > Terrestrial > Soil > Unclassified ...
GAGATTGGCGTTGCCGCAGCGCTCGCCGAGGCCGTTGAGCGTGCCCTGCACCTGGCGCACGCCGGCGCGTACCGCGGCGAGCGAATTCGCGACCGCGTTCTCGGTGTCGTTGTGGGTATGGATGCCGAGGTGATCGCCGGGAATCTGCGTGGCCACCTCGCGGACGATGCGCTCGACCTCGTCCGGCAGGGAGCCGCCATTGGTGTCGCAGAGCACGATCCAGCGCGCGCCCGCCTTGTGCGCCGCCTTGATGCAATCCAGCGCGAATTTCGGATTGGCCTTGTAGCCGTCGAAGAAATGCTCGGCATCGAATACGACCTCGTCGAGCGTCGAGGCGGCATGCTTCACCGAATCCGCGATCATCGAAACGTTTTCATCGAGCGACACGCCTAGCGCGATCTTGGCGTGGAAATCCCAGGTTTTGCCGACGAGACAGGCGATCCGCGCATGGCTGCCGATGATCGCGGCAAGGCCCGGATCGTTGGCGGCGCTGCGCCCGCTGCGCCGCGTCATGCCGAAGGCCGTGATTCGCGCATGGCCCAGCTTCGGGAGCTTGGCAAAGAACGCGTCGTCGGTCGGATTGGCGCCGGGCCAGCCACCCTCGACGTAGTCGATGCCGAGGAGATCGAGCTCGCGCGCGATGGCGAGCTTGTCCGGCACGCCGAAATCGACGCCTTGCGTCTGCGCGCCATCGCGCAAGGTCGTGTCATAGAGATAGATGCGTTCGCCGGGCATGCCGGCATCCTAGCAAAAAGCCGATAGTTTAGAAGAGCTTGGCTGCACCGCTTCAAACGCTTTGCAAACAATGTGCTGGCTCGTTGCAGGGCCGGCGCCGGTGCCGGTAGCCTCTAAAGAGGCGGGTGCAAAGGAAGGACGCCATGGCGAGCAACAAAACCATTGTTCATCGCTGGTTCGAGGAAGTCTGGAATCAAGGACGCGAGGCGACGATCGACGAGCTGATGGCAGTCGATTGCCGCAATCACGGCCTTGTCGATGAGAGCGGCAATCCGATACATGGTACCGCCGCGTTCAAGATGTTTTGGCGCAAGCTGCGCGACGATTTTCACAAGCTCCATGTCGAGGTGCAGGACGCGCTGGTCGATGGCGATCGAATCGCAGTGCGTTGCCTCGTCACGGCGACACATGCCGCATCGGGCAAGCCGGTCGATTTCACCGGCATGTCCATCGCACGCTTGAACGGCAACCAAATCGTCGAAGGATGGAACAATTACGACTTCGAACGGATGAAGCAGCAACTCGGCTAAGCGAGCCCGCTATCCGGCGCGACGCCAAGTCGTACCGCCGGGGCCGTCTTCGAGAAGGATGCCCTTCAGCGCCAGCTCGGTGCGGATGCGGTCCGCTTCGGCGAAGTCCTTCGCCTTGCGCGCGCGCTCACGCGCCGCGATCGCCGCTTCGATATCGGCCGCGCCTTTGTCGCCGCCTTTGAGCCAGGCCTCGGCGTCTTGCTGCAAGAGGCCCATCACTGCCCCGCCGGCGACAAGCTCGTTCTGTAGCCGCGCCTTCTCCGCCGGATCGCTCGCCTTGTTGAGCTCGCCGAGAATCTCATAGAGGGCGGCCATGGCGAGCGGCGTGTTGAGATCGTCGTCGAGCGCGGCTTCGACCTTCCCCGGCAGCTTCGCGTTCTTTGCCGGCGTCGCGGCGCCGCGCAGCGCGAGATAGAAGCGGTCGAGGCCTTGCTTCGCCTGGGTCAGCCGCTCGCTCGTCCAATCAAGCGGATCGCGGTAATGCCCCATCAGCATCGCCAAGCGCGCCGCCTCGCCCGGCGCGTCCGCGAGCACGTCGCGGATGGTGCGGAAATTGCCTTCCGACTTCGCCATCTTCGCACCGTCGACGGTGACGAAGCCGTTATGCAGCCAGTAGCGCGCGAACGGCTTGCCGCCATGGACGCATTCGCTTTGCGCGATCTCATTCTCGTGATGCGGAAAGATGAGATCGAGCCCGCCGCCATGAATGTCGAAGCTCTCGCCCAGATGCACTTCGCTCATCGCCGAGCATTCGATATGCCAGCCCGGCCGGCCGCGGCCCCAGGGCGAATCCCAACCCGGCAGATCCTCAGGGGACGGCTTCCACAGCACGAAGTCTGCGGGATCGCGCTTATAAGGCGCGACGTCAACGCGCGCGCCCGCGATCATCTCGTCACGGTTGCGGCGCGAGAGCTTGCCGTACTCCTTGTCGTTGCCGACGGCAAAGAGCACATGACCTTCGGCGGCATAGGCATAATTCGCCGCGACCAGCCGCTCGATCATCTCGATCATCGGCGCGATGTGTTCGGTCGCGCGCGGCTCGACATCGGGCGGCAGGCAGAGCAGCGCCGCGACATCCTCGTGGAAGACCTGCGCGGTACGCTCGGTCAGCGCGCGGATGGTCTCGCCATTGGCCTTGGCGGCGGCGTTGATCTTGTCGTCGACATCCGTGATGTTGCGCACATATTTGACGTGGCCCTCGCCATAGACTTGACGCAGCAGCCGATAGAGCACGTCGAAGACGATGACCGGCCGCGCATTGCCGATATGAGCAAGGTCGTAAACCGTCGGTCCGCACACATACATGCGGACGTTCGCCGGATCGATGGGCGTAAAGACTTCCTTGCTGCGGCTCAGCGTGCTGTAGAGGGAAAGCGGCATGGGCGTGGCGTAACAGATTTGCTAAGATCGGTCCAGCCGAGGTGCTCCACCGGAGACCGCCCATGTTGCTGACGAAACGCACGCCAATCGAAGCAAAGCAAAGCGCGATCGAGGTCATTCCGCGCGGCGCGACGATCGGCGCCGAGGTGAAGGGTGTCGATTTCTCGAAGCCGGTCGACACGCTGACCGCGGGCGAGATCTACGACGCGCTGATGCGCTATTCCGTCATCTATTTCCGCAATGCCGCGATGACGCCGGCACAGCATGTCGATTTCGGGCGCCTCTTTGGCGAGCTGACCGTGCATCCCTTCGTGCCGCATCTCGAGGAATTCCCCGAGGTGGTCGTCCTCGACAATCACGAAGACAATCCCGTCTTCTCGACTGATCATTGGCATTCCGACGAGACCTTCCGCGTGACGCCGCCGATGGGCTCGATCCTGCGCTGCCTCACCCGGCCCGAGACCGGCGGCGAGACGCTGTGGTGCGACATGGTCGCGGCCTATGAGGGCCTCAGCGACAAGATGCGGAATTTCCTCTCTGGCCTCGAGGCGATCCACGACTTCAAGAATTTCCGCCACAAATTCGATCACCTGCCGCCGAAGGAGCGGCACGCAAAGCTCGCCGAGATGGAAGAAGAGCTGCCGAACCCGGCGCATCCCCTCGTGCGCACCCATCCCGTCACCAAGCGCAAGGCACTCTTCGTCAACGAGCAGTTCACGCTCGCGATCAAAGGCATGCGCGAGGATGAGAGCCGCGCCCTCCTCGACTTCCTCTACGCGCAGGCGCGCATTCCCGAATACCAGTTCCGCTTCCACTGGGAAGTGAATTCGATGGTGTTCTGGGACAATCGGCCGCTGCAGCACTATGCGGCCAACGACTATTACCCGCAGCGCCGCACCATGCACCGCGTCACCATCAAGGGCGACAAACCGTTCTGACGCTCTGGCTTACTTCGCCGATGCCGGTTCGGCCTCGGCCTCACGCGCGTGCTTCACCGGGGCGCCGTAGGTATTCGGCAGCTTGTCGGCATAGGCCTGGATGAAATCCGACGTCCCGGCGTGATCGCCCGTCATGGCCGTCAGCGCCGTATCCTTGTAGTCGAGCGCGCCGGGCGCGGCGACCGCTTCGCGCATCAGCCGGCGATATTTGCTCGCCATGCGGTACCACTGCCCAAGGCTATAGGCGGTTTCGACGATACGGCGCGGATAGAAGAGCAGCGGATTCTCGCGCCGCAAATCCGAGCGCCGCTGCGTCCGGACCTTGCGGCGAATCAGACCGAGCTGCAGCGGATGGACGCCCTCGATGCGGCTGCTGCCGGCGAAAGCGAGCATCACTCTGCTTAACTTGTCGTGCTTTAAGCCCGTTGCGACCCCGCGGCGCATGATCGTTGCAACATGCTCATCACTGTAGTAGCGCGTCCAGGCGTCGCGATAGACGTTCTGCCATTCGCTTTTCGACATACGCGCATGCCCGGTCACGACATGCTCGAGATCGTATTTGTTCATGTCCGGATCCATCGGAACCGCAGCTTGGAATAGCTTCTTGTGATCCTCGGATCCCGGCAGCGGGGTCAGGCAGAAAAATTCGAGAATATCGATCGGCAACTCGCGCTTGATGGTTTCGATATCGCGCGCGATCGATTCGGGCGTGTCGGTCGGGAAACCGAGGATATAGCCGCACCAGGTGAGCACGTGATGCTTGCGCCACGCCAGCAGCATCTCGCGATATTCCCAGATCTTGTTCTGGCGCTTCTTCGTCCCCATCAGGGATTCGGGATTGATGTTCTCCAATCCGATGAAGACGTTGTTGCAGCCGGCGCGCGCCGCTTTCTCGATGAAATTCGGAATACGGTGACAGAGCGTATCGACCTGCAGGATCAGCCGGATCTTCAGCTTCTCCTTCTCGCGCAGCTCGATGAGGCGGTCGAGGATCGCCTCCCAATTTCGGTTGCGCGCGAAATTGTCGTCGGTGACGAAGAAATGGTTGATCTTCAGCTTCAAATTCGCACGGATGATGGCCTCCACATCATCGGGCGTGCGGAAACGCGATTTGCGGCCCTGCACGTTGATGATGGTGCAGAAGCTGCACTGGAACGGGCAGCCGCGGCCGGCATCGAAGCTGGCGTAGTGCCCCACCACCTTGGTAACGGCATCGCGCGGCAAGAGCGGGAAGGACGCACCGCTCATCTCCGGCAGATCGGAGAGATAATTGTAGATCGGCTTCGCGCGTTTACCGTCGATATCGCGCATCAGCTCGTCCATGCGGCTCTCCGCCTCGCCGGCATAGAGCGTAACGCCCAGATCCAGCGCCGCCTGCAGATCGGGCGGCAGCTTCGGCAGCATCGAGATGCAGCCGCTGACATGGAAGCCGCCGATGACGACCGGGATATCCGCGGCGCGGAACTGGCGCGCGATGTCGAGCGCGCGCGGATATTGATTCGACTGCACGCCGACGAGGCCGACGAAGCCGCCGCCCGCGGCTTTCAGCCGCTTGGCCCAGCGCTTCGGCTCGATAACGGTGTTGCATTCGTCATAGGCTTCGACGGCAATCTCGACATCAGGGCCGAGCACGTGCTGCGCGGCGCAATCGACAACGAGCCCGCGCACCGCCGCGAGGCTGTTCGAGGGGATCGACGAGCGCCGCCATTGGATGACGTAACCGTCATCGTCGTAATGCGACGGCTTGATCAGCAGAACCAGGAATTTGCGCGATGCCATGGACAGCCCACCCCCAGAACCGGCCCAAGCAAAAAATTTTCGTACTGAACCCCGATCGGCGCCCGAACCAGCAGCGTCGTGAATGGCCTATTTTTGCCGAAAGGTCCCGCGCCGCGCAAGGGCGCCGGCGGCCCGTTCACGCTTTGGCGTAACTGTCGCGCAACCCGATGGTGCGGTTGAAGACCGGCTTGCCGGGCGCTGAATCCGCATCGGCCGCGAAATAACCTTGGCGCTCGAACTGGATCGCCTCGCCGATTTTCGCGTCCCCTAGCGCCGGCTCGAGTCGCGCACCGGGCAGCACCTCCAGCGAATGGGGATTGAGATCGGCCATGAGATCGCCGCCCGCGCCGGGGTCGGGCCGGGTGAAAAGCGGATTGTAGAGGCGTATTTCCGCCGCCAGCGATTTCGCCGCGTCGACCCAATGGATCGTCGCCTTGACCTTGCGGCCGTCGGGCGCGTTGCCGCCGCGCGTCGCCGGATCGTAGGTGCAGCGCAGCTCGACGACCTCGCCGGACGCATCCTTCACCGCCTCGCGGCAGGTGATGAAATAGGCATAGCGCAGCCGCACCTCGGCGCCCGGCGACAGGCGGAAGAATTTCTTCGGCGGATTCTCCATGAAATCGTCGCGCTCGATGAAGATTTCGCGCCCGAACGGGATACGCCGCGTGCCCGCAGCCGGATCGTCGGGATGATTGACGGCATCGAGCTCCTCGCCCGGCCCGTCGTAATTCTCGATCACGACCTTGAGCGGCTTCAGCACCGCCATGCGCCGCTGCGCCAGCTTGTTGAGATGGTCGCGGACCGCATGCTCGTACATCTGGATGTCGACGACGGAATTCGCCTTGCCGACTCCGACCATCTTGATGAATTCGCGCAGCGCCGCCGGCGGCACACCGCGCCGCCGCATGCCGGCGAGCGTCGGCATGCGCGGATCGTCCCAGCCATCGACGCGCTTCTCCTCGACGAGCCGTGTCAGGAAACGCTTCGAGAGCACGGTGTAGCCGATATTGAGCCGCGCCGATTCGTACTGCCGCGGCCGCGACGGCACCGGCAGGTTTTCGAGGAACCAGTCATAGAGCGGCCGGTGATCCTCGAATTCGAGCGTGCAGAGCGAATGCGTCACATGCTCGATCGCATCCGACTGGCCATGCGCGAAATCGTAATTCGGATAGATGCACCATTTCTTGCCGGTGCGCGGATGCTCCTCATGGAGGATGCGATACATCACCGGATCGCGCAGATTGAGATTGCCCGACGACATGTCGATCTTGGCGCGCAGCACGCGCGCGCCGTTCGGGAACTCGCCCGCTTTCATGCGACGGAAAAGATCGAGATTCTCGTCGACCGAGCGGTTGCGGTAAGGGCTGTCCTTGCCCGGCTTGTTGAAATCGCCGCGATTGGCCGCCAGCTCATCGGGCGTCTGATCGTCGACATAGGCCTTGCCTGCCTTGATCAGATACTCGGCCCATTCGTAGAGCTGATCGAAATAATCCGAAGCGTGGAAGAGATTCTTGCCCCAATCGTAGCCGAGCCAATGGACATCGCGCTGGATCGCGTCGATGAATTCCTGCTCTTCCTTCGTCGGGTTGGTGTCGTCGAAGCGCAGATTGCACTGGCCGCCGAATTCCTCGGCGATGCCGAAATCGATCGCGATCGCCTTGGCGTGGCCGATATGGAGATAGCCGTTCGGCTCGGGCGGAAAGCGCGTGACGACGTTCTTCACCTTGCCTGTTTCGAGATCGGTCGCAACGATATCGCGAATGAAATCGCGGCCGGCTGGTAATTCGTTATCGGGCATGGGTTACCGCATAGGGTTCAAATTCGGCCGACGCCCACGTCATGCCGATACCAGGCGCCAAAGAACTTCCAGAATCCATAGCCAATAACAACGGCAACTGAACCGAAGACGACAAACACCCAGGGCGATGTTCCGATGTCGCCGCGACCGTACCAATAAAACAGAAGATCGATGATTGCGATAAATGCCCCTGCCACAGCCAAGACCAGTCCGAACCATTTCGCGGCAATAAGCAGCACGCGAATATAGCTAGATTGAAGATCGCAGCCTGTCCGACGCGAATAGACATACGATAGAGCAAGAACCGTCGCGGCAAGCACGCAAAGGGACGCCGCGGAAAAGATCATCCCTCACCGCCCGTGCGCGAGGGCACCGGTGCGCGCGGGCTCTCGCCCGGCTCGCCGACCTCGCGCGGCACGGCGCCGGGCGCCTGGAACGCATTGGTGATCGGATAGCGGCGGTCGCGGCCGAAGGCGCGGCTCGTGATCTTGACGCCGGGCGGCGCCTGGCGGCGCTTGTACTCGGCGCGATCGAGCATGCGCCACACCATGCGCACGGTGTCCTCGGGGTGACCGCGCTCGACGATCTGTGCGACCGTCATCTCATGCTCGATGAGGCATTGCAGAATGTCGTCGAGCACCTCGTAAGGCGGCAGCGTGTCCTGGTCGGTTTGATCGGGTTTGAGCTCGGCCGACGGCGGCTTGGTGATGACGCGCTCCGGCATCACCCGCCCGCTCGGGCCGAGGAAACCGGGCAGACGCCGCTGATTGCGCCAGCGCGACAGCTCGAACACCGTCGTCTTGTAGACGTCTTTCAGCACGGCATAGCCGCCGCACATATCGCCGTAGAGCGTCGCATAGCCGGCGGACATCTCCGATTTGTTGCCAGTCGAGAGCACCATCCAGCCGAATTTGTTGGAAAGCGCCATCAAGCTCACGCCGCGGGCGCGCGATTGGATGTTCTCTTCCGTGATGTCGGCCTCGCGGCCTGCGAAGCTCGGCGCCAGCATCGCGCGATAGGCTTCCATCGCCGGGCCGATATTGATCTCGCGCAGCTCGCATTCGAGAAATTCGGCGACCGCCGCCGCGTCTTCGAGACTGTCCTTCGAGGTGTAAGGCGACGGCATCATCACGCAATGCACGCGGTCCGCCCCTAGGGCGTCGACGGCAACGGCTGCCGACAGCGCGGAATCGATGCCGCCCGAAAGGCCCAGCACGACGCCCGGAAATTTGTTCTTGCGCACGTAATCGCTGAGGCCGAGCACCATCGCCTGATAGATCGACGAGAGGCGATCGCCGCGCTCGGCGAGCACGCCTTTCTCGACGTTCCAGCCGCCGGCATCGCGCTTCCAGCGCGTCGGCACCAGCGCCGGCCGCCATTCCGGCGCCTGCACGCGCAGATCGCCATCCGTAGCGAGCGCGAAGGAAGTGCCGTCGAAGACCAGCTCGTCCTGACCGCCGACCTGATTGACATAGAGCAGCGGCAACCCGCTCTCCTTCACCCGCGTGCGCGCGAGCTCGAGCCGCTGCTGCTGCTTCATCGCCTCGAACGGCGAGCCGTTGATGACGATCAGGACCTCGGCGCCGCTCTCCTGCAGGCATTCGCAGGCGTCGATCGACCACATATCCTCGCACACCATTACGCCGAGCCGCACGCCTTTGAGCACGACCGGCCCCGGCGCCGGGCCGGCGGCGAAGACGCGCTTCTCGTCGAAGACTCCGTAATTGGGCAGATCGTGCTTGAAGCGCAGGGCCGCGAGCTTGCCGCCGTCGAGTAGCGCCGCTGCGTTATAGATCTTGCCGTCCTGATGCCAGGGCGTGCCCAGCAGTACTGCCGGCCCGTCTTGCAACTCGCGCGCGAAATCTTTCACCGCCGCCTCGCAAGCCGCGACGAAAGCCGGCTTCAGCACGAGATCCTCGGGCGGATAACCGGCGACGAAGAGCTCGGAAGCGACGACGAGATCGGCATGCGCGGCTTTCGCCTCGCGCCACGCATCGCGCAGGCGGCCGAGATTCCCGGCGATATCGCCGACGGTGGGATCGAGTTGGGCAATGAAGATACTAAGCGAATCGGTCATGATTCGCTTAACATTGGTGACGGCGGCCGGTCGTGTCAATCAGCGCTCGACACCGCGCGCATATCCGGGTGCTCGAGAAGCGCGCGAATCTTCGCCGCCAGCTCGTCGACTCGGTAGGGCTTGGCAAGCAGCGGGAAGCCGTCGGCGCTGTTGCCGTCGCGCAGCTCCGCATGCTTGGCATAGCCCGATGTCAGCAGCACCTTGAGCGCCGGGCGTTGCTGCTGCGCCGCGCGCGCCAGCTCGGCGCCGCTCATACCGGGCATCACATAATCGCTAAACAGTAGATCGATGCCCTGGTCCTTGCCGAGAGCCGCCAGCGCCTCTCCCCCGTCGCGCGCGATCACGGTGCGATAGCCGAGCTCTTCGAGAGTCGCGGCGGTCATGGCGCGTACATCGTCATCGTCTTCGACGACGAGGATCATCTCGGCGCCGCGTTCGAGCTGTGCCGATGCCTCGACTTTCGGCGCGACTGCCGGCGCGGTCTCGCTCAGCGGCAGGCGCAAGGTGAAGGTGGTGCCGTGCCCCGGCGCGCTCTCCACCGCGATACGCCCACCCGACTGCGTGACGAAACCCCAGACCTGGGCGAGACCGAGGCCGCTGCCCTTGCCGACTTCCTTGGTCGTGAAGAAGGGCTCGAAGATGCGCTCGAGTGTTTCGGGCGCCATGCCCGTGCCCGTATCCGTCACGGTGACCAGCACGCCGCGCGGCTCGACGTCCTCTTCCGTCGCGGAAGTGCTGAGCGCCAACGTGCCGCCCTGCTCCATCGCATCGCGCGCGTTGAGAGCGAGATTAAGGATCGCCGCCTCGAATTGAGCAGGATCGAGCCGGCACGTCCACGGGCCCAGACCGAGCTTGAGCTGCAACTCGATGGTCTCGCCCATCGCGCGCTGGATGAAGGGTGCGAAATCCTCGATCGTCGCGTTGATATCGACGACGCGCGATTGCAGCGGCTGCTGGCGCGAGAAGGCAAGAAGCTGCCGAGTCAGCCGCTCGCCGCGCGCGAGGCCGCGCTGCGCGCCTTCGAGCAGCCGCTGCAAGCGGTCCACCGCCACCGCGCGGGGCGCGGCGATCATGTGCTGGATGAGATCGAGATTGCCGGCGACCACGGTCAGCAGATTGTTGAAGTCGTGGGCGACGCCGCCGGTCAGACGCCCGATCGCCTCCATCTTCTGGCTCTGGATCAGCGCCTCTTCCGCCTTGCGGCGCTCGCGGATTTGCGTCTCGAGATCGAGGTTGGCGCGCGCCAGATCGCCGGCGCGCGCGGCAAGCTCGGCATTGGCGCGGCGCAGCACGCCATGCGCAAGGCCGAGCACGATGACGATCAGTGCCGCCATCGTCGCCATCAGTCCGATGATCCCATAACCGGCGAGGCGCCGCGCGATTGGGTTGATCTGGATTTCGACCACAGCGGTGCCGAGAACGTTGTCGCCCTGGGTGACCCGCGCCCGCCGCAGCACGCGGTTGGAATCCAGCCGCAGATCGGCGAGCTGCGCGAGCAGCGGCGGCAAGCGGTCCGATGCGGCGTCGCGCGCATAACTCGCGAAGAGGCTGCCGTCCGCGGCGTAAACGGCCGCTGCACGGACGTCTTCATCGCGCTGCAGGGCCGCGACATATTCATCCGCGGCAGTGCGATCGTCGAAAGAAAGCGCCGCGGTGAGGGTCTCGGCGAGGATCCGCGCCTCTGCCTGGGCGCCGCTCGCCTGCTGTTGGCGATAGGCCTGCTCGTCGTAGATGACGAGCAGAAAGCCCATGCCCAGCAGCAAGGCCGCAAGCACGGTGGCGACGATGGGAGTGAAGCGCCAAGAGGTCATCGGGGCAGCGCCCCGCTCGCCGGCTGAACCGCCACCGCCAGGCTCAGCAGCTTCGAGCTGATCGCGATGCCGTTGCGTGCCGCCTGGCCGAGGTCGATTTCGAAGCGCACGCGATCCCCGCGGAGCACAAAATTGACGATCCCGTGCTCTCCCGGCGGCGCGGCATCGGTAACCGTGAGCACCGGCTTGCCGCGCACCGCGAGGAGCGCGGCATCGAGCACGGCACCGTCCTCGCTGTCGAGGAAGAGAACCTGGCAGCCATTTTCCTGCTCGATGGTCGTCACCCGCCGCACCGCCAGCGCGTGGCCGCCCTCCACGCGCTGACCGGCAATGCCATTAGCGACGAGATCGGCAAAGCTGCTGTCGCCAACAATACAGATGTCGAAGGGAGCGGTCGGCGTGGCAAACATGTCGTTCGGCCAGTCGACGAAGGGCACGAATTTGTAGAGGTAGGTTGCCTTCACCGCGTATTCGAGCGAGCGGTCTTGCGCCACGGCGACGCCGGCGCCCCACCCGAGCGCCAGCATCACCGCCGTGCCCGGCACGAGCAAAACCCGGAAAATGATGGCAAGCGGGGGCAATGCCGAACCTTAGAACTTTACGCGGGCATCGACCAGGAAACTGCGCGGTATCGCCGTCGCGGCACCGGCGACGAATTCCTGGTGGTGGGCGTGGAGAAAGTTGAAACCAGACAGGGAGAGCTCGAGCTGGGGCGTCACCTTCCAGGCGACACGCATGTCGAGCTCGGCGTAATCGGCCAGCGGCGGGGTGTGAAGGCGCCCGACATAGCGCAGGAACGCGTCCCAGGTCACGACCGGGCCGATATTCATCGAGGAGCGCAGCGAGGCCTGGTGATTGGGATCGTTGGCGATGAAGGCGAGGCCGCCGAGTTGGCTGCTGCCCGGCTTGAAGCGGAGATGCTCGTGCTGGATGTTGAAGCCCGGGCCGAGCGACCACCAATCGGTGATCCGCCAGTTAGCCCAAAACCCCAGGCCATAAACGAGGCCGCTCGCCTGATTGCCCCAACGCAGCGGCAAGACGGTGCCGGGCGTGATCTCGATGCTGCGCAGATCGTCATAGACGTTGTAGAAGCCCGACAGCGAGAACGACAATTGCGACGTGACCTGGACGCGCGTGCCGATCTCGTAGGCGGTCAGCGTTTCGGGCTGGAAATTGAATGACTTGTCGAGGATCGGCGTCGTGCCGATCTTCTCGATGATATCGCGGTCGACCGGCGTGTCGGCGCGGACGGCGCGCGACACAGCCGACCAGAGCAGCACCTGCTCGATGGGCTTCCAGGAAATGCGCAGGCTCGGCAACGGCTCGATGCCGGTGTAAGGCTCGCTCTCGATCTTGAGGCCGGGAATGATCTTCACTGTCGGCGTGACCGAGATCGTGTCCTGGACGAAGACATCGGCGAGGTCGAGGACGCGCTGCGCCGGCTCGAACACCAAGCTCGGCGTGTTGTGGATTGTGTAGGAGA
>Ga0134128_10008269_pt1 | contig 12531 bp, 11 predicted proteins | sample KB31754_FD_96462 | JGI IMG/M metagenome (GOLD analysis project Ga0134128, IMG submission 96462) | Terrestrial soil microbial communities with excess Nitrogen fertilizer from Kellogg Biological Station, Michigan, USA - KB3-175-4 | ecosystem: Environmental > Terrestrial > Soil > Unclassified ...
CGCGTGATGGTCGGGCGCATGCTCGCGGCTCGCGTAGAACTCGGCGCGCGCGAACAGATCCTCGAGCCGCATCAGCGTGCGGATCCTTTCGTTCAGCGGGTGCTCGTAGCGAATCACGGGCGAATGTCGTCGCGTCAGGGCTTCATTCTGCCCGAACGCGATGCTCGTTCGCGACAACTTCGAATCAGCGCGCGTCGCGCACGCGTGCCGCGAGCTCGCGGTAGCGCCGATCGAGCCGCACGACCTGCGGCTCCAGCGCGCTTCGCAGGCCCGCGTTGTCGATCACGTCGTCGGCTTGCGCGAGCCGCTCGGCACGCGGCAGCTGCGTCGCCATGATCCTGCGGATCTCGTCGGCCGAAAGGCCGCTTCGCAGCTGCACCCGGCGAATCTGCTCCTGCTCGGGACAGTCGACGACGAGCACGCGCGCGACGCGCTTGCGCAAGCCCCCGCGCTCGAGCAGCAGCGGCACGACGAGCATGCCGTACGGACCGCGAAAGTCGCCGATCGCATCCTCGAGGCGCGCCGCGATCAACGGATGCAGCAGATGCTCGAGGTCGCGCCGGAACGTCGCGTCGTCGAACACACGGCGCCGCAGTGCCGCTCGATCGAGCTCGCCATCGTCGCGCAGGAACTCGCGGCCGAGCGATTCGACGACCGCGTGGTGGCCCGCCTGCCCGCGCTTGCTGATCGCGTGCGCGATCTCGTCCGCGTCGAGGACGTCGACGCCGCGCGCCGCGAACGCCGCCGCCACCTCCGATTTGCCGCTGCCGATGCCGCCGGTGAGTCCGACGAGATAAGGCGTCACCGCCATGACGGCTACAGATACCAGCCCTTGACGATCGTCGGCCCGAAGAAGAGCGCGATGCCGCCCGCGATCGCGAGATACGGGCCGAATGCGAGCGGGACGTTGTGGTCGCGCCCCTTGAACACCATCAGCGTGATGCCGATGAATGCGCCGACGACCGACGACAGCAGCACGATCAGCGGCAGCATCTGCCATCCGAGCCACGCCCCGAGCGCGCCGAGCAGCTTGAAATCGCCGTAGCCCATTCCTTCCTTGCCGCGAATCAGGCGAAAAAGCCAATAGACGACCCAAAGCGCGAGGTATCCGGCGATCGCGCCGACGACCGCGTCGTGCAGCGACGCGAACACGCCGAACAGGTTGGCGACGAGCCCGGCCCACAGCAGCGGCAACGTCAGATTGTCGGGCAGAAGCTGCGTATCGAAGTCGATGAACGTCAGCGCGACGAGCGTCCACAGCAGCACGCAGGCCGAGACCCCCTTCCACGTGAGTCCGAAGCGCCAGATCGCATAGGCGGCGAGCAGTCCGCCGAGCGCCTCGACGAGCGGATAGCGGATGGAGATCGGCTTCCGACAGGCCGAGCAGGCGCCGCGCAGCGCGAGCCACGACACGATCGGAATGTTCTCGAGCGCGCCGATCGTGTGGCCGCACTCGGGGCAGGCCGAGCGCGGCACCGCGAGGTTATAGCGCGGCGGGTTCTCGTCGGGGACGGCCTCGCCGCGCAACTCGGCGCACTGCACGCGCCATTCGCGCTCCATCATCTTCGGCAGACGATGGACGACGACGTTCAGGAAGCTGCCGACGCAAAGCCCGACGACCAGCGCGATCGCCGCCGCGACAACCGGGTCGGCCGTCAAATCACGGCGCCCAGCTTGAAGATCGGCAGGTACATCGCGACGACGAGACCGCCGATGATGATGCCGAGGAACACGATGATGATCGGCTCGAGCAGGCTCGACAGCGCCGCCACCGCGTCATCGACCTCGCGCTCGTAGAAATCGGCGACCTTGCCGAGCATGTTGTCGAGCGAGCCCGATTCCTCGCCGATTTGCGTCATCTGCAGCACCATGACCGGAAACAGGTTCGTTGCCGCCATCGCGTTGGTGAGACTCACGCCGGTGCTGACGTCGGTCTGGATGCGCTTCGTCGCGTTGACGTAGACGAGGTTGCCCGAGGCGCCGCCGACCGCATCGAGCGATTCGACCAGCGGCACGCCGGCGGCGAACATCGTCTGCAGCGTTCGCGTCCAGCGTGCGATCGTCGCCTTCTCGAGGATGCCGCCGATGACCGGAATCTTGAGCTGCAGCCGGTGCACGATGAGCCGTACGGATTCCGAGCGTTTGATCGACATCCGGATCGCGACGAACGCGCCGACGATCATGATCAGCATCGCCCACCAGTACTTGACGAAGAAGTCGGAGACCGCGATCACCTGCAGCGTGAGCCACGGCAGGTTGGCGCCGAAGGCGGCGAACACCTGCTTGAACGCCGGGATCACGAAAATCATGATGACCCACACGACGACGATCGCGACGACGATGACCGAGATCGGATAGAAGAGCGCCGACTTGATCTTGCCCTTGATCGCGAGGATCTTTTCCTGGTAGGACGCGAGCCGGTCGAGGATCGCATCGAGCATCCCGGCCGTTTCGCCCGCCTGCACCAGGTTGCAGTAGAGCGGGTTGAAGTGTTTCGGGTGCGAGCGGAACGCCTGCGACAGGCTCGAGCCCGTCTCGACCTGGTTCTTCAGGTCGAGCATGAGCCGCGAGAAGCGTGCGTTGCTGTGACCGCGCGCGATGATGTCGAACGACTGGAGCAGCGGCACCCCGGCGCGCAGCATCGTCGCGAGCTGCCGGGTGAAGAACGTCATGTCCTTGTCGTTGATCGAGCGGCCGCCGCGATAGCTCTGCCGCTTGATCTTCAGTACCCGGATGCCCTGCCGGCGCAGGTTGGTCGTCGCGACCGTCTCGGACACCGCGCGCAATTCGCCGCGCAGCGGCTTGTTGTTGCGGTCGACGCCTTCCCAGACGAACGTCTGTTCCTTGACCTTGACGTCCCTGCGGGCGACTGCTGCGGTGGCCATGGCGGTTCCTTCTACGCGTGCTCGCGATTACTCGTTGGTGACGGCTTCGATTTCCTCGAGCGAGGTGATGCCGCTTTTCACCTTCAAAAGGCCCGACTGGCGCAGGTTCCTCACGCCTTCGCGCTGCGCCTGCTCCGCGATGTCGATCGAGTTGCCGTTGCGCATGATCAGCTGCCGCATGTCGTCGCTGATCGGCATCACCTCGTAGATGCCGATCCGTCCCTTGTAGCCGGTGCCCTTGCAGTGGTCGCAGCCGATGGGTCCGTACGGCTGCCAGCTGCCGTCGAGATCCTCCTCGAGGAAGCCGGCGCGAAGCAGCGCCTCGGGCGGGATGTCCTCCGGTCGCCGGCAGTGCGTGCAGAGCTTCCGCGCGAGGCGCTGCGCCGTGATGATGTTGACCGACGAGGCGATGTTGAACGGCGCCACGCCCATGTTCATCATGCGCACGAGCGTCGACGGCGCGTCGTTCGTGTGCAGCGTCGACAGCACGAGGTGGCCCGTTTGCGCGGCCTTGATCGCGATCTCGGCCGTTTCGAGGTCGCGGATTTCGCCGACCATGATCACGTCGGGATCCTGGCGGAGGAACGCCCGCAACGCCAGCGCGAACGTGAGGCCCGCCTTTTCGTTGACGTTCACCTGGTTGACGCCGGGCAGCATGATTTCGGCCGGGTCCTCGGCCGTCGCGATGTTGACGCCGGGCTGGTTCAGGATCGACAGGCAGGTGTAGAGCGACACCGTCTTGCCGCTGCCGGTCGGACCGGTGACGAGGATCATCCCGTACGGACGTCCGACGGCGAACAGCAGCTTCTGCTGCTGGTCGGGCTCGTAGCCCAGCGCTTCGACGCCGAGCTTGACCCCCGATGAATCGAGGATCCGCATCACGATCTTCTCGCCGAAGAGCGTGGGCAGCGTCGAGACGCGGAAGTCGATCGTCTTGTTCTTCGTCAGCACGAGCTTCATGCGCCCGTCCTGCGGCACGCGCTTCTCGGCGATGTCGAGCTTGCTGATCACCTTGATCCGCGACGCGACCTTGTCCTTGATCGCGAGCGGCGGCTGCGCAACCTCGATCAGCACGCCGTCGAGGCGATAGCGGATCCGGTAGTACTTTTCGTACGGCTCGAAGTGGATGTCGGAGGCGCCGGCGGTGATCGCGTCGATCAGAACCTTCTGGATGTAGCGGACGACCGGCGCGTCCTCGACCTCGCTGTCCTCCTCGGCCGACGACGACGCGCCCGGAACGCCACCTTCCTCGAGCGTGATCTCGATATCCTCGAGCGCCGCCATTTCCTTGAGCGACGCGCCCATCGATTCGACGATCTTCCCGATCGCCTGCGCGAGCTTGTCGTCCTCGACGACGACGGGCTCGACGACGAGGTTCGTCTTGAACCGGACTTCGTCGAGCGCCTGGAGATTGGCCGGGTCGGACGTTGCGACGTAGAGGCGGTTGCCGCGCTTGTGCAACGGCAGAACCCGACGCGTCTGGGCAATGCGGGTATCGAAGTACTCGCGGTTCAGCTGGTCGACGTCGAAGCCGGTCAGGTCGAACAGCGGCACGCCGAACGCCCGCGACGCGAACACGGCCAGCTGGTGCGCCGACAGCCGCTTGCCCGACAGCACCTGCTCGACGAACGACACGCCCGACGACTGCGACTGCACCTGCAGCGCTTCGGCCTCGGATTCGGACATGACGCCGTGCTGCGCCAGTGCACGGGCAAGGCCGCTGATGTTTCGGGTGGCAGCGTGGGTCGCCATCGTCAGTGATCTGGGTGTCGTATTTTTGCCACGAATGCCGGTGCTCGGCGCGGGCAAACGTTGCGAACGGTGATTGGAACGTCAGCGAAAGCAAGGGTCATGCCGTCTGTCGGCCTGATCACGCCTGCCGTCTCCCGTTACGCGCAGGCGTATCCGCCGTCGGACGCGCCGGCGCGCTTATTCCATTCGCATAAAAATGAGCGTCTCGATCATGCCCGCTCGGGCTGGGTTTGTAAAGGCGCGCTGCCTCGGCCAATGGGCGGAAGCAGGCGCACGACGCGCACCGCCCGGTCCTGGGTCTGCAGGATCTCGACGGCTTGGTCGTCGACCTTGAAGGTGGCCCCGGCATCCGGGATGTCGCCCAGGTGCTCGACGATCAGGCCGTTCAGCGTCTTCGGGCCGTCCAGCGGAAAGCGGGTGCCGAGCCGGCGGTTCAGCGTACGCAACGGCGCCATCCCGTCGACGACGACGCTGCCGTCCGCCTCGCGGCGGAAGCTTTCGGCGCCGCCCGGCGCCTGCGTCGTGAACTCGCCGATGATCTCCTCGATGATGTCCTCGATCGTGACGAGGCCCTGCAACTCGCCGTACTCGTCGACGACGAGCCCGAGCCGCTGGCGGTCGGCCTGGAACTGTTGCAACTGCGTCAAGAGCGGCGTGCCGAGCGGCACGAAATAGGGCGGCCGCAGAACTGCGCGGATGCGCTCGGCATCGAGCTCGCCGCCGCCCTGCATCGCGTGGAGAATGCTCTTGACCGCAAGCACGCCGACGATGTTGTCGAGCGAACCTTCGCAGACCGGAAGACGCGTGTGGTACGACGTGACGAGCTGCTGACGCAGCGTCGCGGGTTTCTCCGAGAGGTCGAGCGCGTGGATCTGGCTGCGCGGCGTCATCACGTCGTCGACGCTGATCGCCTCGAGATCCATCAGGTTCGCGAGCATCGTCTTGTGCTTGCCACGGAAGTACTGCGCGCCCTCGAGCACGAGCGAGCGCAACTCCTCCTGCGACAGATTCGTGCTCGGCTGCGCCGTCGGGCGGAAGCGGAAGAGCTTGAGCAATCCCTGCACGAACAAGTTCACGAACCAGACGACGGGCTGCGTGAACCGCAGCAGCGGCGTCAGGACGAAGCTCACGAGCGGCGCGAGCCGGTCGGCGTACGCGGCGCCGACGACCTTCGGCGTGATCTCCGAAAAAACGAGGATCAGGAACGTCACGACGACCGTGCTCAGCGCGAGCGCCGCCTCGCCCTGGCCCAACAGGCGGACGGTGATGATGCTCGCGATCGTCGCCGCGGCGGCGTTCAGCAGCGCGTTGCCGAGCAGGACGACCCCGAGCAGTTTGTCCGTGCGAGCGAGCAGCGCAAGCGCGAGTCGCGCACCGCGCGCGCCGCGCTGCGCCTGGTGCTTCAAGCGATAACGGTTCGCCGCCATCATCGCCGTCTCGGCGATGGAGAAAAATCCGGAAGCCACCAGCAGCACGATCAGCGCGAGCGCGAGCGTGCCAAGGGAGAAGTCGTCCAAGGAAAATAAATGGGGTCAGAGACGACTTATTGGAACGGCTGCGTGCCTTGCGAGAAATCCGACCAATAAGTCGTCTCCGACCCCAGCACGACCTCGCGCACGAACTTGCTGCCGAGGTAGCCGAGCACGAGCAGCAGCGTGCCGGCGAGAATCCATTTTAGCGCCGTGCGTCCGCGCCAGCCATAACGCCAACGGCCGAAGAGCAGCACCGCGAACGCGACCCAGCCGGCGACCGTGAACACGATCTTGTTCGTGAACGTCGCCGGCGTGCCGAAGAGCTCTTCGGAGAACAGCATTCCACTTGCGAGCGTGAGCGTCAGCAGCACGAAGCCGACCGTGAGCAGGCGAAACATGTAGCGCTCGAGCGTGAGCAGCGGCGGTGTCGCGCTCGCGGCCGCGCCCGGGTGGCCGCTGTGCAGGCGCTTCTCGAGACCCGTCATCACGAGCGCCTGCAGCGCGACAACAACGAACAGCGCATACGCGACGAGCGCGACGCCGATGTGCACGCCGGCCCACGGATCGCCGGCGAACGCGACGCGGTGTGGCGACGCGGCAAGCGGCGGCAGCAGCGCACACACCGCCGCGACGGGCAGCACGACGGCCGCCACGCCCGGCAGCGTGCGCAGCACGCCGGTCAGCCACGCGGCGAGCACGGCGAGGCCGGCGACGAGCGACAGCGCGTTGACGAACGAAAGGTCGAGTCCGCCGGGACCGACGATCGCGCGCGAGATCGCGATCGCGTGCAGGATCAGCGCGAGCGCGAGCAGTGCCTGGGCGACGCCCGCCGGCGCGCGCACTGCGGCGCGCGGCCAGCGCAACCATGCCGTGGTGGCGTAGATCGCCGCGACGAGCACGTGCAGTAGAATGATCACCCGCGAAAGTTTACCTGACGGCGTTCGCGCTCATGCGCGCGGCGCCGGCCCCTTTTTCATGCTCGAAACATTGACCGAACGCCTGTCGCGCGTCGTCAAGACGCTGCGCGGCGAAGCACGGCTCACCGACGAGAACATCCAGGACGCGCTGCGCGAAGTGCGGCTTGCGCTGCTCGAAGCCGACGTCGCGCTGCCCGTCGTGCGCACGTTCGTGAACGACCTGCGCGAGAAGGCGATCGGACAGGAAGTCGTCGGCTCGCTGACGCCGGGGCAGGCGCTGATCGGCGTCGTCGCGCGGGAGCTGACCGCGTTGATGGGCGGGACCGCGCAACCGTTGCAACTCGCCGCGAAGCCACCTGCGGTGATCCTGCTCGCCGGTCTGCAGGGCGCGGGCAAGACCACGACGGCGGCGAAGCTCGCGCGGCTCATCGCGCGCGAGAAGAAGAAGGTCCTGCTCGTGTCGGCCGACGTCTACCGGCCGGCCGCGATCGAGCAATTGAAGACGCTCGCCGCGCAGGTCGGCGTCGATTTCTTCCCGTCGTCGACGACGGAGGCGCCGATCGCGATCGCGAACGCCGCGCTCGCATGGGCGCGCAGCCATTACCACGACGTGCTGATCGTCGACACGGCGGGACGCCTGTCGATCGACGAGGCGATGATGCGCGAGATCGCCGAGCTGCACAAAGCGGTGCAGCCGATCGAGACCTTGTTCGTCGTCGACGCGATGCAGGGCCAGGATGCCGTCAACACCGCGCGCGCATTTCACGACACGCTGCCGCTCACCGGCGTGATCCTGACGAAGCTCGACGGCGATGCGCGCGGCGGCGCCGCGCTGTCGGTGCGGCAGATCACCGGCGCGCCGATCAAGTTTGCCGGCGTCTCCGAAAAGATCGACGGCCTCGAGATGTTCCATCCCGAGCGGATGGCGTCGCGGATCCTCGGGATGGGCGACGTGCTGACGCTGATCGAGGACGCGCATCGCAACGTCGACGTCGAGGAGGCGAAGAAGCTCGCGAAGAAAGTCAAGTCGGGCAAGGGCTTCGACCTGGACGACTTCAAGTCGCAGATCGCGCAGATGCGCAAGATGGGCGGCCTGGCGGCGCTCGTCGACAAGCTGCCTGCCGAGATCGCCCGCGCCGCGCAGGGCGCGACGATCGACGAGCGGCGCATCGCGCGCATCGAAGGCATCATCAACTCGATGACGCATCAGGAGCGCGTGAAGCCCGAGCTTCTGAAGGCGTCGCGCAAGCGCCGCGTCGCGGCGGGCGCGGGCGTCACCGTCCAGGAGGTGAATCAGCTCCTCGCGCAGTTCGAGCAGACGCAGAAGATGATGAAGATGGTGGCGAAGGGCCCGCAGAAGATGATGCGTGGCCTGCGCAGCATGATGGGGCGTTGACGCCGCTTCGCCGGCCGGTCCCGGCATCATTGCCCCATGGCGTGGTTTCGCGGTAGAATCATCGACTTTTCCCTTGCGGCCCGGGGCCTTGCAGCGCCCGTCCGGCCGAGATCGGACGAACCAACATGGTGGTGATCAGACTGGCCCGGGGCGGCGCCAAGAAGCGGCCGTTCTACAACGTGGTCGTGACCGATTCGCGCAACCGGCGCGACGGGCGTTTCATCGAGCGCGTCGGTTTCTACAACCCGGTGGCCGCCGGGCACGAGGAAGGCTTGCGCATCGCGCAGGATCGTGTCGCGTACTGGCGGCAGAACGGCGCGAAGCTTTCGGACACCGTGCGGATGCTCGTGACGCGCGCCGCCAAGGCCGGCGTCCCCGCGGCACCGGCCGAGGCAGCGCCGCCGCCGCAGGCCGCCTGAGCGTCGCCGACGACACGCGCATCATCGTGATGGGGCGCGTCGGCGCACCGCACGGCGTGCGCGGCGCGTTCAGGGTGCGGCCCGAATCGGCGGATCCGGCGACCCTCGCCGCATACGGCGAATGGCTGATCCGTCGCCGCGGCGGCGACTGGACGGCGCATCGGGTCGACGACGTGCGCGAGCAGCGCGATTTCCTCGTCGCGCAGCTCGCCGGAATCGCAACGCGCGAGGCGGCGAGTGCGCTGCGCGGCGCCGAAGTCGGCGTGCCGCGCGAGTCGCTGCCGCCGCTCGAGGAAGGCGAGTACTACCAGGCCGACCTCGTCGGCATGACGGTCGTGAATCGGGAGGGCATCGTGCTCGGAACGCTGCGCGAATTCGTCGAGAGCGGCGCACATCCGATTGCGCGCGTCGCGACTGACGACGGCCGCGAGTGCCTGATTCCGTGGGTCGCGAGCTACATCGACCACGTCGACGCGAATGCAGGCCGCATCGCCGTCGACTGGCCCGCAAACGTGTGATCCAGCATGCGCATCGACGTCGTGACGCTGTTCCCCGAAATGGTGACCCACGCGAGCGCGTACGGCGTGACGGGGCGTGCGCGCGAGCGCGGGCTCTGGCAGCTCGGCGTCTGGAATCCGCGCGATTTCGCGACGGACGCCTACCGCACGATCGACGATCGTCCGTACGGTGGCGGTCCCGGGATGGTGATGATGGCCGCTCCGCTCGCGCAGGCGATCGCCGCGGCGCGAAACGCCCAGCGCGAGGCGGGCGTTGCGAGCGGCACGACGCTGTACCTGTCGCCCGCCGGTACGCCCCTGACGCACGAGCGGGTGATGGACTTCGCGGGCAGCCGCGATGCGGCGCTGACGCTCGTCGCGGGACGCTACGAAGGCATCGACCAGCGCCTGATCGACCGCGAGATCGACTTCGAAGTATCGGTCGGTGATTTCGTCGTGTCGGGGGGCGAGTTGCCGGCGCTGCTTCTGATCGACGCGATCGTGCGCCAGTTGCCCGGCGCGCTGAACGATGCCGAATCGGCGCAGCAGGATTCGTTCGCCGACGGTCTGCTCGACTGTCCGCACTACACGCGCCCCGAGCATTACGACGGCGAGCGGGTGCCGGCGGTGCTGCTGTCGGGCGACCACGCGGCGATCAGGCGCTGGCGGCGCAAGCAGTCGCTCGGTCGCACGTGGAAGCGGCGTCCCGATCTTTTCGCGCGACGCGCGCTTTCGAAGGAAGAGCAGGCATTGCTATCGGAGTACGCTGTCGAGGCTGCGGAACGAACCAGCGCATTGAACGACAATTGACCCGCGCATCAGGGGGCGCCCTGCGCTGCGCGTCCGGCGGCCTTGATCGGCCGAATACGAAAGGAAGCACGCCATGAACATCATCGAAACGCTCGAGCGCGAGGAAATCGCCCGGCTCGGCAAGACGATCCCCGATTTCGCGCCGGGCGACACCGTCGTCGTCAACGTCAACGTCGTCGAAGGCGAGCGGCGCCGCGTGCAGGCGTACGAGGGCGTCGTGATCGCGAAGCGCAACCGCGGCCTCAATTCGGCGTTCACCGTCCGCAAGATCTCGAGTGGCGAAGGCGTCGAGCGGACGTTCCAGACGTACTCGCCGCTGATCGCGTCGATCGAGGTGAAGCGCAAGGGCGACGTGCGCCGCGCGAAACTTTACTATTTGCGCGGCCGTTCAGGAAAATCGGCGCGAATCCGCGAAAAGCTCGCGGCTCGCGAGTCGGCGAAACCCGAGCAGGCGTCCTGACGCGGGGCGCGGCAGCGGGCGTTCCCGGCCCGTTTTGGGCACCAGGCGAAGCGGTCCTTGCGGACCGCTTTTCTTTTACGTCTTCGGAGGCCCGAGACGCGGCGGGGAGTCTCCCTGGATGGCCCGGAACTTGCACCCCGGGTTCCCGGAAATGTTTCCGGGTCGCTCACCGTTGCGTCCAGGCCGCTTTTGCCTGACTATTCCGATGTCATATCATTGGCGCCACGCGCCGGCGCAACGATGAAGGCGACGCTGTACGACGCGCTGGGCATCCTCCCCACGTCGAGCGACGAGGAAGTACGCGCGGCGCTGCGCGGGCTCATCCGCAAATATTACGCGAAGACACGCGACGGCCAGGGCAACGTCGAGGAAGCACTCCGCTTCATCAATCATGCCAGTCGCATACTGAGCGACACCGAGCGGCGCGAGCGCTACGACGAGGAGCTGTCGCGCTCGTCTGACGAGACCGGCGATCCGGCCCGCCCGGCGCAAAAAAAGCGTGTCTTCGAAGACGATGCCAGCGAGACCGGTGCACCCACCGGTCCTGCCGACGAGGCGATCGAGGATCCGCTCGATTCGGAGCTGCCCGCCGACCGAAGCGACGTCGCGCCGACGCACCACCCGGGCCTCACCGAGCGCGTCGCCTCCTTTGGTCGTTCGCGCGCGCTGACGTATGGGCTGTGCGCGGTCTTCGGCGTGTTCATCGCGACGGCAATCGTGTTCGTCACGCCGCCCAATTTCGTCGTCGTCGCGCGGTCGGTGCTGGGCGCACTTATCGTTACGTCGCTGCTGCTCGCCGCCGTCTACGCGATCGTCCACGGCATCGCGCTCGTGCGAATGCGCCAGGTGCGCACGCGCTCGGCGCTCGTCCCGCAGACCGATCTCGCGATCCTCAACTGGCGCCGCGAGCGCAGCGTGTTCCTCGGCACCGATCAGCCGCAGGAAGACGCGTCGTGGATATTCCGCCTGCGGATGGCCGAGCTCGAGCGCGCGAAATCGGGCCGCACGAGCGAACCGCGTCCGTGGCATCGTCTGGCCGCGCGGATGTTCGATTACGCGATCTGGGGTCTGCTCCTCGCGCTGCTGCTGTCGCAACTGCGCTCGCTCGGCTTCGTGCCGGAAGCGACGGCGCACTGGCTTGCGCATCCGCTGATCGCGCCGATCCTCATCACCGGATCGTTCGTGCCGATCGAGGCGCTTCTGATGACGTCGGTCGGCACGACGCCGGGCAAATGGCTGTTCGGCGTCTATCTGCAGTTCTCGATTTCCGATGCCTATGCACGACGCGATACCCGCACCCAGCTGCTGCGCGGTTTCGCGCGCGCGCTTCGCGTCTGGTGCCAGGGACTGGGCTGCGGCTTTCCGCTGCTCGCGCCGATCCTCGTCGCGATCGCGCACGAGCGGCTCCTCGAGCACCAGGAAACCGACTGGGACTTTGCCGCGGATTGCCTTGTCACGCAGGGACCGGCAGGGGTCGTCAACACGATCACCGGCGTCTGCGGGCTCGCGTCGATGGTGTGGCTCTACGGCGTCGCATGGGAGCAGCCGATGGCGGATGCGGCGATGTACGCACGCACATCGGTCGCCGCCGCGATGCCGACGCGCAAGGGTCTCGAGGGCCAGCTCACGCACGCAAGTGGTCGGGTCGAGCGCTTCATCCCCGCGCTGTCGCTCGGGAATGTTTCCGATGCGCTGCACCTGCCGTGGTCGGCTGGCAAGACGAGCAAGTCGGTGACCGTGCCCGCAGCGCAGCCAGGCGACGGGTCGAGCGAAACCGAATTCACGTCGATGATGGCGGCACGACGCGCGCGGATCGATCTGCTGAAATCGGAAGGTCCGCGCACGTTGCGCGCGGGCAACGTGCACCGCGCGCTCGAGCTATGCCGCTCGTGGGTCGATCTCGACCTCGGGAACGCCGAAGCG
>Ga0134128_10008271_pt1 | contig 12530 bp, 11 predicted proteins | sample KB31754_FD_96462 | JGI IMG/M metagenome (GOLD analysis project Ga0134128, IMG submission 96462) | Terrestrial soil microbial communities with excess Nitrogen fertilizer from Kellogg Biological Station, Michigan, USA - KB3-175-4 | ecosystem: Environmental > Terrestrial > Soil > Unclassified ...
CCGGCTTCGGCGAGCTTGGTGCGCACTGCTTCGGCTTCTGGGCGCGCCAGGTCCGTCATGATGGCCAGCGAAGGCTCATGCTCAAGGCAGACGGTGGGCCTGCTAGTTCATGCCGAGCCGGAAGACTCGCCCCTTGGGCCGTCCAGCGAGTGCCAGAGCGCATAGATCACACGATATCCGGCCTATCTCTCACTCATGCGGGCCTTGCTGATCACCCAGCGTGAGCCGGCCATACTGCTGCCATGAGCGAGCGGAACGTGCTCGGCGGCGAGCTCGAGTCGTGCGGCGATGATCCGGTGACCGGTTTTTACCGGGATGGCTGCTGTAACACCGGCCCTGAGGACCTGGGCAGCCATACGATCTGCGCCGTAGTGACGGCCGAGTTCCTCGCGCACCAGCGCAGCATCGGCAATGACCTGATCACTCCCATGCCGCTCTACCAGTTCCCTGGCCTGGTGCCCGGCGACCGCTGGTGCGTCACGGCGGCGAACTGGCTGCGCGCCCATCGCGATGGCGCGGCGGCCTACGTCGTGCTGGCCTCGACCCACGAACGAGCACTCGAAATCGTCCCGCTAGAAGCCTTGCGCGAGCACGCGATCGACGTGCCAGCAAGCCCAGGCTCACTAGAAGAATGACGGGAAGCGGCCTGATCGCCTAGCCCCGGCATAGGCGATCAGGCCGCTTGCCTGATTAGAGCGCACTGATTAGAGCGCACTGATTAGAGCGCACCTTTATCGATAAAGCCGCCCCCAAACCCGGTCTCGCTCAGGAGGTCGAGAAGCCTGGAATTCCGGTTCCTGCGTGCACCGCATCGACGTGCAGCGTCACGTTGTGCGGGCAGACGCTCGCCGAGAACTCCGTCAGATTGGCGTGGAAGGTGCCGGGCGCGAACACCTTCAGGACGTTGCCCTTGACCGGGTGGGCGCAGACGATGCCCGGATCGGTGACGGTCAGGACGAAGTGCGCGGTCCCGCCGCGCGCGATCACGACGGTCGACCTGGCTCCGCTGTGCCCGGCGGGCAGGCCAACCTGGTGGCCGTTCGCGTTCAGCAAGGAGACGCCGGGGTAGCCGAACAGCGAGCACGCGCTGTGTCCGACGTTGCTGAGCTCTACCTCGAAGAAGGCGTGACCCGCCGCCGCGTCACCGGGCTGTCCGGTCCACAGGGTCAGGTGCGACGGGGAACACTGTGCTGCACTCGGGGCGGATGGCGCGGCCAGCGCACCGGTGGCGGCTAGGGTGCCGGTCGTGGCCAGCATCGCGGCCACCCCCAGGCCAACGGTGAGGCTAGCGGCGCGTCGGGTGAACTTCATGGTCTTTCTCCCCTGGTCTAAGCAGCTTGAGCTGGTGCGCCGGGATCGACGCACTTTGCTTGAGTCTCGTACCTTGTGACGCCACACCGGGCCGAACGGTTGTGGACGATCACCCCGGTTCGGGATATACCTGAGATGATCAACAACCGGTGTGATCGACGAGTAATGGCATGGCGGTGGCTGACATGACACAACGGTTGCGTCCGTACCTGATTGGGGCGGTACTGATCATTGCGGGAGTGATAGTGGGGTTCTCCCTGCCGTCGAACTCCGTTTCCCCGAAGAGCGAGATTGGCGTCGTTAAGGTCGTGGGCGGGAGCATGGGCGGCGAGGACGCGAACTTTACGTTTAAGCAAACGGGGGTCAAGGGCAAGCCGGTCCGTTATTTCATTGCCGACCCGACCCCCTGGCAGGCCAAGTCGGGCGGCCACTGGAACCATCACGGCCAGCCCCCCTGCCTGAAGCCCGGCGCCACGGTCACGATCGGTGTCGTCAACGTGAAGCCGGTCGGCGCCGCGCAGGGCAAGGCGATGGTCGTCTGGGTCGAGTGCTACAAGTAACGGCTACACCGTCCCCCCTGTCAGCTTGCTAGCTCTCCGTCGGCTCACCTTCTGTATAGATACCTTTGACAGGTGAAACGCATTGGCGCAGGTTTCTTCGCAGGCGCGATCACCAGCCTCGCCCTTCTCGCCTTCGGCGCCACCCAGTCCACCGCTGACGCCAGTCAAGTTCAGCCCAAGGCCGGCCACCAGCACGTGGTCGTGATCGGCGTGGGCGGCCTGCGCTGGAGCGACATCTCCGCCACCGCCACTCCCGCGATCTGGCGGCTCTCGCAGGCCGGCTCGGTCGGCTCACTGGCGACGACGACCGTGCACACCACGACCTGCCCGGCCGACGCCTGGCTCACCCTGAACTCCGGTTCCCGCGCCGCCGTCTCACCAGCCAACTCGAGATGCCTGCCGGTCCAGGTGAACGTCGAGCCGGGCTCGGCCGGCTACGACCGGGCACTGATCCCCGGCTGGTCCAAGATCGTGCAGGCGAACAAGTCGACTGGCTACCAGCCTCGCTGGGGGACGCTCGGCGCGGCTGACGCCGCGCCGAGCCTGGATCCCGGCCTGAATCCAGCCCTGCCCCCGTGCTCCATCGCGATCGGCCCCGGCGCGGCCCTCGCGCTGGCCAGCCGCTCCGGCCAGGTCGGCCGCTACCTGCCCGTCCCGCCGGCCGACCCGGCCGACTGGCCCGACTTGCTCTCAAGCTGCCCGCTGACCGTGGTTGATCTCGGCTCGCTGCCACCCAGCCCGGCTCCCCGCTCCGCCGCCGTGGCGGCCGATGATCGCCGGATCGCCGCGATCACCTCCGCCGCACCGGCCGGATCGATCGTCATGGTGGCCGGGATGGGCGACAGCGCCAGCACCCACGGCGGTCCGCACTTGCGGACGATCGTGGTCGACGGCCCCGGCTACCACGCCGGTCAGCTGACCTCGGCCGCCACCAGGCAGCCGGGCGTGGTCACGATCACCGACCTGACCCCCAGCATCTACGGCTGGCTCGATGTCCAGGCCCCGTCCGGGCTGGTCGGCTCGCCGATGACCTCCGTCGGGCGCGGACCGCTGCCTGTCGCCGCCAAGACGATGATCGGCCAGGACACCGCCAACCAGGTCTACCGGTCGGTCGTGGGCTGGTTCTTCCTCGCTCTCGGCGTCTCCGAGGCCGTCGTCTTCGCGATCATCGCGCTCGTGCTGCGGGGGGTTCCGGGGGGTCGCGCCCCCGGGTCAGCACTGCGCGGCCCGGAGGAGCGAACAACGCGCCGCCGGGTGGCCTGGTACACGACGATGGGCGCCTTCGGCGCCGCCGTCCCGGCCGGAACGTTCCTGGCCGGACTCGCGCCCTGGGGACAGTGGCCGCACCCGGCTCTGTGGCTCTACGGGCTGGGCCTGGCCTGGGCCGCGGTCATCGCGCTCGTCGCGGTCACCGGACCCTGGCGCCGGCAATCGTTCGGCCCGCCCGGGTTCGTCTGCGCGGTGACCGCCGCCGTGATCGGCATCGACGTGATCCTGGGTTCGCGGCTCCAGCTCGGCGCCCCGTTCGGCCTCTCGCTGGTCGAAGCCGGCCGCCTCTACGGCGTAGGCAACAACGCCCTGGGCGTCTATGCCGTAGCCGGAATGCTGACCGCCGCCTGGGCCGCCCATTGCTTCCAGGCCCGCAGGACCGCGGTGGCGGCGACAGCCCTGGTCGCTCTCGCCGTCGTGATCGCCTCCGGTTGGCCGGGCTTCGGGGCCAAGGTCGGCGGCACGATCGCGATGGTCCCCGCCTTCCTCGTGCTCCTCGCCGCGGTCGCCGGAATCAAGATCACGGTCAGGCGGGCCGTGCTGATCGCGGTCAGCGGCCTCGCGCTCGTCGCGTTGTTCGCCGTCGCCGACTACTTCATTCCGGCCATCGGCCCGTCGCACCTCAGCGACTTCGTCCGCTCGGTGCTGCACGGCGGCGCCGGCGGCACGCTGCACCGCAAGATCAGCTCGAACCTGCACTCCCTGGTCGAGACCTGGTACACCCCGGCGGTGCCGCTCGTAGCACTCGGGACCGGCCTGATGCTGGCCTGGCCCGCGCGGCTGGGTTGGCACGCACTACGCCTGCGCCGGTTCACCGAGGCGATCAAGGCCGATCCGCTGCTGCGGCCGAGCCTGTTCGCGGTCTGGCTGGCTGTGTTGCTCGGCTGGCTGGTCGACGACTCCGGTGTGAGCCTGGCCGCAGCCGCGCTGCCGGTGGCCTTGCCGCTCGCAATCGTGCTGGTCGTAAGAACGGACAACCCTCATTACAAGCATGAGCCGGGGGTCGAAGGGGGTCGTCCCCCTTCAAGCAACACTGCGGGGGGACAGGCCGACGACCGGCGGGCTAATCTGTGGCCTGACCGGGCAATAGCCAAGTAAACCGAAGTCGTCTAATTCAGGTAGAACCATCTCGCGCGGCGCACACGGGAGGACTTGGTGAAATACCAGCTGTCGAGGGTGATCCTCGGCCCGGGGCTGACGCTGCTGGCAAGGACGACCGTGATCGGCGAGGAGAACGTGCCCGCCACGGGCGCCGCGATCATCGCCTCGAACCACCTGTCCATCCTCGACTCGTTCTACCTGCCGTTCATGCTCGAACGGCCGGTGACGTTCGCCGCCAAGTCCGAGTACTTCACCGGGACGCGCCCCACCGATCGGATCGTGGGTGCTTACCTGCGCGCCACCAAGCAGCTGTCGGTCGACCGGGCGGGTGCCCGGGCGGCCCAGGAGATGCTGGAGGCTGCGCTGGGCCTGCTGAAGGACGGCTCGCTGTTCGGCATCTACCCCGAGGGGACCAGGTCGCCGGACGGCCGCCTGTACCGGGGCCGGACCGGCGTCGGCTGGCTCGCACTGAACTCTGGCGCGCCGGTGATCCCGGTGGCGATGGTCGGAACAGAGAAGCTGCTGCCGCCGGGCGCCAAGATCCCGCATCCCGGCCGGATCGAGATCAGGATCGGCAAGCCGCTGCCGTTCGAGGAGTACAAAGAGGGCCCGCGCGGCGCGAAACAGCGCCGGGAGATTACCGATCGCATAGTCGCGGCCATCGGCGAACTGTCCGGCCAGGAGTACGCCCCGATCTACGCCTCAGTCCGCAAGGAGCAGCTCGCCGCCGAGAAGGCCGAGAAACAAGCCGCCGACACGAGGTCGTCCGGCAGCGCAGCCACGTCCGGCAGTGCAGCCTCGTCCGGCAGTGCAGACAAGGCGACCGGACCCGAGGGGGCCGAGCAAGCGAGCTAGCTAGCTAGTGCTTTCCCCGCCGGTTGTTGCGGCGGGGAAGGTCACCAATGCGGTCGTTCGCCGGGAACTCCTCCGATACCGGATTCCACACGAAGGCCTGCCCGAGATCGGACTGCGGCAGGTCCTCCCACGAGGTCGGCTGCGGCACTGGCGCGGGCATCGGCGCCGGTACCGGCGGCGTAGCCGAGCCACCCCGGCGAGACTGAGCCGAAACCCGCTTGGGCTGTCCCGGCGGCTGGGCTTGGCGCGGCTGGTTTTGGCGCGGCTGCTGCTGGCGCGGTTGGGGAGCCTGGCGCGGCTGGGTCTGGCGTCCCTGCGGCTGGCGTCCCTGCGGCTGGCGTCCCTGCGGCTGGCGTCCAGGAGGCGGCTGCGTTGGGCCCTGGCGCGGCTGCCTGCCCTGCGACGGCTGCGGTGCAGCCTCGCGCGGCTCCCGTGACGGTGGCGGTTGCGTCGGACCCTGGCGCGATTGCCTGCCCTGCGGCAGCTGCGGCGGACCCTGGCGCGGTTGCCTGCCTTGCGGCGGCTGCGGCGGAGCCTGGCGCGGCGCGGCGTCAGCGTCGCGCGGCTGACTGGATCGGGGCGGTGGCGGGGGCGTGGGCTCGAACAGCGACCTCGGCGCCGAGGAACGCTGAGCCGGTGCCGACGAGGAGTCCCAGACCGAGTCCGGCGGCGGCGGGATTGTCGGCGAGGAGGACTCGGCCCCTGCTGTCCTGGCCGAGCCAGAGGCGGAGATCACCGCCCAAGGCAGTTCGGTGGTCGGCCGGCTGGCCGGCTCCCACGGCGGTGTCCCGGAGGTCTCAGTCCGCCGGACAGAGTCGGAGCCGATGCCGGCCACCTGGATCGTATGCGGACTTGACGCGGTCGGCTCACCGGCTGATGACGCGAGGATCGGCCGCTCCTGGCTCGACCGCTCTTTCTGAGCGCTCGGCTGCGGCGAGGGCGTGAACGCGGACCGGCCCGACAGCGGCGTCGACAACGTCGACCGGCCGGTCAGCCCCGGCCTCGGCTGGAATCGAGGCGGTGCGGACGGCCCGGCTGCGCTCGGCGGCTCCGCGGGCCTGGGCTGGAGCGGGGCGAAGAACTCGAGCAGCGGGTCGGGCGGCATGCCGCTGGCAGCAGCCTCACGCTCGCTCCGCTCGGCCGCTTCGGATTCCTCGCGGCGTTCCCGCTGCCTGATCAGCACGCCGTATCCGGTGATCGGCACGAGCAGCACGGCCAGCGTCGCCACCGAGAACATCGCGTCGCCGCCGAGCTGGTGCATGAGGATCGTCATGTTGTTCGGCGTCGGGGGGGTCACCGGCCGGCTCCTCGGCTGCGCCCCGTTCATCGCTGGCCGGGCGTTCGGCGGCTGGTCGGCGAACGCAGGCGCAGCAAAAGCGACAAGCGGCACCGATACCAAGCTAATCGCAGCGGCGGCCTTGGCGAACCGCGGAATACTCAACCGCAACAGTCGTGGCGACAAGAGACGTGGCCTTCCCTGTGAGCATACACATTCTGCCACGTCTGTTCTGATTCGTTGGGGAGTGCTCGCAGAAGGTAGTACGACCTGTTAACTTGCGACTTCGGCGGCGATCCTTACGCGCGCTCCAGGCGGCAGCGAGAGCCTTTCAGCGGCGCTGCCGCTCCTCACCGCGAGCGAGATGAGACCGGCACTGTCGGTGAACGCGATGAGCTCACCGGCCGCCGCCGCGCCGAACGTCAGCATGTAGGGCGCGGAGATTTCGCGCCGGTTGTACCTGATCGTCATCCAGGAGCCGATGGCGATCCCGAGCTCGGCCGCGGCCGCCGACGGGATGGACAGCTGCACGTTGCCGAACCGGTCCACCGACAGCACCTCGCCCTCGGCCTCGCCTTCGAGCATCCGCGCCGTGGGAGCCGAGAGCGTGACCAGATCGGCGATGTCGATCTCAGTTCCGGCCCGCGCGAGCGCGGTCCCCGTGACCAGGTGCGCGGCCACCGGCATGAAGATGTCCCGGCCGTGAAACGTCGGCGAAACCGGCTTGTTCCAAAGCTCGGAGTTGGTCAGCGCGAACGCGGTCGGCGTGCCGCCAAGCGCGTTCACGGCCCATGACAGCAACCCGTTGTCCGGCCCGACAAAGATGGCTTCTGCGGACTGGACCGCGATCGCCCGCCTGGTCGTACCCACGCCGGGATCGACGACCGCCACGTGCACGGCCGGCGGCATGGCCGGAACGGTCTGCGCCAGCACCGCCGCGCCCCGCCGGACATCGCCGGGCGGCACCAGGTGAGTGATGTCGATGATCCTCGCCTGGGGCGCGATTCGCGCCGCCACACCGTGACAAGCCGCGACGAACCCGTCCTCAAGTCCGAAATCGGTGAGGAAAGTCAGGCAGCTAGGCGACGTCACAACCCGTGAGCGTACGTGCTCACCGCGCTGGTGCGCTAGATCGGCCTGTGGCCTACGATGAAACGCAGGGGCGGGCAAGGGGCGGGCAGCGAGGAGGAAGGCCAAAGTCGCGGTGTCGTCGCTGACCGATCTCGAAATGCGCATCCTGGCATTTGAACGGAGCCAGTGGCGATCTCACGGCGCCAAGGAACGCGAGATTCTCGAAGTATTCGAACTGTCGCCGACGAGGTACTACCAGTTGCTCAACGAGCTGATCGACACTCCGGCCGCGGCCCAGTTCGACCCGGTTCTGGTCGCCCGCCTGCGCCGCCGCCGCGACGCCCGCGGTCAGTTCCGCTCAGCCGAATAACGCATCACACTTCCAGCCGAACGGGGGTCCGGCATTGGGATCTGACTCGCTGCCCGGGTTCCGGCCGGTCACGCAAGCCGGCCAGGCCGGCCTGGCTGCTCTGCTCGCCGATCCAGCCCGGGCGCTGATCGCGCTCGACTTCGACGGCACCCTGGCTCCGATCATCGAGGACCCGACCCAATCCAGGCCATTGCCGCAGTCCGCCGCGGCCCTGCGAGCGCTCGCCCCGGTCATCGGCACGCTCGCCGTCATCACCGGCCGCCCGGCCACCGCCGCCGTCGAGTACGGCTCTCTCGACCAGATCCCCGGCATCATCGTGCTCGGCCAGTACGGCCGCCAGCGCTGGCAGGACGGTGAGCTGAACAGCCCGCCGCCACCCCCCGGCCTGTCGGTCGCGCGCGGCCAGCTCCCCGAAGTGCTCGCGGCTGCCCGGGCACCGGCCGGCACCTGGGTCGAGGACAAGGGCGACGCGCTCGCCGTCCACACCCGCCGCACCGCCGACCCGCAAGGCACCCTCGAGCTGCTCAGGGCCCCGCTCCTGCGCCTAGCCGCGCGGACCGGCCTGCGGGCCGACCCAGGCCGCCTGGTCATCGAACTGCGTCCCGAGGGCGCCGACAAGGGCCAGACCCTGCACGACCTCGCAGCAGAAAGCTCCCGCTCAGCGGTCCTGTTCGCCGGGGACGATCTAGGCGACCGCCCAGCCTTCGAAGCCATCAGGCACCTGCAGTCAGCCGGCCAGCCGGCCCTGGCGGTATGCAGCCGCTCAGCCGAGGTCCCCGAACTAGCCGCAGAAGCCGACCTAGCCGTCGACGGCCCGGAAGGCATAGCGACCTTCCTCGCCGCCCTAGCCACCGCAGCCAGCGCAGCCAGCGCTCCGGACGGCTAGCTCTGCCCGTCAAGGGCGGCTAGCTGGCTGGCGAACCAGGCGGAGGGAGGCACGGCGCTGGCGGCTGCCGCTAGGGAACGACACCTCGCAATTCTTTCTTCCTCAGACATCATCAGCGCCTCATCCAGAGCCGTTGCTGTCTCGGCGACGTCGAACGGATTGATCATCAAAGCGTCGGCGCTGAGTTCGGCTGCGGCGCCTGCCTCGCGGGAAAGTACGAGCGCGCAGCTGCGGTCGGACAAGATCGGGCCCTCCTTGGCGACCAGGTTCATGCCATCCCTGATCGGGTTCACGAGCAGCACGTCGGCCAGACGGAAACCGGCCAGCGATCGCGGGTAGTCGTCGTCGGTCTGGAGCAGGACCGGGGTCCAGTCCGGCGACCCGAACTCGTCGTCGATCGCGCCCGCGAGGCGCTGCACCGTGGCGGTGTACTCGCGGTATTCGGGCAGATCATGCCGGGACGGGTAAGCCAGCGAGAGCATCATGACCCTTCCGCGCCAGTGCGGCCTGGTCAGCAGTAGCTCGCGGAAGGCGGCGAGGCCGCGGACGATGTTCTTTGATAGCTCGGTGCGGTCCACTCGCACGATCAGCTTCCGGTCGCCGATCACCTCGGTGAGGCTGGCCATCGCCAGCTCGACATCGGACTGGGAGGCGCGGTCGGTCAGTTCCCCGGCGTCGACGCCGAGCGGGTGAATGCCGATGCCCGTGACGTGTCCCTCGTGGCTGACCTGTTGCCGGCTGTGCTGCCCAGGGGGGACGGTCCCCCCGAACCCCCCGCGATCAACTTCAGCCCCGAGGATCTGCTCGCAGCAGTCCATGAACGCGTCGGCCCAGCGCTGGCACAGGAATCCCGCGTGGTCGGCGCCCAGGATGCCGTCGAGCACCTCAGCCCCGACGGAGTCGGGCAGCAGCCGGTAGTAGTCGACCGGCGCCCACGGGGTGTGCGAGAAGTGCGCGATCCTGGTGCGCGGCGCCAGCTTCCTGAGCATCCTCGGGGCCAGGGTCAGGTGATAGTCCTGGATGACCGCGCGGGACTGGGCCGATCCGGCGTCGGCGGCCAGGGCCTGGGCGAACGCCTGGTTGTACTGCCGGTAGGCGTCCCAGTCTCGTTCGAAGGCAAATCCGAACTGGGGGCGGTTCGGCGTGTCGTAGAGCATGTGGTGGATGAACCACAGCACCGAGTTGGCCACGGTGTTGTAGGCCCGGCTGAACGTGGCGGGCGCGATGTCGAGCATCTGCACCGCCGACCCGCCCGCGTGCCCATCGAGGTCGAACAGGCCGCCAGGGGATTCGCGCGCGGCCGCCCGGTCGGCCTCGCTGAGCGCTGCGCAGACCCACAGCATGTCTTCGCTGCTGGCGACCGACGATAGCCCGGAGACGACTCCGCCGCCGCCGCGCTTGGCCGTGAGCTGGCCGTCTTCGTCGCGGCTGAAGGAGACCGGTCCCCGGTTAGACGCCACTAGGATCCGGCGTCGCTGCGACCCCTCGACCGGCATGCTGCCCCTCTCTCCGGCACTGCGATGGCGTTCGCCCGCTGGCGCCCGCTCCCCGAGTGAGGTTAACGCCGGGGGTGTCGGCGCCTGGGGACCGACCCGCGCGCCGCTGGCCACCCGGGACCTGCGTGATACTTTGTTTGTGACTGGCACCTCGGGCGAATGCCCGTTAGCCGGTCATACAACTTCATATTGCTCATCCAGAGGGGTGGAGGGAACGGCCCTGTGAAGCCCCGGCAACCATCACGTCGAATCTGAATTTGACCCATCGGGTCAGCCAGGCCCTGACGTGACTGGTGCCAACTCCGGCCTGCTGCCAACCGGTAGCAGGACAGATGAGGAGAGGCCTCACTTGTCATGACATCGGTAATCCCGTATCCACGCACGCCCGTGTCAGCCAGCACCGCCGTTAGCCCGCCGTCGTTCGGTCACGCTCGCTCGCTTACCTGCCGCGAGTGCGGCGCCAGCTTCGAACTCGGCGGCCAGCACGCCTGTACCGAGTGCTTCGGCCCGCTCGAAGTCAGCTATCACCTGCCGTCCGTCAGCCGAGAGTCCATCGAAGCCGGTCCCCGCAACATCTGGCGGTACGCCGACCTGCTCCCGGTGCCGGCCGACATCGCCTCGCGGCGGACGACCGAGCCCGGCTGCACGCCGCTGGTCAGGGCCGACAACCTGGCTCGCTCGCTGGGCATGCGGTGCCTGTGGGTCAAGGACGAACGCGCCAACCCCACGCACTCGTTCAAGGACCGCGTTGTCGCGGTCGCGCTGGCCTCGGCGATCGAGCTTGGCTACAAGGTGCTCGCCTGCCCGTCCACCGGCAACCTGGCCAACGCCGTGGCGGCGGCCGCCGCCCGGGCCGGGATCGAGTCGGTGGTGCTGGTCCCGGCCAACCTGGAGCCGGAGAAGATCCTCGCCTCGGCCGCTTACGGCTGCACTCTGATCAAGGTCGAGGGCGGTTACGACGACGTCAACCGACTCGCGTCCGAACTGGCCGAGGAGCGGGAGGACTGGGCGTTCGTCAACGTGAACGTCCGGCCGTACTACGCCGAGGGTTCCAAGACGATCGGCTACGAGATCGCCGAGGGACTGGGCTGGCGCCTGCCCGAGCAGATCGTGGTGCCAGTCGCCTCTGGCGCTCAGCTCGTGAAGATCGACAAGGCGTTCCGCGAGTTCACCGCGCTGGGACTGGTGGACGGCTCGGCCGGGAACACCGATGGGCCCCGCGTGTTCGGCGCTCAGGCCAGCGGCTGCGCGCCGGTGGCGGAGGCGTTCGCCGCCGGGCGTGACTTCATCGCGCCGGTGAAGCCGGACACGATCGCCAAGTCGCTGGCGATCGGCAACCCGGCCGATGGCCCCTACGTGCTCGACGTGACGCGTCGGACCGGCGGCAGTGTCGCGTCCGCACCGGACGACGAGATCATCGACTCGATCCGGCTGCTCGCGGCAACCGAGGGCATTTTCGGCGAGACCGCCGTCGGGGTGACGCTGGCCGTGCTGCGCAGGCTGCTCGCCTCCGGCGAGCTCGACCCGGACGCCGAGACGGTCATCATCAACTCCGGTGACGGCCTCAAGACACTCAACGCAGTCGCGTCCGCCGTCAACGTACCCGCCGCGATCAAGCCGAGCCTGGCCGAATTCACCAGGCAGTACGACACCAAGATCACAGGTAGCCACGCTGAGTAGCCAATAGAGTGACTTGCGCCGTGATCGGCTCGCGCGCACTCAATCGGTGCCTAGCGCAGTTTGACGTGGCTTGGGCTCTGTGGGCGGCGAACGAGTCACGCTGACTACTGAATGTCGAATCAGTTCAGCGGCTTAGCCGCGCGGGTTAGCAGGCTTTCCCGCGCGGCTGGGTCGGGCTTTGCTGAATTAGCTCGCAAAATACTTGTAGGTAGCCGGTAATGATTCCCTAATCTCACTCACCTGCCCGGCAGAACCCCGCTTCCCCAGTGCCACGCGAAGACGGGAAGGCGCCAGATAGGTCACCTGTGACCGGTTCGCCGTCTTCGGGGCCCTTTGTCACCCGTCTTGAGTCCGGTATCGACGGTCTAGCAATGGTTTGACCTGCAGGTTTTTCTATTACCAGCAATCGGCTTAAATGCCGACAGATCAGCTCGGCCTCGCCATGCCTCTGGCTCCCCCTGCGGGCCGACGACGTCGCTCGCGACCTTGGATCAGATCACGGCACGCTTGGCCTCGCGAGCATGTAGTGTAATGTCCGGTCGCTGTCGGTACGGCGAGAACGGCAGGCAGAGCTTGCGCAGCACGTCCCACCCGTTCCGCGATCAACGGGTTTCGCGTAGCAAGGGCGAGGCCCGAAAGCCCGAGCGATAGTTTA
>Ga0134128_10008272_pt1 | contig 12530 bp, 11 predicted proteins | sample KB31754_FD_96462 | JGI IMG/M metagenome (GOLD analysis project Ga0134128, IMG submission 96462) | Terrestrial soil microbial communities with excess Nitrogen fertilizer from Kellogg Biological Station, Michigan, USA - KB3-175-4 | ecosystem: Environmental > Terrestrial > Soil > Unclassified ...
CATGCTCATAGCAAGACTGCCATTCGTCGCGATCGGGGAACGCGGATCGACGCCAGGCCAGTTCATGGTCCGGCATCTGGTGTTGCCGTCGCCCGCACTGTCTCCCACGGCCTGGCCCCAAGGACCATCCGGTGATCAGAATGAATATGGACCACTCACGCCCCTCGTACGACGGCTAAGAGACATCGGTTACCTGTCGACGACGACGTATCTCAACACTCCGGGCGCGGCGGCGCTAAGCGAAGTGGCTGCATATCTGGTGCGGCATGACAGCAAAAGCGTCGATTGGGTCAGCTTAACAGCGACCGTGCCGTCGAGTGTCGCCGATCGCTTTCTCAGCGGCATAAACGCACTCGAAGAGTCGGGTCTACTGCGTCGCGAGATTTATCAACAACGGGTTTTGCTTCGCTTCCAGCAACCGGAGTTGCGCGAGCTGGTCGCGGGGATATGGACCGCACGATCGACGCTGCCGTTGGGATATGCCATGCGCCGCGGCATATCGGCATTCACCGGTGAGATCCTGCAGCGGGCACTGACGGGCGAACCGAATGTGGACATATGGCCGCGTGCGATGAAGCTGGCGGCCGAGCAGGGTTGGCTTCAACCCGTCGGCGACGTGAACCGAGTGCTCGCTGGAATGACGGGAAAGGATCTGTCGCTGGATGCTCAATGGCTGGCTGAGACGTGGATCCGCGCCGGAGATCACGAACAGATCGCATTCGTCAGCAAGCTTCCCCATACGGTGGCCAACGACGTAACGCGGTTTCTCTGGGGCCGTCTGCTGTCGCGAACTTCCTTCGAAACCAATCGAGCGGTGCGTCGGGCCATAGCGCACCGACTAGGCGGCAACGGCTCAACCACATGGAGCGCTCTCGCCGAGGACTGGCGAATGTTGGTGCGAGTAGCCCGCTCCGGCGGCCTCGCGTGGCATCAGCGACAGGAATCCGCGTGGCAAACGTACGGACTCCCCGTGGCGACACTCTGCTGGATCCTGCTGCCATCAGTCTGGCTGACCTGTGACAGCACCGATCGCGCAGACGTCGAGGAACTCCTTATCGCGCTGGCCAATTCCGCGTGTCCAGGCGGAGGCCTTGAACGCGACGCGGCTGCAGACATCGGAATCGAGATATCTCTGGGCGAGGGGTACAAGGACATGTGCACCCTCGCCGGCAGGCAGACGACTGAGATTTCGGATGCACTATGGCGTCTGATCCGAACCATGGCACTGCGCGGCACATCCTGGGTGAGCAAACTGTATGCGTTTCAATCTATTGTCTTGCTCGCATTGCGAAGTGAAGAGTGGCAAACCGACCTGAAACACCTATGCGCGACCATTGTGTTACGTCGGCAGCATCCGGTTTATCGCGAGTATGTGCGATACGTGTCGGAGGTCATGAACGCGGACGGGTCAGGGCTAGAAACCGTGGCGAGATCGGCTCTGTGGATCGACGACACGGAGACCCTACAACGAGGGGGCGCCGGGCTCGCTGACCCGTGTGTCCAAATCCTCGGTACGACGACGCTGCTTCTCAATATGGTCGAAGCACGCATCAGGAGCTCAGGCGATTGGGAATCACAGCAAGCGGCTCGGGTCGCTGCGCTCATCAGTCCGGTGCTGCCATCGTGTCTGTCCAGCCGTCGGGCCGCTATCGGATCGATTGTCGCCGAGTGCGCGTGTGAGATGCGGCTGTGCGGGCCTGGCCTGAACTCCGTGTCGATACGCTCGATCTCGCCGGCGTTCGCCAACCGCTGCGTATCTTCGATCCGACGCGAAGGGGAAAAGCCGACGTCACACACTCTGCGCTTCTCGTTGTCCGCTCAGGCATTGAGAGTCCACATGCTTCGGATCGCCCGCGGGCACCCACGCAGGTCGCAATGATGAGCCTCCGGCGGTGGCGCGTTGCGAGCGAGCCGCCGAGCGCCAGCGAGGCGGCGTGGCCGTGCAGCGTAGCGCCCAGCGCGTGGAGCGCGTGCGCGGTAGCGCCATGGTTCGCGTAGCGGCCGAGCCTCTGGGCGAGGACGCGGAGCAGGGTGGGCGGGCGGGTGCAGTTCAGCGCGGAGCGCGTCCGCCGAAGGCGGAGGTCAATTGATAGACATCCCCCTGCCGCGTTGCCGACTCAAGCCTTCGAAACGAGAACGAATGGCACGCCCGCGAAGCCAGCTCGTCGGCGGAACGTTCGCCCTAGGTTGTGAGGGCCTGTCTCTCTTATGCGCTGAAGACGAACGCATGACGGCGCTCGTACGCGAGGCACACGACAACGACTTTCGAGTAGTTGTCAGTGGGCTAAAACCGATCGAAGCGCACAACATAGGTATCAAGAACAACCGCCTGGCATGGTGCCTCTCCCGACTCAGCGTCGAGCCAGTGAGCGAAGAAATCGCCGGCGCGCCATTGACCTTCTTCGGGCAACTGGGCTGCACGGTCACAAGTACGCGATCGACGCCGTGGTCGCGGCCACGGCGTTGCAAGCGGCTAAACCGATCGCGATCGCCACCCCTGACGCGGACGATATGCGGAAACTGTGCGGCAAGCTTGTATGCATCGTGCTCGTATAGGGCGACCATCAGGAGACGCGGCTGACGTCCTGGCCCGGCGGCGCAGCTTCCAGCCAGGATAGGAACCCGGTCAGCGCGTCGGGCGACATCGCCAACTCCACCAGGCCGGTGCCGAACTTGCACTCCACGATGGTCCAGCCTGGGAAGAGCGCCAACTCCTCCTGGCCCTCCGTGTCGCGGCGGGCGACCACTTCGAGATCACGGCGGGTGAGCACTGCGGCCGGGCGGTACGCGTAGGAGAAGATGCGGTACCAGTCGATCCGGTCATTCTCGTATTGCGCTATTCCGTAGGACCAGCCTCGGCCCGCTCGTACCGCCGACGCACTCAGCGGGGTACGGGTGCCGCGCCGGTGCGGTTCCGCTCCCGCCGCTTCCATCCCCGCCCCTGCGCCCGCACCGTACAACTCGCCGTCGCCGCGGGTGCGCGCCTCGCCGTTCGCCTGCGCGTGAGACTGCCCGAAATGCACCGCAGCCCGCGCCGACCCTGGGGTCAGACGCAGGCTGCAATCGAAAGTGCCGCCACGGCGGCGGATCACCACCCGCCGGGTGAACAGCGCGCCTATGGCACATAGCAACACCAGGGCCACGGCGGCGAGCCACTCCAGCAGTGCGGTGACGATCATCACCGACACCGCCACCGCTCGCCAAGGCCGCTCATCGTTGCCGTTGCGTGCACGATTCTCCGTTGCCGTCGCTCACTCGCACCTTGCCTCGTCGCGGTCAGGCTGCGAACTTCTCGCAGTCAGCCATCGCCGATCCCGGTGCTACGCACTACCACCCGACGTGACTCGTATACGTAGTATCTCTTGCGCCGACGAACTTTCGCGCACCTACTGTGCGGTTACCCGACCCGCCGCCCTCAAGCGCAGCTCAGCGCGCTCAGCCGCGGCCTCGGAATCGCGGTCGAACTCCCCGGCTCGGGCCCGGGCCAGAGCCTCCTCGGCCCTTGCGACGTCAATGTCACCGCTCAGCTCCGCCGCCTCGCTCAGCAGCGAGACCCGGTTCTCGTCCACCGCGATGAAGCCGCCGTGCAGCGCCACCCGCAGGGTCTCCCCCGGCGCGCCGTCCTCGACCGTCTTGATCACGGCGACCGAGGGCTTGAGCACCGACATGATCGGCTGGTGACCGGGCAGGACGCCGACGTCGCCGTCCGCGGTCTTGGCGATCACCATGGACGCCTTGCCGGACCAGACCTCGCGGTCGGCCGCGACCAGCGCCACTTCGAGTTCAGCCACGGTGCGGCTCCTCCACTCTTGATGCGAAAGGCTGGCTGGCTGGATCCGCCGGGCGCGGGAGCGCGGTACTTACTCCCGCTCCCGGCCCGGCAGACCCGCCTGCGCACTGCTCCTGCTACTTCGTCAGTTCCTTATACTTGCGCTCGAGGTCCTCGAGCCCGCCGCACATGAAGAACGCCTGCTCCGGCACGTGGTCGTACTTGCCGTCCGCGATCGCCGTGAACGCGGCGATGGTCTCGTCCAGCGGCACGAACGATCCCTCGAGGCCGGTGAAGACCTTCGCCACGAAGGTGTTCTGGGACAGGAAGCGCTCGATCCGCCGCGCGCGCTGCACGGTGATCTTGTCCTCCTCGGACAGCTCGTCCACGCCCAGGATCGCGATGATGTCCTGCAGGTCCTTGTACTTCTGCAGGATCGCCTTGACCCGGCTGGCGGTCTCGTAGTGCTCCCTGGAGATGTACCGCGGGTCGAGGATCCGGCTGGTCGAGTCCAGCGGGTCCACGGCCGGGTAGATGCCCTTCTGGGTGATCGGACGGCTCAGCACCGTCGTCGCGTCCAGGTGGGCGAAGGTGGTGTGCGGCGCCGGGTCGGTGATGTCGTCGGCGGGCACGTAGATCGCCTGCACCGAGGTGATCGAGTGACCACGGGTGCTGGTGATCCGCTCCTGCAGCTCGCCCATCTCGTCCGCCAGGGTCGGCTGGTAGCCCACCGCGGACGGCATACGGCCGAGCAGCGTGGAGACCTCGGAGCCGGCCTGGGTGAAGCGGAAGATGTTGTCGATGAACAGCAGCACGTCCTGCTTCTGCACGTCGCGGAAGTACTCCGCCATGGTCAGCGCGGACAGCGCGACGCGCAGCCGGGTGCCCGGCGGCTCGTCCATCTGGCCGTAGACCAGCGCGGTCTTCTCGATGACGCCGGTCTCGGTCATCTCCGCGATCAGGTCGTTGCCCTCACGGGTGCGCTCGCCGACTCCGGCGAACACCGACACGCCGCCGAAGTTCTCCGCGACCCGGTAGATCAGCTCCTGGATCAGCACGGTCTTGCCCACGCCCGCGCCGCCGAACAGGCCGATCTTGCCGCCGTTGACGTACGGGGTGAGCAGGTCGATGACCTTGATGCCGGTGGTGAACATCTCGGTCTTCGAGTCCAGCTGGTCGAAGCTGGGCGCCTTGCGGTGGATCGGCCAGCGCTCGGTGACCTCGAAGCGCTCGCCCTCCTTGAGGTTGAGCACGTCGCCGGTCACGTTGAACACGTGGCCCTTGGTGATGTCGCCGACCGGCACCGAGATGGCCTCGCCGGTGTCCTTCACCTCGGCGCCGCGCACCAGTCCGTCGGTCGGCTTCATCGCGATGGCGCGAACCATGTTGTCGCCCACGTGCTGGGCGACCTCGAGGGTCAGCCGGCGGGTCTCGCCCTGGAAGTCGTAGTCGATGGTCAGCGCGTTGAAGATCGCCGGCATCGCGTCGACGGGGAACTCCACGTCGACGACGGGGCCGATGATCCGCGAGACGCGGCCGACGCCGGTCGTGGTCTCAGTGGTCGTCGTCATTCCTTCTCCGTCACGGTTTCAGCGGCCTTCGGTTGTGATCGGCGCTGTCTCATGGCTACTGGTTCTCCGCTGAAGCGTCGGCCAATGCGTTCGCGCCGCCGACGATCTCGCTGATCTCCTGGGTGATCTCCGCCTGGCGGGCGCTGTTGGCCAGCCGGGTGTACTGCTTGATGAGATCGGTGGCGTTGTCCGTCGCCGACTTCATCGCCCGCCGCCGCGCCGCGTGCTCCGAGGCCGCGGACTGCAGCAGCGCGTTGAACAGCCGCGCCTTGATGTATTGCGGCAGCAGCGCGTCGAGCACCTCGGGGGGAGAGGGCTCGAACTCGTAGAGCGGGAAGACTCCGCCGGCCGGGGCCTCGGTGGTCTCCTCGATCTCCAGCGGCAGGAAGCGAGCCGCGACAGGGGTCTGCGAGAGCATCGAGATGAAATGGGTGGAGACCACGTGGATCTCGTCGACCCCGCCGTTCTCACCGCCCTTCTCGAATGCCTCGATCAGCGCGTCGCCGATCGCCGCCGCGTCGCCATACTGCGGGTTGTCGGAGAACCCGCTCCACTCGCCGGCCATCGGCACTGCGCGGAAGCGGTAGTACGCCGCGCCCTTGCGGCCGACCACGTACCGGTCGACTTCCTTGCCCTCGCTACGCAGCAGCGCGGCCAGCTGCTCCGCCTGCTTGATCGCGCCGGTGTTGTAGGCGCCGGCGAAACCGCGGTCCGCGGTGATCAGCAGGATCGCCGCGCGCCGCAGCTGCGGCCGCTCGCCGATCAGCGGGTGCTTGGCGTTGGAGTGCGAGGCGACCGCGGACACCGCGCGGGTGATCTCCCGCGCGTACGGGGTCGACTGCGCGACACGCTGCTGCGCCTTGACGATGCGCGCCGTGGCGATCAGCTCCTGGGCGCGGGTGATCTTCTTCGTCGAGGAGACGGACGCGATGCGCCGCCGATAGACGCGAAGTTGCGCTCCCACGGCCTCAGCCCTCCCTTCCGGATTCGAACTGCCCGGACGCGCCGGGCTGCACAGTGCTCACGGTAGGCGCCTTAGCCCTTCGCGTGCCGGGTGATCGTCTCCTGGCCCACCTGCGAGGGGTCGAGCGGGGTCACCGCCTCGCCGCCGCGCAGCAGCTTGCCCGCGCCGGTCTCGAAGGTGTTCTTGAAGCCGTCGATCGCCGAACGCAGCAGCCCGATGGTGTCGTCGGAGAGCTTGTCGTTGGTGGCCGCGATGCTCTGCAGGATCTCCGGGTGCGCGGACTTGAGGTGGTCGAGGAACTCGCGCTCGAAGCGGCGCACGTCCTCGGCCGGGACCTCGTCCAGCTCGCCCGAGGTGCCGGACCAGATCGAGACCACCTGGTCCTCGACCGGGTACGGGGTGTACTGCGCCTGCTTGAGCAGCTCGACCATCCGCTGGCCGCGGGCCAGCTGCGCCTTCGAGGCGTCGTCGAGGTCTGACGCGAAGGCCGCGAACGCCTCCAGGTCGCGGAACTGGGCCAGGTCCACGCGCAGCGATCCGGAGACCTGACGCATCGCCTTGACCTGCGCCGCGCCGCCGACCCGGGAGACCGAGGTACCGACGTTCACCGCGGGACGCACGCCCGAGTTGAACAGGTCGGTCTCCAGGAAGCACTGGCCGTCGGTGATGGAGATCACGTTGGTCGGGATGAACGCGGAGATGTCGTTGCCCTTGGTCTCCACGATCGGCAGGCCGGTCAGCGAGCCGGCGCCCATGTCGTCGGACAGCTTCGCGCAGCGCTCCAGCAGCCGGGAGTGCAAGTAGAACACGTCGCCGGGGTAGGCCTCGCGGCCCGGCGGGCGGCGCAGCAGCAGGGACATCGCGCGGTACGCCTCGGCCTGCTTGGACAGGTCGTCGAACACGATCAGCACGTGCTTGCCGGCGTACATCCAGTGCTGCCCGATCGCGGAACCCGTGTACGGCGCGAGGTACTTGAAGCCCGCCGGGTCGGACGCCGGGGAGGCCACGATCGTGGTGTACTCCAGCGCGCCGTTGTCCTCCAGCGCCTGGCGCACCGCCGCGATCGTCGAGCCCTTCTGGCCGATGGCGACGTAGATGCAGCGCACCTGCTTCTTCGGGTCGCCGGTGGCCCAGTTCGCCTTCTGGTTCAGGATCGTGTCGATGCACACCGCGGTCTTGCCGGTCTGCCGGTCGCCGATGATCAGCTGACGCTGGCCGCGGCCGATCGGGGTCATCGAGTCGATGGCCTTGATGCCGGTCTGCAGCGGCTCGTTGACCGACTGGCGCTGCATGACTGAGGGCGCCTGAAGTTCCAGGACGCGCCGGGTCTCCGCCTCGATCGGGCCGAGGCCGTCGATCGGGTCGCCGAGCGGGTTGACCACCCGGCCGAGGAAGCCGTCGCCGACCGGGGTGGACAGGATCTCGCCGGTGCGCCGGACCGTCTGGCCCTCTTCGATCTCGGCATAGTCGCCCATGACGACGACGCCGATCTCCCGCACGTCGAGGTTCAGCGCGATGCCAAGGGTCCCGTCCTCGAACTTCAGCAGCTCGTTCGTCATGGCCGAGGGCAGGCCCTCGACCTTGGCGATACCGTCGCCGATCTCGGTGACCGTACCGATCTCGTCGACGTTCGCGGCCGAAGGCTCGTACGACGAGACGAAGCGCTCCAGCGCGTCCCGGATCTCCTCGGGACGGATCGTGAGCTCCGTCATGAGTCTTCCCTTACTCCCTAGGTTCTCGGGGCCTTCGCCCGCGATTTCGGTACTGCACGCCCTCGATCGGAGGGCTACGTCTGACGGTTGGTCATCAACCTGCTACTGCGACACGCGCCGCGCGGCCTCACCGAGGCGCCCGGCGACCGAGCCGTCGATGATGTCGTCGCCGATCCGGATGACCATGCCGCCGATGAGGGCCTGGTCCAGCTCCACGTTAAGGCGGATCTCCCGGCCGTAGGCGCGGGCCAGGATGTCGGAGAGCCGCGCGCGCTGCGCCTCGGTCAGCGGCACGGCGGCCGTGACCAGGGCGGTGACCCGCGACCTGCGCTCGGCCGCGATCCGGCTGAGCTCCTCGACTCCGGCTACCGCGTTGCGGCCACGCGGGGCGGCCACCAGGCGGTGGATCAGCCGCAGCGCAGACGGGTTCGCCTTGCCCGCGAGCAGCGAGTCCACCAGCGCGGTGCGCTGCGAGGCCGGGATGCGCTGGGACAGAGCCGCGGCCAGTTCCGGTTCCGCGGCCAGGATCCGGCCGAAGCGGAACAGGTCGTCCTCGACGGCGTCCAGGGCCCCGGCCCGGTCGGCCAGAGCCAGCTCCGCCTCGGTGGCCAGCAGCTCGACCGCGTCGGCCAGATCGCGCGGTGAGGACCAGCGGCCCCGCACCGTTCCCGCGATCAGCTCCACGGCCGGGTCGCCGACCTTTCCGGACAGCAGCGAGGTCACCAGCCGGGCACGCTGCTCCGGTTCCCGTGACGGGTCGGTCAGCAGCCGGCGCAACGTCACGTCGCCGTCGAGCAGCGCGCCGATGGCGGCCAGGTCGTCGGACAACTTGGTGACGTCGGTCGCCGGCACGGCGGTGAGCGCGGCCAGCGACTCCTGCGCCTGCTTGAGCGATTCCCGACTCGCGCCGCGCATCAGCCCACCTGCTCCGCCGCGGCGGCCTCGCCCGCGCGCTGCACGCCGATCCGGCCGTCGAGCTCGTCGAGGAAGCGGTCGATGATCCGCTCCTGCAGCGCGGCGTCGGCCGCGCGCTCCCCGACGATCTTGTCGGCCAGTTCCACGGCGAGCTTGCCGAGATCGGCCTTGAGCACGGAGACCGCGGAGTTGCGGTCGGCGGTCAGCTGCGCCTGCCCGGCGGCCACGATGGACTCGCGCTGCCGGTTGGCCTCCTCGCGGGCCTTGTCGACCAGCGCGGCGCCCTCGGCCTGGGCCTTGGCCCGCACCTCGGCCGCCTCGTGCCGGGACTCGGCCAGACGCGCGGTGAAGTCGGCCTTGATCCGCTCGGCCTCGGCCTGCGCGGCCTCGGCCTTGAGCAGACCGCCCTCGATCGCCTCGGTGCGCTCCTCGAGCAGCTTCCTGATACCAGGCAGAGCCTTGATGTACAGGAAGAAGAACACGATCGCGAACGCGATGATGCCGAGGATCAGCTCAGGGCCGTCCGGGATGACCGGGTTGTGGTCGGCCAGAATCGTGACCTGGGGTCCCACGGTATTGCCTCCTTAAGGCAGTCGTCCGTGAGGAGCGGCTTACTTGAAGACGAACGGCATCACGATGCCGAGGAGCGCGAGCGCCTCGGTCAGCGCGAAACCGATGAACATGTTCGTGCGGATCATGCCGGCGGCCTCGGGCTGGCGGGCCATGGCCTCGACGCCGTGGCCGAAGATCAGGCCGATTCCGACACCCGGGCCGATGGCGGCCAGGCCGTACGCGACCGCGCCGAGCGAACCGGTGACGTTGTTAGCGCCGGCGATGATGTCAACAACAGCAGCGGACATGGGTTGCGTTTCCTTCGGGTCGAACCGGCGGCTCTCCACCGGTTGGCTTGTGGGGACTTGCGGTGCAGCTCAGTGCCCGGCGTTGTAAGACTCGCCGATGTACTGCGCGGTAAGGATCGTGAAGATGTAAGCCTGCAGAGCCTGGATCAGCATTTCGAAGGCGGTCAGCACGACCACCATCACCGCTGAGCCGGCCGCGAAGAGCGCGCCCATCGAGGCGCTGGTCAGGTACCAGGTCGCGATCATGAACGTGGCCAGCAGCATGTGGCCGGCGAACATGTTCGCGAACAGCCGGACCATCAGGGTGAACGGCTGGATCACCAGGACCCGCAGCCATTCGACTGGAATCAGGATGATGAGCACCGGGACCGGCACTCCGCTGGGAATCACCTTGCGGAGGAAGCCGATGAACCCGTTCCGCTTGATCGCCTGGTACCAGTAGGTCAGGTACGTCATCAGCACGCATGCGGCCGGGAACGCGATCTTCGAGGTCGCCGGGAACTGGGCGATCGGGATGATCTCCATCAGGTTCATCACCCAGATGAAGAAGAACAGCGAGAACAGGAACGGCACGTAGCGGTCCCCGGACTTGCCGATCATCGGCCGGGCGATCTGATCCCTGATGAACAGGTATCCGAGCTCTCCCACGTTCTGCGACCCGCGCGGCACCAGCTTCGGCCGGCGGAACGCGAAGTAGAAGTACGTGCACACGATCCCGGCGCAGATCAGCGCGAGCAGCATCGGCTTGGTGAAGTGGAACCCGCCGATCGAGAAGATCGGGCTGAAATAGAAGTCATCGAGCGACGGCGCGGGAAACCCGCACCCGGAGCCCAGGTGGCAGCCCGAGGCGAGCACTGTGCTCGCGGTTGCCGTGGTACTCACCGGTTCACTCCTTCGGCTTGGCGCATCGCAGTCGCCGGTGCGGGACTGATGTTGAAGTGGGCTTGCAGGACTGTAACTGTCTGGGACTGCTCGAGCCGATTCGCGGGCCCGTTTTCACCGATTTCGCCGGCCTGTTCACCGCCGGTTCTCGCGGGCCTCGGCTCGGGTACAACGGAACGTCACTTCGCCCGGCTGCCGCCGTTCGCCGCCTTGCTCACGGTGTGGATCGTGTACCAGGTCGAGAGCACCACGCCGAAGAGCACGCCGAACAGCAGCAGGATCGGGTGTCCGGTCCACCGTCCGAGAAGGTAGCCGAGTCCGCCGTAGACGGCGATAGCCGAGACCATATGGCCGACGATGCCCCACATGGTGGCGTCGGTCTGTTTGGCCTCCTCCAGCACCGACTTGTCGTCGGCGGGCGGCTCAGCGGGTGTTCGGGTCGTCGGGCTCATCGCCCGCCCCGGTGCGCGCTCCCGCGTGCTCCCGGCAGAGTTCGGCTCCGCGGCGGCGCCGCAACGAGTGGCCGGGACGCGCGCGGTGGCTGATCCGGGCGGCGGCTCGTCGGCGCATGGTGGTCATCGGGGCTCACAGCTGCCCGGGCTCGACGTAGAAGGTCTTGGCCTTCATCCACGAGCGCACTTGGGTGCCGCTCCAGCACAGGACGCACGCGATCGCGGTGATCCCGAAGGCCCGCGGGTTGAACAGCGTGGTGTCGCGGAACTGTGCGGTGACCACGGCGAGAATCAGGATCTTGACGAGGTAGGTGGCCAGCGCGGTGATCATCATGCTCTGCGGGCTCACCCGCGCCGCGCGGCCGACCACTACCGTGGAGATCAAGAAGAAGAGGGTGACCATGAGCAGCGCCAGCGCGGCGCCGAGCACTCCCTTGCCGCCCGCGGCGATGCCTGCGATGACGGCGCACAGCACACCAACGGCCGCCGTGGGCACGGCACATTGCCGTAGCGCGCGGACGTCGTCGGCCTGCATGGTGTGGCTCCGGAGGGCTCGTGGGGTCTGGGCTCGGGGTCACGGGCTGCGTCATATGCTGCGTCGTATTAAGTGCGTGCGGGCGGGCAGGTTCCATCGGCTGCGGTCGTGTCCTCGATGGTTCCTTGCTCGTGAAACCTATCACAAACGGCAGAGCACGTCTTTACCTGGTCGGCGTGGTCTCGATCACGTACGACACGCGGGAAGTGCCGATTTCCTCGCGTATCCAGCCACTGATTGCGCAGCCGCAGCTCAGCTATGCGGCCGCCGCGTTTCTGAGGCACTGTGCACAAGGTCGGGCCACTGCGGAGGCGTCGCGCCCTCGGTGTGGAAAGCCGCCGCGACCGGAGCGCCCCGGCGTGCGCGGGCGGCGGCATGCCGCGCGGAACGCCGATCCGCGCGCGCGTCCATGCGCCTACGCACCTGCGGGAGCAAGAGGATCAGCAGCCACAGGCCGAGGGCGCCCATCGCGAAGAGGATCGGCGGGCGGTGCGGCGGCGTGACGGTTACCAGGATCACGGCCCCGGAGATCAGAGCGGCCCACAGGTACATGATCAGAACCGCGCGTTGCCTGGAGTGGCCGATCTCCAGCAGCCGGTGGTGCAGATGCTGCTTGTCCGCGGAGAAGGGCGAAAGCCCGGCGGCAGTGCGCCGGACCACCGCCATGATCATGTCGATCATCGGCAGCGCCAGGCAGGAGAACGGCAGCACCAGCGGGATGTAGACGGCCAGGCTCTTGTGCGTCGCCGCGGTCTGCGTGTGCGCGGCCTGCAGCATCAGGTCCTGGTCGATCTGGCCGATGGCCAGAATGGTGGTGGCGGCCAGCAGCAGGCCAAGCAGCATCGAGCCGGTGTCGCCCATGAAGATGCG
>Ga0134128_10008275_pt1 | contig 12529 bp, 9 predicted proteins | sample KB31754_FD_96462 | JGI IMG/M metagenome (GOLD analysis project Ga0134128, IMG submission 96462) | Terrestrial soil microbial communities with excess Nitrogen fertilizer from Kellogg Biological Station, Michigan, USA - KB3-175-4 | ecosystem: Environmental > Terrestrial > Soil > Unclassified ...
GCGTCGGTCTTGTCATTGGTGATTGCCAGATTATAATCGCTCAGTGCAGTGGCAATATCACCCTTCTGCATAGCCTGAGCCGCAGCTTTTTTATAGTTCACCTCAGTTGCTGAACGCCCCGGAAATGTGTCGAAGACGTAGCGTCCATCGCTAAGACCAATTCCCTTTGACTGATACAGCGGAGCTTCTTTCTGCCATTCAGCATCATCCGCGCTGATCTGCGAAATCATGGCTGCTGTGGCGTTCGGCGTAGGCTGAGCCGCTGAAGAACCAGGTGACTGTTTGAGAAGCGGAAATAGATATACAAAGCTTGCAAAAAGTAAAATGAGAAGACAAAAACCGCAAGCGACGAGTAACTGGGTCGTGTTGCGTTGCTTGCTACGCCGACGAATCTCGGACATATCTAACGCCAGGGGATCACGGCTGTCCGCGACTATCGGCTTTTTCTCAGGCTCAAGCAACTTGGTGGCGAGCAGTGAGGCTAACTCAGCCTGCATGTCCGAGGGACGCTTGTAACGTTGAGGAGCGGAGAGACGCAGTTCCTGCGCCAGAATGGTCTCTGTCTGTTGCGTGACCAGCGGATTCAAACGCCGGACAGGTGGATAGAAAAAGGCGATACGCTCGCGTGGGTCAAAGCCGGTCACAGCGTGGTGCATTGTGGCAGCTACCGAATAGAGGTCGGACGCGGGATCAGCGGCGCCACGCGCCTGCTCCGGCGCCTTATAGCTGCCGACAGAGCTGGCATTGGCTGGCTCTCTGGGCGGGAAGAGCGGCAAGTGAATCAGGTGAACACGCGTGCGATCTGGGCTAACAATCACTGTTTCGGGATTGATCGCGCCATGCACAAGCGGGGGCTGCTGCCTGGCCAGGATTGTGAGCATTTCACAGAGTTGGCGACCATATTCCGCAACAGTGCGCTCAGGGAGCGCGCCGCCCTGGCGACGGAGCAGTGAGGCCAGGCTCTCCCCTTCAATGTGTTGCAAAACAATAAAATAATTGTCGAATTCATCGAAGACATCCAATATTTTGGGAAAGCCCGCGTGCTGCGTTCCCTCAGAGAGACGCAGAGCAACCTGGCGCACAATCTGCTTTTTGCGCGCGCGCTCCTCCGAAGGAACGGATACTTCCCGAATAACCACTTGTGTCTGACCACCATCGGTATCGATAGCCAGCCAGGCCGCTCCCTGCCCTAGCTGGTTATCCGGGAGAACGAGTTGATCTACCAGACGATAGCGACCTAGATTTAAGGTGTCTCCGCTCCTGGCAGTGGAAAGCGAGAGGGGACGCGAAGCACCACTAAGCGCGCGCAGAGGCAACGAGGGCGAACGCAGTGGCTCGGAAACTGAGCGCAAGGGCAGCGATGGCGAACGTAGCACATCGGATCGCGGACGCGGAGTAGCAGCGGGCGGACGTAACATGCCCGATGGGGTACGCAGAGGAGACGACGGGGAGCGCACATCTGACACGCCCGCGTTCCGCAAATTCTCTGAGATGTTCAACCGCCGATAGCCGCAATGCGCGCAAGCACCATCGATTAGCTCTCCATCAAAACTACAACGAGGACAGCGCATGTTATCCCTTCCTAATCCTTTGAGAGATTTTCATTCCTGGAAAAAGCATGCCCGATTTATGGGCTAAAAAAAGCCCCTATGCAATAGCTTCCCATAGAGTGCATTAAATACGCGTGATTGTCAAAGCAACTAGGAAGAATGGCGTATATCTACGCGCTGATACATGGATCTGGGGAGCAAAGTACATGAGGCAAGCTCATATTTTGAAAAGAGGTTGTGTGTTTGAAATTTGATTTCATCAAATTTCAAACACACAACCTCTTTTCAAAATATGAGCTTGCCTCATGTAATCCATAGTACCTGGTTCACCTCAAAACTTGAACCACAAAACCAGCAGGATGGTCACGATATGCAGAAGTTGATCCAGCCAGATCGGGCCGATAAGCTTATAGCGTGCCTTGAGGGGATCTATTACCAGGTGTGTCCCAAAGATCACAGCCGTCGCTAGAGGCGAGGAATGCGCAAAAAGCACAAAAACCGCCGTGTAGGTCGCACCGTGATAAAAGTTCACTTCCCAACTTTTGCCTTTTTCCATGCTCATCCATGCACTTTGAAAAGCAAAATCGCCAACAAAATGGCAAGCCAGCCAGACTAATAGAACCTGTAAGGGAATACCAACAAGAACTGGCATAAGTATTCTCCTCGAACAAACTTGATTCGCAGCCAGTTCAGTGTAAGGGTTCTTGTATTTCTAAACAATGAACCAGTTCTCTTTTAGATTGTGAGGTAGATCACAGAGTGATAGTGTCTATTCTTTTTGTGGTTATGAGGCAAGCTCGCGTTGAAAAACGCGAGCTTGCCTCATAACCACAAAAAGAAATGGCTCCTCATTAGCCAGCTCGTTGGCGGCGCCAGCTCGTTCCAGTGAGCACCCGGAGGATAAGCAAGGCAGCGACCAGCATCCAGAAACAGAACGCCAGATCTTGCTCCAGAAAAGCGCTATCGATCAAACCCTGGCAGAGCGCGGCCAGCATTGCGCCGCCGACTCCTACGACGATCCATTCCAGCCCGGCAATTTCAGCACTTGCAGCGCTGCGTACCGTCCTAACTATACGCGCGAACAGCCAGTAGAAAAGGGTCAGGACTGCTACAAAGGCCAGCAAACCAAAAAGGCCCATGCTCACCCAAACATGTAGGAAGATGTCGTGCGGATGAGAAAGTGTGGGTTCATCGTGCAGACCAGTCGGCAAAGTTGTGCCAGGGATGGTGATTACCCAGTAATGCGGATGAGTGGTTTTAGAAACCGTACAAACGTCATTCAAGCTGTAATGACAAAGCCAGTTATCCATACCGACACCAAACACTGGATGAGCCTGAATCATATGCCAGGCCGAGATCCAGAGGTAATAACGCTTGCTAACTGTGCTGATTCCTTTGCTATTATCGTGCCAGGTCGCGAAAAAATGCGTGATTTGATGGCGCAACACAATACCACCTGCCGCAGCCAGCACTATCAGCACCACGGTACTAATCAGCAATTTCTTGCGACTACGCACCGACAGGGCCAGAATAAAGAGGAGCGCAACTGGCAGCGCCAGAGCCGAACCCAACGACTGACTGAGGTACAATACGCCAATGAGGGGCACGAAGCCGATCAAGATGACCAGGCAAATCCACCATTTGTCTTGAGATCTTAGCGCTTTGCTCACCTGGAAAACCAGTAACGCGATGCCGATTGGCAGAGCATAATCAAAAAAGAGGCCAATGCTGTTCGCACTGCCATACATTGCGTGAGCGCGCCCATCGCCAGCCGGGGGTTGAAGCTGGCTGGCCAGGAAAAAGTTTTGGTACAAACCGGCGAAAGCCACGATGAGCGCGCAGCCCAGGAATGCGCCGAGCAAACGCTTCACATCCTGACGCGTGCGCAAACAGCAGAGGGCCAACAAAACATAGACTAGAGGACCGATAACCTCTTCACGCAAGGCGCGCAAGGCGGTCTGGCGGTCCACGGCAAATGAGACCGAGATCAACGCGGCCAGGAGAAAGATTACAATGGGAATGCTAAACGGTCCCAGGCGTGCGCGCAGATCTGTCCAGGTGAGCCGATAGCGCCATTTCTTGCCTTGCACCAGGAACTGCCCCACTGCCACCAACACACAGGTATACAGACTAATCTCAATCAGACTGAAATCATAGTGATGTGTGCCATAACTAAAAACGGTCTTCTGGTAAATATAATATGGCAAAGCCAGAGGTAGCAGCGCGACTGCAAAGGGCAGGCGGTACCAGCTCAAAAAAGCAAAGATTGCGAGGAAAGGAAAGGAATACAAATAGGGGGGAAGATGCAGAAAGTTGCCAGCACCGAAATTTAAATTACCAATCAGGTAATAGAGTCCCATCGAAAGAATCAATCCGGCCTCAATCAAGCGGTCATGCCAGAATGGCGTGAGGCCGCGCAACAATTTGAAGGTAGAGGGCGGAGGCGTATCGTGCGCGGACTCCGCTGGTAGATACGGTCTATTGTGCGCATCTACCGAAGTGCTATCGCCATCACCGGACTGCGTACGCGGCGTATTGTCTGGCCCTACTGGAGCGTCCACAACCTGCGCTGGTGTCTGCGCCCCTACATTAGTACCGGGCAAAGGAGTGCGAGTAACGTCCTCAGTGGATCGAGCAAGATCGTGATTTTTCATAAATTTTCGCTATTCCTGCAAAATTTTTGCATGTCCCGAAACGCCGGAAATCCCGAACATGATCCTCTCAATGAACGGAGCCATGCATGTCTCTGAGGCGAGTATAGCAAAATCATTTGGGCACGTCCACCATAGTGGGAAAGAGGGGGTATATTTTAGAAGGAAGCGTGGACTATTCACACCAATGTGACCGCGCGCGCAAACTCGCGGTAGCCAGCAGCTCTGGCCAGACGCAGAGAAGCGCTATTCTCGGCCAGCGCGCTATAGATGGGAGTCAGCCCTTCCGCGCTAATAGCAGCGGACCAAACAACCGTCGCGGCCAGCGCGTATCCTTGACGCCGCGCCCCAGGTAGTGTTTCGATGCCCAGTTCGCAAGCCTCGGCTGTACGACGCGAGCTATGAGCCATGCTGAGCAAGCGTCCCTCAACGATCACGCCAATCGGCTGATACAGCAATATCTTTTTCGTTCCACCCGGCCAGGAGTCCTCGATCAGCGCGTAATCGTCCTCTGTCAGCAGGCGCGCAAGCCGCCGGGCGCTGGCCATTTCAAGCGCTGGCGCTGCATCCAGGCGCAAAGCAACTTCACGACTGGCATTGGGCGGCAATGGCGCGCGCTCCGGCAAGCGCTCTATTTCGTCCAGGCGCGCAAGCAGCTTTTCTCTCTCCTCAGACGCCAGGTCCGCGCGCCAGATCAAGACGCGTCCCCCCTCCAGGTCGGCTGCGTAAAGTTGCCAGTCAGGCTGCGCGCTCTCTGGGAGTAAGGTGATTTCGTTCTGTTCAATTAGCGGGAGCTTTACTCCCCACACGGCCTCGACATGCAAACGTAACATGGCTAGATCGGTTAACTTCATGAGAAATAGCCGTCCTTTCTGCATAACGAAATACATGACTATAAGAAATACAATAAGATGCCCGGTGAAGACTAATGCTCTTCAAGAATCTCCTATCTATTTAACGCGATGTGCAAGTTTTTTCCCTGAACGTACATTTGCTTCAAATTTGACCTGTGATCGTGCAAATATGAACTGATTTGAGTTTCTTTGCCAAAGAAACTTGTACCTCTTCACGAGACAAATTGGTGAATGGAGCGGCGGATTTTCCATCCGTCGTGCTCGCCGAGCGGCATGGGCGTTTCCACGACGGATGGAAAATCCGCCGCTCCATTCACCAGAAGGTCTGTTGAAAATGCACTTGCACATCGCGTCATTTAGATGAATGGCTCTTTCCTAACGAATGCGAGATGCTACTTTGCCCCCCGCGCAAATGCTGCGCGCAGGCTCTCGGCGATCTCTGCTAGAGCCTGGTGGCTGCGCTCGAAAACAGCGAACATGCGGAAGAAGCCGTGGATCATGCCATCGTAGCGCGAAAGGTGCGTCGGCACACCCGCCTCCTGGAGACGCCGGGCGTAGTCCTCGGTCTCGTCGCGTGTGGGATCGTATTCGGCGGTGATGATTAGTGCGGGAGGCAGGCCGCTGAGATCGGCAGCACGCAAGGGCGCGGCATAGGGATGAATACGCTCTGCTGGATTGGTAAGATAGTGATCCCAAAACCGCATCATGCTCGCGCGCGTCAGATCATAGCCCTCGGCATAGGTTCGGTAAGAAGCGGTACCAGGCTCGTAGTAATCGGTCTCACCGTAGATTATTACTTGATAACAGAGTTTCGGTCCACCGCGATCACGCGCTATCAATGCCACCGCCGCAGCCAGGTTGCCCCCGGAGCTATCGCCGCCAACGGCAATCCGCGCTGGATCAACAGTGAGGGCCTCCGCGTGTTCGGCCACCCAGCGTGTGGCAGCGTAGCAATCCTCTGGCGCTGCGGGAAAAGGATGCTCTGGGGCAAGGCGATACTCCACAGCGACGACCAGGCAGCCAGCGTGGTTAGCCAGAGCGCGACATACAGGATCGTGCCCCTCAATGCTACCCATAATCCAGCCACCAGCGTGAAAGTAGATCAGCGCGGGCAATGGACCAGGGCCGGCCAGCACGGGCGTATAGATGCGTACAGGCAAAACGCCGCCAGGTCCGTCCAGTAGACGATCCTCAACCGCTGCCACGCTTTCAGGCTCGCCCGCCTCCGCCAGTACACCCTGGACGGATGCTCGGCGCAACTCGGCAAGAGAAGGTGATACGCTCCCTGCTGTGTCAGTTGCCGCTGCTGCCTGTAGATAGCGAGCAACTTGTGGATCGAGTGGCATACTAATTGCTCCTCACCTGCTGGCCATTGAATTGCATCTTCGCCTCAAGACCTGCTTTGACTTGCGGCCACTCACTATCGAGAATGCTATAGTAAACGGAGTGACGATAGGAACCATCGGGCATGATTATCTGATTGCGCAAAATTCCCTCTTTAACTGCACCCAGGCGCTCGATAGCTTGCTGCGACTTCAGATTAAGGTGATGCGTTTTCAGTTGGACGCGAATCGCGCCCAGTTGCTCAAAAGCATGGCTCAGCAGCAAATACTTACACTCTGTATTGATGCCGGTGCGCTGAACCGAGGGCGTGAGCCAGGTCCAACCAATTTCTATGCCGCGATCCTTGTGAGTAATATTTAAATAGCGGGTCTGGCCCACAGCACAACCACGCGCAATATCAATAATGGTAAAAGGAAGGCACGCGCCCTCCTGCTGAAGTTGGAGAGCCTCAGCTAGCAACTGCTCCATTTCAGCCTGCGATCCTGGCCGCTTTACAGGCAGATACCTCCAGATGCCTGCATCCTGGCTGGCCTCGTACAACCTGGCAAAATGTTCTGTCTTCAATGGCTCCAGACGCGCCACGCGCCCCGTTAAAGTGACTGGCTCAATCTTCAGCATAAATCTGCCCTTTCTCGCAAAAGTATTGGAGCCAGTGTAACAAAACCGCGCGCAGAGCCACAACAACCAATCATTGAAGCAGCACAAGCCAAATTATCTAGAAGAAAGGTCTTGCTCTTGATAAAGATTGAAAACCATCAAAACATCCTCAACCACCCTCTCCAAAGGCTCCAATGGCACATGTTCCAATGAAGAATGCTCATCAACGACGCCAGTTGAGATGGTAAATGCTTTAACTCGTGGACGGAACGCGCCTGCGTCACTCCCAATAAAGGTTGGGCGCAAGAGCAATTGCTCACCACGGCTGGCCAGCGCATCGCGATAAAGTTGTAAAAGCGTCTCGTTCTCATCCACAACATAGCTGCCACAGTGCGGATCAAAGGTAATCTTTACACTTCCACCAAACTGTTGGGCAACGTCCTCAAAGGCCTGCTGAATGGCCTGCATAAAGCGTTGACGAGCTTCCGGTGGCTCAAAGCTACGCAACTCGCCCTCGATATGCACACTCGCGGGCACAGCATTCCGCGCACTCCCTGCGCTGACACGTCCAAGCAGGATACGCGTCTGATCATTATTCAGTGAGCCGTGAGGATACTGAGCGGCATGGAAGATCTCCAGGGCATTGATGGTCTGAGCCAGATCTTTGCCAGGATGACCTGTGCGCCCGCTAATCTCAATGTCGAAAGCGACATACGTTGCCCCCTGCGAAACCACCACACCAGCCTCGAATGCATTGTCAAAGACAATTCCCGCGCTTACCCCCCAGGGTTCTGGATCGAAAGCGCTTGCACCACGCAAACCTACTTCTTCCTCAACGGTGAAAACAAGTACCAGCGGCGGATGAGGGAGATGTTCTTGCACCACGCGATCAAGAAGTTCCAGCACAATAGCAATACCAGCGGAGTCATCGGCTCCCAGATTTGTGGTACCATCGCTATAGAGCACACCAGCGCGCAAAATCGGCGTATGTGCCAGCCCCGGCGGGACGCGATCCATATGAGCATTGAGAAGCAGCGGGCGTCCCTCACCCGGCAGCAGAGCAATTAAATTGCCCGCAGCATCGACCTGCGAACTCAGCCCCAGAGCAGCCAGGCGCTGCTCTAGATACGCGCGCACCCGCTCTTCATGTCCCGAAGTGCTGGGCAAACCAATCAATTCCACCAGCGTTTGATAGATACGAGTCGGTATCATAGACATTAGACGCTCTTTGCCTTTCAAAACGCACTTTCCGCGTTTACATCACAAGGGGCAAGCCGGAGGCAAAGCTCCGGCTCTACATTGGGGGCAGAGGCGAGGCGAGGCCCCTATCTCTAGCCAATTTCAAGCTCAACCAGGCCAATGCGTAGTGCAGGGAAGGGCAACATCAAGCCTTGCCTTGACGTTGCCCCCGATGTAGAGCCGGAGCTTTGCCTCCGGCTTGCTCCTTTCGCCAGGAGCATCTTTTTCCTCTTTATCCCATAAATCATCCATAGAAACACCCAATGCATTTTCATGAGACATTGTTGTGAAGCTTTCGCTAATATTGCAACAATTTTTACTTTATTTTTATTCTATATTAGCATTAGAAACAAATACCTTAGTATTTCGTAGTGCCACATTTTGACAGAGAAGGAGCACCAGACATGGCAAATCAGCGCTGGCAGGCAAATTAGTCAGGACTCCTAATCATTTTTTGCCCCTCTTTGGCATTGCCTTGTCACGCCTCTTCAGTTATAATGCATATATCAAAAAAGTCAGATGGCGCTATTTAACGCCTATGAGGCAACCATAGAATGCCCAGTACGGGCATTTTTATTTTTTGCGGATAGGGAGGGAATTCATGTATGTCTCGCACTGCCTCAGAACTCATGGGCACACCCGATAGTCTCTTCTACTGGATACCAGGAGAGATTGTGGTGGTGGTCAAGCTCAAACGTAAACCGGCGGAGGAGATTCAGGAGGCGTTGGTTGAACAAATACGCACAACGCTGAATACATTTCTGGCCGCGTACCAACTTACACTGGAACCCTATGGCGCCAGCGGACGCTGGCAGGAGACACCTGGCATGCCACCAGTGCGCCGACGCGCCTTTATTTTTGGCCTCCATAAGCCTCAACCCGCGCTGGCCATCTTTTTCCATGTCCGGCACAGCGATCCAAGCGTTACCGATCCCACACCACTGGCGCTTTCGTATCTTCAAGCACACCTGGAACAACTGGCTCAGGAGGGGCTGATCCTGCTTTCGGTGATGCCAAACTGGCTGGTGGCGGCGGCACCGGTCTTTTACAACGATAATGGTCCCGCGCTACCACCGCGTCCAGCGCCTTCTGTCGATCTGCCGGGGTCCGAGAACCTTCCAGTCGGCTGGCATTTTTCGCTGCTTGATCAGATCACCCCACAACATCCCACGGGCACAGAAGATGTGGTGGTGGCAATTCTCGACACGGCGTACCACAGTGATCGCATCAGGAGTTCTGCCACGCGGCCAGAGTTCCGTCGCAACTGGCTCTTGCAGCGCATGGCCAACGATCTACGCAGCGAAAACGGACTCTTCGAGATCGAGTATGATCGCTACCCAGTCAGCAATGACACACGTACTGGCCGCGATTTTTATCATGAACCGCGCTATTATTTTATGCCGGACCACGGCCTATTTATCGCGGGCATTGTGCGCGATATCGCTCCGCGCGCGCGCATTCGCCTGGTCAGAATCCTCAACGATTACGGCAGTTGCGATCTCTACAATCTCTTTGCCGCGTTGACCGATCTGGAGCAAGAGTTGGTGTCGGGCACTATTCGCCGCCTGGTCATTAATCTCAGTCTGGGAATTCTACCGGATATCCGGCGTCTGCCCTCTATCTGGTTTGAGGACCGCACATGGCCCAGCACGCAACTAGGCGGAATTATGCGCATGCTCACGCAGCTAGAGGAGGGCCTGCGGCTGCTCTGCGAGAGCCTGTATGCTCACGGGGCATTGATTGTTGCGGCTGCGGGCAACGACTCCACAACCGCAACCAAACAGGGAAAGCAGCCCAGGCCGCCGCGCGCACCTGCGCGTTATAGCAGTACCATGAGCGTTACCGCTGTAAACAGCCAGCACGAGGCGGCGCAATATGCGAACGCGGCCAGCATCGCCCCGCTGGACGCGGGCATCGCGACCTTTGGGGGGGATAACTATGGCTTTGTAGACACTAACGAGTTGCCAGATGCTGTACGCGGCGTCTATATTGCGCCTACTTTCCCCGGTGGCGAGACCAATAACAGCGGTTGGGCGGACTGGAGTGGCACATCTTTTGCCACACCAGTGATCAGCGCTCTGGGTGCGCACTTGCTGGCGCAAGGCTGGTCCGCGCCCAATGCACTGACACGCCTCGCAGCCGGACGCGAGCGGCGCACAGATAAACTATTCGGTTCGGCCCCGGAACGCCCCGAACTGCTAGCCAACGTAATCCGCGTGCAACAAAAATTCAGCTAATCAAAACACTATGGAGGCCAGCTCCAGGCGAAGAAGCGCCAGGTGAACATGGATTTGAATGGCGAAGTCGTTCAAATCCATGTTCACCTGGCGCTTCTTCGCCTGGAGCTGGCCTCATAACAAGCACATGCTCTACTGGAGCTGGCCTCATAACAAGCACATGCTCTACTGGCACGTCACTCCATTCAAGGAAAACATGGCTGGCGTGCTCTCATTCTTGCTGGAAGAGGTAGCTTGAAAACCGGGCGTGGCGGAAGATCCGGGCGCGAGTGTACCGTTAGAACCACTATTGGTAATGCTCACCTGCGCGCCACTTTGCGTGAAACTCCCGTTCCAACCACTTAATATGCGCTCCTGACCGGGAAAGGTGAATACCAGTTTCCAGCCCTGAATAGCACTGCTGCCGGTGTTTGTAATAGTCAGGTTGGCAATAAAACCACCTGGCCAGAGCTGTGAGGCAGAATAATTTACCTGGCAACTCAAGCTCGCCACCGCTGTGGTGGGCGTCGCCGTGGGAGCTGGCGTTGGTGTTGCCGTCGCGGTTGGGGAAGGCTTCGCGGTTGCCGTCGCGGTTGGCTTTGTGGTCGCTGTCGCCGTTGGCCTGGTGGTCGCCGTAGGAGAACTGGCTACAGCGGCCCCTGTTGGCGTCTGGCCAGAGGCTGAGGTCGGCGAAAGCGTTGAGGTCACTCCTCCAACATGGACCTGGGCTGGTGGATGGTTCGAGGAGGACGCGCCTAAGAAAAGCTCGAGGCCAGAGATGCTGATCAGCAAAGCCAGAGCGACGAGACCCACAGTTAACCAGATCTGGCGGCGCGTGAACCGCGATATTGCGCCCGCGCGCGCTGGCAAAACCGCAGCTTGCGCGGATACGGGTACAAGCCCCATCTGCTGGTCCACGCCAATCAGAGATCCCGGCATCATCGCAGGTATGATGGTTGTCTCTATTTCATGCACATCATGCACAACAGGCGCCGGCACAACTTCCTGAGACGCCTGCACCTGCGCCACGGTCTCTTGCTCAAGTACCGCGATGGCTGCGGGAAGGGCTTCCTGCGATGGCTGCACCTGGGCTTCTGTCACAATAACGGATGTAGTAAGCTCAGGAAGTTCAGCCGGCGGCTGGACAACGCCAAGAATCGTTTCCAGGGGAGCAGCCAGAGCCACCAGCGGAGGCGGCGCGCTCAACTCCTCAAGAAAAGTCTGAATATCGGGATAGCGCCCCTCTGGCCGCTTGACCAGGGCTTTGAGCAGCACATGATCGATATGCTGCGCGCGTTTGGGCTGAAGCAGGGAAGGCAGCATCGGCTCTTTGGTCGTGTGCTTGCGAGCCAGACTTATAAAATCATCACCATCAAACGGTGGCCTACCAGTCAGTAGCTCATAAGCCAGGCACGCCAGAGCATATTGATCGCTCAAAGGCGTGGCCGCGCCCTGAAACTGCTCAGGCGCCATGTAGAACGCGGCGAAGGTTGAGAGGATGCGCGCGGCTCGCTCCGATTTCACCAGGCTGGGCAAGCGAAAGTCGGCCAGCATTACTTTGCCATCGCTCTGAAAAAGGATATTCTCCGGCTTGAGATTCGCGTGAATTATCTGCTGCCTATGCGCGAATTGTAGCGCCTCGCCAACCTGCCTGAGTAGCGCCATTACCTCTTTCAACGGCAACAACTCGCCCGCGTTAGCTGTCAGGCGTTGGCGCAGAGATCCTGCCTCGCTATACGGCTCGACCAGGTAGAGCATGTTTTCGTGAAGGCCATCATCCAGAATAGGCAGGATGGCAGGATGCTCCAGGCAAGCCAGCATACGAATCTCATCCAGAGCCTGGTCCTTCTCCTCCAAATGATCCAACGGCACTGCCTCAAAGAGCTTGAGGGCAAAGCGATGCTCAGACCTGTCCTGGCGCCTGGCCAGGTAAACACGACTGACCGGGCCAACTCCGATAAGCCTGCTAAGCTGATAAGGACCTATTGGCGTGTCCTGATACCGGGACATCTCTCTCATGGTATCTCCGCAAATAGAAAAATAGGCATGTGTTTTTACTATACAAGAAAGGTCTATCA
>Ga0134128_10008277_pt1 | contig 12527 bp, 9 predicted proteins | sample KB31754_FD_96462 | JGI IMG/M metagenome (GOLD analysis project Ga0134128, IMG submission 96462) | Terrestrial soil microbial communities with excess Nitrogen fertilizer from Kellogg Biological Station, Michigan, USA - KB3-175-4 | ecosystem: Environmental > Terrestrial > Soil > Unclassified ...
CCCTGAGGTTTGGCAAGATAGCGCTCGTACAATACTTTCTGAAAGGGCTCATAACCCAGCGAATCGATCCCCAGCATGGCCTGCGAGGGATCGAGAATACGCATCACGATCTTCTCGCCGAAGAGCGTCGGGCACGTGCTCACGCGGAAGTCGATGGCGCGGTTCTTCGACAGCTTCATCTTGATGCGCCCGTCCTGGGGCACCCGCCGCTCCGCGATGTCGAGTCGCGACATGACCTTCAGGCGCGCCGACAGCTTCTGCGCCAGAGCCACCGGGGGTTGGGCAATCTCTTTCAACACGCCGTCCATTCGAAAGCGCACGCGATAGATCTTCTCGTACGGCTCGAAATGGATGTCCGACGCGCCGCGACGAATGGCATCGAGCATCACTTTGTTGACGAAGCGGACGATCGGCGCGTCTTCGACATCGTCGCGGCTGACCTTGTCGTCGGCCTCGTCCTCGCCGCCCGTGACTTCCAGCGATTCGAGATCGACATCGTCCTCGCCCGCAAGCGGGGCAATCTGCGCTTCCGCCTGCTCGATTGCCCTGTCGATCGCCTTCTGTAGCTTGTCCTCCTCGACGAGGACTACTTCGATGCTGAGGCTGGTCTGAAACTTGATCTCATCGATCGCGTGCTGATTCGTGGGGTCTGCGACCGCGAGGAAGAGACGCCGCCCGCGGCGGAAGATGGGGAGGACGCGGTGCTTGGCGAGCAGCTTGTCGTTCGCCAGCCGCACCGTCTCGACGTCCAGGTTGACCGAGTCGAGGTCGAAAAGCGGGACACCGAACTCGTTCGATGCCGCCACGGCGATGTCCCTGGCACTGGCAGCCCCGCTCGAGACGAGCTGTGTGACGATATTGAGGTGCCGCTCGCGTGCGGCGTTCATCGCCTCGAGCATGGCGGCCTCTTCGACGACTCCGTCCTGGACCAGCCGCTGGGGCAAGCCCCCCAGACCGGCGCGGGCGCCTCCGAGCACTAGAGAAGCGTTCTCATTCATGGACTTACGGCAAGCGGATCAGGCCCGTGATGCTCAAGTCTACCGGAGCCGGGGCTCAGGCAATTGTCAAATCTCGTGAATGGTGGCACACGGCGGGCACCCCCAGCGTGACTGGCTTCCCAAAAGAGGAAGCCCCTCCGGAGAGGGGCTTCGGGTCCTTGGTATGTCTTCCGTCGTGAGAATTACTGACGGCAGTTCGATGGGACGTAGCGGTCGTCAGAGGCGTTCACGACCTGGCACTTCCACGTAATCGCATCCGAGGGAACACCATCAGCGGTCGTATAGGCCACGCCGCCCACGGACGGTGTCATCGTCAGCGAAACGCCCCTGGCCAGGGACGTGTACGTCACAGTGATGACGCCCGAGGTGCCATCCACGGCGACGGTCGACACGTTCGCAGTGCTCGACGGCGGAGTCCAGCCCAGCGTGAGGTTTGAGGCACCGTTTTCAGCGTTCTCAGCCACGGTGGTCTCAGCTGCGGACGCGAGGTTCAGACCCTCGGTGACACGCGCGCGGATGATGTAGTCCTGGTAAGCGGGAATGGCGATGGCCGCCAGAATGCCGATGATCGCAACGACGATCATCAACTCGATCAGGGTGAAACCCTTTTGCGCAGACTTCATGAGCTAGGCTCCTCGATGTTGAGAGATTCACGCAGAGGCGCAAAAGGCCGCCTGCTGAGCGAATAAAGCAAGGCCTGTGCCAACGGATGCATAAGCGAGTAACTACCTGAAATGATGGTAGAAAATGCTTTCCCGCGGATGCGCTCCGACTTGACTTAGCGCACGGTCGCTGACCCGCGACGCCCGGACGCATGTCACAAAGTGACGCAAATTGTCGGCGACCTAGTCACTCCCGATCGCTCTGCATGTCGGGCCGGAGCGGCCGCCGCGGTCAGAACATCTGTTACCCTCGCAAGCTTCCGCGAGCCACGGGTCGCTCGGTCCGCCAACCCGAGGCAGCCGAGTGCTTTCTACCGCGCAGAAATTTGACGAACCAATCACGCCGGCCTGTTGCCGCTTAAAGACATAATGCCTTCGGCGTGTTCGGATACGCTAAGTGCGCACCGAACTACACTTTCGCTCGAAGCGCGCCGTGAGTAGCAGTGCCGCGAATACGAGGTTCGACATGGCAGCAACCCTCGCAGGGGCGTTCTTACGGGACAGTACTGATCCGTCCGAGGCATCTGAGCTCGAATTGACGATTCTCATGCCTTGCCTCAATGAGGCAGAGACAGTTGCGACGTGTGTCCGGAAAGCACGCAGTTTTCTGGATCGCAGTGGTACCAAAGGAGAGGTGCTGGTTGCCGACAATGGGTCCACGGACGGCTCCCAGGAGCTTGCCCGGGAAGCCGGAGCGCGTGTGATACGAGTCGTCGCGAAGGGTTATGGCAGCGCGCTCATCGGCGGCCTGCGGGCAGCGCGGGGTCGCTTCGTGATCATGGGCGATGCTGACGACAGCTATGACTTCTCACGTCTAGAGACGTTTCTCGACTCTCTGCGCGCCGGCCACACCATGGTCATCGGTCACCGGTTTCGCGGAGGTATCCATCCTGGCGCGATGCCGTGGCTGCATCGGTACCTAGGGAACCCTGTGCTGAGCTTCCTTGGCCGGCTGTTCTTTTCCTGCCCGATAGGCGACTTTCATTGCGGTCTGCGGGGATTTGACCGTGCGGCCGCCCTGCGGCTCGGACTCTCCGCGCCGGGGATGGAATTCGCAAGCGAGATGATCGTCAAGGCGGCACTCGCGCGCTGGCGCATCGGCGAAGTGCCAACCACGCTTTCGCCTGCGGGCCGCTCGAGGCCGCCGCACCTGCGGAGCTGGCGGGATGGCTGGAGGCACCTACGCTTCCTGCTCATGATGAGTCCGCGCTGGCTGCTCCTCTATCCCGGTGCCTGCCTGATTGCAGCCGGGATTGCCGGTGAGTTGGCGATTTTGCGCGGTCCGATCGTCATTCACGGTGTGGGGTTCGACATCCACACCATGCTCTATGCGGCGGGCGCGACGATTCTCGGATTACAGTTGGTACTGTTCTCACTCATGGCGCGCACCGTGGGGGTGGTGAAGAGTCTGCTGCCTATTACGAACACGCTTGCTCGCTTCCTGCGAGCGTTCACCTTGGAGAGGGGAATTCTCCTCGGAGCTTCGCTAGGGCTTGCGGGCCTGGGTCTGGCCGCATACTCGATAGATACCTGGGCGCATGCGCGCCTCGGTGCGTTGGATCCCGTGTCGATGATGCGCATCGCGATTCCCTCCGTGACCTTCATGCTGGCAGGCGCAGAGATCCTGTTCGCTTCGTTCCTGCTCGGACTCATCGACGTCCGACCATCGGAAGAGACTCACGAGTGAGCTCCTTCGAGGAAGCGCTGCCGCTTGCGCGGCGGGCGTCCGTGCTTGCGGTGCTAACGCGACTCATCTTCGCGCAGAGGTTCTGGATCTACTCCTGCTGCACTCTTGCCGCGCTGGTGACCAGTTTTCACCTCGGCAAGGACATGGAATGGGACACGCTCAATTACCATCTCTATGCGGGCTTCAGCGCACTGCACGATCGGTTCAGTCAGGACTATTTCGCCGCCGGAGCGCAGGCCTACTTCAATCCATATATCTTTGCGCCCTTTTATCTCCTCGCCACTTCCGGGCTGACGGCGCTCGAGGTCGCCTCGATCCTCGCGATCGTGCAGAGCGCGATTCTGTGGCTGACCTATGAGCTGGCTGTTGTACTCGTGCCGGGCGTAAAACCGCAATCTCGCATGGCCGTCCGCATCTTCGCGGTCGTCTTCGCTTTCGCCAATCCCATCCTCATCAATCAGTTCGGTACCAGTTTTGCCGATGTACTAACGGCGGAGATTGTGCTCGCAGGCTGGCTTGTGCTCATTGCTGCCGTCCGCAGTCCGGGCGCGCTCCGCATCGTCGCGGCCGCGCTACTCCTCGGGTGCGCCACCGCGCTGAAGGCGACCAACGCCGTGCACGCTGTATCGGCAGGAGCCCTGCTCCTGTTCCTCCCCGTAGGTTGGCGGAACAAGCTTCGCAGTGCCGTGCTCTTCGTGACGGTCGGAGTTTTGACTTCCGCGGCCGTCAGCGCCCCGTGGTCACTGCGGTTACAGGAGCACTTTGGGAATCCCGTATTTCCATTGCTGAACAACCTGTTTAAGTCCCCGCAGTACACGACCGAGCGGATGCTCGACTACCGTTTCATCCCGATATCTCTAAATGCGGCGCTGCGCCTGCCGTTCACGATGATTGAGCCTCGCGGGATGATTCAGGTGGAGTGGGCTGCGCCGGATCTGCGCTACTCGCTGCTTCTGGTGCTGGCCGTCCTCGCAGTCGCGATTTGGTGTTGGAAACGTATGCGAGCGCCTGCGCGCGACAGTGCGCCGCGAATCGATGCTGGCCGGCGGCCACTCGCGGCGCTCGCGTGCGGCTTCACCGTTGACTGGGTCCTTTGGCTCACGGCGTCGGGAAATGGCCGCTACTTCATACCGATGGCCTGTGTCGCCGGCGTGCTCGTGGCGGTTCTGGCATTTCGACTCTGGGCGCGATCACCGAAGCTGCTCGGCTGGGTGTTGATCGCCGCGCTCGGCGTGCAGTGCTTTCAGCTGCATCTCGGCACCGAATATCATGCGGCGCTTCCGTGGCCTGAAGGACCCTGGTTCCAGGTGTCGGTGCCCACCATGGAAGCGACCCAAGATGCGCTCTACTTCACGCTAGGAACGCAATCGAACGCGTTCATTGCGCCATTTCTCGCGCCAGGCTCCGGCCTGATCAATCTGGAAGGCGGGTACACCCTGGGCCCCGGCGGCGCCGACGGCAAACATATCGCCGCGCTGATCAGGCGATTCTCTCCGCACTTGCAGGTCCTCGTGCGGGACTTGCGCACCGACGCCGGAGGTCACGACTTCCCTGGTCTCGTGAACGCCAACGACGCGCTCATGCCGTTCGGTCTACGCATTGACACGAGCCGCTGCGCCCAAATCGTCGCGAGCGATGTGAGCTCACCGCTGATAAGGTATTCCGAGCACGCATCATCCGAATTGCAGTCGTCGGAAACCAATGTAGGGTACTTCATGACCTGTTATGTCGTGGCGGCAACTCCGCTCGATCCTACCGTCGTTGCCGCGGAAAGCGCGGCAAACCTGGTGCTGGATCGTGTGGAGGATGCGTGTCCGACGCTGTTGCAGCCGCGGCGGACGGTCACCTACGTTCTTGGCGATGCGGCTCACGGATTCATCTGGGCACGGCAGTATTCAAACACCGACATGGCGGTGTGGGTGGCGCATGACGGGTGGGTGCACTTCCAGAGATTGGTCGGCGGCGGGCATGAAGGCTACGTGGGCCCAGAGGTCCGGTGGGAGCGAGCGCCGCAGCAGGTGATTTGTGGACGCGGATTGCAGGGGTATTTCATGCGGCTTGTGAGCCAGCGTTGAAAGATCGCACATGACTTCCATGGAGCAAGCCTCGCCCCTGCCGCGAGCCCCTCTCGCGCGATTTGCGCCAATTCAACGGTTGCTCGCTGCTCCGCGCTTTCCAATCTATCTCTGCTGCACTCTGCTCGCGATCCTCACGAGCTGGTACCTGGGCAAGGAGATGCAGTGGGACACCCTGGACTACCATCTATATGCCGGGTTCAGCGCCATTCACGATCGGTTCTCCCTCGACTACTTTGGCGCGGGAGTTCAGTCCTACTTCAATCCCTACGCGTACGCGCCGTTCTACCTCTTGGCCACCTCCGGCCTCACGGCATTCGAAGTCGCAACGATATTTGCTGTCATACACAGCGCGATCCTGTGGCTGGGCTATGAGCTGGCGGTCGCCGTTGCGCCGTGGAGCGAACCCCGTACGCGTGTTGCAATGGGCGTCTGCGCGGTGGTCCTGGTTTTCCTGAATCCCGTGCTCATTGATCAATTCGGGTCGAGTTACGCCGACATTACGACAGCGGAGCTGGTACTTGCGGGTTGCCTGTTTCTCTGCCGGGCGTTCCGCGCCCCGGGCGCGTGGCGTATCGTGTCTTCCGGGGCTCTGCTCGGAGCGGCAAGTGCGCTGAAGCTCTCGAACGGACTGGCGGCTGCCTCATTGATGATCGTACCGTTGTTTCTGGCGGAAGGGTGGCGGAGGCGGGTGGGCTATGCCGCCCTTCTCGGGTCATGCATCGGGGCGAGCTTCGTGCTCGTATCCGCGCCGTGGTCAATCCAGCTCATGCGTCATTTCGGCAATCCGCTCTTTCCGATGCTCAACAATGTGTTCCATTCGCAGTACTACACCACCGGGCCGAACACCGACTCGCTATTCATCCCCGCGACCGTGAGTGCGGCGCTGTCGCGTCCGTTTGCCATGATTGCCCCCGTCCGGCGGCTTCATTACGAGCAGCCTGCGCCCGATCTGCGCTATGCGATCCTGCTGGTACTCGGAGCGCTGGTTCTCATGAGTTGGCTGATGAGCCGTTTTGGGAGAAAGTGGTTCAAGGCAACCCTGGCGCTCCCCGGTCCCGATGCTCGGCCTTTGCTTGCACTGAGCTGCGCATTTCTGATCAATTGGGTCGTGTGGCTGTCGGTATCCGGGAACAGCCGCTACTTCCTGCCCACCGCTTGCTTGGCTGCCGTGCTGGTCGTAGGTACGCTGTTTCGGCTGCTGGCGCGGTGGCCCCGGGCGCGAACCTGCGTCGTCGTAGTGGTATTGGTCGCCCAATTCCATGCCGTAGCGAGCGGGGCGGTGTTCCGCGCTGCTCTTCCATGGAACAAGGGACCGTGGTTCGATGTGTCAATGCCGGCGGAGTTGGCGTCAAAGCCGGCTCTGTACTTCAGTCGGGGAATCCAGGCGAACGCCTTCGTCGTGCCTTTCCTCGCGCCAGGCTCGGGATTCATTAATCTCGATGGCGGTTGGATCCTCGGGCCGGATGGCGCGAACGGAGCCCGTATCCGGGCACTGATCGAGCGATTCTCGCCCCGGATGAGAGTCCTGGTTGCCGACCCCGCGGTGCACGCCGACCGTGACGTCAGCATTCCGCATCGTGTCGACGTTGACGATGGCCTCGAGCCATTCGGGTTGCGCGTCGATGAAGGACATTGCGCGACGATTGTCGCGCCCTACGCGCCAAAGGTGGAAGTAGTGACGTTTGGGCACACGATACCGCCGCTGCCCGTCTCGCAATGGTATACGCGATATCTGATCGCCTGCCAGGTGGTGCCCGACGGCGCAGGTTTTGGCGTAGTGCCGCCCAGCGAGCGCGCAGCCAACCTGGCGCTCGATCGTCTGGAAGATGAATGTCCTGCAGTCCTGGAGCCCCGTCGATCCGAGACTTTCCTGTTGAACGGTCCGGACAACAAAGGGATGTGGGTGCGGCGCTACGGCAATACCCACGTTTCAGCATGGGTGAGCGCAGGGCAGGTGCGATTTCAGGCGATGGTCGGGCGGGACAGCATCCATGATCTGGGGAGCGTGGACGAATGGGAGAACGCGCCTCCGCAGATCGTCTGCGGGAGACAGCCGGACGGCCTGTTTTTCGTACGAGTTGGCTCAGCGCGATAAGCCATGCCTGCTTCCGTCTCTGATCGGGCGCGAATCGTCATTCCGGTCCGTAATGGGGGTGCCAGGTGGCGTGAGGCGGCCACGGCACTGGTGGAATCAGTGGTTGAGCCTAATATGGTCGCCGTCGTCGATTCCGGTTCAACGGATGGCAGCGATGGCGTCGCAGCGGAGTGTGGCTTCGAGATCATGCGGATCGACCCGCGCACGTTCAACCACGGCCGGACTCGACAGATGGCCGTCGACCGCTTCTGCGCGGGCCTGGAGTTCGTGGTTTTCCTCACGCACGATGCGGTGCTCGAGGGGTCCACGGCAGTGACCGAGCTCCTCTCAGCGTTCACCGATCCCAATGTAGGGGCTGCGTATGGCCGTCAGGTTCCGCACACCGGAGCCCGGCCCTTTGATGCACACGTCATCCTCTTCAACTACGGACCCCACAGCGAAACCCGATCACTGGAGGATGCCCCGCGTCTCGGAATCAGAGCGGCATACCTTTCGAACTCGTTCGGGGCATATCGGATATCGGCGCTGCGGGCGTGCGGCGGCTTCCCGAGTCACCTGATTCTGGGGGAGGACACCTCCGTCGCAGTGAGGATGCTGCTGTCGGGCTGGAAGATTCGTTACTGCGCCGAAGCCCGAGTCCGTCACTCTCACTCTTATTCCATTCACCAAGAGATGCAGCGGTATTTCGACTTCGGCGTCCTGCATGCGCAACTCCCCGACTTGGTGCGTAATTTCGGGGCGGCCGAAAGTGAGGGCGCACGCTTCATCGCTGCCGAATTCCACTATATCGTTGCGAACGCGCCCTGGCTGTTGCCATTTGTTCCCGTGCGTAATGCTGCCAAATATCTGGGGTACCGGCTTGGCCGTACCTTCATGCGGCTACCTCGGAGTGTTTGCCGCCGAATGAGCATGACCAAGATCTTCTGGGATGCGGCCACTACGTCGTAACTAGGCCGCGGTTCTGGCATCCCGTGCCATTCCCCGGTAGGTGAACATCCACTGCCCGATGAAGCTCACTGGGGCATTGATCAGGGCGAGTACAACGGCCGCCGCCAAATACCACATGTGTAGCACGTCCACCAGCAGCTTCAGAGCGAGTGTGTTCGCGCAGAGGAGAGCGCTATTGACCAGCATGTAACGGATCGCGCCGGCATGGGCTACCGACCTCAACGAGAACGTGAAGCGTGCATTGAGAAGATAGCCGGCGAGGTTCGTGACTACGAAGCCGACCACGTATGCGATCAGGTAATTCACGCCGGCGAGCTCGTGCAATCCGGCGAGGATGGCTAGGCCGAGAAAGAGACACGCGATGCCGACTGCGCAGAAACGCAGGAGTTGCAGAAGTCGTTCGCGCATACGGGCACTTTGGATCGCTGCGCATCTCACTGCAAGGGAATTTTGCTGGATCTGGAGACCGTCGCGCGATTCCAAGGGTATCGAACGGAAGGGGCGCCCGGCTCGCAGACGTCATTCGGGTGCCGCGCACAGACGCCGAGATGACGCCCGGGATTCCCGCCTCGGCAAAATTGCCAAGACGGTCACGCCGATCCGGCTTATGGGGTGGACATAATGCAGGTGACGGGGATGCTGTGCGTAGCTCCTTGAGAGGCAGAAGCCCGATGCCCGATACGATTCTTCGACCCGAACGGCGCGGGTACGACCAGGCCCTCGGATCCGCGAAGCCATTGGACAGGGAAGCCATGTCCGCTCAGATCGCCCGCCGCATTCTCGATTGCGGGCAGACGCTGGCCGACCAATGGCGCGCCGCGGCACCCATCAATCATTTCGTACTCGATGATCTGTTGCCAGTCGCCTGGGTAGATGAGATTCGCGCTGCCTTCCCCGATCCGCACTCCATGACTCTGAAGCGCAGCTTGAGGGAGCTGAAATACGTAGCCGCGCAGATGAACAAGTACCATCCGCTGCTCGAAGAAGCCATCTACGCCTTCCAGGCGCCCGCGGTCGTGGCCGCGGTCGAGCGTGTCACCGGATTGGTGGCGCTGGAGCCGGATGAGCGACTGTACGCCGGCGGCATTTCTCTGATGGCGCCGGGCCACTTCCTCAACCCGCACATCGACAACTCCCATGACAAGTTCCGGCAGCGCTATCGCATTCTGAACCTGTTGTACTACGTGTCGCCGGGATGGCCGGACGATCGCGGCGGAAACCTGGAGCTATGGCCGAACGGGGTCGGTGGTCCGCAGAACACGATCGTGAGCAGATTCAACCGCCTTGTCGTGATGCTCACGCACCGCCATTCCTGGCACTCGGTGTCGCGAAATTTGGCGGGCACCGTACGGTGCTGCGTCTCGAATTACTATTTTTCCGCCAAGCCCATCGGAGACGCGCACTACTACCATGTGACGGAGTTTCGCGGGAGGCCGGAGCAGCCGCTCCGCGACCTGGGGCTGAGAGCCGATAACTGGCTCCGTACTCTCATTCGTACACGGCTTCCGTGGGCATTCAAGAACCGGCACTTCTATGCTGCCCCCGGCGACCGCGCTGCAGACTCTGCCGATGACAGGCCGGTATAACTGGCCTTGCCTCAGATAACGGCTCGTACGATATAACCGAAACTGAGCGCGGGGAATAGCCACTCGAGCCGGTTGACAGCGCTCTCCGCCGCCCGGATCGCCATGCGCGACAGTCCCGAGTGGCGTAATTTCATTTCCGTGAACCGGGAGTAATACGGCACGATTTCCCAACCCGAAAAGCCTGCGCGCCGACAGATGGTCGTCAATGTCTTATAGGAAAAGATGCATAGATGATCGGGGTGCGCGGACTCACGTCGTGCGAGCCCGATCAGCACGTTGGGCATTGCGGTGGCGTTCGGTGTCGTGAGGATGAGCGTCTTGCCGGACAGCGTTTTCGATCTGGCGAGGTTCCGCAGAAATTCCAAAGGATTCTCCAGGTGCTCGATGATCTCTCCGGCTACGACGATGTCCGGCACCTGATCGAGCTCGGCCAGGAGCCGCTGCGGATCGGTGATGTCGCCGCGCCTTATCGTCGCGTTTGCGCCGGTGGCAAGACCCGCCGCGGGAATCATCTCGGAATTGTCGATTCCGTAGACCTGCCGGGCGGATCGCGCGATCTCTTCATGTAGCCATACGCCTTGGCCGCGTTTGCTGTTCCAGGCAGTCTCGTCCATGGCGCCGAGGTCGAGCACACAAAGCCCCGCGCATGCGGCAGCGATGTATTTGATCCTGTCAACCGGCCGAATGATTGGCAATGCCTCCAGCGGCTCGTACCGCAGCGGGCGCTTATCGGCAGTAGGCATTCCACTGAACATCGGACGTGGTTACCTTGCTATTCGATGCCCAACTTCTTGATCCGGTACCGCAGTGCCCTGAAGCTCATCCCCAGGAGTTTTGCGGCCGCGGTTTTGTTGTAGCGAGTCTTCTCCAGTGCTTTGACGATGGCGTCGCGCTCGATCTCCTCGAGGTGCTCACCCAGCGCGGCACCACCACTCGCCGATGCTGCCGGCGAGAGGGACACGGGTGCCGTCGGCCGCGGCGTTGACCGCAGCTTGATGTGCTCGTCAGTGATCACGCCGCTGACGCACAAAGTCAGCGCGCGCTCGAGAACGTTCTCCAGCTCGCGGACGTTTCCTGGGAAGGGGTAGGACTTCAGTTGCTCCAGGGCGTCGTCCGACAGATGCGGGGGCTGCATTCCGGTGCGCCGGCCGAGTCTCTCCAGGATTGCCTGCGCGATCTCGGGGATGTCCTCCGGCCTCTCGCGCAGGGCGGGCACGCGAAGCTCGATGACGTTGATGCGGTAGAAGAGATCCTCGCGGAACAAGCCCTGAGCGACGAGCTCGGAGAGGTTCTTGTGCGTTGCCGAGAGAATGCGAACGTCAACGGTCTCCTCGCGAGACTCGCCAACAGGACGTACCGTCTTCTCCTGTACGACCCGGAGCAGCTTCACCTGCATGTGCAATGGCAGGTCCGCCACCTCATCGAGAAACAGTGTGCCCCCCTCGGCCGTCTGCACGAGTCCCTTCTTGTCGGCGATCGCGCCCGTGAAGCTGCCGCGCTTGTGGCCGAAGAGCTCGCTTTCCATCAACTCCGTTGGGATGGCGCCGCAGTTGACGGCGATGAAGGGCGCCTCGCGGCGGGCACCGGACTCATGGATCATGCGGGCGACCAGCTCTTTGCCGGTGCCGGACTCGCCGAAGATATGCACCGGGGCCTGGCTGCGGGAGACCCGCGAGATCATCTCGCGAAGCTGTTCCATCACGCCGGAGTGGCCGATGAGTCGCGCGCCGCTGGGGTCGCTGGAGGCGTCAGGGGAGCCACTGCTGCCGAGGCGTATGGCGCTGCCGACGAGCTTGCGCAGCACACCGAGATCGAGGGGCTTGGAAACGAAGTCGAAGGCACCGAGCTTCAACGCGCGGACGGCGGATTCGACGTTGCCGTGTGCCGTGATCACCGCAACGGGCACCGTCGAACGGTTCTCCTGGATCCATGCGACGAGGTCGAGGCCATCGCCGTCCGGCAGGCGCATGTCGGTGAGACACAGATCGAACGCCTCGCTCTTGAGGAGCTTGCGCGCCGTGCTGACGTCGGGTGCCGTCCGAGTCCGCAGATTCATGCGGCTCAGGGTGAGGCTGACGAGCTCGAGCAGGTCGGGCTCGTCGTCCACGATCAGCACGGACGGCCTTGCCGGCTCAGTGCGTGCGCTCGTCAAAGATGCATTCAAGACCCGACCTCCCATCGTCGAGGATCTGCGAATACCAGCCTAAAAATGCTGCCGCCGCCGTGACGCGGCTCATAGAGCAGCGTGGCGCCATTGCTCTGGGCCAGCTCCCGGGCCAGGAAGAGCCCGAGGCCGGTTCCCCGGCCGCCGCTGAAGAAGGGCTCGAATATGCGTTCCATGTGCTCCTTTGGGACCCCCGGTCCCCGGTCGGCCACCTCGAGGAAAGGACGGTTATTGGACTGCAGGCGCCCGCAACGCATCTCAATGGCGCCGTCGCGGGCGTCGCTCTGCCGCTCACCGAAAGCATGTCGC
>Ga0134128_10008278_pt1 | contig 12525 bp, 10 predicted proteins | sample KB31754_FD_96462 | JGI IMG/M metagenome (GOLD analysis project Ga0134128, IMG submission 96462) | Terrestrial soil microbial communities with excess Nitrogen fertilizer from Kellogg Biological Station, Michigan, USA - KB3-175-4 | ecosystem: Environmental > Terrestrial > Soil > Unclassified ...
GAGATTGCGGATCGGAGCGCCGCTTGCCTTGAAGAACAAGTGGTCGTGGTCAATTCTGCCAGCACGCTCGAGTCGCGAGCGCAGTACCAACTGACGGCGCAGGACGTTCAATGCTCGCGGACATAGCACTATCCTTCGATCCTCAGCGGTCTTCGTTGAGTCTTTGTCGATTCCGGCGACGCGCGCCTTGTTGACTGCCAGGGTTCCTCGGGCGGGATCAAAATCGCTTATCACCAGCGCGATCTGCTCAGAGGGCCGCAATCCGGTAAAGAACCGAAACTCGTCGTAGTTCCCCTGCGCCTCGCCCCAATCACGATGGATGGCTGAGATTAGCGCTTCGGCTTCCTGTATGGTGAAGGGATCGATGATGGGGCGATCCTTCTTGCGAATCCGAACGCTCTTCAGTCCCAGGGTCGGGTCGTGTTTCTCAGGGTGGTCACGGTACCCGAATTTGAATGCGCGCCGAAGAATGCTGATCCCGTTGTTGTAGGATTTCTTGCTCCAGGTTGCATTATCGGCAATTCTGACGAGAGCCGAGTATCGGACATCGAGGAATCTCTGGGCACCGATCCGCGGGCGCCAGAATCCCTCCAGGACCCTTCGGTACGACGCGAGCGTGATGCTTGCCATGTCGTGTCTGGTCACTCGCGAGGCACAGTGGGCGACGAAAGCATCGAAAACCTGGGCACAAGTTTTCGGTGAGCCTTGATCCGGGACTTTCCTTAAATGGCGGAAGTCGGGAAATTCCTCGGCGAACGAGAACGTGCCGCTCGCAATGCGCCGCTTGATTCCGTCGAGGTGCTGGCGTGCCCAGCGCAGGTTCCGTTCGCTTGGGGTTCTCAGCAGAGTGGGGCGGTATCGCACACCCTCGTATCTGAAGTCGAAGCGAATGCGATCGGCGCCTGCCGGGATGACCCCTCCGGTGAGTGATGTTCTGCTCATGATCGTACCCCAAGCGTTTAGGCGGAGGGAATGCCGTTCTTGCCCAATTCATTCAACATCTTCGAACTTGGCGGGCCATGCCGAAGCCGTATTCCCGATATATCTTTCTTGCTACCTCATAGCCGTGCTTGGCAATATGATCAAATTGATCGAAAGTAAGGCGACGCAACGTTGTCGGGAATTCCCAGACAAATCGCGAGGTGTCTGAGGACGGTGACGTCCCAGTTGCTGTCTTTATGAATACGAGGGCACCGCGGTGCGGTCCCTGTTGAACGAAATTGACGAACGTCCGGATTCGAAGGGCATGCGCCTGATTCGATATGATGTCTGCCAGGCGCATCATCCGGCGGGGATTGAACGAACGAAAGGAGAAGCCGCTGGGCAGCGGCGATCCTGCGTCCGATACAAGAATGAAATCGTCCTGGCATTTCGATACACCTTTGCCGGCGTCGAAGAAGGGCTCCAGGCCTAGGTTGTCATACAGTCCGCCGTCGTAGAGGTGTAGATATCGGTAGCCAACGTCGACGCCTTGTTCCGATCCGGCGGGCGCATCCCATTCCCTCTTCCGCCAGTCATATCTAAGGGCATCGATTCGTAGCGGCCCGAATCCTCCGGGAAAGGCGGCTGACACGGCGAGGGCGTCCGCGAGTGGAAATTCCAATGAGGAGGCGTAACCCAACTCGTAATCCCCGAAATTGTGTCGCTTGAATCTGAAGCGCTTCCCGTTCTCGGCCGTGGTACCGTTAATTGACCATTCGGGGTGTTGTGGCAGATCCGACAGTTTGCAGTCAATGCCCCATTCTTCCGTCAAGGCGAGACTGAGAAGATTGGCGCGGGACACGAGGAACCGCAGCCGTAGGGGATTAAGTAGCTGCCGAGCGGCTCCCCACTGGAGACTACGACGGCATAATTTTTCGCGAAGATGCGGGTAGACCGTGGACACGAATGCTGGCGATGATGGCCAAGACATCTCGCACTCTTTAAGTGCGAGCCCAATCAGAAGACTTCCTCCGGACACAGTAGAGACTCGAGTGACACTTTCCAGCAATCCGTTCTCCGCGAGGCACCTGAGGACGCCCAGGTGAAAGACCATGGCCCGGATACCGCCGCCGGAGAGCGCCAGGGCAATGCCGGAATTCTGCTCGTTCCGGCTCACGTGATCGCCATTGCTTGATAAATCTGAAGATCGCCTTCCCCCACGATCAGTTGCAGTGCCGGCAAACCGTCATCCGCCATTCCGAAGGCAAGATGGCAGAGCTGAAGGATGTCATGGCGACTCTGCAGGGCTGGATGGCCGGGCGGGTGGCTATGCCATTCGCCAACGTATCCTACGACCCCGGCTGTACGCCGCGTTGCTTCGTTCACGGCCTCGACCAATCCCGCTGTACCGCGCTCAAATCCAGTGACACTGGACTTGCTGTCAGGCGGCGCGGGAAGGCCGCAAACGACTATCACTGCGGCGATATTGAAATCGTAGTAGCCGAGCAAAACGCCACCGGTTTCGTTCGGGAGACTGGCTGTACGGAGCTCTCGAAGCTGGTCCTCCACGCCGGAATCGATATAGAGGTGCAGATTGCCGTATCTCAAGCACCGTGCGGAGTGCGTGCTGATATCTCGGACGGCGATGGCGCCTGATTCAGGGTTCCGGTCCCAAATACGGATCAGGGCGTCGGGTTGGGTGGCAGCGAGCGGTATTTGCTCGGCGAGCGTGCTGGCGTGGGCAGTGATCCGCGAATACGGCATCACGACCGAGATATCGCGGCAGCCCGCGCCACTCCAGAATGTGCTCAGGTTGCCACGGAGGTGATTTTGTCCCCAATTCTCTTGGATTAGCGCCCGGTAGTATTGAGCCTCCAGGTCGCGGACCCGGATCTCGCGGTGGCTGTCTTCGGCGAGAAGCACTGCAGAATTTCCGGTCGGGGTAATGAACGTGGAGATGTGCCGGCCGACCTCATCTGTCGCGCTAGCCTGGCGTGGATATTCCAGCGTCGTTGAAGCGTCCACAACCAGCGCCGCTTTCTTGAGCGGTGTCAATATCGCCTCGTTAGCAAAATCACAGGCGTCGCCGAATACAGGCACTATGGTACCGTCGCGAATAGCCGCCTCATGCAGTTCCGCGACGGTCGCCGTTTTCAATTGGCCGACGTGTTGAAGATATCCCGTGTGGCGAGACAAGTTGTGCGGCTTGACGTGATCCTTGTCGATGACCGTCCAGCGACCCCATCCGCTGCGGCTCCATAGGTTCAACATCGCGCTGCCCAGTGAACCAGCGCCTATTAGGACCGCATCCGGTCCCTCGTTCGCAATTCCCGATTGCTGTTGTGCCAGCGTCCTGTTGTTCTCTCGGAGTACGTCCACTGGCATCAGGGGCGTCGACTGCCACGCAGTGGGCGTATCAGTGGAGCCTATGAGCGGTACGTTGAAATACCTCTTGTCGTGGATGTGCAGTGCTCCGATATCCGCCCCCAGCTTGAGTGCGCCTCCATCGACAATGAACGCCCGGTGAGTTATCCCATCGGGCGTAGTGGCCCCTGTCGTGCGCAGAATCGGCACATGCAGCAGGAACAATGTGAACGGCTCGTCGTTGGCAATGGGTATACCGGCGGGCCCGACGCGATGCGCCAGAGTCGCTTTCAACGGCGCGAACAGATTCGCGCCGCGCTTAGCGAACATCTCGCTAAGCTCGCCCAGAGTCACTGGCTCTCTTTCGATCCGGCCGTGCACAATCGCCGGAAGAAGCAGTTCGATGCACGCCGCGCTGGTGGTCGGCGGGCTCTGGTCAGAGCGGATCGGGTGAAGGAAGAAAGTTAATCCGCCATCGGGGCGCTTCCCACGCGAATCCAAGGCGAAGCGCTGCTGCTCGTTCTTGCGGAGTTCCGCGAAATTCCAGGGCAGAACCAGCTCGAAGGGACTGGCAAAGAAAAGCTGCTCAACGGGCTGGTCAGCCGGGTGCAGTTCTCCTTTGGCGGTCTTCTCTAGCCACCATTGGATGCGCCGCAGGAAGGTCTGTGGCGTCCACGTTCGTGCCACGGAGATCGGTGGTTCAAAGTAGAGGCAGAGGCTCGGTCCGCCGCCGTCGATAACGTGGTTTTGATGAGCAAGGGTTGGAAACGTCTTGCGGAGCGCACGCACTTCTACAAGTGACCGAGGAGTCTCGGGGACGCTGAGCGCCAGACGTTCCCGATACTTTATGCCGGGTGCATTGTTTGGTGGTACTTGATCGGTCTCGACATCGACGACGATGATTTCACATCGAGGGTTGCTGCGGGTTAGCAGACGGACAACGGAGAAATCGCGGTGCTTGCCGATGGCGCCGAGGAGCGCCCTTGCGCGTGGAATTGCTAACCCGTCTGCTGAAACCTCGATGCTGGCGCCGATGTCGTGGTATTCCTCACTCATTATCCCGCTCGCGGCGGCACCGAGCTGATGATGGCCGGCGCGCCGATTGCCAGTGATCGCGCGAGGGTGATGCCGCCGCTCCCAATATCAAATACTAGAGGCTCGGGGTTGTTGGCATTTGGCTCTTCCATGGTGACCATGAATTTGCGTCCGCCCACGTCCTTTAGATAACGCTGGTATGCCTTGCGGGCCTGGATGTGAGGCGGCTGAATCTCATCGTATGCCGCTTGCGTGTCCGGAATGGGATTGCTGGAACTCACCAGGTAGGCATCGGGTTGACCCAGGAACAGCAGATCCTTGACCAGAGGCTTCGGTACCGTCTCCTTTTCCCCCTTCTCGTCGCTCAATGCCTTGTAGCTGCAATGGTGCGGCAAGTTGTACAGGTTCCATTTGAGTCGGTCATCGTTCTTGTGATATCGCGTTGTGCTCACGATGTCCTCAAGATCGCACCACTCCGCATCGCCGACAGCGAGATAGTCATAGTCTGACCCATCGACGCGGAATCTCACGTTGAAGACCAGGGCGGCGCTGTTGCGGATGATGTCGCCTTCGTCGCAGTGTTTGATAAACGGCGAATGGCAGAAAAACTCAACGCCGTCGGTCTCGAGCGAAAACCCTGGAACTATTGTTCCGGCATCGATGAACAGATGGTCGCGGGCGTTGGCTGACTCGCCGCGCTCCTTGAGTTTCGGCTCTAGCCAGTCCATCAGTGCTTGCGGTTTGGAAAAGATGAGAATGTCTTTGCCTTCCAGAAGGCGGTGGCGTGCTTCCTGCCGCAGAAGAACAAATTCATCCTTCTGCTGGTCCTTGTCCGCTTCCTCCAGAAGCATGGCGGCCGGAACCCACAATTCGGAAATCTTGATGCGGCCGTCGCCTTGATAGATTGCAGCGTGCTGCAGCTCGAAAAATTCAGTGCTGCCCTGAATGTGGTCGAGGTCGGCATGAGTGAAGGCGACGACATCGAAATAGTCCCGGTCGACTGCTTCAAGCTCGTCGCGGAGCTGACGCTTCAGGTCGATTTCAGGGCTGTCGGGGTCTTCGCCCTTCTCACGGTGGCAGAAGTCCATCAGGACCCGCCGGCCATTGCTAAGGACGATCTGTGAGGTGTCCCCATTCGCGACCGGATAAAACTTGACGGTGTGCTGTACCACGACACTACCCTGCCTTTGCGAGATCGGCGGCGGATCTAATCCCTTAGCACTCTAGACCTTCGAGTGCTAAAACACTCTAGCTTGGGGTACAGCCGCAGTCAATCTACTATCTGTCGCGTTGGAGGCAGGCCGGCCGCACCGGCTGAACCCAGAGGCCAGTGCTCGTTGAGGATCTTGATGGATGAGCCAAATTGCCAGTAATCCATTGATTCATAACGACTATTCTTACTGACTGGCGCTATTTCGTTAATTTCCATAATTGATTCGCTTGTTTCGTATGGATATACTTCTGCCAGATAGGAGAGCACCAATGGCCGCCCTACTGAGCTTGGGTCCCGAGCCCATTCAACCGACAGAAGAGATGTCCGCGCTCGCCGCCGACGCGAGTCGCCGCCTGTTTCGCGTGATCGGTACAACCCCACGCGAGACCTGCGTCGTTCGGTTCGAGAGTGCCCCAGAGGAGCCCGTGGTCCTACCGGCTGCGGCGGTCCGGCTACTCGGCGCGTTGTTGACCGAACTGGCACGGGGCAACGCAGTGACTCTCATGCCGCACCATGCGGAGCTCACAACGCAAGAGGCGGCCGACCTCTTGAACGTTTCGCGGCCGTTTCTAGTCAGCCTCCTCGAGAATGGTGAGTTGCCCTTCCACAAAGTAGGGACGCACCGTCGAGTCAGGTTTTCGGATCTGATGACGTACAAGCGGCGTCGCGATGCGGAGAGCGAAGCGGCGCTGCGTGAGCTTGCCGCGCTTTCTCAGGAAATGAAGCTCTATCCCTGAGTGGGCGCTAACGACGTATAGACGGTGAGGGAGGGGGGGATGGCAAGCTTTACCGTCGTCTATGACGCGTGCGTCCTCTATTCCGCCTCGGTCCGCGATCTCGTCATTGAGCTCGCGCGCACGGGACTAATGCGCGCGAAGTGGACGGAGCAAATCCATAACGAATGGATCAATGCAATCTGCCGCCAGCGACCGGAACTCGATCGCAGTCGCCTGGAACGTACCGCGCAGCTCATGAATGCTGCCGTGCTCGACTGTCTCGTGTCGGGCTTCGAATCCTTGGAAGCCGGCCTGACGGAGCTCCCCGACCCCGACGATCGACACGTGCTCGCGGCGGCCATACATTGCGGGGCCCAGGAGATTGTTACCTTCAATCAACGTGATTTCCCTGAGAGAATTCTTCGGCCCTATGGGATTCGAGCCGTTCATCCTGACGTCTTCGTCGAGCATCTTTTGGATCTGAATTCCGAGGCCGTGTGTGAAGGGATCAGAAGAATTCGCCGCCGCCTCGTAAATCCATCTTGCTCCGCTGAAGAAATGATCTCGAATTATGAGCGTCACGGGCTCGCGGTGAGCGCCTCAATCCTAAGGACGCGCATAGCTTCGCTGTGATAGCAGGCATGCATAAGAGGCAATATGATGCCGAGTTCTGAGCGTGGTGAGCAGCGCCTGAATGTCGATCCCGACTGCTGCTTGGTGTTTATCGACGACACGGGCCACGAGGGGCTCGCGGGGAGCCACGCCGTCTACGGATTGGGCGGGATCGTCGTGATGGCGCGCCAGTATGAGGCCCTGCTTAAGCCTAAGTGGTGCGAGCTCCGCATGCTCATCACGGGCGACGCAGGTCACCCGTTGCATGCCGCCGAGCTGCCCCGACCTGTTCCGAGACCTCACCTACACGCCATCTCCGCGTTCCTGCGACAGACGTTCTATAGGCGCTTTGCCATCACTACTGCCAGAGACGTAGCTCTACCTGCTGATCTGCATCCTATGCAGCCCGCCCTTGAGCTACTCAAACGGAACATCGTGAAGCTCGCGTCATACACGCCGCTCAATAGCATGGCGCTGATTTTTGAAAGCTCCACCCGCGCTAACGCGCTGTTGCAGAGGTACTTCGGCGAGTTGTCAATCCGGGAGAATGGCCGACCAACTGCGGTCGAGCACTGCCTGCTGCCAAAACGAGCAAACGAACCCGGTCTCGAAGCGGCCGATTTCATAGCAAACATTGCCGGCAATATGGCGCGCTGGAGGCTTAGCGGCCGCTCGGGCTTTCCGAGGGACTTTCAGGCTGCATTCCATGGCGTGCCAGATTCTCATTACCGGTACATGCACGTTAGTAGCGTCGCCGCAACGGACGAGGGCGACGAGGTTGCCGGTGTCGAACTAAGGGAACTCGGGGAGCCTCCTTCTGGCGCTGGGCCCAGGAATCCATAACCGACAAGTATTGCGTACCGCGATGTGAGTAAGAAGGGACGAAAAGGTCGAAAGCCACAGCGACGCGCAAGAATGAGCGGCGGCCACACGAACTCGTATCGGTTGGCTGCACAGATGGCAGTACTCGATGAACGAGTGAAGTTTGCATACTTCATTCCTCATCAACCCCAAGAACCCGCAGACGCAAGCTTCTTTGGCTTCTACACGCCGGGTCTGCACGACTCCGAGGGCATGCTTCTCGCAGCTTGCACCCTTCCCGCCGATGTTCGAGAGCCATTTACGCCCCCTGAGTCCATACTCCAGCTTCGCCTCAGCCGAGCCCTATGGCGTCGCGTCCTTCCTATCGACATCCAGTCATTGTGCGAGTTGGCTGCCGCCAACGTTGCCGCACAGGTACCTCTATTTCGCGTGGTATTGACCAACAGCCCGGAACTTGCAGATGCGGTAGATCGCATCCGCTTCTCCGATGGAGTGCCCTTCCTACATGTGTCGTCCGTCTCTGCTCCCGAGCGACTTCCACACAAAGAGTTGGGCATCGAGAGCTTGATTCAGTTTACTGGAACGGTGCTGACCCATCTTGAGAGAACTCCGGAGTGGCGTGAATTCGCACAGTGGGTGCGCGATGCAATGCCGGCAAAGGGGCGACACACGGGCAGACCGCACCCAGCAGGTCTAGCATTTCACAATGTCACTCTGCCAAATGAGATAGCTCTGTCTTCATTCGGTTGGATCCTCGAGAAATCGGATCCGCTGGTCCCAGATGGGAAGAGACCACCAGAATCGAAGCGATATATCGAACGCATCTGTTCTTTGGCAGATGATGTAACGGATAGGCGGGCGCAGTTGATGCGGCGCCGCGGCATTCCTGCGTCTTTGCGAGATTGGTCCTACATCATTACTGTTTCCAGCGTCCATTGGATGCACTACAAGTCGTGGAGAGCAATTTCCAAGGAAATGTCTGCCGAGAAATTCCAAGCCGCGCAGGCCCTATATCAGGCGGCCGTCAAGCAATCGACATACTTTGATGGCTTCGAGATACCGGGCAATGTCACTCGTCATGAAATTGAAACTTCGCCCGAGTTTCGCGCTCTCCTGGCATCCAGAGCGCGGGATCATAGATGCTATACGGCTGGCTTGAGCCTGCTAGCTTCCGCGACTTTGGCTCCGGTCCTCCGAATAGAGCCCAAGATAAACAAAGTGCGCCCGCATCTCGAGATGCTAGGTATCTCGGCTCGCGCGGGGCGAGCGGGGTCGGTACAGCTTAAGCAGTCTCGTCTAGCTCGCGGCATCGGGACAACAATGAGAGAGCTGGTCGACCCGGAGTTCCTTACACGGATCGATCGATATCTGATCGACGGCTCTGTACAGGGAATGAAAATCGTTGCTGATCTTCCAATAGAGTGGCTTCCCATTGCCGACCTGCCGATGATGCTGCGGTATGATGTCTCAAAGGTACCTGTCCTGCCCGGAAACCTATATATTCAACACTGCATTCGACCGCCCGTACTGATGCATGCCCGCGGCCTGACAGACGTGCTGGTAGTGCGGAGCTTCACGGCAGGAGACAAGCTCAAGTCTGTCTTGGAATTTGCGGTGACTCGCGTATTGAAGTCTGCGGAGATAAAAAATATGCAGGTCATCTTCAGGGATGTATCCAACGAGACCGAGCTCGTAGAGGCAATAAATGGTCATCAGGGAGCGATTCTAATCTTCGATTGTCACGGTGGTTATGAAGAAAAGAATGGAGTCGGAACAATCGTTATTGCAGGACGGCCGATAGAAGTCTGGGATCTGCGGGCAAGATGTCGCCTGCCTCCCATCGTCATATTCAGTGCATGTGATACCCATCCCCTCGATGGCGGGCATGGCAGCTCTGCGAACGCGGCCTTTGTGCTTGGTGCGAGTAGTGTGCTGGGAACAATGCTGCCGATAGATGCGGGGGTGGCAGCTTCGTTCATAGCACGCCTAATGTTGCGCATTGCGGAGTACGTACCTATAGCCTTGAAGGTGCGGAATATTCTGACTTGGAGAGAGGTCATCAGTGGAATGATCCGCATGGCCTACTCATCAGAGGTGCTGGGAATTCTCATGGATCAGGCTGGATACCAACTAAGGTCGGGCGGAGATGATAGAGTCCAGCTGGTGGCCAACATGGCAATCAGTGAGCGTCGCGCCAACTGGTTCGAGGAGTTTGTGGCTGCAATAGCTGCTGAAAGCGGTAGGCCAGAGGCGGACATCAGAAGCAGTATCTTGCGATGGGCCTACATCACAGACGCAACGAAATACGTTCAACTTGGAGCTCCGGAGAACATTGTCATCTTGCCAGATCTTGATCTGGAGCAGCAGTCGAGCACACCGCAGAGCGTAGTTGGCGAGAGCGGCGGACAGCCTGCTCGGGGGGCTTGATCGCCCAGGGTAAATCGACATGTGAGTTGCAAACGTGCACAAAACTTCTCAGAGAGACGTATGGATACGATAACTCCAGCTCTTCGGGAGCGGCTTGAGATCACATCTAGACGACTGCTGACGCATGCTTTAGAGCATGCGCTCGGTGATGCGCAGAGCGAGACTGACGCACTTCAAACGGTCATCAACATGCAAGCGGCCCTGGAGTTGTTAAGCAAGCTTCGGGTTTTGCATCGGCAAGGATGGCGTGCCATCGTTGATGGCAAGTTTCATTCGCAACCGGAACGAGATGTTTTGGAAGCCATAAGGCGAGGGGAGATTAAGACTGTTGCCTATTGGCAGAGCAAGGAGGTAATGTCCCAAGACTTGTATCTCGAAGATGAAGACAAGAGACTATTGAGTGACTTTCAACGTCACAGAAACCAGATAATGCACTTGGGTTTGGTTGAGGTACCAAAGGACGTTCTTAATGAAGCAATTTGGTTTCTGGTTAGAATTATTCATCAACTGGACTGGAGATCGCCGCGGCGCGACTACTTTGAAAATAGCATGCAGGAGTACATCGGCGTGTCGCTTTACGCGAAGTTGATGGGGCATTCGGCGTATGTGTCCGAGGCGATCGACCGCGCATACTCGTTGGCTCCTCACCATGTTCGGTATTGCATTGAGTGCGGAAACGAGGCAATGCTGGAAAATGAAGTAGATGATTTATCATGCTGCGTCTGTGGATTTCAAGCGCCTGCTCATTCGATCGGTTTTGTAGACTGCGTGGCGTGCCGTGCGCGTGATGCCGTCGCCTACGATCGGCTCAACATAGGAGCGGAAGACCAGCCGGGTCTCTGTGCTCGCTGTCGAATCAGAACGACTGTGTCCAAATGTAGAAAGTGCACTAGGGGTATCTATGCGAACGGAGGTAGGTGCCCATTTTGTGAGACGGACAGGGCGCAAACGTAACCCCGCCGCGGAGGGGGCATCGCGTGGGAATGCTGCGGAGCGCTTTGGCACGGGATGTGGACAGTAGCGAGCGATGGAAACCGGACGCCCGCTCAGCCCGGAAACACATGTCTGAAGACGTCCGACCCTACAGGCGTAGATCAAGGTCAGCTGCAAGCGCTATTGCACCGCATCAGCACGCGCTCCGGACCTGAGCAGACGAGGAGTAGAGTACATACGGGGCGATAGCATGCGTCGGGGCGCGCTTGGGAGAATTCTATGCCGGAATCGAACTCATCCAATGGTGCTTCACCGATCTTCGAGCTACCGAAGGTCCTGAATGGAAAGGGTGTGGCGCTCGCGGTGATTTTCGGCTGGCTGGTGGTGTACATATTTGAGGGCGCGCGACTGGGGCTTTACGGCGTGCCATTCACGGACGTGACCGTGAGCGGCGCCACCGTCATTCGCTGCCTCGCCTCGATCACGGCACTCTTCTTCTTGCTCGGATGGAGTTTGATTCCGGGATTCCTGTTGCTCTGGCAAGTTGGCGCGCGAGTCCCACTCCGGCACGCCATGACGGCAATCCTGGGCCTGCTTTTCGTTCTTGCGTTCACCGGAGTCATGGTGCGCTTCTTCGCCTACGTCTTTGTGGCCAGCACCGGAGTTCTGGTCATCGTTTATGCCGTGAACGCCGCCCGTCGGAGGTGGGGCAGTCATCCGCACCAGGAATCCGAGTCGAGACGCGTCGCAAGCTCTGAAGACGCACTCGTGGAAGACCGACTTGAGGAAGCCTTCGCAATGCTAGGCGTGGGGTTGCGGGCGGCCGCGATTGTCTTGCTGGCAGCGTTTGTTGCCGGACGCGACGCAGCGCTACATCAGGAGAGCTTTCTCGTCCGGCACGGGACGGGCACGACCGTGACGGCGTGTCTGGCGGATCAGGGTGACAAGCTCGTCTGCATCATCTCACCGGGCTCACCGAAGCCGAAGCTCTCTTTCCTCTCAAAGACGGCCCCCCACGCTCAGGGTCTTACCGTTGAGCGCGTCGGTTTCTTTGTTCGGCCGTTCGGCATCTGGGACACGCCTCGCGGTCGCGGCGCGTGGTCTTGGGCGCGCCAGGAGCTGCAACAGGAATAGGGGGACCCTGAAGCTAAGCGAGATTCGGACGTTGGCCCCAGAGCGCTACTGCCAGCCCTACTGCCAGCTTTGGGGAGTGAAGGGGATTCGAGGGGACAGGAAATCGAATGATTTCAGTAAGTTGCTGATTCCGCTCAGGGTTTCCTCGGGTTCGAATCCCTCTCTCTCCGCCAGTATTTTCTTTTGGATTTCCGGAGCGCGGCCGTGCGCGTCTCGATTCGCTCTCGTCGCTCGCGCGGAAATTTAGCAAGTTTTTTGTTCAATGTTCGTGTCATCGCTTCAGGTCTCGTTTCCTGCATCGTGACCTGCGTCAACTCGCAGCTAGGCAACCTTCCGGACCCGAAGCTC
>Ga0134128_10008279_pt1 | contig 12525 bp, 15 predicted proteins | sample KB31754_FD_96462 | JGI IMG/M metagenome (GOLD analysis project Ga0134128, IMG submission 96462) | Terrestrial soil microbial communities with excess Nitrogen fertilizer from Kellogg Biological Station, Michigan, USA - KB3-175-4 | ecosystem: Environmental > Terrestrial > Soil > Unclassified ...
ACAATCTATTATTAAATGCGGTATTAGACATAATAAAAGTGGAGACATTCAACGATATAGATGCAAGGAATGTAATCATAAATTCATAGTAAATATTGGATTTGAAAAAAGTCGTGCTAATCCTAAGGCAGTAACAGTAGCATTAGATTTGTATTTCAAAGGTGTATCGCTTAGAAAAGTATGTGACCATCTAAAGCAATTTCATAATATAGTAGTAACTCATGTTTCAATATTAAATTGGATGAGCAAATTTGTAGATACAGTAAAGCCCTATGTAGATTCAATTAGTCCACCTCATCTAAGTGGCGTTTATCACGTTGATGAGATGATGGTACATGTAAGACGTGAAAAGCATGATTTCGGTCATTATCAATGGCTATGGAATGTGATGGATAATAGCACAAAGTTCTGGATTAGCAGTATAGTAAGTCAGCGTAGAGAAGTGAATGATGCTTGTGCAGTTTTCAAGAATGCAAAATCAAAAACAAATACACCGAAGGCGATAATACATGACGGATTACCATCTTACGATAAAGCCTTTCAGAAAGAATACTACACCTTAAAGAATCCTAGAGTTAAGAATATCAGAAGTATTTCGGTAAGAAATGAAGGACTAAACTCTGTTGTAGAACGTCTTAACGGAACGATGAGGGATAGGGAAAAGGTAATGCGTGGAATGAATACAAGGAATCAGCACAGAAGATAATTGAAGCGATGAGGATACATTATAACTATTGTAGAGAACATTCTGCATTGGGTAAAACGCCTGCTGAATCATGCGGAATTAAAATAGAAGGTGAAAATTAGTTACTTACATTATATGAAAATAGCGTTCAACGAAAAAAATAGAATAGTAATTAGAATTAGACTTTTACCGCCAACGAATAACCAATGAGCGATTTCTATCCTCTTAGCCTTATGTTCATTTTCTGTAAAGTTATACATTTGATCTCAAGTAAATGTCTATCATTTTTGTAAGGTACAGACTATAATCCATATTCTTGTATTCGTTCTTTTTTTCTTCATTGAAAGTATCTTTATCAAGATAAAAATAATTGGGAAGAAAAGCAAAATAATAATCCCTTATTCTTAAGGCAAGAACGGAACATATTATGGAAGACACAAATACTCCAATACTCAAAAGGAGTAACGCAACAATGCAGTGGATATTTAGAATTGTCTTGGATGGATCGAGAAGAGATGTTCCAAAGGTGAATAACAAACCAACTATGATTCCAGAAGCGGCTAGATTATAATTCGCTTTAGTTTCTAAGGAGTTTTTTATTTCAAATTCCTTTTCGTATTGGGTTTTCAATTCCCCCAGAAACCTTTCCTTATTATCCAACTAAACAATCATCTGCGAGATAAATAATAACATTTATGGATAAGAACTATTAGCAAATTAATTATTTGTCCAAAAACAAAAAGGGCAAGGATCCAGGAGGTAAGCACCGTATTTCGGTCAGTGTGCATCACCGAGCCTATAAGACAAAGGCAAAAAGTAAATCATATTCAAAACAAAGAACGAAACGAAGAGAGCCCACTGGAAAGGAACTTGTTGAGGGCATAATGCGTGAGATTTGGTCAAACATTAGAAGGAAAGAGAGAAAATAATTCCCTAACTTACCAACTGTCTTAAAGCCCCTATAACTTACCAGAACTTTAATCACAAAAGACTAAATATATCACTAGCGATATTACTAGTGATATGTTATCAAATTGGCTAGCCAGGGTAGGAAGTGCTATTCCAAGAGGCTTTTCGAGACATTACATTCTTGGTCTGCTAGAAGGAGAACCTATGACCGGAAAGGAAATCATTGATAAAGCTATATTACAGAGTGGGGGAAAATGGAAACCTTCACCAGGTTTAATCTATCCGATGTTAGGGAGATTGTTAGAAGAAGGTCTCATAAGCGAGACTGAAAGCGGCAAATACAAGATCACGTCGAGAGGCTTAGATTCAACAGCAGAAGCAGATTCAGTTAACAACATCATGCAAAAGCAGTTAGATGTAGTGATGAGAGTTGGAAACGTTGGGAAGTTTATGGCTATGGATATGATAGACAGATTATCGGCTATGGGTCTATCTTTGAGTTCTAATTTGGACAAAATGACTGAACAGGAAAGAGAAAAGTATAAACAATTTCTGGTTAGCGAACTTAAGAAACTACAAGAACAAGAATCAAAGAAAGATGAATTAAGAATAGATTCAGACTGATGTGCTATTAGTGAAATAATTAGGTAGATTTATCATGGTATTTGAATCTGTAAAAAGGATTAATGAATTAGTTAAACGAATGAGTATTTTAGAAGAAAGTATTGCTATAGAGACCGAATACATAAAGGAAGTTTACGCGAAGGCTAGTAAATCGATGTCAGATTCACAGCATTACTTTTTAAATGGCGTACAAGCTTCGCCCGTCACAAAATCCTATTTATTGACTAAAAAAGGGATCGAAGTGGTTGGAGAAGATGCCGTACCAATTTCTGAATTTATTGATCAAGCGCTAAACTTTGCGAATTATCCTAAAAAAAGGATTGAAGTTTTGATGGCTCTAGCCAAGCATTTGGAAGCAATGCCGATGAGTTTACCATAGAATATTATCTGTGACTGTACAGCTATCACGTCACGTCATATTCATAGTGGTCAAATTATTTTTTGCATTACGCGCTGAAAAAATATAATACCACTATCTCCTGTTTATTTCCATGAAATCTGTGTTTAACTTGTGCCGGAACATAAATGAATAGATCTTTATTCAGGTCGTATGATTTATTTCCGATTTCAATGAATCCGTCTCCTTCCAAGACCATATAGACCTCATCTGTTGAATGTGGTTCCTGTGTATCAATTTCTCCTGGTCTCAATCTTAGGATACCGACCTGCAAATGCTCGAGATCAAAGAAAGTAAGAAACTCTGAATTATCCCGATCCATTTTAGAATATAACTTTCGTATATCAATTACCTTTTCTTTCATTTAATATCTCTATTATTACCGGTTAACTTTAAGATGATCATTGGATATCCGATTCAGATTAAATTACTAGTAGATTAATCAGGTATTAGAATTTAGTCAAATCAAATTTTGTCTTGCATCCAAAATCATTTGAGGCAATATTTTTACAACACACATGATATGAGGAACAATAAGAAACCACAAATTTTTGATAAAAAAATTCTGTGATTTTTTCTAGCAAATATTAAGCGTACCATTGTATATTACCTATTTAGGAATTAGATTCTTGCATTCATTTATCCAATTATCTTATTAATTTTGTTGAAGCATTCTAAATATACTTAGTATTAAATCTCATATTGCTTGAACACAGATAGAAAATATAGTTTATCGGCAATTTGCTTCCTATTATCTATGCTTATCATTACAGTCTTTGTTTCTTTCCATTCATCACAAATGGTATTTGCATCTGGGAGTCTTTATTCTCCCTTTTGGATGAATTATGAAGAAGGTTTTAAATCACCTTATTTTGAATATTGTGGAATTTTTGAGTCCTGTTTAAGGAATGAGATCAAAATATTTCCATTTGTGCCCCTGACTACTCATGCACAAGACTCGACACAAAACAACGAAGACCCTTTCAAAAGCACTAATCCTGTGATTGCAGGTCCTGTAGCATCAATAATACCTTTTGAGTTACCTTTTCCATGATTGGTAACTAACGAATAGAAAGACAAATTGGGATATTAGATTTACTCTTCTAATATTATTTGATCTTTTAGATTAAATTATTTTTTTGTAGAATTACTCATATGACATTTTCATTTCATTAGTTTAGGATCTTTTGGCAAGGTATTCCCTTGCCCACACGTAGAGTGGAATTATCGGGTGCTCAAAGGGCAAATCATCTTGCTCCTTGTTATATCCAAGCATAACTATTCTGCCAGTCAACATATTGCGAAGGTCTTGTATCAATTCATTTTCTTTTAGTGGTCCATAAAAGAAAAATGAATACTTTTGATCATAAAATGACACATGCTGCGAAAAGCACTCAGAAATAATCACGGGGTCATTTATAATGCTCTTATCATTTGTTTCGGATACAACTTTACTATTATTTTTATTCCTATCAACAGTTATTTGTAATTGCCTGCGTATGTAATTATCTCGGACAAATTCTGAATCAAACATAGACTTTGGAGCATTTTTGTACTTCTCTATGCTATGCTCTAATGTTTCAATTGTCTTTTTTGCTATTGCAAGAACTTTATCAGGATAAGGAAGTACTGCATTATTTCTTCCGTATAGATATAATAGTGAAACTAATTCATCATTCCTAATAAAAGGAAAGTCGAGACTTCCTTCCATAAAGGCCGAAATCCTGTTTGAAATGTCTTCAGGGAAGATCATAGTCATATGAAGATCGAAGTGTGACATGACGATACTTGTCAGCAATATTATTTAGACAATTATGTTTATAGGAGTGAAAGAAAGGACACTAAGTAAATGTCGTCACTTGATTACTCAAAATCTGTTCATTTAATTGTACATGGACAGCGTGATCTGATAGACACTCTAAAGCATAAACTTGTCTCATTGGGATTCCCAGAGGAAAAGTTAGTGCCAGCTTCATTAGACAAAACGGGGGATATTGGTGAATATATTGCGATGGCTTGGCCTCCAATGCGTGCCACTGAAGTTATCATTAATGAAATAACTGGAATAAAGAATTCAGAGACAAAAGATAACCCCATGGGTGCTTGGTCTAATATTGAAAAAAAAGAAATCTCGAGAATCCCGTTATCTTAAATCAACGTAAACCCAGCAATTATTATCTTTGACATTTTTTTTGAATTTTTTGTTTTGAATTATTATACTAGATTTTCAATACGGCATATATGCGATATGCTTTTAGCCTTAGAAGCTGTAATTATTATAATGAAGAATAATATTTGCACATTGTGTAATACAGAAACATCTACTAAAGAATGCCCAAATTGTGGAAAACCTGTATGCAAAGAATGCGTAAAAAGTTTTCCATTTTCTGAGGACCTATGTATCGAGTGCGCATCAAAGGTTAAGGCTGGTCTGGGTGGCATGAGAAAGGATGAGGAAATTTTCTAGACAAGGATCTTGTAATGTTGGTAAGCACCAAAAGCAACAACAGTATTGTTACCTATTATGGAATTATTCAGAACTTTCTGTATTAGATTTTCTGTAACCATGTGTGAACTGTGGATCATAAACCTTTGAAAATTCATAGCTACTTGGGTTAATGACATTTCCAACTATGATTAATGCAGTTTTTGTTATCTTGACCTCTTTGACCTTTTCAGCAATATTGTCAAGAGTTCCAATTATTATTTTCTCATCCTCCCACGTAGCGCGGTAAACCACTGCAACAGGAGTTGAAGTCTGATAGATTCCTCCCTTAAGCAATTCATCCACAATGTTTCTTATCAGATGAACACTGAGATAAAAGGCCATAGTGGCACCATGGCTAGCCAATTTAGAAATTCTTTCCCGGTCTGGAACTGGAGTCCTAAGTTCTGCCCTAGTAATAATAAGAGTTTGAGTAATTCCGGGCAAAGTTAATTCCAAATTCAGCGAAGATGCCGCACCTAAGATAGCAGTTATTCCTGGAACAACTTTACAGCGTAAGCCATCTTTGACCAGTTTATCAATTTGTTCTCTTATTGTGCTAAATAATGCCGGGTCACCGTCATGAAAACGAATAGCGAGTTTTCCTTGCTTTGTGGAATCCCTTAAAATTTCATAAATTTTGTTTCTATCTATAAGAGCGGCGTCATGAAGGACTGCATTCTTTTTCGCATATTCAAGAAGTTTTGGATTGAGTAACGATCCCGAATATACTATCACATCTGCATTTTCCATCAAATTTTTGGCTTTTAGTGTTATAAGCTCAGGATCACCGGGACCCGATCCGACAAAGTAGATAGTGTTAGGCTCAATCATTTTTTCTAGCCACCATTATTGAGAAATACTTGCCAGCAGGATTTTTTGTATTTCGTAAGTCTTTTAATTTTTTTGTTTCCAAAATTTCTTCATCGACAGATACGTCTTGTGCTATAGTAATGACAGAATTATCATTAAAACCGGTTTCATAGAGAATTTCTACTACGCTATCAAAGTATCTTCCATCCTTAAGAAAAATTATTGAATCGCATGATGCCACGGTTTGTCTTATCTTGTTCAGGTCGTAACATGCAGGAACGATACCAAGAGTTTGATCACCTTCTACAAGACTCATTTTTGCCTGGGCTGCGAATGCAAAAAATGAAGGCACACCGGGGATGATTTCAATTTCTATATCACTATAGTTTTCCCTGAATTCTCTGTGAATATAATTCCAAGTACTGTATAAAGAAGGATCGCCAACAGTCAAGTATATGCATTTTTTTCCAGAAAGCACATCTTGAGCAATTAGCTGTGAATTTATTTTCCACTGTAATTTCAGAGAATCTTTATCCTTTATCATAGGAAATATGAGGCTTGTTATACTGGTCGTTGTTTCGTCTACGTACTTTTTTACAATTGATAAAGCAATGCTAGGCTTACCCTCTTTAGAGGTTGGAGTAAATATGACGTCTGCATTTTGTATCCTATCCACAGCTTTCACTGTCAACAAATCAGGATCACCAGGCCCGCATCCTATGCATGAAAGCTTCATGTTTTCAGTTGTAAAAAATGAGTTATTTAAAGTAAAGATGCAATTGGCAGTACATTTAACTCACACAAAGCCGAGGAAGAAATAAAATCTAATTCATCTTTTAGTGGCTGACAAAATCAGGATTGGATTTCGAGAAACAAGCATTGTACCACTTGGAAAATCTTTCCCTTTTGATATCATAACTTGAGTAACCTCAATTTCGTACATTTTTTGATTCTTAAGGGATTTTAGGGCATTGTACATTGTTTCAATTAAGATTGTGTCAATCACCAATCTTCCATCCTTCCTTAATTTAGATACACAAAGCTCGATAATTTTTCCAGTTTTACCCTTTGTTCCACCTATAACTATTGCATCAACAGTTGGCAATGAAGGCAAGATCTCTTCTGCCTTGGAATGAATTAGGTTCGCCGATACCCCAAACTTATCTAGATTTTTCTTTGTTAATCCTACTGCGTTTTCATCTTCATCAATTGCGTATACATTTTTAGAATTTACTTGAAGACAAATCTCTACAGTAATACTACCACTGCCGGACCCTACATCAATAACAGAATAGCCACGCTTGAGGCGTAGTTTACTCAATACAATTGAGCGTATCTCTTCTTTTGTGATGGGGACCTTATCTGATCGTTCAAAGAATTCATCCGGTATACCTGGCGTTGAATAGTTCCATATCATTGTGTCTACATGAACTTTTGAATCAAATTCTTTTAAACCGTTCTCTCACGCGTGTAAACCAGTGTATGTAACAATCAAGAACATTAATATCAAAAAGATAAATGGAAAGATCCCATTGGTAGGAATTCTTTTCCTGTCTTCAGTCTTCACTCTCAATCCCATTTTTTTTGCAATGACATAAGATATTATATAGAAAAATAGTCCAAGGGCTATTATTATTGGTATGGAAGCCGAGTAGTTTGAAGGATTAAGGATAAAACCAAGTATAACACCGCAAATTACGCCCATCAAGGCTCTCATATAATAAATTTTATCGAGTTGTTCCAATTACTTTTTTCACATTAAATGCAGGTTTAATTCCTTTCGATTGTAAATTCATATCTTTTATTTTAATTAATATTCATCCTCTTTAAGATCACAGTATGGAATTATCAGGCATTGAGTTACATTACCTCGTAAACAAGATTAGTTCAAAGATAACTTCTAGTTACTACGTCAGTAATATCTCTTCTATTACGAAAAATTCGATTCTATTAAAATTACATCATCCTACTGAGGCGGACATCAATCTCGTCGTTTCAACTAAGGGGATATGGATTACAAGCAAGAAATACAAGCAAATGGAAGACAGCCAACTTCTTACCGTATTAAGTCGCGAAATCGAAAGGGCTAAAATAAGCTCTATATCACAGCCTGGAAGCGAGAGAATTTTCTTTCTTCATTTTATGAATAAAGACGATAAAGAAAGGAAATTAGTAGTTGAAATTTTCGGAAAAGGGAATATTATCTTATGCGATGAATCTATGAAGATACTCTGGATTTTGAATCCCGTGGAAGTAAGACATAGAATATTGAAACCTGGGCTAGAATATGTTTTGCCTCCAAATAGAGGTGAAGACGTCTTTCAAATTTCTTTCGAGGGCATGAAAAATAGCAGAGGCAAACAACCGGAAAATACAGATCTAGTAAGATGGTTAGCGAATTGTACGTCATTACCAAGAAAATACGTAGAAGAAATATTACTAAATTCGAAAATTAGCGAAAAGTATGCAAACTATCTTAGCGACAATGACGTGGAGACTATTTACAACAAGACCAAAGAAATTACAAGTAAGGTTCTAGATGAAACTAATCATGAACCATCAATAATAGTGGATAAACTCGGTTTAGCAATCGATGCTTCACCCATTGCAATGTCAGGAGACTCTAATTCTAAGAAGGTTGAGTCATACATGGATGGAATAGACCAAGTACTCAGCAATGAAATAATTTCAATCGGGCGGAGTCTGAAAACAGAAGAAACGGACAGAAAAATTATGGAACTCGAACATGATTTAGAAGAGCAAAACAAAGCTAAAGAGCAAGTTATTACTAGATCACAAAATCTCAGAAAAGTTGCTCATGAACTTATGAATCTTTCCTCCTCAGGTATCGAAAATATGAACGATAGTGCAATTAGAAGCTTTTTGGAAAATAATGATTCTGAAATTGTAAAGGAAAATGGAATTGCTTTTTTAAATATACAGAACGAACGAATCAAGTTCGAATCAAGCATCCCAAGATTTTCATCCCTTTTATTTTCAAGAGCCAAGGAATTGGAACGAGGAGCTATCAATATAGACAAGGCTAGCGAGGAACTGAGATCAAAAGTTGAAAAACTACAAACTCAAACACAAAAAATTCATGAAAAAATTCAATTTAGTAATTTAGAATCAAAACAATGGTATGAGCGATACCGTTGGTTCGTAACTACTGATGGATATTTGGTAATAGGTGGTAGAGATGCATCTTCGAATTCTGCCGTTATTCGCAAATATATGACTGAAAAAGATATTATCTTTCATGCAGAAGTTCATGGTTCGCCTTTTTTCTTGGTTAAGAATGTTAACAATCAAGAAAATCAAGATAACAGCTATGTAGAGGAGGCCGCCCAAGCAACGGTATCATTTAGCAGAGCATGGAAGGATGGATTATCAAGCGCAGATGCGTACTGGGTATTCCCTAATCAGGTAAAGAAAGGGGCACCGACGGGCCAATTTCTTCCAAAAGGCTCTTTTGTCATTGAAGGTAAAAGAAATTTTTGCAGGGGTATTGAATTAAAACTTTCAATAGGGCTGGTCCAGATTGAAAACAAATACTCAATTGTTTGTGGACCTTTGAACTCTGTAAGAAAACGAAGCTTGGTATTTACATCGTTATTACCAGGTGGAATCGATCCAATGAATCTTGCAAAGAAAGTTAAAAGTGAATTCGTAAGATCTATTTCTGAATTTGATCAGGGTCTGGCAGAATATTGTAAAAAAATATCCTTAGACGAATTTATAAGAATGCTGCCTCCTGGACAATCCAAAATAGAGCGAGCGGAAAGAGGATTAGCCATTAATGATATTATAAATGGATAAATTGAATCAAGTCGGTTAGATTTGTTTTTTACCACTCGATATTCCTGAGTAATCGCATTGTACAAAAGAAGATTAGAAAGACAATTAAACCAAATATCCTAAATTATATTGTGGCTAAAAAACTAGTAGAAAATACAGATGCAAACATGACGACAAGAGTGCTGGTAAGGGATATAATGAATAGCCCTGTAATCACAGCTATTCCAAGCGATAACATCGCTGACATCGCAATGAAAATGAAAGAGCATACTATTGGCAGTGTAATTATAACTGACAATGATAAACCAGTAGGAATTGTCACTGATTGGGACGTTGTATCAAAAGTTGTGGCAAGCAATTTAGAGCCATCTACCGTTACGGCAGTAAAAGTAATGCAACCCATTCATACCGTCGAGGCAGGAGAAGGCATAACTGAAGCAGCACGGATATTTAGAAAAAATAATATCAAGAGATTAGGCGTTGTATACAAGGACAGACTAGCAGGAATAATTTCTAGTTCTGATGTCATTGCAGTTACTCCAGAGCTAGTTGATGTGGTATCAGAGAAGGCTGCTATGATAAGGGGTGAAATTGGCAGACCGGCATCTGTCGTGTCCGGATATTGTGATGAATGTGGAGAGTGGTCGGATGTGCTAATGTACTCTGAAGGAACATTCACCTGCGAGGTATGCAGGGGTTCATAGTTATTTCAAAATAAAGCGCAAAAGTGAATTATGATTCCAGAACATATCACATATTAATTATTTTTCCATAAATCAGATAATCTAGCTAATTATTTTTTCTTTTAACTTAGATTTCATCAAAAGATTAAAATCACGTAGTTCTGAAAAGTCAATGAATGAGTTTAAATTCTTTAGAAAGAACCATTGATAAAGTTCTTTCACAAAAAGAATCGGAATTAATTTCTGAAATTGATTCTGCACTTCAGAATTCATTAAAAAATTTAGAATCTTCCAAGAGCACTCTTCAAGTTGAGTATGACGTTATCATTGAATCTTCGAAAAAACAAGCTGAAAATCTAAAACGACAAATAATAGGATCTAGCACCCTTAGCGCCAGAAACAAAGAGTTAATCATAATCGAATCCGCAATAGATGAAATTTTTACCAAGGCAAAAGCAAAACTTACGCAAAGTAATAATGAAAAAAATTATGAAAAACTGCTAACCAGGATGATAAAAGATAGTGTTTCAAAGTTAGGTTCTGATATAGTCATACAATGCAATAAAGCAGACCAAAAGCTAGTTAGAAATATATCCTCACAAGAATCAACCGGCAAAAACATGAAAGTGAGTGTATCTGATAATTTTCTGGATATACTCGGAGGAATAAAAGCAACTTCAATGGACGGGACAATGACTTTGGATAATACACTTGATTCTAATATCGAAAGCCTCAAACCTTTAATAAGGAAAGACATCGTCCAACTGCTTAGAGGGGAGAATAAGTAAATGGTAGCAAAAGGAAGAATAGTTTGGGTTAGCGGGCCAGCAGTTAAGGCTGATGGAATGTCGTCTGTAAAAATGTATGAAACAGTGGAGGTTGGTGATTCAAAACTAATTGGAGAAGTTATCAGATTAACTGGGGACGTAGCGTTTATTCAAGTTTACGAATCAACATCCGGTCTCAAACCCGGGGAAGTTGTAACAGGTACAGGGCAGCCACTTTCAGTTCTTCTCGGTCCAGGAATTATTGGTAGGATTTATGACGGTATACAAAGACCATTGGATGAGATTGCGGAAAAGTCAGGAGCATTCATCGGTAGGGGAATTACTACAAGCCCTGTTGATATGAAGAAGAAATACAAATTTAATCCGTTAGTAAAAAAAGATGATACTATTTTTGGGGGTTCAGTCCTTGGGACAGTAGAGGAAACACCTTTGTTAACTCACAAAATATTAGTTCCTCCAAATTATCCCGAAGCGACACTTAACGATATTGCCAAGGAAGGAGAATATGATTTAGAACAAGTCATTGGACAGGCCAGCAGCAAGAATGGAGATAAAATTCAACTAAAGATGTATCATAAATGGCCAGTCAGAAAACCGCGCCCATATGCCGAAAGATATGATCCTACAGTACCACTTGTTACTGGTCAGAGAATCATTGATACTTATTTCCCTATAGCAAAAGGTGGGACGGGTGCAATTCCAGGAGGATTTGGTACAGGTAAGACTGTTACACTACATCAAATAGCTAAATGGGCGGATTCAAAGGTTGTAGTCTACATTGGTTGCGGAGAACGAGGAAATGAAATGACTGAAGTTCTTGTGGAGTTTCCACATTTAATTGATCCCAGATCGCAGAGGCCATTAATGGAAAGAACAGTACTTGTAGCTAATACTAGTAACATGCCAGTTGCCGCCAGAGAGGCATCAATTTACACAGGTGTTACTATGGCAGAATATTATCGGGACATGGGTTATGATGTAGTTCTTGTGGCCGATTCTACAAGTAGATGGGCAGAAGCCCTTAGAGAAATGTCAGGTCGTCTGGAAGAAATGCCCGCAGAAGAGGGTTATCCTTCGTACTTGGCATCAAGACTCGCAGAATTCTACGAAAGAGCAGGACGAATTAGAGCACTTGGGTCACCAGATCGTTCCGGTTCTGTAACATTGGTTGGTGCAGTATCTCCATCTGGAGCAGACTTTACCGAACCAGTAACAACTCACACGATTAGATTCATCAAGACCTTTTGGGCGCTCGATACTAGATTAGCATATTCAAGGCATTATCCGTCAATTAACTGGATGCAGTCTTATTCTGGATATCTTGAAGACATATCCAAATGGTG
>Ga0134128_10008280_pt1 | contig 12523 bp, 11 predicted proteins | sample KB31754_FD_96462 | JGI IMG/M metagenome (GOLD analysis project Ga0134128, IMG submission 96462) | Terrestrial soil microbial communities with excess Nitrogen fertilizer from Kellogg Biological Station, Michigan, USA - KB3-175-4 | ecosystem: Environmental > Terrestrial > Soil > Unclassified ...
CCCGGCGTGCCGTCGGCGCCAAAGGCGACTTTGTGAAAGAGGCGCACCGGGACAGGCTTGCCCCCTCGAGTCTTGAGATCGAGGTCGAGGACTTCCGTCTTTACTTCACCAGGTGCCGCATTGATCGTTGTAAGCAACGCGCCGCCCTCACCGGCGACGATATCCCCCAGTTTGAGCGAGCCGGCGCCGACCTGTGCAAGATCATGATCAAGCCACGATGCGAGCGTCGCATTCAGATAGACGATGTCGCCTGCCGCATCGACAGAGAAAAAACCCGCGGGAGCGTGGTCGAGATAATCGACGGCGTATTGCAGTTCCTGGAAAACATTTTCCTGACGTTCACGATCGCGGGTGACATCGGCAACCGACCAAACAGTGACGCGCGCGTCGCGGCGATTGTCGCCAAGCGGCCGGACACGCATGCGTAACCACCGCGCGCCCTCGCTGCCGCCTGTAATCCGTACCTCCTCCTGAAGCGTTCGGCCTTCACGCGCCGCCTTGAGCAGGCGGTATACGGACTCCGAAACGTCAGGATCGCCGATGAACACGCTTTCCACAGGCCGTACGTCATGGAGAGCCGGCGCCCCGATCAGGTCCAGATAGGTCGCATTCGCATAGAGCACGCGGCCCGCATGATCGGTAACAAGGATGCCATCGAATGCGCCATCAACGACAGCCTTGAGCAGCGGATTACCTTGCTCCTTGCCGCTGAATTTCATGATACCGGACGCGGCCGCAAATAGGGCAAATACGCCGATGGTGCCGAGGACCGCCAGGAGCGTCAGGACATAGGCTTCCACGTAGTCGCGGCCAATCAAAACCAGACCGGCGGCTGCGCCGATCAGGGCCGCCGCCACCAGGATAACCAGGCCGATCGAGCTGCCGCGCGGCGTGTTCCGGCTTTTATCGAAAGCCTTGCGCTCACGGCCCTCCATGCGGTCTCGCGCTTCGGCCGGCGCTGACGGATCGTGACTTGCCATGGTTCCTGAGTGCCTTAAGGCGCCCTATCGGCGCAAGTGCCAGCCGCGGCCAATCGCAGCATTTGAATATTACTCTCAACGCCTCGCCGGCATCATCCGGCGCAGCCGCATGACATAGCCGATGACCTCGGCAACCGCCTTGTAGTGCTCCGGCGGAATTGGCTGGTCGATGTCAACAGTGGCGTGCAGAGCGCGGGCAAGCGGTGGATTTTCCACGATTGGAACAGAGTGCTTGCCGGCCACCTCCCTAATTTTCAGGGCCATCGCGTCGACGCCTTTTGCCACGCATATCGGCGCGTCCATCCCGCGCTCATATTCCAGGGCAATCGCATAGTGCGTCGGGTTTGTTATGACAACCGCAGCTTTGGGTACCGCAGCAATCATGCGCCGACGCATGCGAATCTGCCGTACCTGCTTCATCTTGCCCTTGATGGCCGGGTCGCCTTCGCTCTGCTTGAATTCCTCCTTCACCTCGCGCAGCGACATTTTCTGCCGCTCGTACCATTGCCGGTACTGGAACAGATAGTCGGCAGCGGCGACAAAGGCGAGCATCGCGACTACAGCGCCGAGAAGCTTAAGCGCCAGGCCTTGAGAAACGGAAATGATGACGGAGGGATCGCTGCGCGTGAGAGCCTCAAGCCGACCGCGCTCCGGCCACATCAGGGCTGTCAGCACCCCGCCGACGAGAAGCAGCTTGACCAATCCCTTCGCAAGGTTCGCAAGCGCCTGCTTCGAGAAAATCCGTCCGAGGCCCGCCGCCGGGGAAATTCTTGAAAGCTTAGGAGCAAGCACTTCAAGCGACCACACAAGGCGGTGCTGGATAATATTGCCGCCGAGTGCTGCGAGAATCAGGACGAGAAAAGGAATGGCGACGGCCGCAACCATTTCGCTGCCAATCTTCTGGAAAAGCCCCGGCAAAGCCGGGCCGTCTAGGTTGATGTCGTAGGAATCGGCGATGATCCCGCGCATGCTCGCGGTGAGATCCCTGCTCATCGTGCCGGAAAATGCCATCAGCACGAGAGCGGCACCGGCAATTACAAACCATGTGTTGACTTCCTGGCTCTTGGCGACATCGCCGCGCTTGATCGCCTCGTCAAGGCGTTTTTGCGTTGGTTCTTCTGTTTTGTCGAATTCGCCTTGATCGTCGGCCATGTGCGGTCCCGGTCAGGCGTGAGGCGCAAGGTCGGAGAGGACGCCTTGGAGATAATCCACAAAAGTGCCCATCATCGTGCCGATGACCACTACCAGCAGCAATAAGCCAAGAATGATCGAAAGCGGGAGGCCGATAAAGAAAACCTGCATTTGTGGAATGAGCCGCGACAAGACGCCAAGGCCGAGATTAAACAGCAATCCAAACACGAGAAATGGCGCCGAAAGCTGGATCCCGATGCGGAATGCGGTTGCGACGATTCGGGTCACGTGCTGCGCGGCATCGCCCATCAGCGGCAATTCGCCAGGCTGGAAAATCGTGTAGCTGTCATTCATTGCCGCGATGACGAGGTGATGCAGGTCGGTCGCGAACACCAGCGCAACGCCGAGAACGCTCAGAAAATTTCCGACCAGCAGACCCTGCTGGTTCTGCGTCGGGTCAACCGTCGTGACGAATCCCAGGCCAAGCTGCTGGGCAATGACGGTCCCCGTGACCTGGAGCGCCGATATCGCCAATCGAGCCGTTAGGCCCAGCACAGCGCCGACGACGATTTCCTCAAACAGCAGCACGATCACCGGCCCAAGCGAGTTAAGATCGACCGTGTAGGCCTTCTGATGCGCCGGAAGCAGAATCGCCGAGAGCGTCAGAGCAATGCCAAGCCGCACTCTCGACGGCATGGACTGTTCGCCGATGCCCGGCAGCAGCATGACCATCGAGCCGACGCGCGCAAAAGTGAGGAGAAATGCCGCAGCCAGCGCCGGCAAAAATGAGATGTCGATCCGCATCGCGCCTAGCCGCTGATAATGCGTGCGGCGATCCGCAACATTTCGGCGTGCAATTTTTCGGCCATGAATGGCAGCGCTATTAGCAGTGACAGGAATATCGCCAGAATTTTTGGCACGAAGGCGATCGTCATTTCTTGAATTTGCGTGAGGGCCTGCAGGAGGGAAATCGCGACACCGACCGCAAGCCCAACCAGCATCACGGGGCTTGAAACAACGATCAAGGTATAGATCGCGTCGCGGGATACATCGAGGACTTCGGGCCCAGTCATTGGTTGTTGCTGCTTAGATCGGCATTTTCATGATGTCGTCATAGGCTTGAATCACGCGATCGCGAACGGCGACAACCGCGTCGATGGCAACTTCTGTCTCTGAGACCGCAGTGACCACGTCGACGATATTGCCTTTACCGCTGACCGCCGCACGTGCCTGGGCGTCTGACTTGTGCCCCATCTCGGCGACGGAAGTGAGAGCGTTCTTGAGCACGGAGGCGAAGCTCGTTTCCGGATCTGCCTCCGCGGGTTTTTTCGCAAGAGCAAGCGTAGAAGCGTCAGATGTAATACGCGCGACACTGGCGTAAGCACTAGCGGCGGTGAGTGGTGTAGCCATCGCAATTTCGCCTTTCAGGCTTTGAGAATGTCTATGGTGCGCTGAAGCATGCGCCGCGTGGCGCTTATGACATTAATATTGGCTTCGTAAGTGCGCTGGGCGTCGCGCATTTCCGTCATTTCGACGAGTGGATTGACGTTGGGGTATTTGACATTGCCGTTCACGTCGGCGGCGGGGTGTCCTGGTTCGTATTTCAGCCGAAAAGCGGAGCTGTCTGTCTGCACCCGGCCGAGCTCGACCAGCTGCGTATCGAGCGTGCGGTCCAGCTCGCTGTGAAATGTCGGGATTTTTCGACGGTACGGATCGGCACCTGGCCGCTGTGGAGTCGAATCGGCATTGGCGATGTTTTCCGAAATGATCCGCATGCGACCAGCTTGCGCGCGCAGACCGGACGCGGCGATTGTCAATGTCTTGATAAAATCCACAGTTGCCCTCCTCAGCGGCGCCTTGCGCGCTCAGCGCTTACCGAGCGCGGTCTTGATGAGATTAAGACTGCGCGTATAGAGCGCGGTCGCTGTCTGAAAATCCATTTGATTGGCGGCCACCTTCATCATCTCTTCTTCCAAATTCACGGCGTTTCCCGTCGGACGCACTTCGAAATCACGAGCATTTGCATTTGGAAACGGTGATTGGCTCAAGCCGACACCTTCGATATGCCCGCTATCGGTACGCGTGAGTGAAATGCTGGCGACGGCCGCCTGCGGGGCCGACATGGGGTCTTCGAATTTCAGCGGCGCAAGATCGCGAGCGTGAAAGTTTGGGGTATCCGAATTGGCCACGTTTTCCGCGAGCACCCGTTGGCGCGCCTGCGCCCAGTCGAGACGCGTTCGCAGCATGGACAGAATTGGAATGTCAGCGATGGCCATGACCAATGTCCCCGAAAGCGCCCCCAGCACGGTATTGTCGCGCTAGGCAGACTTTGCCGGGCGTATGGTTAATGGCCGGTAAATTTACCGGAACACGTAGGGGCAACGCGGATTGGCGCAAGGTCCCTAAATCAGAAGGTCCGGGCCAACCCGCAAATTGCCACTTTGTTTCTTAATACTCTGTTAGTATTCAGGGCGGCAAATAGTGCCGAGTAGTATTAACCATTCGGGCGATTCTCCCCGAGAAGCGTGGTAGGAAGAACGGAGCGCATTAATGTTCGAGAGCTTGTTTGGCTCGGAAATGCCGCTGGCTGCCCGATTCTTTATCGCGTTTCTCGTGGTGCTCGCTCTTATCGGCCTGACCGCGTGGCTTGTCCGCCGCTTTGGCGCAAATCGCCTCGGCAGCACCACGCGCGGACGTCAACCGCGGCTGGCGGTGATCGATGCCGCGACCGTCGATGGGCGCCGGCGGCTGGTCCTGATCCGGCGCGACAATATCGAACATTTATTGATGATCGGCGGGCCAACTGATCTCGTCGTCGAGCCTAATATCGTGCGAGCCGTTGGTGCGCGTGATGTCATGCGTGAACCCCCTCGCCCCGCACCAGCCGCCGATGCCGCTGTCCGCCCGCCACAGTCGATAGACAATGGTTGGCCACTGCAGCCTGTCAACGAACCGGCGCCTGCGCCGGTACCCCGGGCCTACCGGCCAGCCGCAGCAGACGAGCCCTGGCTTCCGCCTGAGCCCGGCGGCCGCGCGCGTCCCGCCGATAGTCTCACCGGCCTTGCGGCCGAACTATCGACGCGTCTCAATCCACCCGATGTCAGCGCGCCGGTGCCGCGCCCGGAGCCAGTTGCACGCGCGCATTCTCCGGCAGCCGAACAAGGCCCCGCTCAGACCGATCACAATCTCGCCGAGATGGCTCATCAGCTCGAAGCGGCACTGCGTCGCGCACCAGCGCCTGAAGCCCGACCCCCAGTGACCGATCCACTGGCGACACAAGCCGCGACGGCGCCAGTTAAGGGTGTCGACATATCGGCCCGCGCACCAGTGCGCGAATTGAAAGCCCGCGTTGAACCGAAATTCGAATCGAAGGCCGAGCCTAATTTTGAGCCCAAAGCCGACCCCAGGTTTGATTTCAAGCCCGAGCGCACAGAACCACCGGCAACGCCCGGCAAGAATTTGTACGAAAATCTTGAAGAGGAGATGGCCAGCTTGTTGGGCCGTCCTCCAGGAAAACCGTGATAGCCCCTTCCGACCGCCGTGTTCGTCTTGTGACGGTGGCGGTCGGAGTAGCAGGGATCCTCCTCGCTGCGATTGCGCCGGCGGGGGCGCAGGACATCAGCGTCAATTTCGGACAAGGAAACGGGCTGACCGAACGCGTGATCCAGATGATCGCGCTGTTGACGGTGCTTTCGCTGGCACCGTCGATCCTCGTGATGATGACATCATTCACGCGTATCGTCGTCGTGCTCTCGTTGCTGCGCACTGCACTTGGCACTGCGACTGCTCCGCCGAATGCGGTGATCGTGTCGCTCGCGTTATTTCTGACTGCCTTTGTCATGGGGCCGGCGTTGCAACGAGCCTATGACACGGGCATCCGACCGCTGGTCGCGAACCAGATCACCGCCGAGCAGGCTTTTGAGCGCGGCACGCAGCCGTTGCGCGCGTTCATGCAGAAGAACGTGCGCGAGAAGGACCTAAAGCTTTTCGTCGACATGGCCAAGGAGGCGGAGCCCGCAAAGCCTGAGGATCTTTCACTTCGCGTGCTGGTGCCCGCATTCATGATTTCGGAGCTCAAGCGCGCTTTCGAAATCGGCTTTCTGTTGTTTTTGCCATTTCTGATCATCGATCTCGTCGTGGCCTCGGTATTGATGTCCATGGGCATGATGATGCTGCCGCCGGTGGTCGTATCGCTTCCGTTCAAGCTGATCTTCTTCGTGCTGGTCGACGGCTGGAGCCTGGTTGCCGGCTCGCTGATCCAGAGCTACGGCGGCGGATAGCCCCGACAATTTCAATATGCGCGGGCGCGAGCCTTTGGCAGGCGCGGAATGGAGCCGGTCGGCTCCTTGTCGGGCTTGACCGGCACGCCTGCTGGCACGTTCGGCGGCAAGGGCGATGACGCGGCGTTTTTGCCGCTCGTAGCTGCATCTTTGCCGGCCGCAGCGGCCGGCGGGGCATTGGCCGACGCGGATTTCTGGTTTGGCGCCGCGGACGGTGCGGCAGCGCCGTCACGGGGCGTGCCGGGTGGGGAAACCGCGGACGCTTCCGGATATCGCGCCCGCAGGTCGCGCAGGAACGCGTCGAGCGTGTCGACACTCGCGACTTTCTTGGCGATTTCCTGGAACTCAGCCCCGCTCGTGCCGATCGGTGCGGTCACTACATCGAAGGCGCGCCGATCGGGGCCATCCGCGAACTTCGCCTCGTATTTCTCGCGAATCCGCGCTACGCCGATCGCTTCTTCGCTCAATGCGTAACAGATCGCCGCACGCAGGATGTCGGCCCTCTCGGTATCATTGAGCGGCGCAAATTCCCGCCACCGCGCGCCGTAAAGCAATTCGATCTGCTCACCGGCTTCCCGCCAACGCCGGGCCGCCCACAATATATCCGAGCGCAGCCGAATCGCCTCATGACTGTTGATGTCGGCGATCAATTCAAGCGCCAGATCGTGACGCCCGGTGCTGGACAGGGCGCGCGCCTGAAGAAGCAAGCGCTGATTGCGCAATTCATTGGAAAGATCGGAGATGTGCGTTGACTGCAAAGTGGCCAATGCGCGATCGGGCTTGCGGTTCATCAGATAGACGACGGCGAGACGTGTCGCGACCTGCGCGCGCGCGGCACCCTGCAGGCGATGATCGACCTGGTGTTGAAGCAGTTCCGCCGCCTGATCGAGCAGATCGACCGATACGAGGCGGTCGGCCAGCCTGCGGATCATCTCGTCGCCGCGCCGCCCGATCGGCGTGAGCTCTCGGAAATCATAAAACAACCCCAGCGCTTCGATCGGCGGCAGCGCCTCGGCCTTCCCGCCGAGGAACAGGCTTTCAAATGTCGCCGCTGCCTCGTCCTGAATCTTCCGCGTCATGTCCGAGTTGGGATGCGCAAGCAGCGCTGTGCGCATGACATGAAAGGCATCGCGGTAACGGCCATCTTCGGTATAAAGGTGAGCAACGAGCTTGAGACCTTCGGTTTCCGTCTCATCCCCGCGCCATACGGTGGTTAGAGTCTCGAGGTCGTTGATGACGTCTTTGCGTCCCGAGGCGCCGGTCGCAAATGTGAGCTCGATCTCGCGCAACCTGCCCTGCGCGGCGGCGCGGCGGTCGTGCGATGTAGCGGCGGCGCGATAACTGGCGAGCGCGTCTTCGTTGCGCCCCAATCCCTCGTAGAGCCGCCCGATCAGGACGTTGATCGTCGGCTCAAGGTCGGAGGTGACCCCGACCGTCTCGAATTCATTTGCAACCTTCGTGGCGTTGTTGAAATCGCGTACTTCGATCGCCGATCGGAGTGACTCCTTCATGGCCATGCGCTGCAGCTCGATCGGCAAGGCACCGATGGCCGCACTCACCGTCTTGAAAATCTTCTGCGCATCGGGCCATCGGCCCGCGCGGGCATAGGCGATTGCGCGCCAGATTGCGGCATCCTGCTGATTGCCGACTTGCGGTTTGGCGAGCTCTTTGAGAGCGTCATCCGGGCGATCGAGCATCACATCGGCGACAGCAGTCAGCACGCTTCCCGTCACATCTTCGGAGCCCCGCTGATCGGACAGCGCGACATCGAGAACCGCCTTGGCTTCCGGTGCCATGTCCTTGGCCAGGTAAAAGCGGGCGAGATTGAGCCGCGCCTGACGCTTCCTGACTACCGGCGCTGAAGCCGCGAGCCGGATCAACTCCGACTGACGCGCGTTGAAAGGTGCGTCGCGATCGAATCCCCAAAGCTGCGTATCGAAGGTGTAGGCGCGGAAGTTGACTTCAACCTGCTGCTGGCCAAGTGCGGTCGCCGATAGCGAAAGGCCGGCCGGGCGGCCGAGCGTTATCTTGTCGGATCCGAGCTCCGCCGTTATGTCGTCGGCGATCGGCTGCACCACAACGCCATGCGTTGAGGGCAGCGCACGCAGCTCGACGAAATTCTGCGCCTTGAGAAATCCGCGCGTCGGCCCAAGCGCGGTAACGATCATCAACCGGTCACCGATGTCTGGATCGGTCACGTCGTGGATTGCGCGCGGATTATCGAACGGAATAGCGAGGCTTGCTCGGTTTTTGCCGACGATGCTCCGGGCAATGCCGAGCGGACGTGTGGCCGTTGTGGATATTGTGTCGGCAATTGTGATGACCCAGCCGGGACCATCCGCTTCGAGACTGCTCATCCTCGGCCGCGTCAATTTAATACGAACGATCGCGGCTCCGTCTTTTGCACGGTCAAACAGAACTTCGCGTATGCCGTTGTCCTTGTCGGCCTGGAGCGCGTTGAGGTCGATCTGAGCCGGACTGTCGAACACCAGCCATAACGTGTCCGCGCGATGGAACACGGCGGCGGGTGTTGCCACCGCGAAGGGAAAATCAAGACGCAGGTTGTCACCGGACTGGTGCACGCCAGCGACCACGACCGCATTCGGATTGGGTGGCGGACGCGCGGCTTCGGAGACCGGCGCACGCTGCGATGCGTTTACCGGCGCCTTCGGCGCAACGGTCGCAGGTACGGCTGCCGGCAGCCGCGGATTGGGGGCCGGTGCAGACGCATTCGCTGCCGAGGCGGCCGGCGCCGACTCAACGGGAGGTGGCGCGGAAGGCGCCGCTTGTGCCTCATGGTCAGGGGTGGCGCCAGCCCCGCTACCGGCAACGGCGGCGGGCGCAGAAGGCGCCTGAATGGCTGCGGGCGGAACTGCCGGTTTTGGCGCGGGAGCCGCGGCGGCCGGAGGCGCCGGAGCGACATTTTCCGATTTTGCTTCGATCTTCGGTAAAGGCGCTGGCTGCGACGCTTCCGCGGGTGTCGAAGGTGCTGGTGCTGCGTCGGCTTGCGGCGTCACAGTTTTGGGCGCTTCCACAGCCGGCGGGGAAGCTTTCTTGGCGGGCACGGCCTCCGGCGGCACGGCCGCCGGTGTGTGCTGCACGACGATCGCCGGCTTTTTGCTCTCGCCTTCGTCCGCGTGTTTGCCCTTGGCGGCGCCATCGAGACCAATGTCGACAATGATGCTGCGGTCCTCGCGGAACGTGCGTACGTCGGGCGTTCCATTGAGCGAAAAGACGACGGCAACGGAATCGAAATCGACTTCGGATTCGATTGACTTCAATGTCGGCGGCATCGCGGCCTTGGCGTCGGCCAGATCCCAATTGACCTGCTGGTCGAAGTTGAGCGTGACCCTGCCATCGGCGCGCTCGGGCACCACATTGACCGTGCCCGGCATCGTGAAGGTGAAACGAACAAATGTAGGCTGGCTCGCAACTTTCACTCGGACGGTTGGCGGTTTCTTCTGCTTGTCGGCAATCTTTTGCTGGTGCAGTTGACTCTCGGCCTCGCGTGCGCGGCGCACGAGTTCATCAATCACTTCTTGCGGCAGCCCCGGGTTCGGGCCCTTCCAGCTATCTGGCAGGAGATCGACATAAAGCCGTTCAGCGGCGGCGATGGTGTTGACCTTTACCTTCCGCGTCAACGCAATTCGGATTGCGCTGCCATCCGGATCGCGCCGTGCCGCGCTGATATAGTCCGGAGCGCTGGAATTGAGTTTCTCGACCGCGACGGCAACCGGCTTCTTGAAGTTGATGACAATGATGGCGCCGGAGACGCGCACACTGGCTTCGACCGATTCGTCGAAATGAAACAGCAGCCGTGCAAATCCGCCATCGGTCGCGGCCTTGACGTCCCCTTTGATCGGATCGTCGGCTCGCGCGCCCAATCCCGGCGCAAGTAAAAACGACAGGAGAGACGCCAAGGTTGCCATCATGCGCCGGCCCGGCCTCGGCGCGCGCACCAGGTTGCGCGCGCGCATTCGCTTCAGCCTGAATGGCAAAAACGTCATGAGGCGGTTCCAGCCGGCACGAATACCGGTGGCGATAGCCTACGGTTGGGCGTTTAACGGGGCGTTAACCGTGGAGGTCAGTTTGCCGTCGGATTGCCTTCAATTTTTGGCAGCTGGCCGGAGCTTTCCGTCTTCGGCTGCGTGCTCGCCCGGTTGGCGAGTTCGACGGTCAACCGTTCAGCCATGTCCGGCGACATCTGCGCAAGGATTTCCGACATTTTTCGTGGGTTAATCTGGGTCGAGACCTCGACCAGTATATTTAGGTCGAGGCGATCGAAGATTCGCGCCGCATCCTTGGCCTTCATGTTCTCATACATGGAGACGATGCTCTTGAAGCGCTCTGTCCCAATTTTGTCACGCGTGCCCATCGCCGTATTGACGCGCCCCTCGGTGTCTTTGAGCTCGGTGACCTTGGCTTCGAGCCTTTTTTCCGCCGCCTTGAGCAGGTTTTCGCGCATTTCCATTTCGCGGTTACGGGCCTCGAGTTCCTGCCGGCGCGTTTGCAGGCGCTCAAGGACGGCGCGCTCTCCGGGAGAAGCAATACGTCCCGGCTCGAGCGGGATAGCAGCACCCGCAACCTCGAGCTTTGTCGGGTCCGGCGGCTTGTCACTGACCTTGAGCCCCGGCGTCGCCGGTTTTTCCTCAGCGCCGACCGACCCCGTCACGTCACCGCGGCCCCCTTCATTGAAGCTCGACATTTCCCGAGCCCAGGGGAGTCGTTCGCCAGCAATTTTTCCCGGATTACCCGCCCCGCCCGTAGATGCGGTCACATCGGGGGCCGATTTAGACCGCGTCTGCAGCCGCTCGGCTAATGTGTAGCCGCCGTCAAAGACCAGACCCGAAACCTTGAGCGCGAACAGGCTTATCGTGGCGAACAGCACGATCGGAATAAGCCGGACATCGCGCGCAAAACGGGTCATGCGGCTTTTTCGCCGAGTCGTGTCCGCGTGCGATCGGCAAATGCTTGTGCGGCCGCCGCGACAGCCTTGGCATCCTGAACTGACGGCGCTTCTCCGGCCGGGGGCGAGACGCCGGCAATGCGCACCAGCCTCGCCAGCAACTGGTTGCCGGTGGTCAGGTGGAGATCAAGTTCGGCAGAAAGCGCGTCGGCGCGCTCAAGCTTTGCACTCAAAACCTGCTCGCTTTGCTGCATCATCGATTTCAGACCGGCAATTGCACGGTCGGCGATTTCCGTGGCTGTAACCAACTCCGAGATTGTCGCACGGAGTGACTGCTCATCGGCTTTGAGCAGCCGCAACTGCTTATTGAGCCGGACGCAATACAGGATCGTGAGCAGAAGCAGGATCGAAACCATCGTCTCGACTAGAAAGCCATAATGGTAGCTCACGGGACCTCCAAAGGAGTGGTCGTTGTCTCGTCTGCCTTTTCGAACATGGCGAAAGTGGTACGCGGCTTACGCAAAGGTTTGGCGACGCGCACGGCGACGCGGTCACCGACGCGACCCATGCGACCCTCGGTGAGCGCAATGTCGCCACAACGCACCGTGACCATCGCATCGGGCTTGATCTCGAGCATAAGCGTATCGCCGACGTTGAGGCCCATCATGCGGCGCAGAGGCAGCCTTGCCTCGTAGAGCACGGCGTCCACGCCGATGCGGGCCTGGCCGATTTCGGTGGCAAGATGGCCTTCCCAGATCGGGTCGCGGCCGAACTTCTCGCCCATGAACATCTGGAGCAGAACAGCGCGGATCGGCTCGATCGTTGCATAGGGCAGCAGCAGCTCAATTGTGCCGCCGCGATCTTCCATATCGATACGCAGACGCACCAGGATCGCCGCGTTCGCGGAGCGCGAAATAGCGGCAAAGCGCGGGTTGGTTTCGAGACGATCGATGTTGAATTTCACCGGCGACAGCGGCTTGAACGCGAGCTCGGCGTCCGCCAGGACGACTTCGATCATGCGCTTGACGAGATTGGTTTCGATGGTGGTGTAGGGGCGTCCTTCAACCCGGATCGTGCTCTGCCCTCGCCGCCCCCCAAGCAACACGTCAATGATCGAATAGATCAGGCTCGAATTGACGGCCGCGAGTCCGAAATTGTCCCATTCCTCGGCCTTGAAGACGGCCAATATCGCCGGTAGCGGAATTGAATTGAGATAGTCACCGAAG
>Ga0134128_10008283_pt1 | contig 12522 bp, 10 predicted proteins | sample KB31754_FD_96462 | JGI IMG/M metagenome (GOLD analysis project Ga0134128, IMG submission 96462) | Terrestrial soil microbial communities with excess Nitrogen fertilizer from Kellogg Biological Station, Michigan, USA - KB3-175-4 | ecosystem: Environmental > Terrestrial > Soil > Unclassified ...
CCGATCACCTACGAGCTCGACGGGGTGCAGTACGTCGCGGCAAGCGTCGGGGGCGCCGCCCAGGGCGACTACTTCGCGCCGACCAACGCGCGCATGCTCGTGTTCTCACTCGGCGGCAAGGCCGTGCTGCCCCCGCCGCAGCCCTACACGCCGCGGAAGGTCAATCCGCCGCCCTTGACGGCCTCCGCGGAGGCCGTGACGCACGGTGGAGAGCTCTACTCCCAGTACTGCTCGGTCTGCCACGGCGCGGACGGTTTCCAGGCGCGCACGAGCTTCCCGAACCTCACGGTCACGCCGCTCCTTTGGACGCAGCCGGGCTTCGATGCGGTGGTGCTGCAGGGCGTCCGCGCGGACAAGGGCATGGGCTCTTTCGCGAAGGACTTGAAGCCCGAGGATACGGCGGCCATTCGCGATTATTTGATCTCGCAGGCCATCGTGCTGAAGGAGCGCGGGCCTGGCTTTTTCAGCCCGTTCGGCCGGCCGCGGCAGCAGACAGGTCACGCTCGATGAAACGTATCACTCTCGCGTATCTCTGCCTCGCCCTCGGCGCCTTGCTGACCCCGGCACTGAGCCATGCAGAGATCTCCTGCACTCGACCGGGCCTGCAGCAAGCGGTCGACCTCTACCTCGGTGCCCAGGCGAAAGGGGATCTCTCGGGCTTGCCGCTCGCCAACGGCGTCGGCTATTGGGAGAACGCCGCGCGGGCCGACATCCACAAAGGATTCATCAACAAGCCGCTGAATATCGCGCAGCATCGCAGTCTCCTCGACACCACGACTTGCCAGACATTCACCGAATCGATCGTGACCGACAAGGCTGCGCCGTACGTCCTCGGCACGCGCCTGCGCGTCGACCACGAGAAGATCGTGGAGATCGAGATTCTCTGGACGGCGCCTGGCTACTGGCTGTTCGATGCCGACGCGTACCTGAAGCATTCCTCGCAGGAAAATTGGAATCCGGTCCCTGCGGAGAACCGTGAATCGCGCGAGGTGCTGGTCGCAGCCGCCAACGCGTATCTCGATGCATTCCTGGAGCAGAAGATCGACCTCGTGCCGTGGGGTTACCCCTGCGAGCGTACCGAGGGCGGCAGGGGTTATACCGGCAAGGGCTCACCCGCGGACAGCTGTTCCGTGGGCGTTCCGGGCGGGGTCAATATCGTCAATCGGCATTTCGTCGTCGACGAGGTGCTCGGCGCGGTGCAGGTGTTCTGCACGTTCGGTGCCGGAGGCGCGACCGGCGGGAGCGGTGCCCCGGACAGTCATCTGTTTCGCCTCGAGAACGGCAAGCTCCGCTACGTGCATACGCTGACGCATTTGCTGCAGTCGCAGTTTCGTGGCAACGGCGGGAGCCGCGGCAACGGTGCGAACCGCGGCAACGCAGGCAACAGCGGCAAATGACGGCAACCGCGGCCGCTCGGCGATTGGCGCGGCCGTAGCGAGACTACTGCCGCTTCTGCCATGCACGCTCGTCACCGACCCAGGGCACATCCCGGCCCCGCCAGATCTCGACCTGCAAAGTCTTGAGCCGCCATTCACCGTCGGTGTCTTGCGCCGCGAGCGCATTCCAGCGTCCGAGGCCGTAGACGAAATTCCGATCGGTGAACACGTCGTGCTGCAAGATCGACCAGAACGCCCGAATGCGAATACCGCCCTCCTCCTGCGTCATGAGCGTCTGACTCATGCGATGCTGACGGCCGAGGTAGTTGGCAGGGCTCTCGTACCAGAGGAGCTCCGTCAGCTTGCGAATCGCCTCGCGTCCCTTGCAGAGCCCCGGCGGGTCGTGCTCGATCCAGCCATCCTCGAAGAAGCAATCGACATAGCCTTCCACATCGCCCGTATCGAGCGCCCATGCGTAGCGGGCGATCAGCTCGTGCAGCTCCATGCGATCCTCGACGGGAACTTTAGTTTTCGGCGACATGAGTCGGCCTCCTCTTCGGACGGTGTTCAAGTCGGCTCGCGCGTGTCAGCATAACGTAACGGTCGGCGCGCAACGTTTGCGACTCATTTGGCGATTCAAGGGACGCGACATGAAGCTTCACGTCAACATCACGGTACTCGCCTCACTGTTCACGTGCGCATTGACAGCCACTGTCGCGATCGCGCCCGCATCGGCAGCCGGGCGCCCGGGCGCTGCAACTGCCGGCTCGAGAGCCGCCGCGCCGGCCTTGTCTTCTCCTTTGTACTCACCCCCGCGCAGCCCGCGAGGTCATTACGAGCGCGTCGTCGTGCACGGTCCGTCACTCGTGGGCAATCTCGAGGGCGATTCCCCGGATCGTCAAGTCTCGATCTATCTGCCGCCGAGCTATGCGAAGTCGCCCGAGCGCCGCTATCCCGTGCTCTACGTGTTGCACGGCTTCACGGACTCCGACGATCTCTGGTTCGGACTGAAGGGGCCGCATTTCGTCAACGTTCAGCGAGCGGCGGACGACGCCTACGCGCACGGTGTGCGCGAGATGATCATCGTCATGCCCAATGCCTTCACCAAATACGCGGGCAGCATGTACTCGAGCTCGATCGTCACCGGAGACTGGGAGGCCTTCGTCACGCACGATCTGGTGCGGTATATCGACGGCCATTACCGTACGCTCTCCGCGCCGGCGAGCCGCGGACTCGCCGGACATTCGATGGGAGGGTACGGGACGCTGCGCCTGGCGATGAAATATCCCGGCGTCTATTCGAGCATCTACGCTTTGAGTCCCTGCTGTTTGGGAGCGAACCTGCATCCGAGCCCCGCGATCATGGCGCGCGCCGCCGAGGCTCGAACGGATGCCGCGATCGCGGCGGCGGATTTCGGGACCAAGGCCATGCTCGCCTCGGCAGCCGCATGGTCGCCCGATCCGGGAAGCCCGCCGCGGTTCTTCGATCTGCCGATCGAGGATGGCAAGCCCGTTCCCGCGGTGATCGCCGAGTGGGCGGCGAACGCCCCGCTCGCCATGGTCGACCAGTACATCCCGAGCCTCAAGTCGTACGCGGCGATCGCATTCGACGCGGGCGATCGCGATGTCGGGATCGCCGATACGATCCGCACGCTCGACAAGAAGTTCAAGGGCTACGGCATCGCGCACGACTTCGCGATCTATCGAGGCAATCACGTCGATCACATCCAGCGGCGGCTCGAGGACCAAGTCCTGCCGTTCTTCAGCCGGCATCTGGCATTCCGGTGAGGTGGGGTCGGTCGGGTCGCGGGTGAGCCGGATGCGAGCGCGAGCGCGTCGTGAAGCGCTTGCGCCTGCGCCTGTAAATTATCGATAATCGAGACCTGAGCGGCAGTCGTCGCTTACAGGACCCCTCACGGACCATGTGGATCATCCGGGTGGCGCTCCGGCGCCCCTACACCTTCATCGTCCTCGCGCTGCTGCTGCCGATCCTCGGGGCCCTGGTGATTCTCGGCACTCCGCTTCGCCCCGGCATGGCGACGGATATCTTTCCCGAGATCCGCATCCCGATCATTGCGGTGACTTTCCAGTACACCGGCATGCCGCCCGATGAGATGGCCGGCCGCATCACGGGGCAGATCGAGCGCTACGTCACGACGCTCGTGAACGACGTACAGCACGTCGAGTCGCAGAGCTACCCCGGCATGACCGTGATCAAGCTGTTCTTCCAGCCGGGCGTCGATATCAATCTCGCGATGGCGCAGGTCGAGTCGTTCGCGCAGGTGTCCTTGAAGCAGATGCCGCCCGGCATCCAGCCGCCTCTCATCCTCAAGTACAACGCCTCGAGCGTGCCCATCATCCAGCTCGCGATGTCGAGCGACCGGCTGACGGAAGCGCAGCTGTTCGATTTCGGCAATCAGATCATCCGCGCCCAGATCGCGACCGTCGCCGGCGCGTCGGTCCCCTACCCCTACGGCGGGGAGGTGCGCCAGATCGAGATCGATTTGAAACCGGCTGCGCTGCGCGCTCAGGGACTCTCCCCGGTCGATGTGCTCGATGCGATTGCCACGCAGAATCTCATCGTGCCCGCCGGAACCGAGAAGATCGGCGCGACCGAGTACAACGTGAAGCTCAATGCGAGCCCGCTCACGGTCGAGCGGTTGAACGATCTGCCGATCCGCAGCCGTAACGGCACCGTCACGTACGTTCGCGACGTGGCGTTCGTGCACGACGGCCATCCGCCGCAGACGAACATCGTGCGCGTGAACGGCCGGCGCGCGGTGCTCATGTCGATCCAGAAGACAGGGACGGCCTCGACGCTCAGCATCGTCAAATCGATCGAGGATCGACTGCCGTTCGTGCGCGAGCTGCTGCCCGAGGGCGCCTCGATCACGCCGACGGGCGATCAGTCCGTGTTCGTGCGCGCCGCCATTCGCGGCGTGATCGTCGAGGCGGTGGTCGCCGCGGCGCTCACCGCGCTCATGATCCTGCTGTTCCTCGGGACATGGCGCAGCACGCTGATCGTCACCATCTCGATCCCCCTGTCGATCCTGTCCTCGATCATCCTGCTCGATGCGCTCGGAGAGACGATCAATCTCATGACGCTCGGCGGCCTCGCGCTCGCGGTCGGCATTCTCGTGGACGATGCGACGGTCACGGTGGAGAACATCAACCGCTATCTCGAGGAAGGCCGCGATGTGGAATCGGCAATCCTCACGGGCGCGCACCAGATCATTCTGCCGGCATTCGTCTCGACTCTTTCGATCTGCATCGTGTTCGTGCCGATGTTCCTGCTCTCCGGCGTGGCGCGCTACCTGTTCGTGCCCATGGCCGAGGCGGTCGTGTTCGCGATGCTGACCTCCTTCGTGCTCTCCCGCACGCTCGTCGCCACGCTCGCCAAATACTGGCTGCGCACCGCCGCCGAAGAGCGCGCGGCTGCCGCCCGCGCGGGCGCCCTGAAGCGGGCGCAACTCGTTTTCGAGTCCGCATTCGAGCGCACCCGCCTGCGCTATCGCGCGCTGCTCGAGTCGATTCTCGGTCATCGCCATCTGTTCATTCCGCTGTTCCTCGGCGCGATGGTGCTGTCGCTCCTCATCTATCCCCTGCTCGGGCGCAACTTCTTCCCCGAAGTGGACGCCGGGCAGATCAAGCTCCACGTGCGCGGGCCGACCGGCCTGCGCGTCGAGGACAGCGCGGCGCTGGTCGATCACGTCGAAGCAGCGGTGCGCAAGGTCATCCCGTCGGATGAGATCGCGAGCGTCGTGGACAACGTCGGCATGCCCGTCTCGAGCATCAATCTCACCTACAGCAACTCGGGCACGATCGGCAGCTCGGACGCCGATATCCTGATCTCACTCGCCGCGGATCACCGCCCCACGGCCGGGTACATCGCGCAATTGCGCGCACGTCTGCCGAAGGAGTTTCCCGGCACGAGCTTCGCCTTCCTGCCGGCGGACATCGTGAGTCAGATCCTGAACTTCGGCGCGCCGGCGCCGATCGACGTGCAGATCGTGGGCTCGAGCGCCAAGAATCGGGACATCGCCGACGGGCTCCTCGAGTCTCTGCGCCGCGTTCCAGGGCTCGCAGACCTGCGTATCCAGCAGCTGTTCAATCTGCCGGAGCTGCACGTTGAGACGGACCGCACGCGCGCGGAGCAGCTCGGCATCAACCAATCCGACATTGCGAACAACCTGCTGCTCACCCTCTCCGGAAGCGGTCAGGTTGCCCCGACGTTCTGGCTCAACCCGCAGAACGGCATCTCTTATCCGCTCGTCGCCGAGGTCCCGCAGTACCGCATGACCTCGCTCCAGGACCTCGAGAACGTGCCGATCGATGCGCCGGGCGGGACGCAGATTCTCGGCGGCTTGGCCACGGTCACCCGCGGCTTCGGTCCCGCGATCGTCTCGCACTACGATGCGCAGCCGGTCATCGACATCTATGGCGCCGTGCAGGGCCGGGATTTAGGCGCGGTCGCGCAGGATATCCGGGCGCGGATCGCCGCGTGGAACGGCAAACTGCCCCGCGGCACGCGCATCGTGATGCGCGGGCAGGTCGAGACGATGCTGGAGTCGTATACCGGCCTCGCGATCGGCATCGCCGGCGCGATCGTGCTCATCTACCTCTTGATGGTCGTCAATTTTCAGTCCTGGACGGACCCGTTCATCATCATCTCGGCGCTGCCCGCCACACTCGCCGGCATCGCCTGGTTCCTGCTCGCATCGGGCACGACACTCAGCGTGCCGGCGCTCACCGGCGCGATCATGGCGGTCGGGGTTGCGACCGCGAACAGCATCCTGGTGGTGAGCTTCGCGCGCGAGCGGCTCGCTGCGGAAGGGGCGGGTGAACCCGCACCGACGGCGCTGCAGGCGGCGCTCGATGCCGGCTTCACCCGCTTCCGGCCCGTGCTGATGACCGCGCTCGCGATGATCATCGGCATGACGCCCATGGCGCTCGGACTCGGCGAAGGCGGCGAGCAGAATGCGCCGCTCGGCCGCGCCGTCATCGGTGGCTTGCTCCTTGCCACCCTCGCCACGCTCGTATTCGTGCCTGCCGTTTTCGCCGCCATACACGGCTCGCGCGCGAGGAGGAACTGATTCCATGGATCAATTCGCATCCGCCACCTCGAGTGGTGCGCGACGCATGCTGCGAATCGGCATCGCCGCGACCGTTGTGGCGCTCGCGGGCGTGGCCTGGGCCGTGCATTCCAAGCACCGCGCCTCGGAGGCGCTCGCACGCGAGACCGAGGCCGAGGCGCTCGTCGCGGTTGCAACTACGCACCCCGAGCCGATCGGGGGCACGACCGAGCTCGTCCTGCCCGGAAATCTCGAAGCCAACTACGAGGCGCCGATCTACGCGCGCACCAGCGGCTATCTCAAACGCTGGCTCGTGGACATCGGAACGAGAGTTCACAAGGGCGAGCTCCTCGCCGAGATCGACGCGCCGGAGGTCGATCAGCAGCTGCGGCAAGCCGAGGCGGACCTCGCGACGGCGCAGGCCAACCGGAAAATTGCGGAAGTGACGGCCGAGCGCTGGCGGAATCTGCGCGCGATGGACTCCGTCTCCAAGCAGGACGCCGATGAGAAGGCGAGTGCGGCTCAGGCGAGTGAGGCGCAGGTCGCAGCCGCCGAAGCCAACGTTCATCGGCTGCACGACCTCGCGAGCTTCGAGCGTATTCTCGCGCCGTTCGACGGCGTCATCACGGCGCGCAACACCGACATCGGACAGCTCATCAATGCCGGCAGCGGCTCCGAGACCGAGCTGTTCCGCATCGCGGACATGCGGCGGCTGCGCCTCTATGTTCGCGTCCCGCAGATCGACGCCGCAGCGATGCGCAAAGGGCTCGCGGCACATCTCAGCCTGCCGGACCGGCCGGGCCGAGCCTACGAGGCGACGCTCGCGACGACATCGAGCGCCATCGACCCCTCGACTCGCACGCTCACCGCCGAGCTCTTCGTCGACAACACGAGCGGCGAGCTCCTGCCGGGCGAGTATGCGGAGGTGCATTTCGAGCTGCCGCCGGGAGCCGCGGGGCGCTCGTTCAGGCTTCCCGCGAACGTGCTGCTGTTCCGCGACGACGGCCTGCACGTCGCGACGGTCGATGCTCACGATCGGGTGGCGATGAAGCCCGTCGCGATCGGTCGCGACTATGGCTCCGCGATCGAGATCGTCGCAGGGCTCACGGCGAAAGATGAGGTCATCTTGAGTCCGCCCGACTCCCTCGCAGAGGGCGCGACGGTCCGCGTCGTCAAGCGCTCGAGCGGCTCATGATCGAGGCCGCGCTCGAACGCACGTGCATGCGCGATCGCATTCGCGACGCGCTCGTCGCGCGCATTCTCGATGGCACATATCCCGCGGGCACGCAATTGAAGGAGCTCGCGCTCGCACGCGAGTTCGGCGTGAGTCAGGCCCCGATCCGCGAAGCACTGCGCGAGCTCGAGGGATCGGGACTGGTCACGAGCGAGCGTTTTCGCGGCACGCGGGTACGCGGCGCGGACTACGAGGAGATGCGCGAGTCCTACGAGCTGCGCTGCCTCATGGAGGAGCGGGCGATCGAGCTCGCCGCGCCCTTTTCGAAGGAGCTCGTCGATGAGCTGGCGCGCCGCGCGCGCGGCATGGCGGCGGCCGTCGCGCAACGCGATCCCGAGCGCTACATCGACGACGCGCTCGGCTTTCACCGGCGGCTGATCCAGGCGAGCGGCAATCGGACATTTCTCAGGGTGTGGGACTCGCTGCACTGGGATGTGCGCGGGCGCATCGCGCTGCGCCGGATCGCGCAGCGGAGCCGCGGCGATGCGTTGAAACCCTTGATCGAACTGCATCGCGCGCTCTGCGCGCGGCTGCGCGCCGGCGATGCGCGCGGCGGCGCGGACAAGGTGCGCGCAATCTTCGCCCGCATCACCGCGGCACTCGAGGAGGTCTGAGCCTCGAGGGGCCGCGGCCCCGCTCGCGCTGCATGCAATCGCTGTTTGCTCGCTCGCGCAGGACGGGTACACTGCGCGGCTTTGCTGTCGCACGCCATTCGGCGCGCGCGGAACGCTCCGAGGGTCTGAAGCAGTTTCCGATGAGCAGAGCAGCCGAGGCGAACGAATCGTCGGACGTCGCATTGGAGATCCGTTTCGGTCCGCTGGATCTCGCGCAGGTTCGGATTCGCACTCTCGATCCGGGCGCCATTCTCGATGAATTGACCGGCCGCGTGGCGACCGCGCCGCGGTTTTTCGATCGCACCGCCGTGGGGCTCGATCTGACTCAGCTCGAGCAGGAGCCGCGACCCGAGGAGGTGCGTGGCGTCGCCGATGCCATTCGCCGCGCCGGCATGTTGCCGGTCGGACTCGTGAACGGGCCGCCTTACATCGAAGCGCTCGCGCGCGCACTCGATCTGCCGGTGCTCGCGCAGTTTCGTGCGCCGAGCAAACCGCCACCCGTCCTGCAGGCGGTCGCCGCGTCACCGACTCCCACAGAACCTGAATCTCCGGCGCTCCTGCATACGCAGCCGGTGCGCTCCGGTCAGCGCCTTTATGCGCGCGACAAAGATCTCATCGTCACCGCCGCGGTCGGCGCCGGTGCGGAGGTGATGGCCGACGGTTGCGTCCACGTCTACGGCGCGCTGCGCGGCCGCGCCATGGCCGGAGCGCACGGGGATACTGCGGCGCGCGTGTTTTGCCGGGAATTCCGCGCGGAGCTCGTGTCGATCGCGGGCGTGTTCCGCGTGTTCGAGACGCTGCCGAAGGAGCTCGCGGGACAGCCCGTTCAGGCGTGGCTGGAAGAGAACGACTTGCGGCTGGCGTCGATCGCGTAACGGCGCGCCCGGCGCGCCCTCCGCGGCCCCGCGTGCCGCAGGCGATCGCTGCGCTCACCAATAAATACGACAGGAGATCGTGAATTGACGGAAATAATCGTCGTGACGTCCGGCAAGGGGGGCGTTGGCAAGACCACCACCTCGGCGAGCGTCGCCTGCGGCCTCGCGCGCCGTGGCAAACGTGTCGCGGTGATCGACTTCGACATCGGCCTGCGGAACCTCGATCTGATCATGGGGTGCGAGCGCCGCGTGGTCTATGACTTCGTCAACGTGATCCACGGCGAGTGCACGCTCAAGCAGGCTCTCATCCGCGACAAGCGGATCGAGACTCTGTATGTGCTCGCCGCGTCCCAGACACGGGACAAGGAGGCGTTGAACACCGAGGGCGTGAAGAAAGTACTGGAGGAGCTCGCCGCCGACGGCTTCGACTACATCCTCTGCGACTCCCCGGCAGGTATCGAGAAAGGCGCCCACCTCGCGATGTACTTCGCCGACCAGGCGATCGTGGTCGTGAACCCGGAGGTCTCCTCGGTGCGCGATTCCGACCGCATCCTCGGGCTGCTCGCGAGCAAGACCAAGCGTGCCGAGAACGGCCATGGGGGTGTGCGCGAGCACCTGCTGCTCACGCGCTACAGCCCGCGGCGAGTCGCGACCGGAGAGATGATGAGCGTCGAGGACGTGAAGGAGATTCTCGGGCTCGATGTCGTCGGGGTCATCCCCGAATCGACGGATGTGCTCTCCGCATCGAACGCGGGCACGCCCGTGATTCTCAACGAGGAGAGTCTCGTGTCACAGGCGTACGAGGATGCCGTGGGACGGCTGCTCGGGGAAGCAATTCCGCTGCGCTACATCGAAGAGCCGAGGAAGAGCTTCCTCGCGCGCCTCTTCGGAACCTGATCTCATGAGGCTGCTCGATCTGTTTCGCCGCCCGCCTCCCTCGGCCCAGCTGGCCAAGGAGCGGCTGCGCATCATCGTCGCGCAAGAGCGCTCGGCACGCGGCGGACCCGATTACCTGCCGCTCCTGAGGCGCGAGCTCCTCGAGGTGATCCGCAGATACGTGAACGTCGATCCGGAAGCGGTGCACATCAACCTCGACCGGGCCGAAGGGCACGAGGTGCTCGAGCTCTCCGTCGCGCTTCCGCAGAAATCCTGAAGCACGGTCGAGGCGTGCGGTCCGACGGCGCACCGCCGGACCGGCACGCGCGATCGATTACCCGTGAGCGTGTCCGTGCTTCGCGGCGAGATGCTCGACCTCCGCGAGCGCCTGCTTCACGTTCTCATCCGGCGCGACCCCGCGGCCGCCGATCGTCGCAGCGATCTTCCCGTCGGGCATCACGACGAACGTCACCCGATCGGCAAAATCGTGACCGATCTCCACTCCGCGCACGTCCTTCAATCCCGGCGGTCCTTTGTGCACTCCGATGCCATAGGACTTCGCAATGGCACCGCCCGCGTCCGAGGCCGTCGGAAACTTGCCGGCGCAGTAGTTCGGGTCCGCCGAGAAGTCGTTGAGGCGCTGGATGCTGTCGAGCGAGACACCGACGATGCTCGCGCCGGCCGCGGCGAACTTGTCGAAGTTGGCGGCAAAGGTATGCGCCTGCAGATCGCAGCCGCCGGTATACGCAGAAGGATAGAAGTAGACGACCACCGGACCGCGCTTGAGCGCGCTCTTCAGGGAGTAGGTGAACGTCTTGCCAGCATGCGATGCGGGCGCGGTGAATTCCGGCGCCTTCTCCCCGGACTGCAGCGCCGCGAACGCGGGCACGGCGAGACTGGCGGCGGCGATCAAACCCAGGAGCTGTCTGCGCATAAATACCTCCACGGCTCTACGCTCAAGCTTACTCGATTCGGCGCCGCAGGATCGTACTCTTCATACGGACCGCGCTCTACCGTTACCCGGCCGGCGCACCCTCGCTCACGAGCGTGAGTACCTCGTACGCCGCAACGGGTTCTCCGGCTTGGTTGGTGATCTCCGTGTCCCACCGGACCTCGCCGTATCCCTTGTCCGGGCGCAGAGACTTCTCCTTGCACGTGAGCCGCACCCGGATGCGATCTCCCGGCTTTACCGGCTTGATGAATCGCAGGCCCTCGAGCCCGTAATTCGCGAGCACCGGCCCGTATTCGGGATCGACGAACAGTCCCGCCGCCGCGGAGACGAGAAAATATCCGTGTGCCACCCGCCCGCCGAACAGCGGATTGCGCCGGGCGGCGATCTCGTCCATGTGGGCGTAGAAGCGGTCGCCGGTGAGCGCGGCGAATGCCTCGATGTCATCGAGCGTCACCTCGCGCTCGCCGCTGTGAAACGTCTCCCCGATGCGCAGCTCATGGAAGCTCTTGCGAAACGGATGTTTCCCCGGGAGGAGCTCCCGAGCCCCGCGTGTGTAGCGCCTCGTGACGGCCGAGATGACATCCGGTGAGCCTTGCACGGCCGTGCGCTGCATGTAGTGCATCACGCCACGAATACCGCCCAGCTCCTCGCCACCGCCAGCGCGTCCCGGTCCTCCGTGAACGAGATGCGGGAGCGGTGAGCCGTGGCCGGTCGATTCGGCCGCGCAGTGCCGGTCGACGACGAGAACGCGGCCGTGGAACGGCGCGAGACCGAGAACGAGCCTCGCTGCGACGGACTCATCGCCGGTGAAAATAGAGCCGACCAGACTTCCACCCCCGCGCCGCGCGAGCGCAATCGCCTCATCGACATCTCGATAGGGTACGACGGTGCAGACAGGTCCGAACGCCTCGACCGTGTGAACCGCACGCGCCGCACCCGCATCTCGACAGCTGAGCAGAGTGAGCGGAACGAATGCGCCTCGATCCGCGTCTGCGCCTTCGAGCGCGCGCTTTGCACCTGCGCCCGCGACGACCCGTGCCTCCTGTTTGAGCTTGCGGAGCTGCCGCAAGACCTCCCGACGCTGGGCGAGCGAGGCGAGCGGCCCCATTCCGACGGCTTCGAGCCGCGGATCGCCGACGAGCACGCCGTCGATCGCCGAGCGCAGCGCCTCGCACACGGCCGGCAGATGCTCGGCCGGCACGATCGCCTTGCGAATGGCGGTGCATTTCTGGCCCGCCTTCGCGGTCATCTCGCGGAGGACCTCGCGGACGTAGAGATCGAGCTCGGGCGTTCCGGGGGCGGCATCGGGGCCGAGGATCGATGAGTTGAGCGAGTCGGTCTCGACGATGAAGCGGACCGACTGCTCGAGGATGCGCGGATGACGCTGCAGCTTCTGCGCCGTCGTGCCCGAGCCAGTGAAGGAGACCACGTCCTGACAGAGGAGATGATCGAGCAGATCGCTCGCGCCCCCGCAGAGGAGCTGTACCGCCCCATCGGGCAGAATGCCCGACTCGACGATGCGCG
>Ga0134128_10008287_pt1 | contig 12520 bp, 11 predicted proteins | sample KB31754_FD_96462 | JGI IMG/M metagenome (GOLD analysis project Ga0134128, IMG submission 96462) | Terrestrial soil microbial communities with excess Nitrogen fertilizer from Kellogg Biological Station, Michigan, USA - KB3-175-4 | ecosystem: Environmental > Terrestrial > Soil > Unclassified ...
ATTGACGGAATCAGCCTTTTCCTGATTCTGCTCACCACGTTCCTCACGCCGCTGGCAATTCTGGCGTCATGGAGTTCCATTCACGATCGCGCCAAGGGCTTCTTCATTTCGCTGCTCATTCTCGAAACGGGCATGATCGGCGTCTTCGTCTCTCTCGATCTCTTCCTCTTCTTCGTTTTCTGGGAAGTGATGCTGATCCCGATGTACTTCATCATCGGCATCTGGGGACACGAGCGTCGCGTCTACGCAGCCATCAAATTCATTTTGTACACAATGTTCGGCTCGATCCTGATGCTGGTGGCCATCCTGTGGCTATTCAATCTCACAGGCACGTTCGATCTGCCGTCAATTCAACAGCAGCTCGCACAAAGCATCTCCCTTTCGCCGACGACCGAGCTTTTGCTCTTCTGCGCGTTCTTCCTCGCGTTTGCTATTAAGGTCCCACTGTTTCCGTTCCATACATGGTTGCCGGACGCCCACACCGAAGCGCCCACCGCCGGATCGGTGATCCTGGCGGGCGTAATGCTGAAGCTCGGCACGTATGGCATGCTGCGCTTCTGCCTGCCGCTCTTTCCGGACGCCTCGCATCGCGCGGCTCCGGTGATCGGTGTTCTCGCGATTATCGGCATCGTCTACGGCGCGCTTGTCGCGGTTGTGCAGACCGATCTGAAGCGCCTCGTCGCATACACGTCAGTTAGCCACTTGGGTTTTGTCGTGCTCGGCATTTTCGCGTTCAATAGCACCGCAATTCAGGGTGCGATCTACCAGATGCTCAATCACGGTGTTTCCACGGGCGCACTCTTCCTTGTGGTCGGAATGCTTTACGACCGGCGCCATACGCATGAAATCAAGCAGTTTGGCGGCCTTACGAATCCGATGCCGATTCTCATGGCTTTCTTTCTTTTCATTGCATTGTCTTCGCTCGCTCTGCCGCCGCTCAACGGCTTCATCGGTGAATTCCTCATCCTGATCGGCACGTTTGCAACGAATCATGCCTGGGCCGCCTGGGCGACGAGCGGCTCCGTGCTCTCAGCGATTTATCTACTGTGGGCCTATCAACGTGTAGCCTTCGGTGAGATAACAGTCGAGAAAAATCGCTCGTTGCGTGACGCGTCTGGCCGCGAAAAATTGATCCTCGCTGTCATGGCCGTTGTGATCATCATTATGGGCGTCGCTTCCCCCATGTTTACGCGCCGCATGGCCGTATCGACGGATAACATGCTCCAACAAATGGATCGGGCGGCCGCGGCGCATCGACTGAAGCCTGGCGCCGCCCAAACGCAGTATGGTTCCGTTTCGCTGCCGGCAGAGCATCACTTGCTCGTTTCGCTCGACAAAGGGCAGGTGCGCCCGTGAGTCTGCCCTCTTCTGTGCAACTACAGAATCTCTATCGCGTCGCGCCGGACATGTACCTCTGTCTGTTCGGCATTCTCACGATGCTCATCGATCCCTTCGTGAGTAAGGCTGGGAAACGCAAACTTGGCTGGTTCGCATTGTTCGGTGCGGTTTTTTCCTCGCATTCAATCGCAGCAATGCTTCACGTCACCGCCGACGCAGGTCCCTCGGGCTACAGCAATCTAATCACATCCGATTACTTCAGTATCTTCGTGCATGCGGTCGTTATCCTCGCCTCAATCTTGGTGATTCTCGGGTCGATGGATTATCTCGACATGGAGGGAATGCAGAGCGGCGAGTTTTATGCGCTGGTTCTCTTCGCCACAGCCGGAATGGGAATTCTCGCCAGTGCGAACGAACTCGTTACGGCGTTCGTCGGCCTCGAAATGAGTTCTATCTCGAGCTACATCCTGGCGGGCTATCGTCGCCGAGCGCCCAAATCAAACGAGGCCTCGCTCAAATATTTCATCCTAGGCTCGTTCGCGACGGCTTTCTTTCTGTACGGCATCGCGATGGTTTACGGCGCGACGGGTACCACGCGCATCGATTTGATTCAGACAGCCTTCAAGGTGAACCCGATCGATCCTAAAGCGGGCGCTTCGATACTTCCGCTCTTTGGCCTCGGGCTCATTTTCGTGGGGCTCGGTTTCAAGGTAGTCGCATCACCGTTCCAGATTTATGCGCCGGACGTTTACGAAGGCGCGCCTTCTCCGGTCACGGCCCTGCTCGCTTCTGCGCCGAAGGTCGCCACCTTTGCAGTGATGCTCCGCATCTTTTATGTCGCATTCGGTTCGGCTACAAACGTGTGGTTCTGGGTGATCTGGGTTTCTGCCGTGCTCACCATGACGATTGGCAATCTCGGCGCGCTTATGCAAACGAACGTTAAGCGAATGCTGGCGTATTCATCGATAGCTCATGCGGGTTATATCCTTGTGGCATTTGCCGCGGGCACGGAGATCGGCATCGCGGCGATCCTATTTTATCTCGCCGCCTACTCGCTCATGAAAATTGGCGCATTCCTTGTTGTCTCCCACCTCGGCCAGCAGGACGAGCAACGCCTCGAATTAAAGGATTATGCGGGCCTGGGCTCGAAACAGCCTGTGCTCGCTGTGTGTTTCTCACTCTTCCTTCTTTCGCTTCTGGGGCTTCCTGCGACTGGCGGTTTTCTGGGCAAGTTTTTCGCGTTCCAGGCCACGCTTGACTCGCGTGTCGTTTGGCTCGTCGTCATCGCCGCCGTGAACAGCGTAATCGGTGCGTATTATTACCTTCGCGTGATCATTTCGATGTACTTCTGGGATCCCGAGCAACAGTACGTTCCCACAAAAGTGCGTCCCGCGCTCACAGTGGCGCTATCGATAGCGGCAGCGGGCACATTGTATCTTGGTATCCTGCCCTCGCAGGTCCTCGATTGGGCTCGGGCCGCAGCGGATTCCCTCGCCCTCCGCTAAAAAGTCTCTCAGCATCGTGTTACCAAGCCACCGAACGGGTCGCACGGAGCGACGGTTTTCGCGCACTTACCTTTTCAAACTACCGAAACGGCTGTATGGACGCGCATGCGATGTGCGGCAGATATTTACTTCAGTGGCGTGGCCCTCCCACAGTTGATGAACATGTTGCAGTGCTGAACGAAGGTTCGGTGAAGTTGGTGTTCCCGTCGGCTGTGTTCGGAGCGAAAAACACTCCGGTCGCCACCCCAATCCTAAAAGGAGACCTTATCATGTGTGATTACTCATTGATGGGAGTTCCGAACCGCCTCGCCAACGAAGGTGACGATCTGGTTGTCCATCGCTTCTCGACCGGAACGATTGGCCTCGTTCCGGCGCGGACGAATTCATCGTCGGGAACAACGCCGCAACTTGGATACCGCGCTATCTGGAAGGCGATAAAGGACTTCTTCCGAGATGCCGAACCCAATCAGGCGGTTGCCGTTTGCGTTCCACCCGGCGCTCGTTTACTCGTCCGCGATATGCCGGAGGATGTGCAACGCTTTGCGAAGTCGGGTCCGGCCGAAATTGTAACCTTCACCCAACTTTCAGCTGCGGCGAATGCGCATCGGGATGCCATCCGGCTCGACAACGGCTCGGAAATCCTTCTACAGAGGCTTCACGAAGGGCAGCGCGTCCGCGTGTTGCGCCTGACTATTGCCGAAGTCGAAGATATGCCCGTACTGAAAACTGCGGGCGTTCGATAAAACAACTAAGAATGTTGCGCTTGAGCAGAGCAGCCGTCAATCGCAGCGGTATTACCGTAACCCATTAAACTTCCTATAGCTTGCTCCTCACCATCCGGAATACGCGGAAATCCACCCTCACGTTACATCGACTCCGGTATTTAAAAACGACCCCGGTGGCGAAAGATAGAAATTGAACCATTCAGGGCTATCGGGTGCACGGCGTGATTCATATGTCGCATTAGGTATGCTGAAAGGTTTCAGGAGGAGAAAATATGGCAGATATGAACAATCAAATCGAAACTGTTTCGGTCTTTGGTCGTCCTAATTGGGGCGCCATCTGGGCCGGTGTATTCACCTTTATCGCCATCTGGTCAGTCTTCGGCGCGCTTGGACTTGGTATATTTGCGAGCTCTGCGAGCCCAAACGCAGCGGCACCCGTTTCAGGGATGAGCGTAGGAATGGCCATTTGGAGCATCGTCCTTACAATAATCGCTATGTTTGTCGCAGGACGAACGACAGGAGGATTGGCAAACACCACCAACCCTCGTGAAGGCATGACGCATGGCATGGTTATGTTTGGACTCGCGGTAACCTCTGCATTGCTGATTCTCGTCATCGGCGGCAATGCTTTCGGAAACACCGAAGTCTCCGGAGGCGTACACAGCGCATATGTACTCAACATGTTCTCATATCTCGGGTGGACTCTATTCGTTGCGCTGTTTCTTGGTTGGCTCGCGGCTCTTGGCGGAGCCTCGACGGCACACAAACATTTTCCGACAACCAGCACCACCACTGTTCAGCATCGAGTTCGGCACGCCTAGGCGCTGCGGTGGGACGCATGAGGCTGCCCCGCCGGGCGGCCTCTGCGGCGTCCCCGAATGAATTCTTTGTACGACCAAATCGGGATTTGCGGATGCGATGAATTGCCCGTTCGCAAGATATCCTTTTCCTCGGACCGGCCAATGACTGCACGATTCATCGGGGATTCATGCGCTGGTTAGACCACGCTCTTCAACAACTACTCTCATCCCGGGGATATTGGGCCGTCTGCATTGCACTATTCGGTGAAAATGCCGGTCTTCCGCTGCCTGGTGAATCGACCCTCATGCTGGCCAGCTTTTATGCGCATAAGCATTCTGGACTTCATATTCAATGGATTGTGCTCGCCGGCATTGCGACGTGCATTCTGGGTGACAATCTCGGATATTTTGTCGGACACCGCTACGGCGACCGTCTGATTCAATGGAGCGAGAAGCATCTTCCGATTGACGAACAGGACGTGGAGGCCGGGCGCGATCTCATTAAAAGACATGGCGGGATGGCGGCGTTCTCGGCACGTTTTATTTTTGGACTACGCACCATCTTTGGTCCTCTGGCGGGCAGCCTCGGAATGGACTGGCGGCGCTTCTTGAAATACAACGTACTTGGCGCCATTGCGTGGGTTTGTACCATGGCTTTCGTCGGATATGGGATAGCCAATGCATTTCAGAGCATGCTCGGCTATCTCGAGAAAGCCAGTTGGTCCATCGCTGGCGGCATATTTCTGGCAGGCTACCTCTTTTGGCGTCACTACAAGCATTCGCGGGCGCGCGCATCATAGCGGCGCAGTGCAAGAGGCGGAGGAATTTCTCGTCTCTTGCACTGCGCTTTGACAGCTAGCCTATTGCGTGACTGTCTTTGCCGCGTCGCCTTCTTTGAATCCTGAACCGGAAACGGGCGTGCACACCGATGAGAGCGCGTCGACGTCGGTCACCTTCACTATGCCGACAGGGGTTGTCATCCGCCGAATCACGGCGCCCGTCGTCGGATCTTTAATTTCTTTTGTGACCCGTTCAATCGAAAGCTGGTCGCCAACCTTCACCCCAGCTTTCGAGCCCACATTGAGAATCACTTGCCCGCCATCCACCGCTGCGACGAGGCCGCTCACCGTGATCGTGCGTGCCTCAAACTTTGACGAATCCGACACGAGGCCGGCGCTAAGCTGGTTTACTGCCTGGTTTACCGCCTCTCCAATGATCGTCTGCTGAAAATCGCTGCTGCCGAAATCCACGCCGCCCGCTCCGAAGCCGTGCCAATTACCGCCTCCACCTAGCAAAGAAGTGCTATCGCGTTCCGATTCGCCCTTCCCTTCGGCCACTCCCAGTATTTCGGCCGTGTCAATGTTCACTATACGGGCGTCGAGCATCACAACGGCCTTGCTCTTCTTTTTTCCAAAGCCGCCCACTCCGAACCCTCCGAGACCTGCGCCGGCGCCACCGATCTTCGTATTTTTGTTATCGTTCCCGAATTGCGTCACGCTGCCGACAATAATCGCATCCACGCCGAGTATTTTTCCAATTTGCGCTGCCGAGGTTGGGTTTGCGCGATCACTGTTCGAAAAATTTTGTTCGCTCAGGATCTTATCCAGTTGCTGCCGCTCGATTACGGAGTAAGTGCCATCCTGCACAAGGCACTTAACAAGCAGATCCGAAATGCCCTTGCCCACGTCGACGTTCGTTCCAAATACGGCAGCACTGTTCGTTTGCACAGTAGCGTAGTCGAAATCGAAGACTGCGACGCGCTTCTTGCGGCCTTGTGACTGAGCCGGTGCAGCGCCAGGAGTTGCCGTAGCGGTTGCACCTCCGGCGGGCGCAGGCGCCGCAACACAAGACGTAGGAGTTGCCACCGGCTTTGATTGCGCACGAGCATTCGGCGCGGTTGCAAACACGAGGAACACAAAAGAACACAAGAGGAACAGGGCCCATGCGAACTTTTTCATGGTTTCTCTCCGACCAGAGACTGTTGGCTTAGCCGCCCGGACGAGGCGGACTTGGTCGAAAATCTTACAGATGCACGGCCCTTTGGTCAATAAATTAGCGCGGAAAAATTGAGGGATGTTCCAGTTGAAATACTAAGGGCTCATTTTACAAACACACTGTATACGCAGGACTTAGCATCGTGTCATTTTCGTTGTCCTTCATTTGGATCGGCAGACGAAAACGGTCCGTTACTAGTGTAAATACAGTATTGCGCCGATGCGAGAATCGCAGAACCATGGAGAGTCATGGAGAATTGTGCTAATTCAGTGCTAATAGTGGACGATAGCAGCACTGTCCGATCCGCGATTCGCAAGTTCTTGGAAGTCTGCATGCAGATGCGCATCTGCGGCGAGGCTTCTAACGGTGTTGAAGCCATCGCAATAGCTACCGAACGAAAACCGGGGTTGATCCTCATGGACCTTTCGATGCCGTCAATGAACGGCATAGAAGCAGCCTCAGTCATCAAAAAAAAGGCACCTGAGTCACGCATCATCGTCTTCACCTTGTATCAGGACTCGATCGGTAAGGCGATGGCCAAGGCTGTCGGGGTCGACGTGGTCGTATCCAAAACTGAAGGCTCTGGGGGGTTAATGGCCGCCCTTATGCCGCTGCTCGCCGAAGGTTCTCAGTTTTGCTGACTACTCTTGCGTCTTCAGTTTGAGCCGCGATTTATTCTCTTCCATGAATTTGCGCAGGTCGCCGGCAGCATCAAGGAGCCGCACCCATTGCTCGTAATACAATGTGACCGGAAATCTGCCTAATCCGTACACACTGACGCCACCCTTCTCCCCGACGCGGAACTCGAGAGTTCCTTTCGGGCGCGATCCGCTCTTCTTTTCGAGTTCCGCAATTCGCGCGAGTAGCTCTTCCCTGCTTGGTTCGGATTCAGGCATGTCTTCTTTTCCTCCGAAAGAGTTTCAAGTTCACGATAATATCAGTTTTGGCGCGCAATCGCGCTAAACGCGCACAAGAGGAAGACGAATGACGGAAACGATCACGGAGAAAGTAACCCTTACTGTCTCGGACGGTACTTCGATGAATGCATTTGTGGCGCGTCCGGCAGGAGGAGGTAAGTCTCCGGCCGTAATGATCTTTCAAGAGGCATTTGGCGTGACGGCGCATATCCGAGATGTAGCGATTCGGTTCGCTCGCGAAGGTTACGTAGCGATTGCGCCCGAACTCTTTCACCGAACCGCGCCGGGCGCTGAATTGAACTATACCGATTTCGCCGCGGTAATGCCTCACATGCAGGCGCTAACCAATGAAAATCAGCAAAGCGATATCCGTGCTGCTTTTTCCTGGTTACAGAAGGACTCACAGGCGGACTCTGCCCGGATCGGCTGCGTCGGATTCTGTATGGGCGGGCGCACGTCCTACTTGGCATCCGCCACGGTCCCTCTGCAAGCGGCCGTGTCATTTTATGGCGGTGCAATCGGACCAAGCAACCGCGGTCCATCTATTTTGCCGCTTGCTCCGCAATTGAATGCGCCGATGCTCTTTTTCTGGGGCGGTCTCGATAAGCACATTCCCCCCGAGCAAACGCGTCCTATTGAAGACGCTCTACAAGAGGCGGCAAAGGAATTCGTCAACGTGAAGATTTCTTTTGCGGATCATGCGTTTTTTCGGGATGGCGGCCCGAGCTACAATGCGAAAGCGACTGCGCTAGCCTGGGCTCTCACCAAAGAGTTTCTCAACCGGAATATGCAGAGCCACTTGAAGTAGTCGGCGCAGAGTGCACACGCGGCAATGCCCCTCTGAGGCCGCGAGCGAGAACTAATCGCGAAGCAGAAATTCCATTTCGATACCTGCCACGGCGATTACGTCGCCGGAGGATAGTTTCGTCGGATGCGAAATGGGATTGCCGTTCACGCTGGGCGTCTTATCTGCTGCACCGATGTAATAGGAATTGTCCTCTCGCCGATTGATTTGCGCCGCTGCTTTCGGTGCGAACCAACCCTTCAGTTTCACGGTTGCCAGTGCTGACTTGCCGACGACGGTCAGTTTGTCCGTGAGGGCATATTCCTGGCGGTCTGTTTTTCCACTGCGTACGATCAACGTGGCCACTTTCACACGTGCCGGAGCCACCTGCGCGCTCTCACCCACGGCCGCCACTTTTCGCAAAAATTCGCGCCGCTCTTTAGTGTCGAGCATCACGGTTTCATTGATCTTTGGCGCCGCCGGCCTCGCAACGCTAGCACCTACCGGCGCGAACCCGTCCATGTCACTTGCATCGGAGACAACGATAGTGTGCTTGCCCACAGTTACGGAGTCGCCCGGCTTTAGCATCACCATCTTCGCGCGCTGGCCGTTGACGAATGTGCCGTTCATGCTGCCGAAGTCTTCGAGCATCATGCGGCCTTCCTCAATAAACACTCGCGCGTGATAGTGCGACACAGCCGGATTATCGATTACGAGCGCATTATCCGGCGAACGCCCGATGCTTACCTCTTTCGAGCCGATAGGAACTTCCCCCAGGATTGCGTTGTCAAACTTGAGTGTCAACTTTGGCATCAGTTTCTCCTTCTGCCTTTTCGATCTCGTCAGTTTCCAGAACGTGTGATCCAGCGCCCGATTTTTGCGAGTGCCCTGCCGGACTTTGCACCAACTCGCACAACTATTGCAGTGATGTTGTCTCCCCCGCCCGCCAGATTTGCAAGATCGATCAACTGGTCGGCTGCGCTTTGCGCATCCGTCGTTTCCCCTAAAACCGCGGCGATCTGGCTGTCCGAGAGTTCGCGCGTTAATCCGTCGGAACAGAGGAGGTATGTGTCGCCTTCCATCGCGATTTCCTCGTCGACTTCGGTTTCAACCGCGTCGTCGACTCCGAGGGCGCGCATCAGCACGTTTTTCAGCGGACTCGATTCGGCCTCGGCTTCGGTCATGTGCCCCTCACGAACCTGCTGTGCGACGAGCGAGTGATCGTCTGTGAGTTGCAAAAACTCGCTGCCGCGAAGCCGATACGCCCGGCTGTCACCAACGTGAGCCACGCTCACGCGATCGGCAAAGAATTGCAGTGCAATAACCGTGGCGCCCATCCCCTTTGCAGTTTTTGGAGAACCATCCTGGCCGTTGCCGGTATGTGCGGCTGCTGCTTCACCTGCCGCTCCTCGAACCAATTTGTTTGCCAGCCGAATCGCACTCGCTAACCGATTGGAGGTTTCCGAAGCGCCATCGATGCGTTGCCCTTCGAAAGGCAAATCCGGATTCGATTCTGCATCGCGGCAGTGCGCGTGAATTGTTTCCACCGCAATTCTGCTTGCGACTTCACCCGCGTCCAGTCCGCCCATCCCGTCGGAAAGAATAAAGAGCCCGAGTTCCGCAGCAACTTGGAAATTGTCCTCGTTATTTTCGCGGGCGCGCCCCGTATCCGAGCGCGCGGCGAAATCCAGCGCCGATGCAATCATCGGTTTGGCTGTAGTGCTCACTCGGTGCTCCCGTCGAAATCGTATGTCGTATCCAACCCTGGATTGCGGCCGCGCAACTGGCCGGTTGGGATTTTCACTTCGCGGACGTTTTGAAAGCCTTGCGTTCGGAGCCAATCGATCACGCTTGGGATGCGCACCGCTGGAAATGGCCCGGATAACACAATGAAACCTCTTTTGCCTCCCTCCATCCGTCGTGGGACAACAACGGACGTGAGTCCGAGGCCCTGTATTTTGCGCGATGCGTCTTGCGCGCGATCTTCGCGGTCGAATCGCGCTACCCATATGTAAGATGGGGCGTTACCGCGAAGGACTGACCCCATCGGCTGGGCTGTGCCGGCTGCCATGTTCGCCAAGCTCTGATCGGGCTTTGCTGGTGACGCCTTTGTGATTACGGGATTCGAGCCAGAGGACGATGTCTGGGCGCTGGCTGGGGTGGAGACAGCGTCCGCTAACGGCGTACGAGAGGCGTCGGACTGCGGTGTGGGAGCCGACGGTGGCGGTTCGGGACCGGATTGCGTTAGGGCAAAATTGGGCAATTTTGGCGCAGTTGGCGCCGTAGGTGGCGGCAATTTGTCCGCTAATTGCGCTTTTTGCACCCATTTTGCCGTGCCTGCCGCAAAGAGCACGATCATCGCGAACGCGACGACCGCGGCGACCGATTTTCCTCGGGCTGGCTTCGACCGTGCCGCTGCCTGGATCACTGGCTCGGCCGGCAGCGCGATTGTCGGCTGAAGGGCGATGGCATCCTGTGTGGCGCGACCTGCGGTAGTGCTGCTTCCCGCTAGCGGAGACGCCGACAGACCCGAAGAGGAGAAAACTTTTTCCATTTCGGCGATGGACTGGAAGCGCTTCTCGGGCCCCTTTTCGAGACATTTTAGAATGGCGCGTTCGATTGGAACCGGGATGCCGGGTTCGACCTCGTGCGGCGGCGCGGGCGACTCGTGCAATTGCTTCATCGCCACGGCGACGGCATTGTCGGCGGTGAATGCCTGGGTGCCCGTGAAGACTTCGTAGAGGATCAGGCCAAGGGAGTAAATGTCGGTGCGATAATCCACAGGCTTGCCTGCGACCTGTTCGGGCGCCATGTAGGCCGGAGTGCCGACCATCGCGCCTGTCATGCGCGTGAGCGATTCCATGGAACGCGCGATGCCGAAGTCCATGATCTTTACGTTGCCGCGTAAATCGATCATCACGTTTTCGGGCTTCAGATCGCGATGAACGATGCCCTGTGCATGAGCCTCTTTGAGGCCGGCGCACATTTGCTGTGCGAGGTCGATTCCCTTTCGCAAGGACATAGCGCCGAAGCGAGTCAGGACCGAGCGGAGGCTCTCGCCTTCGATGAATTCCATCGAGGTGTATGCGATGCCGCCGAGGCGGTTGAATTCGTGGACGCGGCAGATATTTTTGTGAGTGATTTTGCGCGCGAAGAGAAGCTCGTTTTTGAAGCGGTCCATCATCTGCTGATCGGAGGCGATTTCCGGCTTCAGGAGCTTCAAGGCGACGACTTCGCCCGTTTCGCGGTCGCGAGCCTTGTAAACATTGCCCATGCTGCCGTGTCCAGCCGCGTCGAGAACGTCGTAGCGCTGGCCAAGGGCAGCTATTGCGGCGGAACTGAGATGTAGAGCCGCCGGGTTGAACGGCGCGGTCTGATTCGCAGTGTCCCGGGATGAAGCGATCAGCGCTTCGGCTTCGGGAACGTCGCTGAGCAGGATGGTGTCCTGCTGCGAGCGCGAGCCTCGCGGCGAATGGGCCGCAGATGCACGGCGGTCGGTCCCGTTGGAGCCACGGGGATCGGATGGCTGGTTCATGGCGCTGTCGTACTAGGATAAAGGAGAAATCGGGTCGAAGCCTGGCGGCGCAAGGGTCCTGTAAGGAAAGAGTATCTGGTACGATTCGGCGACGGTTGGCGCCAACTTCCCGGATTTTGTGGCCGTTAGAGACCGCCATTTTTGAGCTAAAAAATGCCTCTTTTTTGTCGATTAGAATTTCCGTTTTCGTTGATGGCGCTGGACTTACGCTGATTTCTAATCGGCAGACCGGCGATTAGAAAAGCGTGATTGGTGAACGGTGACTGGCGGAAAGGCAACCGCTCGCGACTTATGACTCGTGATTCGTGACGGCGATCGCGACTCCCCTTTCCTCCCCGATTTTTCTCCGTTTTTCAGGTCCCCATCTTCAAAAAACACGAAAAGGTAGCACGCGCAAAAAACGATTTCAATTGTGGGAAATACGGACATAGTACTGAGGGCCGTGATTCGTAATTCTTGACTCGCGGCCATGACCTGAGGCCCGTGAGCAGCCGTAGTGGCAAGTTGGCTGTAATTTGGGCAGCGAGCAAAGGCGTTGTATTCAATCCAGGCTGCGTTAGCATAGGGCCTCGTTGGACAAGAAAGGAGGCATCCCATGGCATTTCGTCGTTCCCTTCTCACCGTTGCCGGCCTCTTGATGTTGTGTTGCCCCGCGGCGCTTGCCGCTCCGCAGGATGGCGCGGCGGTGCGTGTGGCGATCGTTGGACTGGAGCACGGGCACGTTGCCGGATTTCTGAACGCATTTCCCAAGCAACAGGATGCCGAGTTGGTCGGCATCGTGGACGCCGACAAGGCGCTCTGCGAGAAATACGAGAAGCTGTATCACCTCAGCCCGAGCATGTTTTATCCGACGCTGGACGATTTGCTTGCGCACCAGCATCCTCAGGCATTGCTGGTTTACACGGCAGTGGGCGAGCACCG